>WNFI01670278.1_pt1 | contig 23794 bp, 25 predicted proteins | sample 5400471 | NCBI WGS metagenome assembly WNFI01 (sample SAMN13153348, study PRJNA577476) | soil metagenome | isolation source: 100 cm saprolite on Douglas fir-dominated hillslope | place: USA:California | collected 2013-09-17
CGGCCGGTAGGGTGCTGGCGTGCTCTCTCTCGTCCTGCCCAAGGGGTCGTTGGAACTCTCCACGCTCGAGCTCTTCGACGCCGCCGACCTGACTGTCTGGCGGGCGTCCGAGCGGGATTACCACGCTTCCATCGACGACCCGAGGATCGACCGGGTCAGGTTCCTGCGCCCGCAGGAAATACCGACCTACGTTGCCGAGGGCCTGTTCGATTTCGGCATCACCGGCCGGGACTGGATCACCGAGACCGGCGCGGACGTGGCGTCGCTCGGCGAGCTGGCCTACTCGAAGGCCACCAGCGATCCGGTCCGCGTGGTGCTCGCCGTTCCGGCGAACTCCGGGTGGGAGTCGATCGCCGACCTGCCAGAGGGAATCAGGATCTCCACCGAGCTGCCGTCCCTGACCAGGCGATTCCTGGATGAGAACGGGATCAAGGCCGTTGTGACGCCGTCCTTCGGGGCGACTGAGGCGAAGGTACCCGACATCGTCGACGCGATCGTCGACCTGACCGAGACCGGCTCGTCCCTGCGCAGGAACGGGCTGAAGATCCTGCACACGCTGCTGACGAGCTATACAGAGCTGATCGCGAACCATCTCGCGTTCGCCGATCCTGACAAGCGGGCCGCGATGGAGGACGTCGCGCTGCTGCTTCGCGGCGCGATCAGGGCGCGGGGGAACGTGCTGGTCAAGCTCAATGTGGCCGCCGCGCAGCTCGCTGCCGTCACCGACATACTGCCCGCGATGTCGTCGCCGACCATCACCTCGCTGGCCCGCGGCGACATGCACGCGGTCGAGGCCGTCGTTCCCAAGCGCGGCGTGAACACGCTGATTCCCGCCCTGCGAGCCGCTGGGGCACGGGACATACTCGAGATCCCGATCTCCAAGATCATTGAATAACGCAACCCGCAGGGGCGGATCGATCCCCTATCTGCACGCCGAGCCCGAACGGCCGAGCCCAGGCGGAGCGCGCGGCGGGCGGCTCGCCGCCGGTTAGGCTTGCGAGGGTGCTCAACAGGATTGATCTGCGAGGAACACCGGTCGCGGACCTCGGCGCCAGGCAGCTGGCCGAGATGCTGCCGCGAGCGGCGCTCGACGTCGAGGCGGCGATGTCGGCAGTACGCCCGGTCTGCGAGGACGTGCGTGACCGGGGAGCCGACGCGGTCCGCGAGCACACGGCCAGGTTCGACGGCGTCGACCTGGCCACAACCCTGGTGCCGCGCGAGGCGCTGGCGGACGCACTCGCCGGGCTCGTTCCGCAGGTGGCCGCCGCGCTGCGCGAGGCAGCCCGCCGCGCGAGGCTGGTGCATGAGGCCCAGGTCCCCGGCCAGAGCGTGACCTACGTTGCTGACGGAAGTTCGGTCACCGAGCGCTACGTGCCGGTCGCCAGGGCCGGCGTGTATGTCCCAGGCGGCCTGGTCGCCTACCCCTCCTCGGTGGTAATGAACGTGATCCCGGCCCAGGTGGCCGGCGTCGGCCAGATCGCCGTGGCATCCCCGCCGCAGCCGAGCAGCGGCGGCCTGCCGCACCGGGTGGTGCTCGCCGCCTGCGAGCTGCTCGGGATTACCGAGGTACACGCGGCCGGCGGAGCACAGGCGATCGCGATGCTCGGCTACGGCACCAGGGACTGTGAGAGGGTCGACACGATCACCGGACCGGGCAACGTCTACGTCGCCGCGGCCAAACGGGTGCTGCGCGGCATTGTCAGCACCGATGCCGAAGCGGGCCCGACCGAGATCGCGATCGTCGCCGACGGCGGCGCCGATGCGGCGTTCGTTGCCGCTGACCTGATTGCCCAGGCCGAGCACGACCCCCTCGCGGCCTGCCTGCTGATCACGACCGCACCAGGTCTCGCTGACCGGGTGGACGCTGAGCTGATCACGCAGCTCGCGACCACCAGGCACGCGAGCCGGGTCAAAGAGGCGCTCACCGGCCAGTCGGCGTGCGTGCTTGTCGATGACATGGACGCGGCGCTCGCGGTCGCCGATGCCTGGGCTCCTGAGCACCTCGAGATCCAGGCCGCCGGCGCAGGCGACCTCGCCGGTCGGGTGCGCAACGCAGGCGCCGTATTCGTGGGGCCGTACGCCCCGGTCTCGCTCGGCGACTATCTGGCGGGCTCGAACCACGTGCTGCCGACCGGCGGGACAGCCAGGCACTCGGGCGGCCTGTCCGTGCTGACGTTCCTGCGCGGCATCCACGTCGTGAACTGCACCGAAGGCGCGCTGGCGGCAGTGGCGCCGCACATCGACGCCCTCGGCGGCGCCGAGGACCTCCGCGCGCACGTGCGGGCCGTCAGGGTCAGGGTCGGCGAGACCGTGGCCGCTGGCACAGCTGGTGCGACCGGCGGCGAGGCCACCGGCGCCAGGTCTGTTCCGCCGCTGCGGCACGACCTCGTCGGCCGGGCACCGTACGGTGCGCCGCAGATCGAGGCGCCGGTGAGGCTGAACACGAATGAGAACCCGTTCGGCCCGTCCGCGGCGCTTGCGCGCGAGATATCCCAGGCCGCGGCGGCCGAGGCGGCGGCGCTCAACAGGTACCCGGACCGCGATGCGCTCGCGCTGCGCCGCGATCTTGCCGCCTACCTGGGCCATGGCCTGCAGGTCCCCCGGGTGTGGGCGGCGAACGGATCCAACGAGATCATCCAGCAGCTGTTCCAGGCGTTCGGCGGCGCGGGCCGGACGGCGCTCGGCTTCGAGCCCTCCTACTCCATGCACCCGATCATCGCGCTGACGACGGGCACCAGGTGGATCGGCGGCCGCCGGGAAGCCGACTTCGGGATCGATCAGGGCCGGGCCGTGGCCGCGGTCGCCGATTTCCGTCCCGACCTGGTCTTCCTCACCTCGCCCAACAACCCGACCGGAGCGGCGGTCCCGCTCGCGGTGATCGAGCAGGTGTGCGCCGCCGCTCCCGGCATGGTCGTCGTCGACGAGGCCTACGCCGAGTTCGCGCGCGACCAGGACGCCACGGCGCTGGCGTCACCCAGGCGGTCGCGCGCGCCGCGCTGGCCCGCTCAGCGGAACTGCTGGCGACCGTGGACGCGATCAGGGCGGAGCGGGACGAGCTGACGCGCTGGCTGCGGGCGCGGGGCCTGTCGGTCGCAGACTCGGACGCGAACTTCGTGCTCTTCGGCACCTTCAGCGACCGTAGGGCCGTCTGGCAGGCACTGGTCGACCGGGGAGTCCTGATCAGGGAGGTCGGCCCGCCGGGCTGGCTGCGGGTGACGATCGGCGCGCCACGGGAGATGGACGCGTTCCGCGCCGCGCTCGAGGCCGTGCTCGCATGACCGGCCGCACGGGGCGGGCCGAGCGTGCCACGAAGGAGACGCAGGTCGCCGTCGAACTTGACCTAGACGGCACCGGCGCGGCCGACGTGAGCACTGGGGTGCCGTTCTTCGACCACATGCTGAACCAGCTCGCGAAGCACGGGCAGATCGACCTGCGCGTCAAGACCGCCGGCGATGTCGAGATCGACGCGCACCACACAGTGGAGGATACGGCGATCACGCTCGGCGACGCGCTGCGCCAGGCGCTGGGCGACAAGGCCGGGATCAGCAGGTTCGGCGATGCCCTGGTCCCGCTCGACGAGACCCTGGTCAGGGCCGCGGTCGACCTGGCCGGCCGGCCGTACGTGGTACACAGCGAGCCAGATGGCATGGCGCCGCTGATCGGCACCTTCGACACCAGCCTGACCAGGCACTTCTTCGAGACACTCGGGGCGACCGCCGGGATCTGCGTGCACCTGGCCGTCCTGTACGGGCGCAACCCGCATCACATCGTGGAAGCGCAGTTCAAGGCCTTCGCCCGGGCCCTGCGCACCGCGGCGGCGCTTGATCCGCGGGCCGACGGCGTTCCGAGCACCAAGGGCGTCCTGTGATGGGCCCGCTGGTCAGGAGGGGTCCGGGGTGAGCGGCGTCAGCCCCGACGTCGTCGTCCTCGACTACGGATCGGGAAATCTGCGCTCGGCGCAGCGCGCTCTGGAGCGGGCCGGAGCGGAGGCGGTGGTGACCGCGGACGCTGATGCGGCCCTGAACGCCCGCGGCCTCGTCGTGCCCGGCGTCGGTGCGTTCGCCGCCTGCATGCAGGGCCTGCGCTCGGTGCGCGGCGACGAGATCATCGGAAAGCGGCTGGCCAGGTCCCGCCCGGTGCTCGGGATCTGCGTCGGCATGCAGGTCCTGTTCGCCGAGGGGCTCGAGCACGGCAAGCGCACCGCCGGCTGCGGCGCCTGGCCGGGAGTGGTCGAACGGCTTGAGGCCCCGGTCCTGCCGCACATGGGCTGGAACACCGTCAGCGCCGCGGCCGGGAGCAGGCTGCTGGCCGGAATCGGGTCCGATGAACGGTTCTATTTCGTGCATTCCTACGCGGTCCGGTCCTGGCCCGAGCCTGCTGCCCATCAAGCGGTCGCGCCGCTGCTGACCTGGGCAGTGCATGGCCAGCCGTTCATCGCGGCGATCGAGGACGGACCGCTATGCGCGACCCAGTTCCACCCGGAGAAGTCCGGCGACATCGGCGCCGCGCTGCTGGCGAACTGGCTGGAGCTGATCAGGTGACCGGGCCCCCGTGTGCATCCGGAACCCTCACCCTGCTGCCGGCCGTAGACGTGGCCGCCGGCGAGGCGGTCAGGCTCGTCCAGGGCGAAGCCGGTTCCGAGACGTTCTATGGCGACCCGCTGCAGGCAGCGCTCGGCTGGCAGCGGGCCGGTGCCGAGTGGATCCACCTGGTCGATCTGGACGCAGCGTTTGGTCGCGGGTCCAATGCTGACATCCTGGCCGACGTGGTCAGGAAACTGGAGGTGGCCGTCGAGCTGTCCGGCGGGATCCGCGACGATGCGTCGCTGGCCGCGGCCCTGCGAACCGGCTGCGAAAGGGTGATCCTCGGGACGGCCGCGCTCGAGCAGCCCGACTGGGTCAGCCGCGTGATCGCCGATCATGGCGAACGAATAGCGGTGGGCCTGGATGTCCGCGGGACCAGGCTAGCCGCACGGGGGTGGACAACCCTGGGCGGCGAGCTGACCGACGTGCTCGGCCGGCTGGAGGCGGACGGCTGCCGCCGGTACGTGATCACCGACGTGACTAGGGACGGCACGCTGACCGGGCCGAACCTTGACTTGCTGCGCCAGGTATGCGCGCGAACGCAGAGCCCGGTCATCGCCAGCGGCGGCGTCTCCCAGCTCGCCGACCTGCGGGCAATCGCGTCCCTCCTGCCGCTCGGGGTGGACTCGGCGATCATCGGCAAGGCGCTCTATGCGGGCAGGTTCTCCCTGGAAGAGGCCCTCGGCGCGGTAAGGCTGGAGGCTGGCCTGGGCAGGGGGGCGGACCTGGCATGAGCGAGGTGCCACCGTGACGGTCGCGGTCAGGGTCATCCCATGTCTGGATGTCGCAGGCGGCCGGGTGGTCAAGGGCGTCAATTTCCTGCGGCTGCGGGACGCGGGAGATCCGGTCGAGCTGGCCGCCGCTTACGATGCCGACGGCGCGGACGAGCTAGTGTTCCTCGACATCACGGCTTCGAGCGATGAGCGCCAGATTATGCACGAGGTCGTCGCCCGGACCGCCGATCAGGTCTTCATCCCGCTGACCGTCGGCGGCGGGGTCCGGGGCGCCGATGACGTTGACCGGCTGCTGCGAGCTGGTGCTGACAAGGTCTCGCTGAACACGGCGGCGATCGCCAGGCCGGCCCTCCTCACCGACGTCGCCGCCCGGTTCGGCTCGCAATGCGTCGTCATCTCGGTCGACGCCAGGAGGGTGCCTGGCCGGTCCGGCACCTTCGAGGTGACCACGCACGGCGGGCGGCGCGGCACCGGGCTGGATGCCGTCAAGTGGGCCGCCAGGGCAGCCGACCTGGGTGCCGGCGAGATCCTGCTCAACTCCATGGACGCCGACGGGACGAAGGCCGGCTTCGACCTGCCGCTGATCGAGGCCGTGCGGGCGGCGGTCGATGTGCCGGTCATCGCCAGCGGCGGCGCCGGGCAGGTGGGCGACTTCGTTCCGGCGGTGCGGGCGGGCGCCGACGCGGTCCTGGCCGCAAGCCTGTTCCACTTCGGCGACCTGCGGATTCGCGACGTCAAACAGTCACTGCACGCGGCAGGCTATCCGGTCCGCCTGAACGGAGCCGACCGGACCGAGCTGGGAGAGTTATGAACACAGAGCGGGACAGCGCTGGCCCGAGGGGGCGAGTGCCAGGGCCGGCAAGCGGTGGCCTCGATCCCCGGATCGCGGCCAGGCTGAAGCGTGATGCAGCAGGCCTGTTTCCCGCGATCGCGCAGCAGCACGACACCGGCGAGGTGCTGATGCTGGGCTGGATGAACGATGAGGCGCTGCACCGCACGCTGACCACGGGCCGCTGCACGTACTGGTCGCGCAGCAGGCAGCAGTACTGGGTCAAGGGGGAGACATCCGGCCATGTCCAGCTCGTGAGGTCTGTCGCGCTCGACTGCGACGGCGACACGGTACTGGTCAAGGTAGACCAGTCAGGTGGTGCATGCCACACCGGTGATCGCACCTGCTTCGACGCAGATGTCCTGCTTGACTGGCGCCCCTGAGGTCAGCGCGGTAGCTGGATTTGGATTCTCCCGGATGGCATCATCGCGGGCGCCGGGCTGTTGGACTCTGAAGGACAGGTCAGCAGACTCCTGACGACGGGGGACGTCGGGTGTGAAGATATCGACGGCGTCAGCCAGCGACCGCAGCTGGCTCGGTCGTGTCCGCGGCAGACGGCGCGAAGAGCCATGGATGGGCCGGACCGGGCTGCGGCTTGCGGTGGCGATCCTTTGCGTCTCGCTCGCGACGATGGCCACGGTGCTGGCCATCGTCGGCGCGACGATCGCGAGTGACGTCCGCAGCCTGGCCGCGCACGAGGGCGACGAGGTGACCCGTGCGCTGGCCTCGGCCTCGGCAGCGGCCTACCGCGCTTCGGGCTGGGATCGGGAGGATCTGGATGCGGTCCTGCATCTTGTCGCGCAGGCAGGCGTGGCGGCGCAGGTCCGCGGCCGCGCCGGGCAGGTGATCCTCAGCTCGCCTGGCTTCGCACAGTATCCAGCCGGTCAGGTGCATCGTCAGCCGGTGGTTGCCCGAGGTAGCACGATCGGATCGGTCACGGTCAAGTTCGACCACAGAGGTCTGGCCGCGGCGATCCGCCAGTACGAATCTCTGCGCTGGCGCGTCGGGATTGTGGCTGCCGCGTCGTCCGCGCTGGTCGGCCTCGTGGTCTCGCTCCTCGTGTCTCGCACCCTGACCGCACCAGTAGACCGCCTGATCGCAGCGGCGCGAGCGATGGAAGCCGGCGATCGCGCCGCACGGGTGGGGAAGGTCAAGGGCATCGCTGAGGTCCGCGAGCTGTCGCAAGCCTTCGACCAGATGGCTGAGGCACTCGGTGAGCAAGCCCGGCAGCGACGCCAGATGGCCGGGGACCTGGCACATGAGCTGCGCGCCCCGATCTCCGTCCTGCAGGCCACCCTGGAGTCGATGCAGGACGGCATCACGCAGCCCACTCCAGCCAACCTCGGTACGCTGCGCGACGAGGTCCTGCGCCTCGCCCGGATGACAGATGATCTTCGAGTGCTGGCATCGGAACAGTCAGCCGAGCTGCAACTTGAGCTGGGTCCCCATGATCTCGCTGCCATCGCGGCCGAGGTGGCCGACAGCCTCGCCGGCTCATTTCGCGCCGCGGACGTCGATCTGGTGCGCCGGCTCTCGCCGATCGACGTCGTATGCGACGCACGACGGATGCACGAGGTGGCGTTGAACTTGCTCGACAACGCCCTGAAGTTCACGCCCTCTGGCGGCAGCGTGGCGCTCGAGACTGGACCGGCGCCATTGACAAGCCGACGGGCGATCCTGCGGGTCAGCGATACCGGCATCGGCATACCCCCGGACGAGCTGCCGCAGGTGTCCCAGCGATTCTTCCGAGGTCAGCAAGCAAAGGATGTGTCCGGAAGCGGGATCGGCCTGGCGATCGTGGCCCAGCTCGTGCGCGCCCATCACGGCCGCATGAACATCGTCAGCGAGCCCGGCGGGGGAACGCAGGTCTCGATCCTGCTGCCCAGGGCGGAGTACTGAAGTTTCCATCCGGGCTCCATAGCCGTCCCATCCGGACTGCATCGGCGCCAGCTTTCCTCAAATCATGGATACGGGTGGCTACCGCGCCACGCTCGAAGAGCTGTGGCGGCAGAAGGTCGACCAGATTGTCATGCTGTCCATGGCCTATCACGATGAGGTGCCGCCCGGATCGGTGGCCGACAGCTCGTGTCAGCTTGCTGGCCGCGAGGCGCGGCTGATGAGACGCGTGCTCCGGGCACATGAAGATCTCGCCTTGATCGAGGACGCCATCGACCGGATCAAGGCTGGCGCGTACGGAATCTGCGGCAGCTGTGAGCAAGCCATATGCGCCGACTGGCTCGCGCAGAGCCCGTATGTCAGAGATTGCCCCGCCTGCAGCCTGAGCCAGACCAGTTCGCGGCTGGCTGAGATCAGACCGCGGTCCGCTGTCTCGTGGGCGAGGGCGGGCTGAGCCCTGAGTGCGTAATCGGCAGATCTTCGGGATCGGGCAGCTCGCACGTCGGCTAGCGCTCGCCTTCGTCGCAGTCGCGCTTGCCGCCATCGCAGTCAACGCGACCGTCATGGCCGGAAGCATTCACGCCGACATCAACAGCGTTGCCATGCAGCAGGAAGACAGTCTGGCTCAGGCTCTCGCGCTTACCTCTGGCGCCGCCTACCAGGGACACAGCTGGGCGCGGATGGATCTCGACCCGGTTCTTCACCTGGCGAGCAGCGGAGACGCGAGCGTGCAGCTTCGCCAAATGTCCGGCCGCCTGATCGGTACCTCGCCGCACTTCGCGACGTTTCCGAAGGCCCACCAGCTCACCCGGCCGGTCGTGGTTGACGGACGGCAGGTCGGTCATGTCACCGTCCGGTTCAGCTCAATGAGCCCGAGTGCAGTCGTGCGGAACTTCTCGGCAGCACGGTGGCACGAACGTCTGGTGGCCGCGGGGCTCGCCGCGTTGATCGCGTTCGTCGTCTCGCTGATTGTCGCCAGGGCGATCACCGCGCCGCTCGAGGAGCTGCTTGCGGCCGTCCGCGCTCGGGGGGCTGGGATGCGGTCTGTCCGGATCAAGCCGGTGCGCGGAATCGGCGTGATCCGCGAGCTTCTCGAGTCGTTCAATGCCACGACGACGGCGCTGAACAGGCAGGATCGGATCCGGCGCAATCTGGTCGCCGATGTCGCCCACGAGCTGCGGACGCCGACGGCCGTCCTGCAAGCGAGCCTGGAGGCCATGCTCGACGGAGTAACCGAGATGACGCCTGACAACATCTCGTCGCTGCGCGACGAGGTGCTCCGGCTCGCGAAGATGGTCGATGACTTGCAGTGCCTGTCTGCGGCCGAATCCGCCTCGCTGCAGCTGACGCTCAGCCTGCAGAACCTTGCGGTCCTAGCCGAGGAGGCGGCCAGCAATCTCGCTGACTGTTTCAACGCTGCGGACGTGGTCCTCAACCAGCGGCTGACGGAGGTTTACGTCATGTGCGACAGCGCCCGGATGCGCGAGGTGATCTCGAACCTGCTCACCAACGCGCTGAAGTTCACGCAGCCGGGCGGCAGCGTCGCGCTGACTGTCGGCCCGGACGGGAACGGGATGGCCAGCATAAGGGTCAGCGACACCGGCATCGGGATCCCGCGCGGCGATCTGCCGCACGTGACTGATCGCTTCTTCCGGAGCGCGTGCACGGCAGAGATGGCCGGGGGAAGCGGCATCGGCCTGACAATCGTGGCCGAGCTCGTGCAAGCCCACTGGGGGCGTCTTGAGATCGCAAGTGAAGTCGGCGAGGGCACCCAAGTCACGGTTACCCTGCCGGAGGCGGCGGAGTTCCGTCGGCGAGCGCTGCAGCGGTCGGCTGGCCAGCAATAACGTAGCGGTCGGCTGGTAACGTCGCGGTCGGCTGGCCAGCAATAACCTCGCGGTCGTCTGGCCACCAAGATCGTCGCGCCCGGTCGCGCTGGATAGGCCGAATGTTCCCCCTACATCCGGTTATCGGTTGCTTCCCCCAAAGCATCCGACTGTCCAGCGTGACCGGGCGCGATCACAATGGGACGGCATCTGCGGCGCAGGCCGCGTGCTCTGTCCCTTTCCCCCAAGCAACTCCCTCCGAGTGGGTACTCACTAGAGGTAACACGCTCGCTTTGATAGGCCCATGCAGCGGGCATGGAGGCTGTGTGAATCTGGGCGTGCCGCGCACGCAGCCGCCTGCACTGGCCACAACGACAGGCACGCGGAGGACAGTGATCAGACCGTCATGGCCGCGACCGTGCTGATTGTTGAGGACGAACGGAAGCTCAGGGAGCTTGTCCGCTCGTACCTCGAACGAGCCGGGTTTTCCGTGCTGTCGACCGAGTCGGGCGCCGAGGCGATCAGCGTGGCCGAGGCTGCGGCACCTGACCTGATAGTGCTCGATCTGGCGCTGCCCGACGTGCCGGGCGAGACAGTGGCCAGGGAGGTCAGGGCGGTCCGCCCGACGTCGATCCTGATGCTGACCGCGAAGACCAGTGAGGAGGACCGGATCGCGGGCCTCGAACTCGGCGCCGACGATTACGTGACGAAGCCGTTCAGCCCGCGTGAGCTGGTGCTCCGCGTTCAGGCGATCTTGCGCCGCAACGCGCCGTCGGCGACCGAGCAGGGGATCAGCCGGTTCGGGGACGGCACCCTCGTCATCGATGAGCCCAGGCGGACGGTCGAGGTCCGTGGCCGCGAAGTCGAGCTGACTCCCACCGAGTGGGGCATCCTGATGGCCCTCGCCACAGTTCCCGGCCGGGTCTACTCGCGGTTCGAGCTGATCAACCGCGTCCGCGGCTACGACTTCGAGGGCTACGAGCGGACTGTCGACTCCCATGTCAAGAACCTGCGGCGGAAGATCGAGGAAGATCCCGGCAACCCGGTCATAGTGCAGACGGTGCTCGGCGGCGGCTACCGGCTCGGCCTGAACCGGGATGGCTAGGGCCGATGACCTCGTCCTCGGGCCGGTCCGGCATCCCGAAAAGCGCCTCGGTCACGCCGGCCGCGTGCCACCGGGCGAGCACGTCCGGCTCCGGCTTGCTGGCGAGGGCGGCCACCTGCGGTGTGCCAGCGCGGCCGGCGTCCCGCCAGGCGGCGGCCAGGCGGCTGATCTTCGGCTCCAGGTCGGTCTCCGCCGGCGTGGTCAGCCACCCGTCGGCCGACCTCGCGATCCACGCGAAGGTCCGCTCGGTGCCGCCCGCGCCGAGCAGGATCGGCATCCGCGGCTGCTGCACCGGTTTCGGCCACGCCCACGATCGGCCGAATTGGACGAAGCGGCCCTGGTAACTGGCTTCGGTCTGCGACCACAGTGCCTGCATGGCCTCCAGGTACTCACGCAGCACGGTCCGCCGGCTGGCCGCGGCGACGCCGTGATCGGTCAGCTCGTCGATGTTCCAGCCGAAGCCCACGCCGAGCGTGACCCGCCCTCCGGACAGGTGGTCGAGTGAGGCAATGGTCTTGGCGAGCGCAATAGGGTCATGCTGGCTGGGCAGCGCCACGGCGGTACCGAGCCTGATGGCGGAGGTAACGGCGGCGGCCATGCTCAGCGATACCCACGGATCAAGAGTGCGCATGTAACGGTCGTCGGGCAGCTGGCTGGTGCGCGTCCGCGGATGCGGCGCCTGCCGTTTCACCGGGATGTGGGTGTGCTCGGGAACGTAGAAGCTGTCGAAGCCCGCGGCCTCGGCGGCCTGCGCGGCGCGAGCGGGGCGGATGCCGCGGTCGCTGGTGAACAGCACGACGCCGTGGCGCACGTTCGCTCCTGTCGCTTCTGGCGGTCGGGGGTCGCCGGGGGCGCGTGGGTCCACGAGCCGCAGGGCCCGGTCAGGGCCGGAAGACCAGCCCGCCGTCGACGTTGATGACCTGCGCGGTGATGTAGCTTGCCTCGTCTGACAGCAGGAACAGGCAGGCGCCCACCATGTCGGACGGCCAGGCCGTTGATTCCCACCTTGGCGAGCCCGTAGAAACTCGAGTAGTGCCACGCCGCCGTCGACGACTGGTTCACGATCGCGCCTCCGCCCCGCGCTGCCATGTGCTCGTAGCAGGCCCGCGTGCAGGCCAGCGCTCCGTCCAGATTGACGCTCATGAACGACTTGTAGTAGTCCCAGTCGACCTTGAGCAGCACGTCAAGCTTCATGCTCCCGTAAATGGCCGCGTTGTTGACCAGGTAGTCGATGCCGCCGAAGCGCTCTACCGCGAGCGCGGCCATGGCCTGGGCTGACTCCGGGCTTGCGACGTCGGTGCAGGCGAACGCCGCTCGGCCACCGTCCGCCTCGATCCCGGCGACCACCTTCGCGCCAGCTTCGGAATGCAGGTCCGCGACCACGACCGCGGCCCCCTCGGCGGCCAGGGCCCGGGCGTAGGCCTCGCCGATCCCTTGCGCCGCGCCTGTCACAACGGCGACCTTGTCGGCGAAACGGCTTAGCATTCTGGACATTCGTCCAGATTACAGTTCAGTCCAAGGCTGGCCGCAAGGATATTCGGGCGATTTCCAGCCGGATTTCCGCTGTGATGCCCTCTGTGGTGCCTGCCGTCGTGGCGGAGCCCATGCTCTGACGCTTATCCCATGATCAGGTCCGCCGCCTCGGCGAGCCGGTCGGCCATGTGCCCGTAGGTCGTGTAACCGAGGCCAGCCTCGACCATGGCACCGAAGTAGGCGAGCTCGAGAAGCCGGGCGGCGGCGCTGCCCGCCCCGGCGCCAGCCTCGATGCGCTGCCGGATCTCGATGCCGATCTCCAGCCGGAGCCGCCGCACATCTGGATCGCTGCCGAACATCGCGGCCGCGCAGCCTGCCGCGAGTTCGGGTTCGGCGCTGACGATCAGCGCAAGCTCGCGCAGCACCGCGGCGGCCCGTTCCTTCGCGGCTGGCAGGTTCGTGGTAACGGGCGGCAGCGCCTTCAGGCGGCGCCAGAAGATCTCGGTCAGCAGATGATCCCTGGACGCGAAGTAGTTGTACGCGGTCGCTGCCGCGACACCGGCGCGGCGGGCGACATCCCTGATGCTCAAGTGCTCGTATCCGACGCGCCGCACCTCATCGACACCAGCCTCGGTGAGCTTGCGCACTGTCTCTGCCTGCCGAGCGCTCAGCTGACGCCTGGTCGCCTCGGTGGCGAGACTTTCGGAACATATGTCCGGACATTAATTTGGAATCATGGCTGATCGCAAGGGAGTTTCCGACAGCCTGCGGCTGGCTGATTCGGGCTGCCGTCGTCCCCCGGGACGATCGGCAGCATGGGTGCCCTGCCCGCCACGGCGCCGGTGTCTTGACATATCAAATGAACGGTCTTTCAATTCGGTTGTGGGCCGCATCGCAGGCACCGCTGCGAAGACTCGCGAGAGGCTGCCAAGTGCGGCTGGGACGTCTTTGCCGAGCATGGGTAGGACGGCAGGCGGGTGGCTGACGCGCGGTACCGGGCTGAGGAGATGCAGGGCGTCGCCATGGCGCTCGCAAAGAGGCAGGGAGGTTCCTCGGAATGACGGAACGCAAGAGCCCGACGGCTGTGCTCCATGAAGGCCCGCGCGCTCTGACCGATGAGCAGGTCCGCGAGATCGAGGAGTCCGACCTCAAGGCCGTCCTCGGCGTAGACATCGACGACGTCATCGAGTACGTCCACAAGGACCTGAAGTCGCTGCCGGACTTCCTCACCCTGTACCGCAAGTACTTGAAGCAGCGGTGGGATGTCTATGAGCTCGACTTCAGCCAGGACAAAATCGACTGGCAGGAGAAGATGACCGAAGCCGAGCGGCAGTCGTTCATGGCCATCGCTTCGGGATTCCACCATGGCGAACGGCAGGTCGAGATCGAGCTGCCGGTGTTCATGATCGGCGCCAGCGAAGAGGAAAAGCTCCATATTGCGGCACAGATAGAGGACGAGGCGCGGCACACGGTCTTCTTCGACCGGTTCTACCGGGAGGTCGTCGGGCTCCAGGGCGATGACATCATGGACATTCTCGACGCCTCGTTCCCGTGGGTGTCTGAGACGTTCGTCGGGCCGTTCGGACTGCTCGCCTACCAAGCCGACGAAGTGCGGCGGAACCCGCACGACGAGCGGGCGCGGGTGCGGTACGGCACGAACTACTTCCTGTGGATCGAGGGAGTCCTCGCGCTGTCAGTCATGAAGGTGACGCTCTCGTATGCTCGCTGGCGCGGATTCCTGCCGGGGTACTACACCGGCTTCACGGCAACATGCCGCGACGAATCGCGGCATGTGCAGGGCGGCATGCGCTATCTCCAGGACGCGGTCCGCAAGGACCCGACGATGATCAACGAGATCCATGACACGTTGCGCACGATCCTGGCGCTGTCGGGCGTGGCCAGCCGCGAGATCGTCTACGAACCGCTGGGCTGGACTCAGGACGAAGTGCAGCTCCTGTTTTTCCAGCAGCTGCACCGCAAGCTGAACGACGTAGGCATCGACCTGGCTCCCGACATCGAGAACATGATCCAGCATGTGCAGCCCGTCCTGGCTGGCGGGTGAGCCGTGGCTGAGCCGATGTTCTTCAGCAAGGAGTGGGCCGAGGCGGTCCGTGACGCGCTCGCAGCCGGTCCGTCGGAGCAGGCCCGGGCCGGCAAGCTGCAGATGTACTGGGACGTCTTCGAGCTGATCAAGGGCAAGTACCCGGCCTCCTGGGCGCTCGGGTGCCGCGACCTGCCCGCGGAGCTCGGCGAGGCCCCGGCATACCTGTTCGTCCAATGGGGCGGCGGCGCGGTCTCCGACTGCCACATCATCGGTCCCGGCGATCCGCTCGAGGCGAGCTACGTGCTGGCCATGGACTACGCGGACTGGAGGGCTCTGCACGAGGGATACGACGCTCAGCGCACGGTCATGTACCGCAAGATCCTGCTCGAGGACGGCAACCTGCTCGAGTTCTTCAAGACGATCTACTTCTTTGTCGAGTGCCTCGCCATCATCGGCACCGTGCCGGCGCACTACCCGGCGCTGGCCATGCGCTAGCTGCTCCCGCCGCATAGGACGTGCGGTAGATGCGGCCAAGAGCATCGCCGAGGACGCTTAACGCCCGGGGTGGAATCAGCCGCGGACTGCCAGCTGCTCGAGTAGGTGGGTCGGAGGGATGCCCAAGCTGGCAGACCCTTGTTACGGCTACGTGACGCAGCGATCACGCCCAAGTCAGCTCGTCCCGCGGTCGCAGCTCCGGGTGACTGTCATGGCAGCTCACGGCTGGCCAGGTCAGGACCTGGTCCGCGTACCGATGAGACGGTGATCCGCTGTCGGCAGACGATTCCTGGCCGGGCATGCCGGCGTCGACACAAAATGTCGGGCGCGAGGAAGCACGGAAAGGCGCAGGCGCTGTCAACGTGCTCGGGTTGGTGTCGGCGTTCGCGACTGGCGATCGCTGCCATGCCAGGTCGCGGGAGGCAGACTTCCCTGGTCACGGATGCTTGCGCAGGGCCACCCAGCTGAGCGTATGCGCGACGCGTGCCGGGCTGATGTGCGAGCGCGTCGCGCCGACGCGGCAACACGCCCGTGGGATTCCCGATAATGCGGCGTGTCGCGCGCCATCTCGGTGGCGGCTGGGGAGACGATGCCGGGGTGATGAGCCAGCACCTGATGGAACGGGCGCGCATGCGGCCATTGCTGCACGCAATCCGCTTCGGCCGCGACGGCGTGCCCTTTTTATATTCAGGGATCTCACGACAATCCCGCGCCCATCATGAGGACTTTGCGGAGAACTGTCCGCTACGGCAACTTCCATTTCCTGGTCGTCGCATAGCGGAACCGGAAGCCACAAGATCAAGGGAGGAGCCGTGGGCAAGGCGAACCGTCAGCGGCGTCGTGCAAAGCTGAAGGACAAGGAAAGGGAGCGCAGGCGCCGGGATCAGCAGCGTGGCGGAGACCGGCCCGGAAGGTCGGCCGGATGGCACGCAGCGGGCGGCACAGGCTGGCAGCAGGCGGACATCCACGCTGACGGCCCGTCAGCGGCAGAGGTGGCCGAGGAGTTGATCTCAGCGGCGGTGCGCGCCCAGTTCCGCGGGGATCAGCATGCGTTGGGCTGCTACGTCGAGCGGCTTGCGGACATGCCCAGCGTTCCGGGCTGGAAGCGAATCGTCGAACGGACGCTGCTGGCCAGCCTGATCGGGGCCGTTACTACCGGGTGGCATCAGGGTTGGCAGCCCGTGGAAATAGTGCGGCAAGTCGGCCGCGAGTTCGGGCCGCGGCACGCGCGCCTGGCCACCGATCTGGTAGCGGCGGAGATGCGCGGCTATGCGTCGGCTGCATTCGACGAGGGGTGGCAGGCTCAGCTGGTCTCACTGGGCGCGACCGTGTGGTGGGGCAGTGACGAAGGCTACTTGCGGCTATGGCGCGAGCACGAGCGGATCGATCTGACGGCTGCTTTGACCTGCGCTCTTGAGGTGCTGCTCGCTTTCGCGACGTTGCCTGTACTTGAGCGGCTCTGCCCCATTCCTGGCACTGCGCGGCGCGACACCGCCAATTCTGCGCCCAAGCCCAGCCATAAGGTCGACCAGCGCATGCTTGACCGGGTCCGCGGGTTGCTGGCCAAGGCCGAGTCGACGGAGTTCCCTGACGAGGCCGAGGCGCTGACCTCGCGGGCCCAGGAGCTCATGGCCAGGCACAGCATCGACGACGCCCTGCTCACCGCTGCTGGTTCTGGGCGCCCTGGCCAAGCAGGGCCTGGCCAGGCATCGGGCCGGAGGCTGTTCATCGACAAACCGTACGAGGCGTCCAAGGCGATCCTGCTCGACGTGGTGGCCGGGGCGAACAGGTGCCGCGCCATCTGGCACAAGAACCTGGGACTGTCGACGGTGGTCGGCTTTCCCGGTGACCTGGATGCGGTGGAACTCCTGTTCACGTCGCTGCTGGTCCAGGCGACCACGGCCATGGTCAGGGCGGGTTCCCGTCGGGACGCGTGGGGTCGCTCGCGGACTCGCTCATTCCGGCTGTCATTCCTGGCCTCTTACGCGCAGCGCATCGGCGAGCGGCTGAACGAGGCCGTTGGGGCTGCGGAGCGCCAGGCGACCGCGGATGCGCCGGGCAGGGACCTGCTGCCTGTGCTCGCCGCCAAGCACCGGGTTGTTGATGAAGCCGTCGAGGAGATGTTCCCCGAACTCACGACGCACTCGCTGAATTCGGTCAATGACAGGGAGGGCTGGATCGCGGGCCGGGCAGCAGCCGACCTCGCCAGCCTGAACGGACGTCGCGAGGTCACCGGCGATGCCGCCTGACCAGCGGCAAAGCGCGCAGCGGCGACTCTACGACGGGCGCTAGCCCGAAGGGCCGCTTATGCCAGGAACGCCGCGGCAACCGAGGCGCGCCCACCCGAGAGCTGGCACGGAGGTGTTGGTGGCGGCCGCTGGTGCGCTGTTGCCGGCATGTGGACCGGGCTCGGCAGCCCGTGGCGATGCCTACGAGGCGGTCGTCGCCTGCCATTTCTCGAGGATGCTGTGCACCTCGTCGCGGACCCGCGCGCGTGCATCGGCCCGAGGGACACCAGACATGAGCAGCCTGTCGTATGAGGTGTCCTCGTGGCGGATCGAGGCTGCAACCGCGAGCGCGATGGCATCGGGATCGAGGTTGCGACCCGGGGCGCTCCGCCCGATCCGGCCGCTTCCCCTGGCGGCGGTGTGGCGGGCGATGTGGTCGGCCCGCTCGCCCGGGCAGCCCGGGTAGAGCAGGACGATCGCGGCAGCCAACTCAGCCTCGAACCTGCGGTCCGAGGTGGCTCGACGTTCCTCGTCCCGCCGCCGGCGACGAGCGCGAGCCTCCTGGTCGGCCAGGCACTCGCGCTCTGCTGCCTCCAGGGCGGCTTCCTCGACCAGGAGCCCTTGACGCTCGTAGCGCTTCCGCGTGCGGCTGAAGCGGACGACAACGGCCGATAGCGAACTCGCCTTCTTCGCCCGCCGGGTGAGCGCGGCCTCCCCGGACGGCAGGAAGACGAGATGATCCAAATCCGCGCAGCCCAGGCACAACGGACCTGGGTCCTCCATGATGAGAAGATCCCCGTTGCCCTCGCACGCCGTGCACGTGAAGTCCCCAAGCGGCGATATGACCAGGAGGTCAGGCGGGCGGGCGGCGCGCTCGGCCAGGCGCTGGCGCTTCTGCTCCGACAGGGCGGGCGATAGCCAGTGCGTTCGGTATGCGCGCTCGATAGCCGGGTCGCCGCTCACCGAGAAGCGCAGCGGCCGGCGGTCCCGGGTACGGGCCACGTACGCGGTCTCGCTCGGCACCAATCCGCGATCCCGTGCCCAGCGGCGAAAGAACTTCGTCGCGTCGGAGATCTTGGCGAGATTCGCCTGGATCACTCGCTCGAGATAGTCGACGCGTCCCTGGCGCCACTCATCGACCCGCGCCGGGACCAACCAGCCGAGGCCCACGAAGACGTCAACGGCAGTGGCGAAATGACGTTCAGCCAGTGCGGCCTCGGCTGCCTCCTCGACCCGGCGCTCGAGCTTCGTCGCGCCATTCAGGTTCATGGTGCTCACCGACGCGGCCTCCTTCGCAGTTAATCGTCGCACGCATGCGGAACAGCAAAGCTAGATCATCCCTGGTGGACGGACGTAAAGCGACCGGTGTCCTGTCCCCGGCGGAGATTGGTCGGAGCTATCCCGGCTTGGGGAATGCGCCGCGCCTTCGCATGGTGGGCCAGCCAGCACCCGGAGGTAGCCGGCGGCATCCTCGGCCAGGCTGCGCTCAGGCGCTCGGCACACAGACCTCGGGTCGCTGCTCACCGACGGCACCTGACCGCCGCCGGTCTGCCACCATGATTGACGCTGCTGCCGGGCGCCGACAGTGTTCGGTCATGACCGGTATCCGGGTGCCGAGTTACCTGGCCGAGACGGCACGTCGTGACGGTGATGTGCGCGGCTGGATCGCGGGCCTGCCCGCGACGGTCGTCCAGTTCGCTGACCGGTGGTCGCTGCGGGTCGGCGAGCCGTTCGAGCCGGGCGGGCAGTGCTCCTGGGTGGCGCCGGCGTCCGGCCCGGCCAGCGCCGACTTGGTGCTCAAGGTCGGATACCGGTTCCCCGGCGGCGAGGAGCGGGACGAGGCGGCCGGGTTGAGGATATGGGACGGGAACGGGACGGTCCGGCTGTATGCCGCACACGAGAGCGAGTCAGCGTACGGGCTGCTGCTGGAACGGTGCCTGCCGGGCATACCGCTGGGCCAGGTGCTGCCCGAGCCAGCGCAGGATCAGGTGGTGGCCGGGCTGCTGCGCCGACTATGGGCTCAGCCGCATGCCGGCTACCCGTTCCGTCCGCTGGCGCAGATGTGCCGCGCCTGGGCTGACGAGTTCGAGCAGGAATACGCAGCCGCAGGTGCCGCCAGCAGGATCGATCCGGGGCTGGCCAGGGCCGGCATCGCGCTGTTCCGGGCACTGCCCAGCAGCGCGGACAGCCAGGTGCTGCTGTGCACCGACCTGCACGCCGAGAACATCCTGGCCGCTGCGCGGGCGCCGTGGCTGGTCATCGACCCTAAGCCGTATGTGGGCGACCCGGCCTACGACGTGGTGCAGCACATGCTGAACTGCGAGGGCAGGCTGGCGGCCGACCCGGCGGGGCTGGCTGTCAGGATGGCGGGCTTGGCCGGGCTTGATCCGAGCAGGGTGCGGGAGTGGCTGTTCGCCCGCAGCGTTCAGGAGTCGACCGGCTCGCAGCTCATGCGCCAGGTGGCCGCGCGGCTGGCGCCGTCATAGCTCCTATAGGCAGGCGCACAACGACGCAGGAAGACGAACCGATGCCCTCACACACGTCTCACCCTTAGTGCTCTGGCACGGAATTTCGGTGACGTATTGATCGGCGGTCATGCGGCGAGCGCTTGCCCTGGTTCGCAGTCGGCGAGGCGCTTGAGCAGGAGGAATTCCTGATCCTGCGCTGGCACTACGACCATCCGGAGATCCCGGACCCGATCGCGATCACCGGCGTTATGGACGGGCAGCTGTCCATGCATTACTTCGACTACCGCGGCGTGTACCGGGTATGTACGGTCAGCCTCGGCGAAGACCAGTGGCGGTTCTGGCGGGACGCACCCGGGTTCAGCCAGCGATTCACGGGCATCCTCAGCGACGATGGCAACACGATCACCGGGCAGGGCCAGCTGTCCCGTGACGGGTCTGGCTGGGAGGACGACCTCGCGATCACCTAGCGGAGAAACGCCGCATTATGCGGCCCTCTGGCCGACGGCCATCCCGACCTCAACGCGATCGCGCGGCGATTGATCAACGCCACTGCATGACGCTAGGGACGACCGACCCGGACGGCCGGCCGCGGCTGTCGCCGGTGTAACTACACCCCCGCACGGTACTCGGACTTCTACTGGGTCTCCTCGCCCGAGGCACAGCACTCGCGCAACCTGGCAGAACGCCCCGAGGCCGAAATCGTGATCTTCAACTCCACCGCGCCTGTGGGCGAGGGCGAGGCCGTGCCACGTCACGCACGACATAGACGCCGATCGGCGTGCCGCCCTGGTCAGTGAGCCTTTTCATCCTGATTTACCGCCGTGTGGCGAGGTCGCAAGCCGTGGCGATGACCGGCAGGCAGGTGGTGGCGGCTGCGACGGCGAGCGCTGCGATGCCGGCGGCCTTGGCAGGCAGCGCCGGGTGTGCGGGCGGAGCGAGTAGGCGGTCGATCCGGGCCAGGGCGGCGGGACCGCCGGCGGTGAGGGCCGTCGTACGGGCGCTGGCCCGGCCGAGGATCACCAGCGCGGCGGCGAGGTCTTCCCGGTTGTGGCGGCGGGCCGCGGCGTCGTCGGCGGCCATCTCGGCGAGCACGGCGGCCTCCCCGGCGACCCGGGCCAGCAGCGGGACCGCTGGGAACGCCCGGGTCAGGGCTCGGGTTGTGGTCAGCGCGAGCTGGTGGTGGCCGCGCAGGTGAGCGCGCTCGTGGGCGAGGACTGCCTGTAGCTGACCGGAGCTGAGCAAGGTCACGGTGGCGGCGGAGAGCACTGTCCTGTGGCGCCCGCGCGGCAGGCTGTAAGCGGCTGGCGCGTCGTCGTCGAGGATAACCGCTTGCAGCGCGCGGTCGGGGTGTCCGGCGGTGACCAGGAAGGCGGCATGCTCACGCTGCTGGCGCCGTGCTCCGGCTAGGTCGCTGGCCAGGCACCAGCCTGTGCGCAGCATGACCGCGGCTGCGAGCAGGACGCCCGCCACGACGGCGCCCGGGATCTGGCTGACCGCGGGGATCGCGTGCCCGCCGGCGGCCCGCCAGGTCAGCAGGGAAGGCATGGCAAGGGTCAGCGCGGCCAGCGTGATCGCGACGACCCAGGAGGCTGCCAGCGTCAGCCAGAGCGTTATCGCGATCGCGGGCACTCGCGCCAGCCAGCTCCGGCGCAGGACCGCGGGGCCGCCGAACCCGGCTGCCGCGGCATAGGCGGCGAGCAGGGCGGCGGTCATCCGCCGGCCTCCCGGGCCTGCTTTCCGGTATGCCGCCGGTACGCCTCGTCGAGCGCGTCAGCCTCCTCGGCGGAAAGCTCGCCGATGAAATGCGTCAGGGCCGCTGCACGGTCGCCGGCGGCCGCGAGTGCCTGCCGCATGACACCGGCGCTGTACTGCTCGCCCGATACGGCCGGCTCGTAGTGGTAGGCACGGCCGTGCGCGCGGCGGCGCAGCCAGCCCTTCTTGCGGAGGTTGTCCATCACCGTCATCACCGTGGTGTAGGCAATCGGCCGGTCATGCTGGAGGTCATCGACGATGTCCCGCACGGTCACGGCGCCGGCGCGGGCCCAGATCCGGTGCATGACCTGAGCCTCAAGCTCGCCGAGCGCCCGCACAGTGTTCCCTCCCGGAGTTCTCTACTATCAGCTTAGTACTAGATCTATAGTAGGTCTATGGTCGAGGAGGCCGGCCGGATCGTGGTGTCTGGCCTGACGAAGAGATTCGGCAGCGTCATCGCCGTGGACGACCTGAGCTTCGCCGCCGAGCCCGGGTCTGTCACCGGGTTCCTGGGACCCAACGGCGCGGGAAAGACAACGACGCTGCGCATGCTGGTCGGCCTGGTCGACGCGGACGGCGGGGGTGCCACCATCAGCGGCCGCCGGTACACCAGGTCTGCGGCGCCTGGGCGGGAAGCTGGCGTGGTACTCGAAGCGGCCGGGTTCCACCCAGGCCGGAGCGGCCGCAACCACCTGCGCGTCTGCTGCACAGCCTGCGGCTACCCGCTCAGCCGGGCCGACGAGGTGCTGGAAAGGACCGGGCTGACCGAGGCAGGGCGGCGGCGGGTGCGCGGCTACTCGCTCGGGATGCGCCAGCGCCTGGCCGTGGCGACAGCGCTGCTCGGCGACCCGGCGGTGCTGATCCTGGACGAGCCCGCGAACGGCCTGGACCCGGAGGGGATCGCCTGGCTCAGGAACCTGCTGCAGGACTACGCGCGGCGGGGCCGGACCGTGCTGTTCTCCACCCACATACTCCCGGAAGTCGAGCAACTGGCCGAGCGGGTGGTGATCATCAGCCGCGGCAAGCTGGTCTGGGCCGGGCCGCTCGCCGAGCTCACCGCGGGTCAGGGCGGCCTGGAGCGGGTCTTCCTCTCCCTCACGGCCACGCCCGGCGACTCGCCGCGCCCCGGGGGCGCGCGGTCATGACCCGGCTGATCGCGGCCGAGTTCCGCAAGCTGCTTACCACCCGCCTGTGGCTGTGGATACTCCTGGCATCGGCGGCCTGGACGATCTTGTACACCGCCCTAGTCATCCTGCTCAACAACCGCACTAGCGAACTGGTGCCTGCGCTGTCCACCACTGCCGGGCAGCATGCGCTGGTCGCCATCGCCGCCGGCGGCGCCGGCCCGCTGGTCGCCGTGCTGGCCGTGGCGCAAGTGGCCGGCGAGTACCAGCATCGCACCGCGGCCACGACGTTCCTGGCCACGCCGCACCGCCGGCTGGTGGTCGCCGCCGAGGTGATCACCTTCCTGCTGGCCGGCGTGGGCTACGCGCTGGCCTGCATCGTGATCAACCTCGTGGTCGCGCTGCCCTGGCTCGCGGGCCAGGGGATCCGGAGCCGCTGATCTCGCACATCGCCTCGCTGCACAGCTGGACACCATACCTGCCCGGCGTGGCCGCCGACGGGCTCACGCAGGCCATCCAGAGCGGGGTGCGGCTGCTTTCGCCATGGGCGGGTGGCCTGGTGTTCACGGCATGGGCCGTCGCCTTCGCGGTCGCGGGCGCCGCCGTCACCGCACGCACAGACATAACCTGACGAGGCTCCTCTCGACGTCCATGGAAAGATGTGCTGATTCGGGTGAAGCTATCGGGGCGGTAGCAATCCCCGTGTGTCCGGCATCCCCTGCTGTTCAGCGCCACTGGTGAACCGAGCGCGGTCCCGCTCGATGAGCATGTCCCACCGTCCAACGGCGACAACGCCAGGGGCAACAGGCTTCCGCGCTGCATGACATCGCGGCAGGCGGCATCGCCTGGGGCGCACGAGGCACCCCGCACGCCCTCGCCAACCGCGCGAAGCAGCCAGCTCGCGCCTTGGCCCGTCCAGCGACCCTTTCGACTCCTCGCCGTCCCACCAGCGGGCGGGAGCGATCATGGTTCCGTCTGCGAGTGTCCTGCGCCAGAGAAGTTGAGACATTGCCAGCGCGCCTGAGGCATTAGGCGGGGCGCCGCCAGTAGTTCCGGGCACTTGGTGATCTTTGCGGATCGTGAGGTGCTTGGTGGCAGGTGCGGATCACGGCTGCCAGTGGTGCTGGCGCAGGTAGTCCTCCAGGGTCAGCATCTGGGGGTTGACCTGGCGCAGCCAGTTCAGGTCGGCGTGGTAGCCGGTGGTCTCGAACCAGCGGTTCATCACGTACATCTCCTC
>WNFI01073347.1_pt1 | contig 23780 bp, 20 predicted proteins | sample 5400471 | NCBI WGS metagenome assembly WNFI01 (sample SAMN13153348, study PRJNA577476) | soil metagenome | isolation source: 100 cm saprolite on Douglas fir-dominated hillslope | place: USA:California | collected 2013-09-17
GAACGACCCCGATGCATCGAAGTACCGCGCCGCATACTTCGAGGTATATCGAAACGCGTGGCGTCACGGCGACTGGTCGAAGCTCACGGAGCACGACGGCCTGATCATATATGGAAGGAGCGACGCGACGCTGAATCCCGGCGGTGTGCGCATCGGTACCGCCGAGATCTATCGTCAGGTCGAGCAGATGCCGGAGATCATCGAAAGCATCGTCGTCGGTCAGGAGTTGAAAGATGGCAACGCCGATGACGTCCGGATTGTGCTGTTCGTGAAGCTGGCGGATGGGGTGACGCTGACACCGGAGCTGATCGGACGGATTCGCGACCAGATCCGCGAGAACACCAGCCCCCATCACCTCCCTCAAAAAATCATCGCCGTAGCCGACATTCCGCGCACGATCAGCGGAAAGATCACCGAGCTGGCCGTGCGAGAGGTCATCCACGGCCGCCCGGTCAAGAACATCGACGCGCTAGCCAATCCCGAAGCACTGGAGTTGTTCCGGGATCTGAAAGAGTTGAATAGCTGAGTGATCGTGGTTGCGGCTGGCTTCGGTTCAGGGCCCGGAGAAAACCCTTCCTGAAAAACGGATCACGCGGATGAACGCGGAAATGTCCCCCGTGCTTGGCTGGGGTGCATTTCCGCGTTCATCCGCGTGATCCGCCTTTCAGGAAAGGTCTGAACTGTCGCCTCATCCACGGTGGTCAGCTGGTGAGCCAGTCCTCTTCTTTCTAGTTTGCAGCCATGGCCGCGACACAAGCACTTCCTGAATCCGCTCAGGCCCACGATACCTTTCCGATCAACGGAACCGACTACATCGAGTTCTACGTCGGGAATGCAAAGCAGGCGGCCCACTTTTATCAGTCGGCGTTTGGCTTTCAGATCGTCGGATACCGGGGTCCGGAGACCGGCGTTCGAGACCGGGCCAGCTATTTGATGGGCCAGGGAAAGATCAGACTGATCCTCACGGCGCCGATGTCCGCCAGTGGCCCGATCGCTGATCACGTGCGGAAGCATGGCGACGGCGTTCGCGACATTGCGCTCTGGGTAGACGATGCCCGCGTGGCGCACGCCGCGGCCATCGAGCGCGGGGCGAAGTCGGTACGGGCTCCGGAAGTGATCAAGGACGACAAGGGTGAGGTGGTCATCGCCGCAATCGCGATCTATGGCGACACGATCCACTCTCTGATCGAACGGCGGAAGTACAAGGGCCTGTTCATGCCCGGCTTCGTCGAGCGCAAACCGCATTACAACCCCGCCTCGACCGGACTGCTCTATGTCGACCATTGTGTCGGGAACGTCGAGCTCGGGAAGATGAACGTCTGGGTGAAGTTCTACGAGGACGTGATGGGTTTCAAGAACTTGATCTCTTTCGACGACGAGGACATATCGACCGAGTATTCGTCACTGATGTCCAAAGTGATGTCGAGCGGCAATGAGCGGATCAAGTTTCCGATCAACGAGCCGGCAGAAGGGAAAAAGAAGTCTCAGATCGACGAATACCTGGAGTTCCATGGAGGGCCTGGTGTGCAACACCTGGCCTTGGCGACCGACGACATTCTCAAGACCGTCACCGATCTCAAGAATCGTGGCGTCGAATTCCTGTCGGTGCCGACGAGCTACTACAAGGAGCTCCAGGGCCGTGTCGGCACGATCGACGAGCCGGTCGAGGAGCTGGCGAAGCTCGGCGTCCTCGTGGACCGCGATCCGGACGGATACCTCCTCCAGATCTTCAGCAAACCGGTGGAGGATCGGCCGACGCTCTTTTACGAGATCATTCAGCGCAAAGGCGCGAAGAGTTTCGGAAAGGGGAATTTCAAGGCGCTCTTTGAAGCGATCGAGAGAGAGCAGGCGTTGCGAGGAAACCTCTAACGCTGTCATCCTGAGCGAAGCGTAGGATCCGGGGCCGGCGAGATCAGATCCCTCGCTTCGTCGCCGGCGCTCCTCGCTCATGATGACATACGACAAGAATGCCTATCTACCACACGCTTGGCTCGATCCCGCGCAAACGACACACGGCCTTCCGAAAGCCCACTGGCGGGATTTACGCCGAGGAGTTGATGGGGCACGAAGGGTTCACCGGTAACTCGTCGCTACTGTATCACGTCCACCCGCCGACCACGATCAAGTCGGCACAGCGCGTGCGAAACATGGCCTTCGCGGCCGATGAGGATCAGACGCTGCGACATCGCCATTTTCGCACGTCTCGGGTGAAGGCGGGCGGCAGTCCGACCCTCGACCGCATTCCGCTGCTGTTCAATCAGGATATCGCGATGCTCTACGTCGAGCCGGAGACGACCGACGAGCACTTCTATAGAAATGCACAATGCGACGAAGTCGTGTACGTGGCGAAAGGGGCCGGCGTGCTCGAGACGGTCTATGGCGATCTGCCGTTTCGCGAGGGTGACTACCTCATCATCCATCGCGGCATCCTCCACCGCTACAGGATTGACTTCGCCAAGGACAAGCCGAAGCTCCTCATCTTCGAGAGTCGCGGCCACGTGCGATCGCCGAAGCGCTACCGCAACGAATTCGGCCAGCTCAAAGAAGGTGCGCCGTATTCGGAGCGCGACCTGCGGCTTCCGCTGGAGCTGCACACGCACGACGAGATGGGAGACTTCAGACTCCTCGTCAAGCAACACGACTGGCTCACGGAGATGGTGCTCGACCATCATCCGTTCGACGTCGTCGGGTGGGACGGCTACTTCTACCCATGGGCGTTCAACATTGCCGACTTCGAGCCGATCGTGGGACGGATTCACCAACCGCCCCCGGTGCACCAGACGTTCGAGGGCGACGGGTTCGTGATCTGCTCGTTCTGTCCGCGGCCGTTCGACTTCGATCCCCAAGCGGTCCCGGCGCCTTATAATCACAGCAACGTGGACTCGGACGAAGTGCTGTACTATGCCTCGAGCGAATTCATGAGCCGAAAGGGAATCGAGTTCGGCAGCATCACGTTGCACCCCGACGGAATTCCACACGGTCCGCATCCGGGCCGGGCCGAGGCGTCCATTGGGGCACAGCGGACCGATGAACTCGCCGTTATGATGGATTCGTTCCGTCCGCTGAAGGTGGCGTCAGCCGCGGTCGCGATTGAGGATGAAGCCTATCATCGGAGTTGGGTCGACGCGCAGCATGCCGGATTCAATCCACCGACGACGTAACCACGCCTTCCCAGTCGTCGATGGATATCCTGCAGCCGGCCGATAGTCCCAGTCTGCGAGAGTCTGGCGCGAACGTCTGGGTCTATCGCTTCACGCATCCCGACGCGGGATGGATTCTGTCGATCGCGACACACGCCGAGCCGGGGTCGAAGAAGTTGTCGCTCGGAGGGTTCCGCATCGTCGCCCGCGAGCGGATCGAAGCGCCCGGCTTCGATCCGGATCGCGAGGCGATCGGTCTCGCGATTGGAATGGAACAGAGGCTCCATTGGTCGCGGGTACTTCTCGTCGGCGGACCGCGTGCCCGCCGCGAGACGAAGCGAATTGTCGGCGGAAAGTGCGTGGTGCAGCCGACAGATGACGGACGTGTAGGGGGGGCACGCGACTTTGCCCTCCTCGATTGGGCGGCGGAGTGTTTCGCGGAGATGGAACGTGAATCGGGCGTGTTGCTGATCACCGGGTACGATCTTGGCCAGGGACTGATGTCCGACGGCAAGACGGACTCGCTCACGTATCTCGCGAGTCGATTTCCCGGATGCGTCGCCGCCGACACGTCGGCGTCCGTGGGCGAAGGGAACTACAACCTCCTCAAGGGAATGTTGGCCGCTGCCGGCATCCAAGTACAGAACGCGACGGTCGGACTGGTCGGTGTGGACAAGATCGGGAGTCACGTCGGCGAGCGGCTGCTCAAGGACGGCGCGACGATCCTGGCGCTCGGAGTCGACGTCGGGCGGCGGGCGGAGCTGGCGGCTTCAGGGGCCCAGATCTGGGAGCCCGATCGCAAACTCGAGATGCTTCACGAACCTATGGATGCGGTCGTCGTGAACGCGGGTTGGTCGCTCGACGAGGAGGCGATCGCCGCCTGCGTCTCGAACCCGCGGCTCAAGGTTGCTTGCGGATCGGAGGAGCTGGCGATGAAGGATTCCGACGGTCCGTCGCGGCTTCTCGCCGCGAAGAAGATCTACTGCCCAACGGTGATGGCGGGGATGATGGGATACCTCACGACTGTGGAGCAATACCTCGCCGTGCGCGATGGGCTGCGCTTCGAAATCCGGCAGATGCTCGAGGCGTCGAAGCGGCTGGAAATCATCGGACGGCAGGCCAGCTCGCTGATACGCGCCCGAAACTACGGAATGGACTTCGAGGCCGCGGCGGAAGAGATAGGCCGCGCCGGGAAAGGCACTGGTGCCGCGGTGTAGCAGTACTCGCTCGCCTCAGCGATTTTCGAACGCCGCGATAGCCTTGCGTGTGAACTCGGAAAGGACAAGCGCCCCACTCATGGCGGCCCGGTCGTCCAGCAAATCGGGCCAGTTCTCAGTCCCGGCCCACACCGTGCGCTTGATTTTCTCCACCGCATCCGGGTTGGCGGCGGCCAGCTTCGCGGCGAACGTGCCGATCGCGGCATCGAGCTCCGGGATCGAATCCTTCACCCCGGCGTAGAGGCCGTGGCGCTCGGCCCACGCGGCGTCGCGCCAGTCGGCGTCGAGCGACATCGCGCCGTACGCTCCTCGGCCGATCTTGTGCTCGATCACGGGTCCGACGACGAACGGGCCAATCCCCACCGCGAGCTCGCTCAATCGAATCGAGGCCGATCGATTGGCGATGGCGTAGTCCGCCGCGGCGACGATGCCGACGCCCCCGCCCACCGTCTTGCCCTGGACGCGCACCACGAGCGGTTTCGCCGCGCGGGTCATGGCGAGGATGACGCGCGCGAAGCCGAGGAAGAACTGTTTGCCCGCTTTTTCCTCGGCGATCGACTTGAGCTCATCGAAGGACGCGCCGGCGCAGAACGGTCCATCACCCTCGCTGCGGAGAACGATTACGCGCACGTCGGTCCGTTTCGCGGTGGTCTCGATGGCCGAGGCGAGCTCGCGCAGCAGCTCGCCGGGAAGGGAATTACCCTTTGTGCCGCCGAAGGTGACGGCAGCGATCTGGCTGGAGACGGTCGTCAGAACGTGCATGAAATGGTGGATTGGTGGATTGGTGGATTGGAATTAAGTCTTTCCGGGGGTATGGAAGGAGGCGTGTGGCTCTAAATTGATGGAGTGCCGTGGGATAGACCGGCCCTCGAGGAGTTGTGAAATGGACCAACATGCCATGCAACAGGCACCGGAGGACTCGGCGAAGGTCGCTGAGTTCGAGGCGCGCATCGCGCGCGGCGAAAGCGTCGAGCCGAAGGACTGGATGCCCGAGCGATATCGCAAACAGCTGATCCGGATGATGTCCCAGCATGCGCATTCCGAAATCGTCGGCATGCTGCCGGAGGGAAACTGGATCACGCGAGCGCCATCGTTGCGCCGCAAGATGGGACTGCTCGCCAAGGTGCAGGACGAGGCCGGGCATGGACTCTACATCTATTGTGGCACCGAAACGCTTGGAATCGATCGCACCGAGCTCGTCGATCAACTGCTGGCCGGGACAGCGAAGTACTCGAGCATTTTCAACTATCCGACGCTGGCCTGGGCGGACATCGGCGCCATCGGCTGGCTCGTCGACGGCGCGGCGATCGTCAATCAGACGATGCTTGCGAAAGCATCGTACGGCCCGTATGCGCGTGCGATGGTGCGCATCTGCAAGGAGGAGAACTTCCACAAGAGGCAGGGCTTCGAAATCATGTGCGTGCTCGCCTCCGGCTCGCCTCAGCAGCACGCGATGGCGCAGGACGCGTTGAACCGTTGGTGGTGGCCGTCGCTGATGATGTTCGGTCCGCACGACGCGGAATCGTCGAACAGCGAAGAGCTCACCCGCTGGGGGATCAAGAGAAAGAGCAACGACGAGCTGCGCCAGCGATTCGTCAACCAGACAGTTGCTCAGGCCAAGGCGATCGACCTCCAGATTCCGGATCCGGCGCTGAAGCTCGACGAGGCGACCGGCGACTGGACGTTCGGTCGAATCGACTGGGACGAGTTCTGGCGGGTCGTGAAGGGCGACGGCCCCTGTAACCGCGAGCGGTTGGCGGCGCGGCGCAAGGCACACGAAGAGGGCGCCTGGGTTCGGCATGCCGCGATGGCACACGCCGAGAAGGCCCGGATCATCGAACAGTTGGCGAGCTGACTCGAGCCATGGCGAAAGAACCGGCGGTCGCGCGCAAGGGCAAGGCAAAAGACGGCGAGGACAATCAGTGGCCGCTCTGGGAAGTGTTCGTCGCTCCCGGTGGCGCGGCGCCCCATGAGCACGCCGGGAGTCTCCACGCGGTCGATGCCGAGCACGCGCTTCAGAACGCGCGCGACGTCTATGCGCGGCGCAACGAGGGCATCAGCATCTGGGTCGTGCCGTCGTCGGCGATCACGGCGAGCACGCCGGACGATGTCGGCTCTTTCTTCGACCCGGCGAACGACAAGGTCTATCGGCATCCGCAGTTTTATAAGGTGCCGCGAGGTGTTCGCGGAGTATGACAGCGAAGAAATCCGTTGCCCGGGACGACAACGGACCCCTCGCTTCGCTCGGGGTGAAGTCGTACTTCCAATACCTGCTGAGGCTTGGCGACGACCGACTCGTGCTCGGGCATCGGCTGTCGGAGTGGTGCGGACACGGACCCATCCTCGAGGAAGACATCGCGCTGGCGAACATCGCCCTCGATTTGATTGGCCAGGCGAACCTGCTGCTCGCTCTTGCCGGCGCGGCGGAGGGTAAGGCGCGCAATGCGGATGCGCTCGCCTATTTCCGCGAGGCCGTCGACTACCGCAACGCCCTCATCGTCGAATTACCCAGGGGGGACTTTGCGTTCACGATCGCGCGTCAGTTCCTCTTCAGTGTCTTCGCCTACCTCCAGCTCGACGCGCTACAGCGGTCGGGGCACGAGGAGCTCGCCGGCGTTGCCGCCAAAGCGGTCAAGGAAGTGAGATATCATGTCCGACATAGCGCTGACTGGATGATCAAGCTCGGAGATGGTACGGAGGAGAGTCACGATCGTATACAACGGGCCGTGGACGATATCTGGCGATACACCGGAGAATTGTTTCTGGCCGACGATGTCGATCGCGCCGCGGCAGCCGCCGGAGTTGGCGTCGACTCGTCGACGCTCGAAGGACCGTGGCGCGCGCACGTCGACGATGTGTTCGCGCGCGCGACGCTCACCGTGCCCGAGGTGAAGTTCATGCAGCGCGGCGGCCGCACCGGCAAGCATACCGAGCACCTCGGCCACATGCTGGCTGAGATGCAGATCGTGGCCCGTTCGTTCCCGGGAGCTGCGTGGTGAAGCAGGCAGCAGTGGGGAGCGCGAGCAACGACGGGGCACTCACGACGGAGGCGGTCTGGGAGCTACTGGATCAGGTCATGGACCCCGAGGTTCCTGTCCTCAGTGTCGTCGAGCTGGGGATCGTCCGCGACGTGGTCGTGGACGCGGGCCGCGTGACGGTCGTGATCACCCCAACCTATTCCGGTTGTCCGGCAATGCAGGTGATCGAGCAGGACATTGTCTCTGGTCTCACCGCGCACGGGATCGACGACGTGCGATTGGAGACTGCATTCAGCCCGGCCTGGACGACCGACTGGATGACCGGCAAGGCGAAGGCGAAGCTCGTGGCCTACGGAATCGCGGCGCCAGGGCTCGCTGAGCGAGGTGACCGACTCGTGACGTTGGCGCGGCGCGGGGCGGTGACCTGTCCCTACTGCGGGTCAGCGAAGACGACCCTCAAGAGCGAGTTCGGATCGACGGCCTGCAAGTCGATCCATTACTGCGAGAGCTGTAAGCAGCCCTTCGAGGGGTTCAAAGCCATATAGTCGGATCTAGCGAATCCGCCCAATCGCTGCCAGGCCTCAGGCCTCCAGTACGCGCTCGACCGCCGCGGCGATCTTCTCCACGCTGGGAAGCACGGCCGCGAGCAGGATCGGATTGTATGGCATCGGGACGTCTTCGACGGCGACGCGCTCCACCGGTGCATCCAACATCCAAAACGCCTCTTGCACGATCGTCGCCGCGACCTCGGCGCCGAAGCCGGCCGTACGGTTGTCTTCGTGGACAATCACGCATCGTCCCGTCTTTCTCACCGACGTGAGCACGGCGTCGCGATCCCAGGGCGCGACAGTGCGAAGATCGAGCAGCTCGACCCTGCCGTCGGACTTCGCCGCCACTTCGCGACAGCGGTGCACCAGCGCGCCCCAGCTCACGAGGGTGAGATCCGTTCCCGTGATGAGCGTTGCGGCTCGGCCAAACGGAAGTACATAATCGTCGCCAGGATAGCGCGCGCTGCCGTCGCTGGTCATCAACAGCGATCGGTGCTCGAAGAACACCGACGGATTCGGACTGCGCATCGCGAAGCGCAGTAGGCCGACGGCGTCGGCGGCGTTCGACGGCATCGCGATCTGCCAGCCATGCATGTGCGCGAACCGCACTTCGTCGCTCACCGAATGCCAGGGATCGCCGACGTCCTTGCCGAATCCGCCGGGCATCCGGACGACAATCGGCGCCGCAAAGCGATTCGCGGTTCGCCAGCGCATCGTTCCACAGTTGTTGAGATGTTCGGTCGCGGGGTCGGCGTACTTCCGGAACTGGATCTCGGCGATCGGCATCAGCCCCGAGAGCGCCATGCCGACCGCTCGCCCGATGATGCCCTCTTCGGACAAGCTGGTGTCGAAGACCCGCGACTCGCCGAATCGCTTCTGCAACCCTTCCGTGACGAGGTGCACCCCTCCCTTGCGTCCGACGTCCTCACCGAAGATGAGCGCCTTTGGATTCACTTCCAGCTCTCGAGCCAGCGTCCGGCGCACGGCCTCGGCAAAGCGAACGAGCGGGCCATCGTCCTTGGGAATCTCGGTCGAGGGCAATGCGTCGCGCTCAGCCCGACGGAGTCCGCCGTATGTGACAGTTGCCTGGGTCGTTCTGACGTCGCTCTCCTTCGCTTCGCTCTCTTCCGCGTAGACGTACTTTCTGACGGTTGCAGGATCAGGGCTCGGCCTCGCCCGCGCGGCGGCGAGGCCCTTGTCGACGTCGCGCCGGACTTCGGCCTCGACTTCGTCCCACTCGGCCTGGGTCATCAGCGACGGAATGACGTGCCTCTTGAGCTTCACGAGCGGATCCCGCAACGCATCTGCCTTGAGCTCGGCTTCGCTGCGATACCCAAGCTGATTGTCCGGCCCGGAATGACTGCTCAAGCGGGGAACGGTCAACCGGATCAACGCTGGGCCGCCGCCGCCGCGCACGTGATCGACGCACTCGGTGAACAACGTTGCCGAAAGGGCGGGGTCGCACCCATCGCCGTTCCGGACGAACAGGTTACGGAATGCGCCGAGATTCCTGGCGATGTCGCCCCCCGCAGTCTGCATGTCGCCACGCACCGAGATGCCGAGTCCGTTGTCTTCTATATAGAAGAGCATCGGCAGCTCGAGGGTCGTCGCCATCGTCAGCGCCGACCAGAACCCATTCGTCGCCACCGAGGCCTCGCCGCCGAGGACGATGCCCATCGCCCCGGTCCACGACCGGTCACCAAGCACGGTCTCGTGGTAGCGGATCGACTGTGCCCAGCCCGCGCTGGGCGTGTATTGCGAGCCCACGTCGCCTGACATCGGCAGAACGACGGGACCGTTGCGATTCGGCATGTTGCAGACGACGCCGATGTCGCGACCATCGCTGAAGCCGCCCGCGCGCCCCAGCGGGCTACCGAGCGCGTCGCCGATCTCGAGGCCAAGCGACAGGAGGAGCGGGCGATTTCGGTAGTAGGCGCTCACCCCATCGTGCTTGTGATCGATCAGCGAGCCAAGGATGACCTGGGCGACTTCGTGTCCGCGCGCCGAAAACTGATAGAGGACGAGGTGGTCGCGCGCCGCCGTCGTCTTGCTCTTGTTGGTGGCCTCCTCGACGTCGTCCAGGGCGCGCGACACGAGCACGTGATAGGCGATCCGGCGCCAGTCGAATCGGTCGGTCGGTCGCGCGGGGCGTGTCTTGCGAGCGGAGGGAGACGAGGAGGGCGGCACGCGCAGTAATCTCGCCCTGAGGCAGCCGGATTGGGAGTCGCGACAAGCACTGACCTCGTCGGCCGTCTCTCGCCCGGAACCGGGGAGTCAGTCGGCAGTAGTCAGAGGTCGGTACTCGAGAGATCGCTCCTGGACCGGACAGGCCGTCGCTTCGCAGTGCGGGTTCCGGTACTTTCCAGCGAATGACTACGCCGGCTGAGCAAACGCTCCTTGTCGAGTTCAAGGACGGTGTGGCATCGTTGACGCTGAACCGGCCAGCGGTGCTGAACGCGTTCAACCGGACGCTGTCAGGCGAGCTCGTCGCGGCGTTGCAACGGGCTCGCGAGGACGACTCCATTCGCGTCGTCGTTCTGACCGGAAGCGGCCGCGGATTCTGTGCTGGACAGGATCTCTCCGAGGCGATTCCGAAGAACGACGAGAATCCTGACCTCGGCGTGATCGTGCGAGCGATCTACACACCGGTCATTCGCGGAATTCGAACCTTGGAGAAGCCGGTCGTATGCGCGGTCAACGGCGTCGCCGCCGGGGCCGGGGCGATGCTCGCCCTTCTCTGCGATATCGTCATCGCCGCCCCCGAAGCATCGTTCGTTTGGTCGTTCACGAAGATCGGAGTCATTCCCGACACCGGCGGGACCTTCCTGCTTCCGAGAATTGTCGGTTTACAGAGAGCGGCGGCGTTGACGATGCTTCACGACACACTGTCGGCGGAGCAGGCGCGCGAGTGGGGACTGATCTACCGGGTGTCGGCGCCCGGGCAGGTCGTCGCCGAGGCCGCGCAGATCGCGGCGCGGCTCGCGCACATGCCGACGCGCGCCCTCGGTCTCACCAAGCGCGGCTTCAATCATTCGCTGGGACTCGATCTCGAGGCGGCGATGAGCTTCGAGGAGAATCTTCAGCGCGAGGCTGGGCTGAGCGGCGACTACAAGGAGGGCGTGAAGGCATTTCTCGAAAAGCGCGCTCCCAGGTACACGGGTCGATAGGCGATGTCGCTCCACGGTACGACGGTCGGTGTCGTTGGCGCCGGGGCGATGGGGACTGGAATCGCGCAGATCGCGGCTGCCGCCGGTCATCAGGTCATTCTCGGCGACGCCGTCGCCGGAGTGACGGCAAACGCCAGAGCGTCCATGTCCAAGGCGCTCGACCGCGAAGTCGAAAAGAAGAAGTTGGGAAGGGCCGATGCCGACGCTCTGCTCGCGCGCATCGACTTTAGCCCCCAGCCGCTCGCCAACGAGTTGTCGGCCTATAAGTCGTGCGGGTTGGTTATCGAGGCCATCGTCGAGGACATCGACGCCAAGAGCCGGCTGTTCGAGGGCCTCGAGGGGGTCGTCGCACCGGACGCCGTACTGGCGACGAATACATCGTCGCTGTCGGTGACGGCGATCGCCGGCGCATGCCGGCGGGCGCAGCGGGTGATTGGCCTCCACTTCTTCAATCCGGCACCGGTATTGCCGCTCGTCGAAGTGGTACCTTGGAGGGGCACGCAGCCCACCGTGATCAACGCATCGCACGCGTTGATGGCGGCGTGGAAGAAGACCCCGGTGCTCGCCTCGGATACTCCGGGTTTCATCGTCAATCGCATCGCGCGTCCCTACTACGGCGAAGCGATACGGATCGCCGAAGAGGGAATCGCCGACTACGCGACCATCGACGCGGCCATGCGCGGACTTGGCAAATTCAAGATGGGTCCGTTCGAGCTGATGGACTTCATCGGCAACGACGTGAACTTTGCCGTGACGCGGTCCGTGTTCGACGGGCTGTTCTACGATCCGCGCTACCGGCCGTCGCTGACGCAGCAGCGCCTTGTCGAAGCCGGATACTTGGGGCGCAAGGCTGGACGCGGCTACTTCGATTACGCCGAGGGGGTCGCGAAGCCCGAGCCCAACCCCGATCCGGTGGTCGCCCTGCTCATCTTCGAGCGAATCATCGCGATGCTGATCAACGAAGCGGTGGACGCGGTCCACATGAACGTCGCGTCGCCAGCCGATGTCGATCTGGCCATGACGCGCGGGGTGAACTATCCGAAGGGCCTGCTCGTCTGGTGCGATGAGATCGGTGCCGATCGCGAACTGGCCTGGATGACGCGGCTGCATGAGGAGTTCACCGAAGACCGATATCGCCCCAGCCCGCTTCTCAGACGCATGGCGCGCGACAACACGAAGTTCTTCGCATGACACGGGAACTTGATGGGTCGCAGGCGCTCGCCGAACGCGTCGTGGCCGGCATGATGGCCAAGGACGCCTTCAGCAAATGGCTCGGCATCACAGTCTCCGGCATCGCACCGAACGCGGCGGTGACGCGGATGATCGTGCGACCGGAGATGGTGAATGGCTTCGGCGTGGCGCACGGCGGAATCGTCTACTCGCTCGCCGACAGCGCGCTCGCGTTCGCGTCGAACACGCACGGTCGGGTGACGGTGAGCATCGACAATGGCATCACCTATCCGGCCGCGATCGATGTCGGAGACGAGCTGACCGCAGTCGCGGCGATGGAATCGTCCACGAAGCGACTGGCGTTCTTTCGGGTAACGGTGACGAATCAGCGCGGTGTGACTGTCGCCGGATTTCGCGGAACGGTGTACAAGACTGAGAAGCTGCACGGCGCGACGTAAGTGCTCTGCGCATCACGACCACATTCGGCCGCATACCCGACTTCCGCCTTTCCTAACTTCTGCCATCCACCTTTACCTCTGTCTAGAACCGATTGAGACCGAAATAGAAGGTAGAAGGCAGAAGTCAGGAACTCAGAGGTTAGGAGAATGGACATGAGTGTCGCATGAAAGACGCCTTCATCATCGACGGGACGCGCACCGCCATCGGCAATCTCGGCGGCGGTCTGTCTGACGTGCGCCCCGACGATATGGCCGCGCACGTCATCATCGAGCTGATGCGGGGCCATCCGGAGCTCGACCCGGCGACGATCGCCGACGTCGTGTTCGGCAACGCGAATCAAGCGGGCGAGGACAATCGCAATATCGCGCGCATGGCCGGCCTGCTTGCCGGACTTCCGGTCAGCGTCCCTGGAGAGACCGTCAACCGCCTCTGTGCGTCGGGGATGGCCGCGATCGCGAACGCCGCGCGGGCGATCAAGACGGGCGAAGGCGACGTCTTCCTTGCCGGCGGCGTCGAGAGCATGACACGCGCGCCCTACGTGCTGTCCAAGGCGTCGAAACCCTTCGCTCGCGACATGGAACTCTTCGACACGAGTCTCGGCTGGCGCTTCGTCAACCCCAAGATGAAGGCGATGCACGGGACGGACTCGATGGGGCAGACGGCGGAGAACGTAGCAGAGAAGTACCGCGTGTCGCGCGAGGATCAGGACGCGTTCGCCGTGCGGTCGCAGCAGAAGGCGGCGGCCGCCCAGGCGTCGGGCCGGCTCGCCGAGGAGATCGTCGGCATCGACATCCCCAGGAAAAAGGCAGATTCGACGCGTTTCGATCGGGATGAGTTCATCAGGCCGGACACGTCGCGCGAAGTGCTGGCGAAGTTGAAGCCGGCCTTTCGCACTGACGGCAAGGGATCGGTCACGGCTGGCAACTCGTCTGGACTGAATGACGGCGCCGCCGTGCTGCTGCTCGCGTCGGAGCAGGCGGTGAAGCAATTCGGGTTCAAGCCGCGAGCGCGAGTCGTCGCTGCCGGGGCGGCGGGGGTCGAGCCGCGCCTGATGGGAATGGGACCCGTGCCGGCTTCCACGCTCGCGCTTCGGCGGGCCGGAAAGACCTTGGCGGAGATGGACGTCATCGAGCTGAACGAGGCGTTCGCCGCGCAGTCTCTGGCGGTGCTGAGAGAGCTCAGGATTGCCGATGACGATCCGCGGGTGAATCCGAACGGCGGAGCTATCGCCCTCGGACATCCGCTCGGCATGTCGGGCGCACGGCTCGTTCTGACGGCGGTGCGTGAGCTCGAGACCAGGGGGAGGAGTTTCGCTCTGGCGACGATGTGCATTGGGGTGGGCCAGGGGATGGCGATGGTGCTCGAACGGGTGTGACAGGCTGTCCTTGACATCCCGGAAGGCTGTATCTACGCTTATAGAAGACCGTATATACTAGCTGAGGGCCTCACCCATGAAAGGTAAGAAGACGAAGGTGTCGAAGAAGGCGCGTGTGGTGAGCGAAAAGGTGGCGCAGAGCTATAGGCTCTCGCCCAAAAGGATCGCCGCTGCGCAGCGGATTCTCGGCACGCCCAACGCGACGGCGACGATCGAGGAGGCCTTGGACCTCGTGGTTTTCCGTGAAGAGCTCAACGCGGGACTCGACAAGGCTTTCGGCATCGAGATCGCGAGCGTCTTTCCCGACGGCGGCTGAGCCGAGCAGGGCATGAGCCTGAATCGACGCCACGCGATCGACACCAATCTGTACATCGACGCGCTGAGAGCGGACGAAGGGCTGTCCGCGCTCAGCGCGTTTCAGTCGGCGTTCACCGCGTTTCTCGTCATGAGTGCCGTGGTGGTGCAGGAGCTGCGCGCCGGGGTCAGGCCCGGCTCCTCGGCCACTCGCCTCGAGACAAAGGTCATCGCGCCGTTCGAAAAGCGGCGGCGCATCATCACGCCGACGTACTGGGCGTGGAAGGAGAGCGGACGAGTGCTTGCCGCCCTGGTCGGCAAAGGCGATTGGGCGACTGTGCCGCGGAGCCTGGTCAACGACGTCCTTCTGGCGATGTCATGCCGGGAGTCGGGCGTCGTCCTCGTCACGCGCAACCTGCGCGACTATGAACGAATCGCCAGAGTGCAGAAATTCGATTTCGTTGGCCCGTGGCCGGGAATGTCCGGATAGCTCGACGTCAGGACGCGACTGTTACGTTCGTGCCCGGTGGCCTCAAACAGCTGCGGACAGGATCGCCCGAACGTCATCGCGCGTTGCCGGGCGAGGATTCGGGTATGGTGTCGCAGTCACCTCGTCGGCGGCGCGGTCGATGTCTTGCCTGCGAAAACCGAGATCGGCGAGCGTGTACGTGATCCCGATGGCGCTGCTGAGCGCGATGAGGCTGGCGACGACATCAGTGTCGCCGAGTGCCGCGCCGAGGCGTTGCATGGCGTCGGGCGCCGCCGAGGCGTTGAAGGCGACCACGTGGGGTAACATCACGGCATGCGTGCGCGCGTGCGGGAGTCTGAACGTTCCGCCGAGCACATGACAGATGCGGTGGTGAAGGCCCATCGACGCTTCGTCGAGAGCACGTCCGGCGAGGTGCGCTCCGGATAGAGCCGAGGTGCGCGCCTGAAGATCCGTTCCTTTGGCGACGACGGCGGGAAGGCTACGAGCGAGGAGGCGCGCTGCTTCGTCCGACATATCGCGCGTCTCGCCGGTCGCATTCTCCGCGTACATCGCCTCGACCGCGTGCGCCATCGCATTCATGCCGCTCGCCGCGCTGACGTCCGCGGGAAGCCCAAAGGTCAGCGTGACGTCGTAAATGACCAGACGCGGCTTCACCGTCGGGTCGCGGCCGGTGTGCTTGCCCATCTCGTCGGTCTGACCCCAGATGGAAGTCATCTCGGAGCCGGAATACGTGGTGGGCACGGCGACGAGCGGTGTGCCGGTCTCTTTCACGATTGCCTTGCCGAGGCCGATCGCCGTGCCTCCGCCGATCGCGACGCAGACGTCGGCACGGTTGGCGCGGAATCGCTTGAGCGCTTTCGACGCGACTGCAACCGGCACATGCTCGCGCGCGGCACTGTACACTTCGGTCAATACGTCGCCCAGGAGCTCCTGTGGCGGAACGAGCGCTGCCGCTCGACCGCCCGCGGATACGACGAAGGCGCGTCGCAGACCGAGACTCGCGAGCTGCGACGGCAGTTCGAGGACCGCCCCGGGAGCGAAGAGCAGTCGCGTTCCGCGTAGATCACGATTGAATCGTGGCGGAGCTAACTCGTCGCGTTGTGGAGCCATAGTCACGGCGCGGCCAGCACCTCGTCGAGCACGACCTGCGCCTCGGCGATCTCGTCGTCGTTCACGAGATGTCCCATTCCCGGGTAGAGTATTCGCTTCACGCGCGCGCCCAGCCTCTTGAACACGGCTTCGCTTTCGAGCACGCGGCTCGCCGGGATGTGCGGGTCGACGTCGCTGCATCCGAGAAAAACCGGAGTGCCATCGAGGTCGGCGGTGACATCGTCCCAGCTCGTACCCGGTGGCCCGATCAACCCACCGCTCAACGCCAGCAACCCGCCGTAGCGCCGCGGATGACGAATCGTGAAGTCGGACGAGAGACATGCTCCCTGTGAAAAGCCGAGCAAGACGATCTTGTGCGAGGGGAAGCCGCGTTTCATGAGGTCGACGACGAGCGCTTCGATCACCCCCAAGGCCGAGCTCAAGCCGGGCTCGTTCTGTTCTCGCGGAGCCATGAAGCTGTATGGGTACCAGGCGCCTCCCGCGGCAGAGGGCGCCAGGCAGGCGAATCGCGGCCGATCGAGAACCGGCGCCAATCCGAGGATGTCCTTCGGGCTGGCGCCGCGGCCGTGAATCATCAGCATCGCCGCCGTGGCGTGGTCGAGGGGCGCGCCGGCGTGGAGCACCGGCTGGTTGTCGTGTGGTCCCATGACCGGAACTAATAGCGAACTGGAGGAAGCGCCGCCTCGATTTCGGCACGGACCGACTCGCCGGCAAACGGCTAACAGCCTCATAGGGATGCAAATCGGAAAGGTCCGATCACATCGGATCTTCGTTTTGTTTTGTCCGAAGGAGCCGAGGTAACGGTTGGTTCCCACAACCCGAAAAGAGAATCAGACCTGATGCGATGTGTCCGATTTGCATCCTTATGAACCCGCTGCCCTTCCTAGGCGAGACCAGACCGCTGCCAGGGATTAACATTGAGAGCATGGCAACGATCTCGACCTCGCCCCGCCGCCTCGGCAACTACGTGGCCGGAGAATGGGCGACCGGAAGCGGCAAACAGACGGATCTCTTCCACGCGGTCACTGGTGATAAGGTCGCCGAGGCGTCGACCAACGGCATCGACTACAGCGCGATGGTGGACCACGCGCGCCTCATTGGCGGGCCGGCGCTCCGCAAGTTGACGTTCCATGAGCGCGCCCGTCGCCTGAAAGCGCTCGCGATGTACTTGATGGAACGCAAGGAGGCTTTCTACGCCGTCTCGGCGATGACTGGTGCCACGAGAGCCGATTCGTGGATCGACATCGAGGGTGGGATCGGGACGCTGTTCGCCTACTCGAGCCGCGGCCGGCGCGAGCTGCCGGACGAGACCTTCTACATCGATGGCGCCACGGAGGCACTGTCGAAAGGCGGGCAGTTCGTTGGGCGACACATCTGCGTTCCGCTCGAGGGCGTCGCCATCCACATCAACGCCTTCAATTTCCCCGTGTGGGGCATGCTGGAAAAGCTCGCGCCGACGATCCTTGCCGGCGTCCCGGCCATCGTGAAACCGGCGACGCTGACGTCATATCTCACCGAGGCGGTGTTCCGCGCGATGGTCGAGTCGAAGATCCTCCCCGAGGGCTCGATCCAGCTCTTGTGCGGCAGCGCTGGGACGCTGCTCGGTCATCTCGACGCCCAGTGCGCCGTGGCCTTCACCGGCTCGGCGACGACTGGCCAGATGCTCAAGCAGAACAAGACGATCGTGTCGGAGAACGTGCGGTTCAATCAGGAGGCCGACTCGCTCAACTTCTCGATGCTCGGGCCCGACGCGGGGCCTGGCACGGAAGAGTTCGACCTGTTCGTCAAGGAAGTCGCGAGGGAGATGACGGTGAAAGCCGGACAGAAGTGCACCGCGATCCGCCGTACCTTCGTGCACGAGAGCATGATGCAGGACGTGATGCGCGCGCTGACGACGCGACTCGAGGGCGTGAAGGTGGGCGACCCTAGCGTCGAGGGCGTGCGCATGGGGCCTCTCGCCGGTCGGACGCAAGTGGCCGACGTGCGGAAGAACGCCGAGGCAATTGGCCGAGTAACAGAGCGCGCGTACGGAACGTTTGACGACTTCGACGTCGTCGGCGCCGACCGAACAAAGGGGGCGTTCTTTCCGCCGCTGCTTTTCTACTCGAACGATCCCTTTCATGTTGTCGAGCCGCACGACGTGGAGGCGTTCGGACCGGTCAACACCGTCATGCCCTACAAGTCGGTCGATGAAGCGATCGCTCTGGCCAAGCGCGGACGGGGTAGTCTCGTCGGCTCGGTCTTCACCGCGGACGATAAGGTGGCGCGGGCGATGGCGCTCGGCACGGCGGCCCATCACGGGCGACTGTTATTCGTGAACCATCAAAGTGCGAAGGAGTCGACCGGACATGGATCGCCGCTGCCGAACCTGGTGCACGGCGGCCCGGGACGCGCCGGCGGCGGCGAAGAGATGGGGGGCATCCGCGGCGTGATGCACTACATGCAGCGAACGGCGCTTCAGGGATCGCCGACGACGTTGTCTCGCATCGTTCACGAGTATATGCCCGGCGCCGCGCAAACCGCGGGGGCGAGGCACCCCTTCCAGAAGTTCTTGGAAGAGCTCGAGGTCGGCGAGACGCTGATCACTGGCACGCGCACGATCACGGACGCGGATGTCGTGAACTTCGCCGCTCTCAGCGGAGACAAGTTCTACGCGCACATGGACGATGATGCGGCGCGCACGTCGATCTTCGACAAGCGGGTGGCGCACGGGTACTTCATCGTCTCGGCCGCGGCCGGCTTGTTCGTCGATCCGGCGCCGGGGCCGGTGCTGGCGAATTACGGGCTGGAGGACTTGCGGTTCACAAAGCCGGTGTATATCGGGGACACGATCAGGGTACGGCTGACGGTCAAGCAGAAGACGGAGAAGGAGGACAGGGAAGGGCAGATCCCGCAGGGCGTCGTCCATTGGGATGTAGAGGTGAGTAATCAGGATCGAGAACCTGTCGCGGTGTACACCATTTTGACACTCGTGAGAAAGAGGGGCTGAGGTCCGCCCGGGTCCGGACGTTGGGTGTCAGCGATCAGGAAAGAGCGGGGTCAGGGGTCGGGGCGGGTGGTAGACAACTTGGTGGCTCGGCTGAGGGGCTGCGGATTGCGGGATGAGTTCTTCGCTGCTGTCGTTCTTCCTCTTTGAGGGCGGCGCGTTCGCGAACCTTCCGCTCGAATACGACCATCATGCGACGAAGCTCGGAGCATTCGCGCCAGAAGTACTTCAGCTGAGCGCCGCTGAGGATGCCGTGCCGCTGAGCAAGCACCAACTGGGTCTGTAGCTCCGTGACTGAGCCACAACCGATGTTGACGTAACGTGCGAGCTCCCAGTCGGAGCTCTTGCCGCATCCCTCAGCAATCGCCTCGGCGATCGCACTCGCCGCGCGAATCGCCTGTGCTCGGAGGCCTGGCGACTTCCTCCCTGCGGAGATCGGTATCGCTCTGGCGATTTGTGCGCTGAGCCTGACCGCGCGCTGCCAGATACGAAGTCTTGTTGGATCACGCATTGCGCACCATGCGCGCGCGACGCCGCCGCCACACCACCAAATCGCTGCGCACCGAACCAGAGTCTTTCACCGGGACCAAGTTGTCTATGTCCCACCCCGACCCCTGACCCCGCCGTTTCCTGATCGCTGACACCCAACGTCCGGGCTGGGCGAGGACTAAATCGTAAGAGCTGTCCGCCTCCCTTCCACCAGCCAAGTAGCCTACCGTTAGAGTCTACTCGTCCCCCTCAGGAGTCCCCTCGGTGATACGCCCGGCCTTCGCCCTTGCTCTCGCCCTTCCGCTGTCGCTCGCAGCTCAAGCCCGCGACACCTCAGCCGACGTCTCGTGGCGCAACATCGGGCCGAACAGCGCCGGCCGCATGGTCGCCATCGCCAGCTCCGTCGCGAGGCCGAACGAGTGGTACTACGGCACCACCGGTGGCGGCGTCTGGAAGACCACCGATGGCGGCCATACCCTCGTGCCCGTCACCGATGGCTACTTCGGCGGCACCATCGGCGCGATCGCCGTTGCCGAGTCGAATCCCGACATCGTGTACGTCGGCGGCGGCGAGACGCCGATTCGCGGCAACGTCTCGTACGGCGACGGCATGTGGAAGACCACCGATGGCGGAAAAACCTGGACGTCACTCGGCCTCAAGGAGACGCAGCAGATCGGGCGCGTGCGCCTCGATCCGACCAATCCCGACATCGTCTACGTCGCCGCGATGGGGCACGTCTGGGCTCCCAACAAGGAGCGCGGCATCTACAAGTCCACCGACGGTGGAAAGACCTGGAAGCAGACGCTGTTCAAGAACGACTCGACCGGCGCGATCGATCTAGTCATGGACCCGAAGCACCCGAACGTGCTGTATGCGGCGTTGTGGCAGGCCGGCCGTTCGCCGTGGATGCTCATCAGCGGGGGCCAAGGCAGCGGCATCTACAAGTCCACCGACGCCGGCGAGACGTGGACCGACATCTCGCACAACCCCGGCCTTCCGGCGGGACTCCTCGGCAACATCGGGCTCACCGTGTCGCCGATCAACTCGAATCTGGTCTGGGCTCTGATCGAGAACGAGCCGAACGGCGGCGTCTACAGATCAAGCGATGCCGGCGCGACATGGACGTACATGTCAGGCGATCGGAATGTCCGCCAGCGCGCCTGGTACTACTCGAAGATCTTCGCCGACCCGGCGGACACGAATCACCTCTTCGCCCCGAACGTCGGCGCCCAGGGGTCGCGTGATGGGGGCAGGACGTGGAGTACGGCGAATGGCTTCGGCGGCGGCGACAACCACGATATGTGGATCGCGCCCGACGGCAAGCGCATGTCGACCGTCAACGACGGGGGCGCGGTCATGACCGATGGGACGACCCACTTCACCATCAACGCGCCGACGGGCCAGTTCTATCATGTCCATCTGACCAACCACAATCCGACCCACGTCTGCGGCGCGAAGCAGGATGCGGGCTCGTCGTGCGGCCCGATTCGCGGCCCGATTCCCATACCTGGCCAGGGTGGTCGTGGCGGCGGCGGCTCAGGCGGAGGGCGCGGTGCCGCACCCGCGGCGCCGGCGACGCCGGCACCGACGGGGCCGGTCTATCAGGATTTCTATGGAGTGGCCGGCGGCGAATCAGGCTATATCGCGTCGAACCCGCTCAACCCCGACATCAGTTACGGCGGCAATTACAGCGGCAACCTGTCGTCGCGCGACCGTATCTCTGGACGCAGTGCGCGGCTCGACCCATGGCCGCTGAACCCGATGGGCCACGACGCCAAGGATTCGAGGTATCGATTCCAGTGGACCTACCCAATCATGAACTCGCCGCACAATCCGCACGTGCTCTACTCGCCCTCGTCGAATCGCCGATCACGCCGGGGCTGATCTGGACGGGCTCGGACGACGGCCTGGTGTACCTGACCCGCAACGGCGGCGGGACGTGGACGAACGTGACCCCGAAAGGTCTGCCGGAGTGGATGCGCATATCGATCATCGATGCCTCGTCGCACGAGCCGGGCACGGCGTGGATCGCCGGCAACCGATACCAGCTCGACGACATGCATCCGTACCTCTATCGCACGCAGGACTACGGCGCGACGTGGACGAAGATCACCGACGGCATCCCCGCCGACGAATTCACGCGCGCGATCCGCGAAGACCTCGCTCGGCCGGGCATGGTCTACGCCGCGACCGAGCGCAGCGTGTACGTCTCGTATGATTGGGGCAGGAACTGGCAGAGTCTCAAGAAGAATCTTCCGCCAGTACCTGTTCATGATATTGCGCTCAAGGACGACGACATGGCGATCGCCACCCACGGCCGCGCGTTCTGGGTGATGGAGCACCTCGACGCCCTTCGCAACGCGCCGGACGCCGCGGCCGCGAAGGCGGCGGGGAAGGATTACCTCTATACGCCGCCGATCACGCCGCGCGCCGGCAACGTGCTCAACGTCCGCTACGACCTCGTCGACACCACGCAGCCCGTGACACTCGAGCTGCTCGACCGCAACGGCAAGGTTTTCAAGAAAGTGTCGTCGACCGATACCATTCCGGCGGCGACTCCGCCGGTCGGCTGCTTCGGCCAACCGGCACCCACTCCCGGCACCGGCGGCGGACGCGGCGCCGGCCCGCCAGCTCCATCGAAGGTGACGACCGTCGCCGGCGGGAACCGGTACCAGTTCAACCTGCGGTATCCGAACGCGCCGACTTTTCAGTGCATGATCCTCTGGAACAATCAGATGGGCGGCCCAACGATCGCCCCAGGACAGTACCTGCTGACGATGCGTGTCGGGACCAAGCCGCCGATCACTCGCCAGGTGCGCATCACCCGTGATCCGCGGTCCGCTGCGAGCGACGCGGACATCGCCGAGCAGGTCGCCCTCGCGCTCAAGGTGCACGACCGGCTCACCGAAACGAATGATGGGGTAAAGACCATTCGCAGCATCCGTCGTCAACTCGAGGCGACGCGGTCCAGAACGGCGAGCGCAAACCGACCAAGCAGTGGTACGAGATCTATGGCATCCTCGCGCCGAAAGTCGCCGCACAAATGGCTCGGCTCAGGTACATCACCGGGACGATGGTGCCTCGTGTGAACAGAACACTGAAGGCCGCGGGGCAGGAGGAGATCGTGCCGACAACAGTCGAGTCCCATTCCCTGTCGCCCTGAGTCCCATTCACTGTCGCTCTGAGCGAAGCGACGGGGTGACTCTCGGCCTGAGAGTGCGGGCTTGGAGGACGGCAGGAATTGGTCCTGGCCCTGTCCGGACGTTTGGTGTCAGCAGTCGGGAAACATCGGTGTCAGGAGCCAGGGCGGGTGCTAGACAACATCTCTCCAGCGCTGAGACCTTAAGAGCACCTCGCGCTAAAGGAATGTTGTCTACGGTCCCACCCTGATCCCTGACTCCGATTTGTCCTGATTGCTGACACCCAACAGCTTGCCCTGAGGAGCGCAAGCGACGAACGGGTCCGGGCCGGGGCAGCACAACGCACCGCAACAACGCCGCGGGCCTCCGCTTCCCCGACGCAACGCTAAGCGGCCTCCCGGTGTCTCATCCCAACGTGACTCCGCCCAATGTCTCCATGAGGTAATCGTGCGCCGCGCAGCCCAGACCTTGATTCTCACACTCTCGATCGCTGCGCCGGCGGCCGCTCAGCTCCCGCCCGTCCGCCTCCTCGGCCCGATCGTCGCTACGGCTGCTGACGCTCTGGGATCGGTGCCCAGTGTGCGCGCCCTGTCGGACGGACGCGTCTTGGTCAGCGACCTCACTCGGCGACGCCTCGTGCTTCTCGACAGCGCGCTCGCCCATCCCGAGGTCGTTTTGACGCCCAGCGGAGCGGCGGCCACGGTCTTTCCGGCGCGGGGTGGAACCCTCCTGGCGCTTGGCGGCGACACGACCCTGGTGCTCGATGCGTCTGGCGCCTCGTTCGTGGTGGTGAATGGGGCCGGCAAAGTAGTGCGCGTGGAGTCGGTTCCGCGCGCGTCGGACGCCAACCCTCTGATGAATCCTCAGCTGGGGCAACCCGTGATCGATTCGGCGGGCCGGCTGATCTATCGCCTGCAGCCGTCCCCGAAGGGATTCTCCCGGGCGTCGGGGCAACTGATCTTTCCCGACTCGGCGCCGATCGTGCGCGTCGACTTCGATACCCGGCACGAGGATACGGTCGCCTATCTGAAGACGGCGCCCTTTCAGCCGACGGTCAGCACGGTCGATGCCGATGGAACTCGTCACATCATTACTGTCACCCTGCCATTCGAGCTGATCGACGATTGGGCGGCGTTGCCTAACGGCGCCATCGCGATCATCCGCTGGCATGACTATCACGTCGATTGGGTGGAGCCGGGTGGCAAACGGGTCCCTTC
>WNFI01046114.1_pt2 | contig 23777 bp, 26 predicted proteins | sample 5400471 | NCBI WGS metagenome assembly WNFI01 (sample SAMN13153348, study PRJNA577476) | soil metagenome | isolation source: 100 cm saprolite on Douglas fir-dominated hillslope | place: USA:California | collected 2013-09-17
TCAATGGACACCAGCGCAACTTCACCATGATCGGCGGCCAGGAGAGCGCCCGCTCGCTCTTGCATCTCTCCGAGCTGTTCCGGCTGGCCGATCGCGCCGGCTTATTGGCCGATCCCGAGCTTGCCGCCAACCGCATGGGCCAGGTGCTGGCCGTGCACGGACTCCAATAGTGGCACCCCCTCGGCCGGAGCTGCTGTCGCTCAACACCGCGACCGTGCGCGAGCAGTGGTCCTTGGAACAGGCGATCGAGGGCTGCGCACGGGCTGGAATACGCGGCATAACGCCCTGGCGCGACAAGCTCGCCGAATGCGGGGTCGAGAAGGCGGCGAGGCTCATTCGCAGCCACGGCCTCGCCGTCACCGGCTATTGCCGCGCCGGGTTGTTTCCCGCCGCCGACGCGGCCGAGCGCGGCAAGCGCCTGGATGACAATCGCCGAGCCGTCGACGAGGCGGCGGCGATCGGCGCAAATTGCCTCATCATCGTCGCCGGCGGATTGCCGCCGGGCTCGAAGGACATCGACGGCGCCCGCGCTGAGGTGCTGGATGGGTTGGCCGCGCTTCTTCCTTATGCGCGCCAGGCAAAGGTGGCCCTTGCGATCGAGCCCTTGCATCCGATGTATGCCGCCGACCGCGCCTGCATCAACACGCTGGCGCACGCCCTCGACCTTTGCGACGCGCTGGGCGACGGCGTCGGCGTCGCCGTCGACGTCTATCACCTGTGGTGGGATCCGTGGCTCGGGCGCGACATCGCACGCGCGGGTGCGCGCATCCTCGCCTTCCACATTTGCGACTGGCTGGTCCCTACCACCGATCTCCTCCTCGACCGCGGCATGATGGGCGATGGCGTCATCGACATCAGGGGGATTCGGGGCATGGTCGAGGATGCGGGCTATCGCGGCTTCGCCGAGGTCGAGATCTTCTCCAAGGAGAATTGGTGGAAGCGGCCGGCGGCCGAGGTGCTGACGATATGCCAGGAGCGGTATCTGAGCCGCTGCTGAGCTGGCTAAAAAATCGGCAGCCGCACGGGCGGGCTCGACAGGCCGTTTTCCATCCCCCGGCGGAGTGCTACAGTGCTAAATTGCAGGCGTTAAATCGTATGAACAAGGCGCCCGTGCGGGTCACCGCCGGAAGCGCCGTGAGTGGGAGCAAACGGCCAATAGGGAGAGACCCCAATGACGATGGGCTTCATCGATCGGCGCACCCTGCTCAAGGCCGGGGCCAGCGCCTTGGCGCTCGCCGGATCCGGCATCGGACCGGCCGCAGCGGAGGAGAAGCGGCTCAGAATGTATTGGTGGGGCGGCAAGGAGCGCGCCGACCGCACCTTCAAGGTGAACGAGCTTTATACCGCCGCCAATGCCGGGGTGAAGATCGACGGCGAGACCCTCGGTTGGGGCGATTATTGGGCGCGGCTGGCGACCCAGGCGGCCGGGCGCAACGCTCCCGACGTGATCCAGATGGACTACCGCTACATCTTCGAATATGCGCGCCGCGGCGCCTTGCTGCCGTTCGATGAGTTCATGCCGAAGACGCTCGCCATCCAGGACTTCGGCAAGGACGCCATCGACAGCGGCCGGGTCGACGGCAAGGTCTATGGCGTCAGCCTCGGCTTGAATTCGACGTCGCTGCTCTACAACAGGACGGCCTTCGAGAAAGCCGGCCTGCCGCCGCCGACCCACGAGACCACCTGGGCGCAGTACGCCGATCTCACCGCCGATCTCACCAAGGCCAACATCAGGCCCGGCTTCTGGGGCAGCATGGATGGCGGCGGCACCGAGCCGGCGCTCGAGGTCTGGGTTCGCCAGCGCGGCAAGCAGCTGTACAACCAGGAAGGCAAGCTCGGCTTCGATGAGAAGGACATCGCCGATTGGTTCGCCTATTGGGACGATATGCGCAAGCGCAAGGCCTGCGTGCCGCCCGACGTGCAGGCGCTCGACCGCACGTCCAATGAGACGGCGATGCTGTCCCAGGGCAAGGCCGCAACCGCCTTCGAGCACTCGAACCTGCTGGTCGCCTACCAGGCGCTCAACAAAGACAAGCTGTCGATGACCATGTATCCGCAAGGGCCCGCCGGCGCGAAGCCGGGGCAATATCTGAAGCCCTCGCAGATGTGGAGCGTCTATGCCCGCACCAAGCTGCCGGAGGAGGCGGTCAAGGTCGTCAACTTCTTCGTCGAGGACAAGGAGGCCGCCCGCGTGCTCAGGGTCGAGCGCGGGGTGCCGGCCTCGGCCAGGATCCGCGAGCTGATCGCGCCCGAGCTGGACGAGCAGGATCGCGAGAGCGTCAAGTATGTGGCGCTCGCCGCCGAGCGGGTCGGCCCGCTGCCGCTGCCGCCGCCGAACGGCGCTGGCGAGGTCGCGCAAATGCTGAGACGCATCAACGAAGAAGTTGGTTTCGCGCGGATGGCGCCCGCCGCCGCGGGCAAGCAGTTCGTGACCGAAGCCAATTCGATCCTGGCCCGAGGCTGACCCATGGTCGGCGCCGGCACGCCCCGCATCCTCGAGGGCGGTGGCGCGTCGCGTGCTGGACGCGAGGCCAAGGTGTCGCGGCGATTGAGCCGCGACGCCGAGGCCTATCTATTCCTGGCGCCGTGGCTCTTCGGGTTCTTCTGCTTCACCCTCGGCCCGACCTTGGCCTCGCTCTATCTCTCCTTCACCAGCTTCGATCTGGTGCAGGATCCGCGCTGGATCGGCTGGGCGAACTATGCGCGGATCGCCACCAACGACGCGAAGTTCCTCGACTCGCTCAAGGTCACCTTCTCCTATGTGGCGCTGGCGGTGCCGTTGAAGCTGGCCTTCGCGCTGGCGGTGGCGATGGCCTTGAACCGCGGCCTCAGCGGCCTGCCGCTGTATCGGGCGGTCTTCTATCTGCCGTCGCTGCTGGGCGCCAGCGTCGCCATCGCCGTGCTGTGGCGCACGCTGTTCTCCGGCGACGGGCTGGTCAACCAGGTGCTGCTCTTCCTCCTCGGCGTTCACGGGCCGAGCTGGATCTCCAATCCCGACTATGCGCTCTACACCCTGGTCATCCTCAGCATCTGGCAGTTCGGCTCGCCGATGATCATCTTCCTCGCCGGGCTCCGCCAGATACCCCAGGACGTCTACGAGGCCGCCAGCCTCGAGGGCGCCGGCAAGCGCCGGCAATTCTTCAAGATCACCTTGCCGCTGCTGACGCCAGTCATCTTCTTCAATGCGGTCGTGCAGACCATCGACGCCTTCAAGGCGTTCACCCCCGCCTTCATCATCAGCGAAGGCCAGGGTGGCCCGGTCAGGGCGACCTTGTTCTACACGCTCTATCTCTATCAGGAGGGCTTCGCCTTCTTTCGCATGGGCTATGCCGCGGCCCTGGCCTGGGTCCTGGTGCTGATCATCGCCTTCTTCACCGCGCTGTCATTCCTCTCGGCGCGCTTCTGGGTGCATTACGATGAGTGATGCCGCGCATTCTGCCGGAACGGCCGGGTCCGCGGCGCGGCGCTCGCGGCTGCTCTCGCTGGTGCTGCATCTGCTGCTGATCGGCGCCTCGATCATCATGCTCTATCCGTTGTTCTGGATGCTGGCGAGCTCGTTCAAGCCGGAGAACGAGATCTTCGGCAGCATGTCGATCTGGCCGTCGGAGATCGACGCCTCGGCCTACGCCAGGGGCTGGAGCGGTTTGCAGATCGGCTTTGGGCGGTTCTTCTGGAACTCGCTGGTGATTGCCACGCTCGCCGTCGCCGGCAATGTGATGTCCTGCTCGCTCCCCGCCTTCGCCTTCGCGCGGCTGCGCTTTCGCTGGAAGAGCTTTTGGTTCGCCCTCATGCTCTTGACCTTGATGCTGCCCTATCACGTGACCTTGATTCCGCAGTACATCCTCTTCCTTCACATCGACTGGGTCGACACCATCCTGCCGCTGGTGGTGCCGAAGTTCATGGCGACGGATGCGTTCTTCATCTTCCTCATGGTGCAGTTCTTCCGCGGGATTCCGCGCGAGCTCGACGAGGCGGCGATGATGGATGGCTGCAGCCCGTGGCGCATCTACCGCAAGGTGATCCTGCCCTTGTCGCTGCCGGTGCTGGCGACCGCCGCCATCTTCACCTTCATCTTCACCTGGGACGATTTCTTCGGCCCGCTCATCTACTTGAACGACATCAGCTCCTATACGGTGCAGCTGGGCCTGCGCGCCTTCGTCGATTCCAGCGGCAAGTCCGACTGGGGTGCCTTGTTCGCCATGTCGGTCCTGGCGCTGGTGCCGGTCGTGCTGTTCTTCCTCTTCTTCCAGAAGCTGTTGATCGAGGGTGTCGCCACCACCGGCCTCAAGCGCTGAATCCAAGATACGGAGGTTCCTCTGAAGACCGTCGCGATCATCGGCTGCGGCATCGGCCGCGCGCATCTGGCCGAAGGCTATTCGAAGCATCCCGGAAAGTTCCGGGTGCTGACGCTGTGCGACCTCGATTCCGAGCGTCTCGGTAAGGTCGGCCAAGAATTCGCCGTGCCGCGCCTGACCACCTCCTTCGAGGAGGTGCTGGCCATGGCCGACGTTGACATCGTCGACATCTGCACGCCCCCCAAGCTGCATGTCCCGCAGATCCTGGCGGCGCTGGCGGCTGGAAAAGAGGTGGTGTGCGAGAAGCCGCTGGCCGGCTCGCTGGCCGAGGTCGACAAGGTCATCGCTGCGGAAAAGGGCGCCATCGGTCGGGTCATGCCGATCTTCCAGTATCGCTATGGCGACGGCGTCGCGAAGGCCAGGCGCATCCTCGAAGCCGGCATCGCCGGCAAGCCCTATCTCGCCACCGTCGAGACCCACTGGAAGCGTACGCCGGCCTACTACCAGGTGCCCTGGCGCGGCCGCTGGGAGACCGAGCTCGGCGGCGTGCTGGTGAGCCAGGCGATCCACGCCCATGACATGCTGACCTATCTCATGGGGCCGATCGCCAGCGTGTTTGCCCGCACCGCCACCCGCGTGAATGCGATCGAGGTCGAGGATTGCGTGGCGGCCAGCCTGGAGATGGAATCGGGCGCGCTCGCCTCGCTCTCCTGCACGCTCGGCTCGGCAAGGGAGATCAGCCGGCTCCGCTTCTGCTTCGAGCATGTGACCTTCGAGAGCGTGCTCGAGCCCTACGCGCCCGGCAATGGCCCCTGGCAGATCATCCCGGCCTCGCCCGAAATCGAGCGGCGGATCGAGGCCGCCCTTGCCGGCTGGTCCTTCGTCGAGCCGCGCTTCCACTCCCAGCTCGGCCGCTATCACGACGCGCTCGAATCGAAGGCCGAGCTCCCGGTGGTGCTGGCGGACGCCCGCCGCTCGCTCGAGCTGGTGACGGCGCTCTATCACTCCGCCGAGACCGCGGCGCCGGTTCGCCTCCCGCTCGGGCCCGAGCATGCGAAATACCGCAACTGGCGGCCAAGCCTCCCCGTCGGGAGCACCCAGCGGCGGGCGAGCGGAGCTTGACCAGCATCGATCTGAGAGGGCTGGCCAAGCGCTTCGGCGACGTCGAGGTCATCCACTCGATCGACCTCCATGTGGCGCCCGGCGAGTTCACGGTCTTTGTCGGGCCCTCGGGCTGCGGCAAGTCGACCCTGCTGCGCATGATCGCCGGGCTCGAGGAGATCAGCGCCGGCACCTTGCTCATCGACGGCGAGCGCATGAACGAGGTGCCCGCCGCCCAGCGCGGCATCGCCATGGTGTTTCAGTCCTACGCGCTCTATCCGCACATGACCGTCTACAAGAACCTCGCCTTCGGGCTGGAGACTGCGGGCTTGCCCAGGGCGGAGATCGACGAGCGCGTCGGCAAGGCGGCGCGCATCCTGCAGATCGACGGGCTCCTGGCGCGCAAGCCCCGGGCGCTCTCCGGCGGCCAGCGCCAGCGGGTCGCCATCGGCCGGGCGATCGTGCGCGAGCCGCGCATCTTCCTCTTCGACGAGCCGCTTTCCAACCTCGACGCCGAATTGCGGGTGCAGATGCGGGTCGAGATCGCCAAGCTGCACCAGAATCTCGGCTCGACCATGGTCTATGTGACCCATGACCAGGTCGAGGCCATGACCATGGCCGACAAGATCGTGGTGCTGCGCGCCGGACATATCGAGCAGATCGGCGCACCGCTCGATCTCTACAATCGGCCGGCCAACCGCTTCGTCGCCGGCTTCATCGGCAGCCCGAAGATGAACCTGTTGAACGCCAGCCTGCGCGAGACCCGCGCCGCCGGCAGCATCGTCTCGCTGGCCGGATGCTCGCTCACCCTTCCGCTCAAGGCCGCCACCGTGTCGGCCGGAGACGGCGTGGTCTTCGGCGTGCGCCCCGACCATATCGAGATCGGCGGCGAGCGCGGTTTGCCCTTCGCCGAGGTGCAGGTGCAGCTGGTCGAGCACCTGGGCGGCGCCACTTTGCTCTATGCAGCACTCGCCGACGGCCAGCCCATCACCATCGCGCTCGACGGCCAGCAGCGGCTCGAGCCGGGTGCCGTCGTGCCGACCCGGATCGAGCCCGGCCTCTGCCATCTCTTCGCCAGCAACGACAAGGCGTTCACGCCGGTCCAATGGCGTTGGCGCGGCGTATCTGAGCGCGGAGGAAATGGGAGGCGTATCTAAGCGACATGGACGTGCGTCAGTCGTTGGAAGTGAACTCCTTGCAGTCCCGTGAATGTCGCTCCTGTAATAATGAGTTGTGCTCCATGATAGTCTTCCTGAGAGAGCAGACCTATGAAGGGCTGACCGGTTGATTACCGATGCGGTTTATCGATCTCATCGGGTCGGCCTCTCAAATTTCAGCAGGCACCAATCCGCGATGTCGTACATGCAACCCTTCAAGAATGCTGAACGGTCCTCAACTGCTGGTTCGCGCTCAGCATTCACTGCCTCCAAGCGATCGAGGCACAGGGAGTGAAACGTGGCACCGTCGAGGTCCAGTTGTCCGGCCACGAACCGAGCGCGCAGGGACATCACCTCGGATTTAACGCGGTTTTGAAGACGCTCGCTTTCCACCGGTTCGAGATAGCGCGAAGTGCGCGAAGCGGCAGCGTATGCCCGCTCGCACGGGATCGCGGTCACCGCCTATTCGCCCTTGCTGCAGGGCGGGCTCGGCAGCCAGCCGATTCTGGCGGAAATCGGCGCCAAGCACGGCAAGACCCCGGCGCAGGTGGCGCTGCGCTGGCTCGTCCAGCAAGAGGGCGTGGCCGCGGTGCCGAAGGTGACGAGGCTGGACAATCAGCGCCGCAACCTCGCTATCTTCGACTTCGCGCTGGATGAGGAGGATCTGGCTGGGCTCGCCAAGCTCGGCAGCCGCAAGCGCCTCATCAATCCAGCCTTCGCGCCGGACTGGGACCAGGAGTAGGGCAACGCGATGAAGATCTCCGCTATTCGCACGGGAATCGTCAACCTGCCGGCGGACGAGCCGCTGGCCAACGCGCCCGACAACCCAACCGGCAAGCGGCCGATCGTGTGGCTGCGGGTCCAGACCGATGCCGGGATCGAAGGGCTGGGCGTCACCTATTTCGGCGGCGCCGTGACCGGCGCCTTGCGGCGCGCCGTCGACGAGCTGGGCGCCTTATGCATCGGCGATGACCCGGTGCGGGTCGAGGCAATTCACCAGAAATTGCGCGACGCCGCGGGCGGCTCGGCCGGACCGGGCGGGATCTATCACTTGGCGCTGTCGGCGCTCGACATCGCGCTGTGGGACATCCGCGGCAAATCCTTGAACCTGCCCTTGTGGAAATTGCTCGGCGGCGGGCGCGACCGCGTCCCCACCTATGCCAGCGGCGCCTTGATGCGCGGCTTGCCGCTCGACACGGTGGTCAAGGCCGCCGCCACGCTCAAGGACAAGGGTTGGCGGGAGATGAAGACCCAGCTGGCTCTGCCCGGCGAGACCACGCCGGCCAAGGAGATCGAGCGCCTGCGGCTGATCCGCGAGGCGATCGGCCCCGACATCAAGCTGATGTGCGACATCAATCAGCGCTGGCGGCGTCTGGGGCATCGTGCCGTTCCGGCACATGATGGAGGCGCGCTCGGTCGATGTGCCGATGATCGACCTCGTCCGGGTGGGCGGCATCACCCAATGGATGAAGGTCGCCGGCATGGCCGAGGCCTTCAACCTGCCGGTCGTCAGCCATTTGATCCCCGAGGTGCATGTGCACCTGATCGGCGCCATCCCAAACGGGTTGACGGTGGAGTACATGCCGTGGCTGCAGACGCTGTTCAAGGACGTGCCGGTGCAGCGGAAGGGCGAGTTGCTGATGCCGACAGCGCCGGGGCTCGGCCTGGAATTCGATCAGGCGACACTCGACCGCTACAACGCCGGCTGAGACTTCGGGTAGTGCGGGCTTTCGCCGCATTCCGGGCTAGGCCGCCACGTCGAAGGCGGCGCGCATGAGGCGACGGGTGTAATCCTGCTTCGGAGCCTGGAGGACCTCCTCGCATGGCCCGGACTCGACCACACGGCCATCCTTCATGATGAGCACCGTGTGGCACATGGCGCGCACGACCTTGAGGTCGTGGCTGATGAACAGATAGCTGAGGCCGCGCCGTCGCTGCAGGTCGCGCAGCAGCGCCACGATCTGCGCCTGAATGGAGAGGTCGAGCGAGGAGGTGGGCTCGTCCAGCACGACGAACTCCGGCTCCAGCACCAAGGCGCGGGCTATGGCGATGCGCTGCCTTTGTCCGCCGGAGAATTCGTGCGGAAAGCGCGAGAGAATGCCATGGCCGAGCTCGACCTCGGCGAGGGCCTGTCGAACCCGGCGCTCACGCTCGGCCGCGTTCCCCACCTTGCCGACGATCAGGCCCTCCTCGATGATCTGACGCACCGAGAGCCGGGGATTGAGCGAGGCAAAGGGGTCTTGAAAGACCACCTGCATGCGCGCCCGGAGCGGCTTCAGCTGGGCCCTCGACAGCGTCTCGATTCGCATTCCGTGGAAGCTGATTTCGCCGCTGTCGATGCGGCCGAGCCGCAGCAAGGTCCGGCCGAGCGTGGACTTGCCCGAGCCGCTCTCGCCGACCACACCCAGGCTCTCGCCACGGCGCAGGATGAGGCTGACGCCGTCGACGGCATTGACGGACCGCCGCTGGCGCCGGAACAGGCCACCCCAATCCATCTGATAGGTGACGCGGATGCCTTCGGCATGGAGCAGGCGCGGCGCGTCCTCGGGGACGGGTGTAGGACGGCCCTTGGGCTCGGCGGCGATGAGCGCCAGCGTGTAGGGGTGGCCGGGGTGGGCAAAGAGCGTTGAAGCCGGGGCGCTTTCGATGATCCGACCGCGCCGCATGACCGCCACGCGGTCGCACACCCGGCGCACGATGGTGAGGTCGTGCGTGATCAGCAGAACGGCCATGCCGTGCCGCGCCTGCAGGCCGCGGATCAGGGTCAGGATCTCGGCCTGAACCGTCACGTCGAGGGCTGTGGTCGGCTCGTCGGCGATCAGCAGATCCGGCTCATTGGCGATCGCGATCGCGATCATCACGCGCTGGCGCTGGCCGCCGGACAGCTGGTGCGGGTATTGGTACAGGCGCTGCGCCGGATCGGGAATGCGCACCTCTTCCAGCAAGGCGCGGGCGCGGTCCCACGCCGCCTTGCGGCTGAGGCCCTGGTGCAGGCGCAGGGTCTCGGCGACTTGGGTGCCGACCCGGTAGATCGGATTGAGGCTGGTCATCGGCTCTTGGAAGATCATGGCGACGCGATTGCCCCGGAGCCGCTGCAGTGCCGGCTCGCTCATCTGGTCCAGTCGCTCACCGTTGAATTCGATCCGGCTGGATTTTCCGAGACGCGCGTTCCGCGGCAAGAGCTGCATGATGCCGCGCGCCGTCACCGACTTTCCCGACCCGCTCTCTCCAACCAATCCCAAGGTCTCGCCCCGCCTGAGGTCCAGCGAAACGCTCCGAACCGCCGGCACGAGCTGGCGATCGACACGAAAATCCACGGCAAGGTCGCGTACCTGAAGGAGGGGCTCGTCACTCATAGGGGTCGATCGCATCGCGAAGTCCGTCGCCCAGCATGTTGAAGCCGAACGACAGAAAGCTCTCGACCAGCACGATGCTGGGCACCATCAAGGTGATCACCACCACGACATGGCTCAGCACATTGGGGAGGATGTGGCGAAAGACGATGCGCGCGGTGCCGGCGCCGACCGCCTCGGCGGCGCGGACATAGTCTACGCCCTGCAGCGCCAGGGTCTTGCCGCGGACCTCGCGCGCCAGGCTTGCCCAGCGCAAGAGCGAGAGGATGCCGGCGAGCAGGAAGAACACCAGCACGGGATCGGTGTTGCGCGGGATGATCGCGACCAGCGCCAGGTAGAGCGGCAGCTCCGGCAGGGTCAGGAACAGCTCGGTGCCCCGTTGCAGCCAGTGGTCGATGCGGCCGCCGAGGAAACCGGAAATCAACCCGACCGTCGTCCCGATGGAGACGCTGATGGCGACGACCAAGCCGGCCATCAGCAAGGTCAGTCGGCTACCGACCAGGATTCGGCTCAGCATGTCGCGGCCCTGGCCGTCGGTGCCGAGAAGATGCACGGGGCAGCCCGCCTCCGGGGCGAGCAGGTGCCGTTCGAGCGAGATCCCGAGGAAGCCATAGGTCCAGCCCGGGGCCAGGAATCCGAGCGGGCAGCGGCGTTCCTCATCGGCAGCGAAGACCGGCTGAAAGGTCACCGCATCGAGCTCGACCTTGAGCGGGTGGGAATAGAAGCCATCGGCAAAGCGCAGCGCTTGCGGCGGCGAGTTCTGGTTGGCGGTGTCACGGCTGGTCGGGTCATAGGGCGCCAACAGCGGCGCGAAGACGCTGGCGATCAGGATGCCGGTCACCATCGCAGCACCCACCATGCCGATCAGGCTGCGACGGAAGCGGCGGCGAATGCGAGCCGCGTAGCTTTCGGGCGGCAACTCGGAGACTGGATCCTCGGGCGCGTCGAACCCGGCGTCTTCCGCGCTCGCCGCCGTCATTGCCCGACTCGGATTCTGGGGTCGATGAGCGCCAAGACCAAGTCCGCCAGCAGATTGCCGGCGACCAGGACGGCAGAGAGCATCAGCAGGATCGTCGCGGTGACGAAGATGTCCTGCTGATTGAGGCTGTCGAACATGAGCGGGCCGACGGTGGGAATCGATAGGATCAGCGCTACTTCCAGCTCGCCGGAAATCATGTAGGGCATGATCACGCCCTGGTGCATGACCAAGGGATGCAGCGCATTCGGCACGGCATGCTTGAAGGTGACCGCGGCCGGCGAGAGGCCTTTCGCCCGGGCCGCTTCGATGAAGGGTTGCCGCATCACATCGAGGAGGTTGGAACGCATGATGCGCAGGTTGTAGGCAAGCCCGCCGAAGGTGGCGATGGCGACCACCGGCCAGACATGCTTGACCAGGTCCCAAAGTTTCGCAAGGGACCAGGGCGCCAGGATGTATGCCGGCGCATTGAGCGAGCCGATGTTCTCCGAGCCGACGACGAAGGCGAGCCAATAGAGGATCATCAGCGCCAGCACGAATCGGGGGACGGTCGCGCCCAGAAACGCCAGCACGCTGGTGGCCGCATCGCCAAGTATTGCAAGAGCAGCGGCTGGTCGAGACCCAAGCGCTCGCGCAGATGCTGCGCATAGGTCTCCGCCGCCGCCTCGCTCATGCCGTATTGCGAGATGGCGACGGCCTTCGCTTGGCTTGCGTAGTCTCCTTCCGGTGCGTGGATCAGCACGAAGCAGATCATGCTGACCACGAACAGGAGGCCTAGGCCATGCAACGCCCGCCGGGACAGGAAATGCAGCATAGGCTCACCCAGAGGGTGCGATCAGAGGGCGCCCGCCCATCGCCCCTCCCCGGTCTCCCCGGCGAGGCGACGATCAGTCGATTCCGGGAAGCTTACCCGGCATCAGCTCGGCAGTCTGGTTCTCCTGCTTCGACCACAGGCGCTCGCGCATGATGCCGACCTCGCCCCACTGGTAGGCGAGGATGGGCGTGCCCGGCGGCACGTTCTGCAGCCTCTTGCTGACCAGAATTGCACCGGCGGCGTTGATCAGGCCGACGTCATAGACGTTCTCGGTGAACAGGCGCTCGTACTCGGCGAACAGCTGGAGCCGCTGCTTGGTGTCGCCCTCGACCCTGATGCGCTTGACCAGGTCGATCAGCTTCGGCTCGAAGGCGAGCAGCTCCTGGGCGCGATCCTTGGTCCCCTGATGCCACTGCGGCACATTGCGCGCAAGCGGCGCCAAGAAATCCAGGCTGGTGATCGGCGTCTGCCAGACCGGCGCGCCGCGGTCGAGGATCCAGTCCCATTTGCAGGAGTCGCGCACGTTGTTGACGTTGATCGGCTGTGGATTCGCCACCACCTTCACGCCGATCTCGCGCAGCATGGTGATGGTGGCATCGGCCAGCGCCGGGTCGGTCGGGCGCTGGTTGCCATGGGTGAGGACCACCTCCAAGGGCTGGCCGGCAAGCGGTCCGCCCGGCCATTTGAGGTAGCCGTCGGCGCCCTTCTCGGTGAATCCCAATTGCGCCAGGAGCGCCTTCGAGGTCGGCGGGCTATAGGGGTAGTAGACGACGGCCTCCGCCGTGAAGACGTCGGACTCCGGGTGCAGCCCGCCGGCAAAGGGAGTGGTGAAGGGGCCGCGCACCAAGGATTGACCCATCGCTTCGCGATCGACCGCCTGGGTCACGGCGCGTCGGAACTCGAGCTTTCGATTGAGGTCGCGGATGGCCTTGTCGCGCGGGCTGTCGACGCCGCAGACGGTCGAGAGATTGAGGTCGATGTGCCAGTCGTAACTCCGCGGTCCCCAGTAGACTTGGTCGGGGAAGGTCGGCTCCTGCGCCTTTCGCAGGGTTTCAAGATAGAGCGACGGGTTCTCGAGGTTGTCGTAGTCGGCGTTGCCGGCGACGGTCTGGACGGTGCGGTCGGCCCAGGTCGAGAGCTTGAACTGCACCTCGTTCAGATAGGGCAACTGCCAGCCGCGCTCATCCACCTTCCAATAGAAGGGATTGCGCCTGAGCACGATGATCTGGTCAGGCCGGTAGTCGACCACCGACCAGGCGCCCATGGTGACCCATGGCAGCTTGTCCGGCCCGAGTGCCCGCACATAGCTGTCGTAGCTCGCCGATTTGTTGTGACGCGGATGCAGCGGCTTCAGGATGTGGGCGGGACCCGGGCAAATGCCGCCGAACCCCATCTTGTAGAGATTGGCGACGGGCCGCGTCTCCGGGAAGGTCCAGCGGATGGTGAAGCTGTCCACCTTCTCCAGCTTCGTGCCCTCGCCATAGACGCCGGGTTGCACGCGCGCCGGAACATTCGGATCGGAGACGTTGTCTTCCCAGAAGAACACGATGTCGTCGGCATCGAAGGGCTGCCCGTCCGACCACTTGGCGCCCTCGATCAAATGCATGGTCAATTGGTGGCCGTCGGCGGACCACTCCCAGCGCGTCGCCAGATCCGGCAGCGGCTCGATCTTCTCCGGCGTCAGCTGCCACATCGCACCGGTGGCGACGAGGCAAGGCTGCAGCAGCTCGTCCAAGGTGCCGGTACCCTGGTTCTGGCCGGCGGCCCAGTTCCAGCCTTGCGGTCGGCCGCCGCTGACATGGCGCAGCACGCCACCATAGATGCCGGGTCCGGCCGCAGTGTACTTCATGCTTTCGACGATCGGCTGCTTCGGCAGGCGCTGCTCGACCGGGGGCAGCTTTCCCGCCTTGACCATGGCCGTGACCCAGTCGGGCTCGTGGTACGCGGGCAAGGCCTTCACTTGCATGAGCTCGTCATAGGGCACGCGAATCATCTGCGTGGTCGCCATCGACTTCGGCGGGGTGAACGGCACAGGCGGCGGCAACCCGTTCCGGCTGCAGCGCCTTGTCGGTACCGGAGGCGCGCAACTCCTCGACGCTGCGAACCGCTACGCGCGCCGCACCTTCCCAGCGCCGCGTCGGCACCCGCGCCTTGGCCAGGCGCTCGCTCGCGGCGGGAATGGCGTGGGCGTATTGCGGCAGCCACGCCGCCTGCGCCACCAGCATCTCGTCCACCATCTGCCAGACCTCGTCCGGATTGCAGACGGCGCCAACCAGCGGATCATGCAGCATCGCCAGCTTGAGTAGCTCGACGTCGCCCTCGACCGCGGCCTTGACCGCCATGCGCTGCACGTTGACTGAGGCGGTGCAGGTGGCCGCACAGCCCATGGGCAGGGTGATCCCGGCCACCATGTTGAGGCCGAAGCGGTCGACGAAGCCCGGAGTTTCGACGACGCAGTCCTGCGGCAGATTGCCGATGAGGCCGGCGTTCTTGACGTTGAAGTGCCCGCGATAGACGCGCCCCGTCTCCATCGCCTCGATGATATGGCTGCAATGCTCGTCGGTGCGCTCGTAGTCGCCGAGCGGCGCTCCCGCCTCGTTCAGCCAACGCGGGAAATCGGTCTCGAACCAATTCCGGCGCTCCGTGCACACGCGCAGATAGCCGCCGGTCTCGCCATTGATCCAGTTGCTGAGATCGATCCAGCGGTTGATCTCGTTCGGCCGCTTGCGATACCAGGGCAGATATTCGCTGAGATGGCCGTTGCTCTCGGTCGAATAGCAGCCGAACCGGCGCAGCACGTCGATGCGCACCTTCTCGGTCTGGCTGTATTTCGGATGCCGCTCGAAGGCGGCGAGCAATTCCGCCGGCTCGACCTTGCGACCCCGGAGACGCAAGTCGACGTACCAAGTTTGGTGGTTGAGCCCGGCGCAGATGTATTCGAGCTCCTCGGGCCGCTCGGCGCCGAGCGCATCGGCAATCTGCCGCCACCCATGCTGCACGCCGTGGCAGAGCCCGATCGTGCGCTGGTGGCCGCCATGGTCGATGGCGGCCCAGGTGTTCATCGCCATCGGGTTGGCGTAGTTGAGGAACCAGGCCCCGGCCTCGGCCACCTCCTTGATGTCGCGGCAGAAGTCGAGCATCGCCGGGATCGAGCGTTGGCCATACATGACGCCGCCGGCGCAGATGGTGTCGCCAACGCACTGGTCGACGCCGTATTTGAGCGGAATCTCGATGTCGGTGGCAAAGCCCTCGAGCCCGCCGATCCGGACGCAGGAGACCACATAGCGGGCGCCTTCGAGCGCCTTGCGACGGTCGAGCGCGGTGGTGATGCGCGTTGGCAAGCGGTTGGCGGCGACGTCCTTGTCGAGGAGCTGCGCCACCATCTCGAGATTGGCGGCGTTGATGTCGTGCAGCGAGAATTCGCTCGCCTGCAGCTCGGGCACCTTGAGCATGTCGCGCACCAGCTTCCTGGTGAAGCCGACGCTGCCCGCGCCGATGATCGCCACTTTCATGGTGCGGCAATCCTCCCTTTGGCCGATCGCCCTAGAGTATCCGCCAATGCCCGGAATGCCGAAAAGAGGAATTTTGTGCTATATGGGTGGATTCATGCTCTCGCCCCTCAAAACCCGGCCGCCCGGCGGCGCCACCGTGCTGTTCGCCAAGTCGCGCTTTCCCTTGCATGCGATGCTGACCAGCGCCGGCTATGATCGCCGCGAGAGCCCGCCCTATGACTGGCACGGCCTCAGGCGCGGCGAGTCGCCGTTCGTGCTGCTGCAGCATACGATCGCCGGCCGCGGCCAGCTCCGCTACGAGCGGCGACGATCGGAGCTGAATCCCGGCGAAACCTTGCTGCTGCAATTCCCCCATGACAACCGCTATTGGCTTGGCCGGGGCGATCGCTGGGAGTTCTTCTGGCTTTGTCTCAACGGCCGGGAGGTGCTGCGGGTTTGGCGCGAGGCCTTGGCGCTGCATGGGCCGGTCGTCCGGCTCGCCCCTCCCGCGATCGAGCGACTGGCCGGTCTCTGCCTTTCCGTGCTCGACGGCAACGCCGCCTCGGCGCCGCGCGCATCGGCGATCGCCTATGAGGCGGCGATGTGCGTCGCCGAGGAGCTGCTGCCGCGCCAACCGGCAATCGGGACGATCCTGCCGGCGGAGATCGAGCGCATCCTGGCGCTCTGCCGCATGCAGCTCTCCGATCCGGCGTTGGACGTAGAGCGCTTGGCGTCGGCTGCGGGCTACAGCCGCTATCACTTCACCCGACTGTTTGCGGCCAGCGTCGGGGTCCCGCCGGCGCGCTACGTCATGCAGGCGAGGATGGAGGAGGCGATCCGTCAGCTGCGCCGCGGCAATGTCTCGGTGAAGCAGGTGGCGGACCGGTGCGGTTTTGTCGATGCAAACTATTTCGGCAAAGTCTTCCGCCGCTTCTTCGGCATCAATCCACGCGACTTCCGCCGCAGCGGCGCATTTGGCGGGAACATCGGTCGCCTGTGATCACCTAGCGCGCGGGCCTTCGCCCGACCATCTCGTCGTCGCGCTCGAATTACCGCTTGCCTTTCTTCGCGAAAATCGCCTTCCAGTTGTCCTTATACGCTTTGGATACCGGCTTCTGGCCCTCACCCCTGCTGTAGCCGGAAGGTGCGGCCCCCGCTGTCTCGCCAGCCGCCTCAGACTTGGCTGGCTCGGCGGCTGGGGCGTCCTTGATCTTCGGAGGGGCTTCAGTTTTTGGGGCAGGGTCGGTCTTGGTTTTCTTATCGTCCTTGGCCATCGTCTTTCCCACGGCTGAGTTATCTGATCGCGTTGATGTGCCGCTGGCGTTTCAGCCTGCGGCGGCTCGAGCGCATTCGGTTGATACGCTGTGTGCCGCGGTGGGAGCAAGCCTCGCGGATCTCACCCCGCCGCGCGCCTCGGCGAGGCGCTGCCCGCCCCCTGGGCCGACATCTCGGCTGCAACCCGGATGAGCCGGGCTCTGAGGCTGGCGAGATCGGAGAGGTCGCGGTCGGCCAGATAGCAGATGCTGAGCGCGGCCACGATGCGGCCATGGGCGTCGGTGACCGGGGCCGCCTGCGCGTGGACGCTGAGGCTGAACTCGCCCACATCCTCGCTCCAGCCCTGGCGCTCGATCCGGGCGAGCTCGCCGCGGAGCCGGCCCGGCTCGATGATGGATTTGGGGGTGAACGGCGCCAGTGGCGCCGCCAGCAGCGACTCGCGCAACGCGGGGTCGAGGGCGCTCATGATCATCTTGCTGGCCGCACCGGCATGGAGCGGATAGCGGCTGCCGACGGCGGCGGCGACCGAATAGCGGCTCGATCCCGGCACCACGCCGATGCACAGCACATCGTCGCCATCGAGGACCGAGAGCTTGATGGTCTCGCGGCTCTCCGCCGCCAGGCGCTGCATGTAGGGCCGCGCCAGGTCGGCCAAGTCGCGCCATGCCGCCGCGTTCGGCACCTTGGCGGCGAAGGCGAGGAAGCGCGCGCCCAGCCGATAGCGGCCGTCGCCCTTGGTGCGGCTGACCAGGCCATGCGAGGCGAGCGTGTTCAAGATGCGGTAGACAGTCGAGCGCGGGATGCCGCAGCCGGTGACCAGCTCGTTGATGGTGAGGCCCTCGCCGCCGCGCTCGAGCTGCTCCAAGAGCTCGATCATGCGGTCCAGCGCCGGGACCCGGTGCGCTTCGGACATTGGGCCGCCTCCGGGACCTAGCGCGCCAGCGCCGGCTCCGGCTTGCGGTCGGTCGGAACCGCGATCGGGCCCTGTCCCTGCTGCCGGCGGCGCACGGCCCGGAATTGCACGGCGTCCTTAGCCATCTCCATGAGCTCGATCCTGACCCCGTCGGGATCTTCGATCCAAGCCTGGCGGTTGCCGTCCGGCCCGGTCTTCAGCGGGCGGTCGATGGTGACGCCGCGCCCCACGAGCTCGGCCAAGACGCCCTCGATGTCGTCCACGGTCAGGCAGAAGTGATTGACGCCGACCGCCTCGCGCGCCGACGCCTTGTCGCCGAGGCCGCCCGGGAAGATCTCCAGGAACTGCGTGTCGGTCAGCCGCATGATCTCGTCGAACCCGACCTGCTTGGTATAGAAGTCGACGGTGCGCTTGACGTCCTTCGCGCGGAGCGCGATATGGCCGAGGCTCACGATTCCTGCCATCGAAGAATCCCTTCTGCCGGAATGATTCCCTTTCGACGATGCTAGCCCTGCCGTCGAGGCGGGGCCATCGGCATTTTCCACGATGGAGACCTGCCCCGTTTCGGCCGGTCTGAACGCGGCCTAGAGGTTCGCCGCGAGCCCGCGCGCCAGCAGCCAGGCGTTGCCGGGATTCTCGCCGATACGGCGGAGCGCATAGGGCCACCAATCGCGGCCGAACGGCACATAGAGGCGCACGCGCTGGCCGCTCTCCGCGAGCGCCTTGGCGACGTCGCTGCGCACGCCCAGCAGCATCTCGATCTCGTATTCGCCGGCAGCCCATCCCGCTCTGTCGGCGCGCTCCCGGGCGAAGGCATGAAGGCGGTCGTCATGGGTGGCGACGATAGGGTAGAAGCCGGCATCGCGCGCCTCGGCCGAGAACATGCGGGCGAGCAGCCCGCGGTAGTTCGCCTTGATCTCGCAGGGCGATGGTGGCATCGACGATGCTGTGATCCTCCATGTCCAGCATGAGCGTGTGCAGGCCGGGCCGTCCGGCGCCGGCGTCCGCCACCTCCTCGGCGATGGTGAAGGCATTCTTCGCCGCCAGATTGCGATCGATGCTGTGGCCGATCTGCGTCGGGTCGACCGAAACATGCACATCGAGCCCGGCGCGGCCGAGAGCCGCGGCAATCGCTCGCTTGGCGGCCAGGTTTGCCGCAACGAGGTCGAGGCTGTCGACATACTCGCCGAGGAAGTACAGGGAGCTGTGAATCTGCCATTGGGCCATGAGCGCGTGCGCGCGGGCGATGCCGGATTCGATGCTGTCGCCGGCGACATAGCGCTCCGCCAGCGCGGACGTCGTTCTGGCCGACTGGAAGAGCCGTTTCGCGCCGCCATGGCGGGCGAGCCCGATCATCGCCTTCTGCCAGCTGCGCCGGAACATCGTTCGGAGCATAAACGACGTCGCGTGGACGATGGAGGGCCGATTTACGTCGGCAGCGGCCCGCCCCAGAGCTCGGTCAGGGAGACCATCTTCTTGGTCCGGGCGCTCTCGGCTGCGGCGACGCCGACCAGGACCGAGACCGCACCGGCCCGGGCGCCGGCGCGCTGGCCCAGGGGATCCTTGGTACCCGGCTTGAAGATCATGTCGCGCAGCCGATCGTCGCCGCCGAAATGGCCGCCCGATGAGTGCGGGACCCAGACATGCTCGACCGCCTGGAAATTGCGCATGACCAGGATCTCGTCCGCCGGCGGAGTCTTCCAGGGCTGCGCCTCGTATTGCCGGATCTCGACCCGCCCGCCCTTGCCGTTGAAGGCGAGGTGGTAGCCCTCGATCGGCATGTAGCAGTTGACCGACCAGTTGACCTGCGCGCCGTTCTGGTAGCGGATTGCCGCCGTCATGGTGTCGTAGATATCGATGTCCTCGCGGAACACGCAGGCGTCGCGCACATAGCCGTCCTCCTTGGAGGGCTCCTCGTAGAGCATCTCCAAGAGCGGGTCCCGGCTCATGTCGAAATAGTAGCGGCACTCGCCCTTGTGCGGGCAGGCGCGGCAGCGCACGCCCCGGAACGGCCCGTTCTTGCCGTAGGTGCGCAGGCTGCCGAAGGCCGAGACCTCGAGCGGATCGGATTCGAGATACCAGTTGAGCAGGTCGTAGTGGTGCGTTGCCTTGTGCACGAACAGGCTGCCGGAATACTCCATCTTCGCATGCCAGCGGCGGAAATAGTCGGCGCCGTGCCTGGTGTCGAGATACCAGTGGAAGTCGACCGAGGTGATCTCGCCGATGGCGCCGGAGCGCAGGATCTCCTTGATCTTGGTCGCGGTCGGCGCATAGCGGTAGTTGAAGGAGACGTCGACGCGGCGCCCGGTCCGCTTCTCGGCATCGAGGATGCGCCGGCATTTCTCCACCGTGGTCGCCATTGGCTTCTCGGTGATCACGTCGGCGCCGGATTCGAGCGCCGCCACCACGTATTGATCATGGTTGCTGTCGCGGGTGCAGACGATCACCAGCTCGGGATGGTGCTCGCGCATCATGCCGGCGAAATCCGTGTAGACCGGCGTCTGGCCGCCGATCGCCGCACGGACCGCCTCGGCCCTCAGCCGGTTCGAATCGCAGAGTGCCGTGAGCTCGACCAGGTCGCCATAGCCGTCGATGAGGCCCTTGCCCCACATGTTGTAGCCGCGATGGCCGGTGCCGACGAGGGCGGCGCGGCGCTTGCGGCGGGGTGATGTCGTCATTTCGTTGTCTCCAAGACAGCCGCGTCGCGCTTGGCCCGGGCCTTCATGGGAGACGGCGCGCTCCTGATGCCGGCGGGCATCGCCTCGCCATGGGCGTCGATGAGCTCGTCGACCATGGCGCGGATCTCGGCCAAGGACAGCACGCTCGCCGCGTGCCGGTCGAGGAAGGCGGCGCGGTAGACTTGGTCGCGGTCGCCGTCGAGTGCGGCGCGCACCACCAGCTCCTGCACATAGGTATGGGGCGCGCAGTGGGCGGCGAGCTCGGCCGGCAATGTGCCGACCCGGCACGGCCGCATGCCGGTCCGGTCGACCAGCACCGGCACCTCGACGCAGCATCCCTCGGGCAGATTGTCGATGAGCCGGTCGTTGCGCACATTGCCGTAGATCACCTGCGCCTTGCCGGTGACCATCGCGTGCACGATGAGCGATCCGAACTCCTGGCTGCGCTCGATCGGGAACGTTTCGCCCTTGAGCAGCTTCTGCCTTGCATCCTGGTAGCGCTCGAGATTGCGCACGATCCGCCTGAGATACTCGTCCACCGGCACGTCGAATTCCTGGATTAGGTCCTCGCGCTTGAGGAAATACGGCGTGTACTCGGCACTGTGCTCGCTCGATTCGCTGATGAACCGGCCGAACGAGCGCATCAGCTCGAAGCGGACCTTATCCTGGCGGTAGATCTCCGGCCTCATCATCGCCTCCCACAGCCTCGGATAGGCGTCCTCGCCGTCGATCTTGAGCTCGAGGAACCAGTTCATGTGGTTGATGCCGGCGCAGCGATAGGAGAGCCGCTCCTGGGCGACGCCGAGATATTCGGCGAGATCGCGGGCGGTGAACTGCACATTGTGGCAGAGCCCGACCACCTTCTGCTCCGGGAAGGCCTCGTAGACCGACCAGGTGAGGATGCTCATCGGGTTGGTGTAGTTGAGGAGCACGGCGTCGGGCGCGAGCTCGGCCATGTCGCGGCCGAGATCGAGCATGAACGGGATGGTGCGCAAGCCGCGAAAGATCCCGCCGATGCCGACGGTGTCGGCGATGGTCTGCTTCAGGCCGTATTTGGTCGGGATAGCGAAGTCGATCTCGGTCGCCGGCGCCATGCCGATCTGCACCATGTTGATGACGAAATCGGCGCCCTCGACCGCCTTGCGGCGGTCCAGGTGCTCCTCGACCTTGGCGTCCGCCCCGATCGCCTTGGCAGTCCAGCGCGCCATCATGCCGGCGGTCTCCAATGCCGCGCACCAGGTAGCGCTGGAACACCATGAAGATGACGAACATGGGCATCAGCGAGAACAACGCGATGGCCATGATGTTGGTCCACTCGGTGTTGTACTGGCCCTTCAGGAGATTGAGGCCGAGCTGGACGGTGTAGAGATCCTGGTCGGTCAGGACCATTAACGGCCAGACGAAGTCGTTCCAGCGCCACATGAAGGTGAAGATCACCAGGACGGCCGCGATCGGCTTGCACAGCGGCACCACGATGCGGATGAAGATCTTGGTCTCGCCGGCACCATCGATGCGCGCCGCCTCGATAAGCTCGTCGGGAATCGCCACCATGAACTGGCGCACCATGAAGATGCCGAAGGCCTCGGCGGCCCGCGGCAGGATCACGCCCCAATAATTGTTCATGAGGCCGAGCCAGGAGACGATCAGGAACTCCGGAACCAGGATCACCTGGATCGGGATCATCAGCGCGCTGATGACGGCGAAGAACAGAATGTCGCGTCCGGGAAAGCGGAACTTGGCGAAGGCGTAGCCGCACAGGAGGTTGATCGACACGGTGAGAGCGACGGCGACCACCGCGATCACCAGCGAGTTGATGGTCCATTGCAGAAACGGAAAACGCTGCCAGGCCTCGACGAAATTGTGCCAGACGAAGGCGGAGGGAGTGAGCCTGGTGAGCTCGCCGAAGACTTCGCTTCTGGGCCGGACCGCGGTTGCGAACATCCAATAGATCGGGAACACCATGACCGCGCCACCGGCCACCAGCATCAGCCAGATGGCGCCGGTCTCGAGCCTATGGGCGAGCGAGCGGCGGGTCATGGCCGGCTCCGTGCGTCAGTGCACATTCTGCGCCTGTCGACTGATGCGCCATTGCAGCACGGTGAACAACAGGATCAAGACATAGAGCACCACGCCGATGGCGCTGGCATAGCCCATCTCGGAGGTGATGAAGGCCGACTGATAGATGTAATGCACCAGCATGGTGGTGGCGAAGCCGGGGCCGCCGCCGGTCATGACGTAGATGAGGTCGAAGACCTGGAACGAATAGATGACGTTCAAGATCAGCAGCAGGAAGGTCGCCGGCGACAACAGCGGCCAGACAATGTAGCGGAACTGCGCCCAGCGCGAGGCGCCGTCGATGGCGGCGGCATGATAGTAGTCGGACGGGATCGACTGCAGGGCCGCCAGATACACCACCATGCAGAAGCCGAGCCTGACCCAGAGCGTGGTGAGGATCAAGGACGGCAGCGCCCAGCGGGGCGAGGAGAGCCAGTTCACCCGCGGCAGCCCCAGCTGCTGCAGGACGGCATTGATCACCCCGTAATTGTCGTTGAACAGCCAGGCGGCGATGATGGCCGTCGCCACCCCGGAGATCACCACCGGCAGGAAGAAGGTGCTGCGGATGAGCGAGCGGCCAAAGAGCGGCCGGTCGAGGGCCAGGGCCAGGGCGAGCCCGAGGGCGAGGCTCGTCGGCACCGTCCAGAGCGAATAGACGATCGTATTGCCGAGTGCCCGCCAGAACAGCCGGTCGAATACCAGCCGCTGGTAATTGTCGGCGGCGATGAAGCGCGGTTTGCCGAGCAAGCCCCATTCGTTGAAGCTTATATAGAACGCGAAGAGGAGCGGCAGGAAGGTGAAGGTGGTGAACAGCAGCAGATTGGGCGCGATGAAGAGGTAGGGTGCCACCGGCAGGCGACGGAGCCGCCGCTGCCAGCCGGCACCGCTGACGAGATGATGTGAGGCCTCGCGGCCGGCGGGGCTCGCCCGCCGGCCGATCGCATGAGGATTGGTTTCCGCGCGCACCGTCGCCTCAGGCGGCCAGGATCTTCTTGATCTCCGCCTCGACGTTCTTGGCGGTTGCATCCGCCGCTTGGCCCGAGGTGAAGGCGAGCTCGAGTTCGTCCGCCAGCTTTTGGTTGATCTTGCTCCATATCGGCAAGACCACCGTGCGCGCCAGATGGTCGGGAATGGTCTTCGCCTGCTCGATGAAGACCTTCATCTCCTCGGCCCGCATGGTGTAGGCGGGCGCCTTGTCCATGAGCGATTTCCGGACTGGCAGGAACTGGCCGGCGATGATGAACTCGCGCATGTTCTCTTCGTTCACCAGGAACTTGAGAAAGTCGGCGGCGATTTCCGGCTTCTTCGAGTCCTTGGAGACGGCGACGCAGTTGCCGCCGAGGTCGGAGGCCATGGCGACGTCGCGGGGCAAGTAGGTCACTCCCCATTTGAAGCGCGTCATTTGCTCCTGGAGGAACGGGATCTGCCAATTGCCGTTCAGCATCATGCTGATGGTGCCGTTGGCGAACAGGTTCTGCACCGCCTCGGTGCTCTTCAAGGACGTGCTCGGCGGCACCAGCTCCTCCTTGAACCAGCTCTGGGTCCAGGCGATGGTCTCGACGCCGGGCTTCTGGGCGATGGCCGGCCCCTTCAGATCGGCATCGAGAATGCTGCCGCCATGCTGATAGAGGTAGATGAGCCAGCGATAGGCGCTGGTCCCCCCCTGCCA
>WNFI01231369.1_pt2 | contig 23758 bp, 15 predicted proteins | sample 5400471 | NCBI WGS metagenome assembly WNFI01 (sample SAMN13153348, study PRJNA577476) | soil metagenome | isolation source: 100 cm saprolite on Douglas fir-dominated hillslope | place: USA:California | collected 2013-09-17
CGACGCCCGCCGCGGCCACGCCGAGCAGGCGGGCCATCGGGCGCACGCCGAGCTCCGCCGCCCGATCCGCGGCCAGCACGACCAGGGCCGCTGCCCCGTCCGTGATGCCCGAGGAATTGCCCGCGGTCACGGTGCCGCCCGTTTCCTTGAACGCGGGCTTGAGCTTGGCCAGGGACGCCGGAGTCGTATCGGCTCGAGGATGCTCGTCTTTCTCGAACCTGGGGGCCGCTCCGTCGCGGCCCCCAGACCCCCCGCCACCTCGCCGAAGTGAATTCGGCTCGGCGGCGCGGCCCGTGGCGGCCACGTCGATCGGCACGATCTCGGCGGTGAACCGCCCTTCCGCCCAGGCGCGCGCCGCGCGCTGTTGGCTGCGCAGGGCAAAGCCGTCCTGCTCTTCGCGCGGGATCCGGTACTGCGCGGCCAGCGTCTCCGCCGTCTCCCCCATGACCTGCTCGGCCAGGGGGCACAGGAAGCCGTCCTGGTACATCCCGTCCACCGCCGTCTGGTCGCCCATGCGGTAACCCCAGCGCGCGCCGGTGAGGAGATAGGGGACTCGGCTCATCGACTCCGTCCCGCCCGCCAGCACGACGTCGGCATCACCATCGCGCACGGCGCGGTAGGCGAGGTCGATCGACTTGAGGCCGCTTCCGCACGCCATGTTCACGGTGAAGGCGGGCACTTCTCGAGGGATGCCGGCACGAAAGGCGACCTGGCGCGCGACGTTGGGGCCGCCGCCCGCCTGCCGGGCGCAGCCAATGACCGCCTCGTCGACCTGGGCGGGCGCGACGCCACTCCGCCGCAGGGCTTCCACGGACGCGGCCGAGCCGAGCTGGGCGGCGGTCAACGACGCCAGCGCACCGCCGAACTTGCCGATCGGGGTGCGCACGGCGCCCGCCACCAGTACCTCCCGCATGCGCTTTTTTTTACCCTCGAGGCCAGGGCGGACCGGGTGTCCCCGCCATCGCGGGAAGTCCGCTAAACCTAAGAAAAGCCGGGCCGAGAACGGGTCGATGATAGCACACGCGCTCCACTCAGGAACGGCCACCCAGGGCGGGTCGGATGCGCACGGATGCGCCCCGGGCCGCCCCGAGAATGCGAGCGGCGTTGCCTCCGTGGATGGCGATCTCGAGGCGCCGGCTGCTGCCGATCAGGGCGCACGGTTCCCCCTCCGAGACGTCCCCGTACGTCCGAACCAGCGGCAGCACCGCCCCCTCGACGACGACGACGACCTCGGTCGGGTCGCCGCCGAAATGGGACAGCAGCTCGCTCAGGTCGCGATCCGAGACGTTCGTGGTGAGGTTGCCGAAGCGGTCCACGTAAACGACCTCGCCCTCCCATTCGTCCTTGGTGCGACGCCGCACGGCGGGCAGGGCCAGCCGGGTGGGGTCCTCCGCCACCGGTCCGACCTCCTCGATCGGCATCCCGCGCGCGAGATGACCGGCCACGGGGCCGAAGACGTCCCGCCCATGGAAGGTCGGCGAAACATGGAAACGGAACAGGCCGGCATTCGTGATGGCGTGAACGCGGGCGGTGTGGTGGTCGGCGAGGATGTGGGTGAGGAGGCCGTTGTCCGGCGCCACGAAGCGATGGGCTTCCGTCTGCACCGCGAGAGCGCGGCGTGACGTTCCGACGCCGGGATCGACGACGGCCAGGAAGACGGTCCCCGTCGGGAAGGCCTCGACGGCCGCCGCCAGCACGAAGCTGCCCGCCTCCACGTCGTGCGGCGCGAGCTCGTGGACGACGTCCACGAGCTGGGCGTCCGGGCACACGGACAGGATGGCGCCCTTCATGGCGGCCACGTAATGGTCCTGGGTCCCGAAGTCGGAGAGGAGCGCCATCGGCCAACAGGCGCGGGCCGCGCTGGACGACGCGCGGGCGGAAGTCGCGCGCCTGATCGGGGCCAATCCGGCCGAGATCGTCTTCACCTCCAGCGGCACCGAGGCCGACAACCTGGCCGTCCGCGGCGCGGCCGGCATCGCGCGACCGCCACGGCGGGGGATCGTCTACTCGGCCCTCGAGCACCACGCGGTGATGAATACCGCCCGGTCCCTCGGCGAGGAAGGCTGGCCGGTCGCGTCCGTGCGTGCCGGCGCGGACGGCGTCATCGACCTCGAGGAGCTCGCGTCCAAGGTCGACGACACCACCGCGCTCGTCGCGGTCATGCTCGCCAACAACGAGACGGGTGTGATCCAGCCCGTGGAAGAGGTGGTCCGCCTCGCGCACGCGCGGGGCGCGCTCGTCCACTGCGACGCCGTGCAGGCCGCGGGCAAGATGAAGATCGACGTGCGCGCGCTCGACGTGGACCTGCTGGCCCTCTCCGGCCACAAGATCTACGCCCCCAAGGGCGTGGGCGTCCTGTACGTGAAGCGTGGGACGCGCCTGCGTCCGTTCGTGCGGGGCGGCGCGCAGGAGCGCAACCGCCGCGCGGGCACCGAGAACATCCCCGGCATCGTGGGCATGGGCCGCGCGGCCGCGATCGCGCGCGAGGAGCTGGCCGCGCTCTCGCCGCGCCTGGCCGCGTTGCGCGACCGGCTGGAGGAGCGCCTGCTCGCGATCCCCGGTACCCGGCGCAACGGCGACGGCCCGCGCGTCCCGAACACGACCAACGTGTCTTTCGCAGGCATCGAGGCCGAGAGCCTGCTGATGGCCCTCGATCTGGCCGGGGTGGCGGTGTCCACCGGCGCGGCTTGCGCCGCGGGGGCGGTAGAACCGTCGCACGTCCTGCGCGGAATGGGGTTGCCGATGGAGAGGGTGCAAGGATCCGTGCGGTTCTCGTTGGGTCGCGCGACGAGGGAACAGGAGATTGAGCGCGCGGCGGACGCCGTGGTGGCGGCGGTGGCGAAACAAAGGGCTCTGGCCGTTACCAGCCGCTGATGGCAGCCGACCTGGCCCGCACCTCTATCTGCTAACCGTGTCGACCGATTCGTTGTTGCTGTTGCGGTTGTTGTCGTTCGCGACCTGCTCCTCCGCGTGATACGACGACCGCACCAGCGGCCCCGACTCCACGTGGCGGTATCCCAGGCCCAGCGCGAACTCGCGTAGCCGCCGGAACTCCTCCGGCGTGTAGTACCGCTGCAGGGGCAGGTGCTCCGCGCTGGGACGCAGGTACTGGCCGACGGTGAGGATGTCGGTGCCGGCGCCCCGGATCGCGCGCACCGTCTCCTCGATCTCCGTCCACTGCTCGCCGAGGCCGACCATGATGCCGCTCTTGGTGAGCAGGCCCGCGCCCTTCGCGCGCTGGAGCAGCTCCAGCGAGCGGCTGAAGCGGGCGCCGGGGCGCACCTCGCGGTAGAGACGCGGCACCGTCTCCGTGTTGTGGTTCAGGATATCGGGCCGGGCGGCGATCACCGTCTCGAGGGCGGTCCAGTCCCCCTTGAAGTCCGGGATCAGGACCTCCACCGCGCAGCCGGGCACGCGGGCGCGGATCTCACGGATGCAAGCGGCGAAGACGCCCGCTCCCCCATCACGCTGGTCGTCACGGTTGACGGACGTGATCACGGCATGGCGCAGGCCCATGCGCGCCACGGCGTCGGCGACGCGGCCGGCCTCCTCGGGGTCGGGCGGACGCGCGGGCAGTCCGGTCTTGACCGCGCAGAACCCGCAGGCGCGGGTGCACACGTCACCCAGGATCATGAAAGTCGCGGTGCCGCGGTTCCAGCAGTCGCCGATATTGGGACAGCGGGCCTCCTCGCATACGGTGTGGAGGCCCAGTCCCCGCATCAGGTCGCGCAGCCGTTCGTAGCGCTCGCCGATCGGCGCGCGCGCCTTGATCCACTCCGGGCGCGGAAGGAGAAGGACGGGGGCGCTCATGCCGCCCTCAGCTGAGGGTCACTCCTCCTCTTCCTTCTCGTCGTCCTCGTCATCGTCATCGTCATCGTCATCGTCGTCGTCCCAGTCCTCGTCGTCGTCATCGTCATCGTCATCATCGTCGTCGTCATCGTCGTCGTCTTCGTCGTCCTCTTCTTCTTCTTCCTCGTCCTTGACGACGTCTTCCACTTTGTCGTCGTCGTCGACGTCGTCGACGTCGTCGTCCTCCTCTTCGTCCTCGTAGTCTTCGTCGTCCCCGAACCAGGCGGTGTCGTCTCGCCTCACGGATCCTCCTCTGTTGCCGGGTTCCCATCCGGCGGGCGGGCGCCGGACGAAGTCGTTGTTACCCTCCCTCGGCTCAGCGCCTCCGAGGTACCTCGCCCCAAACATACCTCATCGACACGTCGGGACGGATGCGGCCAAGCACTCGGCCGGACCGGGCGTGCGTTCCCCACGGCGGGACTGCCGCCGTGCCGCCGTCCCGGGGTTTTCGTATTATGCTTCTCTCCGCATGATCATCGTCTGTCCCAGTTGCCAGGCGCGCTACAAGTTCGACGAAAGCAAGCTGGGCAACAGACCGCGCGCACGCACCAAGTGCGCGAAGTGCGGCGGCTCCATCGACATCGAGAATCCGATGCTGGCGGCGATGACCCTGCCCCCGGGAACGATGGCCCCGACCCCACCGGGCGATGCGACGCCACCGGCCACCCCCCCGGCGCATGACACCGCCCCTTCCGCCGCGCCCACGGGGGCGCCGGCCACGGGGCAGTCGCCGGCGCTGCCCGACAACATCAAGCGCGAGCGCGGCCCCGGCACCATCACGGGCCGCGACCTGCACAAGATGGGCCTGGTCGAGCTGCCCAAGGACAAGCGGTTCTCCCTGGCCGTCATCCAGGGCGCGGCCACGGGCCAGATCTACCAGATCACGAAGACGCGCACGACGATGGGCCGCTCCGGCGCCGACATCAACCTCGACGACCCGGAGGCCTCGCGCCAGCACGCCATGCTCGAGGTCATCGGGGACCACGCGATCGTCCGCGACCTCGGCTCGACCAACGGCACGTTCGTCGACCTCGAGCGTATCGAGCAGCAGGTCCTGAACAACCACATGGAGTTCCGGATCGGCAGCCACGTGCTGATGTTCATCGTCACCGAAGTCGAGTAGCCCGCCCGGCGTGCCAGACTTCGGAGACCTCGACCTCGAGACCTTCCGCGCCGAAGGCCGGCGGCTCGTGGACTGGATCGCGCGCTACCTCGAGGGGGTGGAGCAGTTGCCCGTCCTGGCGCGCGTACGTCCAGGCGAGGTGCGCGCGGCCCTGCCTCCTTCTCCCCCCGCGCGGGCGGAGGCCCTGGAGACGATCCTGGCCGACGTGGACCGCCTGATCGTCCCCGGCCTCACGCACTGGAACCATCCCGGGTTCTTCGCCTACTTCGCGAACTCGTCCCCCACGCCCGCCATCCTGGGCGAGATGCTGACGGCGACGTTCAACGTGAACGCGATGCTGTGGAAGACCTCGCCCGCGGCCACCGAGCTGGAGATCACGGTACTGGACTGGCTGCGCCAGATGACGGGTCTGCCCGAGGGCCTGTTCGGCGTCATCCAGGACAGCGCCTCCGCGGCCACCCTCGTGGGTCTGGCCGCCGCCCGCGAGGCCGTGCCCGGGCTCGACGTGCGGCGACGCGGCCTGGTGGGCCAGGCGCGCCTGCGCATGTACGCCTCCGATCAAGCGCATTCGTCCGTCGAGAAGGCGGGGATCGTGCTCGGCATCGGCCAGGAGGGGCTGCGCAAGGTGCCCGTCGACTCCGAGTTCCGGATGGACCCGCGCGCGCTGGCCGTCGCCATCGCGGAGGACCGCGCCGCGGGCTGGACACCCTTCGCGGTGACCGCCACCGTCGGGACCACGTCGACCACGAGCATCGATCCGGTCTCCGCGATCGCCGACGTCTGCGCGCGCGAGCGCCTCTGGCTGCACGTCGACGCGGCCTACGCGGGCAGCGCGGCGGTGGTGCCCGAGCTGCGCGGGCTGCTGCAGGGGTGCGAGCGCGCCGACTCCCTGGTCATGAACCCGCACAAGTGGCTGTTCGTGCCCGTCGACCTCTCCGCCTTCTACACCCGGCGGCCGGAGGTGGTGAAGGCGGCCTTCAGCCTCGTGCCCGAGTACCTCCGCACCGCGGAGGAAGCGAAGGCGCCGAACATGATGGACTACGGGGTCAGCCTGGGCCGGCGCTTCCGCGCCCTGAAGCTGTGGATGGTGATCCGCGCTTTCGGCCACGAAGGCCTGGCCGCGCGCATCCGCGAGCACGTGCGCCTGGCCCAGCTCTTCCGGGGCTGGGCCCTTGACGACCCCGCCTTCGAGGTGATGGCCCCGACCCCTCTCTCCGTCGTCTGCTTCCGCTGGCGCGGGGACGGCCTTTCCGCCGCCGACGCGGACCGGGCCAACGAGAAAATACTTGACTCAGTCAACCTTTCCGGCGAAGCCTACCTGTCGCACACGAAGCTGGGAGGGCGAACGGTCCTCCGATTGGCGATCGGCAACATACGCACGGAGCAGCGGCACATCAAAAAGGCGTGGGAACAGATAAAGAACGCGGTCGGCCGGGTTAGCAGATGAGAGGTTGTGGCCTGGTCGGCAGACCATCTACGAACGCCGGCTAACGAACGTGCCCTATCGTGCCGTCGGCTAGATGGGCCTGGTAGTCCTGCGCGCTCCTTCGAATGACGTCGTGAGCCTCGTCTCGTCCGTACACGTGCGTGATTTCCACGGCATGTGCGGCGCGATCCGGTCCTTGCTTGTACGTCAGGAAGTAATGGCGTAGCCGGTCCACGAGCGGGGCCGGGCATTCCGCGATGTCTTTCAGGGATCCGAATACCGCGTCCCCGCTCAGCACCGCCACGATCTTGTCGTCCGCTTCCTTGCCGTCGATCATGCGCAGGCCGCCGATGGGGATGGCCTGCACCAGGATGTCTCCGTGCGAGATCTCCTTCTCCGTGAGCACGCAGACGTCCATGGGGTCGCCGTCGCCCTGGATCCCCGGGCGGCCGGTGCGCTCCGAGCACAACGCGCCCACGCGCTCCGCGCAGAGCGTCCGCGGGATGAAGCCATAGAGGCTGGGGCACACGTTCGAGTACTGCTGGGGCCGGTCCATGCGCAGGATGCCCGTGAGCTTGTCCATCTCGTACTTGACGGTGTCGGTGGGGACGATCTCGATGTAGGTCGTCACCACGCGCGGGGCGTCCTTCCCCATCGAGACGCCGTGCCACGGGTGGGCGCGGAAACCGAGGTCGTCGGGCCCGGCCGCGGGCTCACGGGTGGTCATGGCGCTGACACCCTTATACTCGTTCCATGCGCATCGTGGCGGCCATGTCGGGCGGAGTCGATTCTTCCGTCGCGGCGGCCCTGCTCCAGGAGCAGGGGCACGAGGTGGTGGGGATCTCCATGCAGCTCCACGACCAGACGGAGGGCACCGGCCCGTCCTTCGGTCGCTGCTGCGCCCTCGACGACCTGCACGACGCCAAGGAGGTGGCGGGCCGTCTCGGCATCCCCCACTACGTGGTGAACCTCGAGCGCTCGTTCCACGACGGCGTCATCGCGCCCTTCGTGCGCGATTACCTCGAGGGGCGCACGCCCGTGCCCTGCTCGCGGTGCAACACGGAGGTGAAGTTCCAGAGCCTGGTGGAGCGCACGCGCGCCCTGGGGATCGAGCACGTCGCCACCGGCCACTACGCGCGGGTGGACCGGGACCCGGTGACGGGGCGACACCGGCTGCGGCGCGGGCGCGACGCGCGCAAGGACCAGTCGTACTTCCTCTTCGGGCTCACCCAGGAGCAGCTCGGGCATGCCGTCTTTCCCGTCGGCGAGCTCACCAAGGACGAAGTCCGGCGCCTGGCCGCGGACCGCGGCCTTCCCACCGCGGACAAGCCCGAGAGCCAGGAGATCTGCTTCGTGCCCGACGACGATTACGCGGGCTTCGTGGAGCGGCACTCCGCTCCCGAGGATCGCGGCGGCCCCATCGTGGACGCGGACGGACGCGAGCTGGGCCGGCACGGCGGCGTGCATCGCTTCACGGTCGGCCAGCGGCGAGGGCTGGGGGTGACGTCGCCGCGGCCGCTCTACGTGCTGGCGGTGCGGCCCGCGTCACGGACCGTGGTCGTGGGGGACGCGGACCGGCTCGAATCTCCCGGCCTCGTGGCGCGCGAGGTCAACTGGCTGTCCATCCCGCCGCCCGACACCGAGCTGCGTGCCGAGGTGAAGATCCGCTACCGCGCGGCCGAGGCCGCAGCCACGCTCCGGCCGCAGCCGGATGGCCGGGTCGAGGTGACGTTCGACGCGCCCCAGCGCGCGGTCACCCCGGGCCAGGCGGCCGTCTTCTATCAGGGCGAGGTCTGCCTGGGCGGCGGCTGGATCGAATCCGCCATGGCCTGAGGGCCGGGCGAGACTCGGGGACGGTCACGCCCTCGCTACGATCACGTCCTGCACGCGCACTCCGGCCGTGAGCGTCTTGTGCACGGGACACCTCTTCGCGATCTCGCCCAGCCGGGTCAGCTGGGCCGGATCGAGATCGCCGCTGACCGTGATGCGGCGCGTGATCTGGTCCACCATCGCGCGCGGATCCTGGCAATGAGCGCAGTCCTCCGCGTACGCGCGCCCGATGTCCAGCGCCACGACCACTTCGCCCAGCGGCCAGCCCTTGCGGGCGGCGTACAGGCGGAGCGTCATCGACGTGCAGGCGCCGAGCGCGGACAGCAGCAGGGCGTAGGGGTCGGGGCCGGCGCCTGTACCGCCCGCGGCCACCGGCTCGTCCGCGCGCAGGGTGTGCCCGCCCGCCTGGATCTCCTGCATCAGTCCCGGTCCCGATCGCACGGTCACGCTGGGCATCGCTCCCTCCTCTCGTCTCACCGCTCGGGGAGGCGTACCAGGGGCAAGGCGCGCCGCGCCGCCTCCTGCTGCGCCTCCTTCTTCGAGTACCCCCGACCCTCGGCCACCAGCCGCCCGCCGACCAGGCATTGCACGCGGAAGGATCGGCGATGGCGGGGTCCCTCCTCCGCCACCGTCACGTAATCGGGCACGGGCTCGCCGCGCGCCTGCAGGACTTCCTGGAGCGTGCTCTTGTAGTCGCCCGGCTCCGGCAGCTCCGGCGAGGCAAGGTCCGGCGCGAACTCGCGGGACACGAACCGCGCGGCCGCTTCCAGCCCGCCGTCGAGGTAGAGCGCGGCGACCAGGGCTTCGTACGCGTCCGCCCAAAGGGCCGACTTCTGGCGGCCGCCCGTCTTCTCCTCTCCGCGCCCCAATAAAAGAAGATCGGGCAGGCCCAGGGCGGAGGCCCGCCGGGCCAGGCTGGGAGCCGCCACCAGGTGCGCGCGGGCCTTGCTCTTCCCCCCCTCGGAGCCCTCGGGATCACGCCGGTGGAGCAGCTCCGCGACCAGGAAGCCGATCACGGCGTCGCCCAGGAACTCGAGCGGCTCGTTGTGCCGCGAGGACGGGGCGGCGTGCTCGTGGGCGTGGCTGGTGTGGGTGAGGGCGCGGTCGAGCAGGGCGAGGTCGGCGAACCGGTGACCGAGGCGCTCCTCGAGCGCGCCCAAGGCGGCCGTCCGCGCTTCGTCCACGCGCCCTCTTACCGCGAAGTCCCCGCCTCACCCGCCGCGCGATCGAACACGACGCGGCCGCCGGCGACGGTGAGGTCCACGGGCGTGGTCAGGATCTGCCGGGGAGGGACCCGGAACAGGTCGTCCGCGAAGACCACGAGGTCGGCGAGCATCCCCGGCGCGAGCGTGCCCTTCTCCTTCTCTGCGAACTCCGCGTAGGCCGAGCCGCGGGTGTAGAGGTCGAGGGCCTCCTCGAGGGAGATCTTCTCCTCGGGGAACCAGCCCCCGGGAGGACCGCCCTCGGGCCGCTCCCGCGTGATCGCGGCGTAGAGGCCGAGGCGCGGGTCGAGCGGCTCCACGAACCAGTCCGTGCCGAAGGCCACGGGGATCCCGGCGGCGGTGAACGAGCGGATGTTGTAGGCGTCGCGCGCGCGCGCCTTGCCGATGCGCCGCTCCGCCCAGCGCATGTCGTCGATGGCGTGCGAGGGCTGGATGGAGGCGATCACGCCCAGCCGCTCGTAGCGCGCGAGGTCGGCCTTGCGCACGACCTGCGCGTGCTCGATGCGGAAGCGGCGCTCCCGCGGCGGGTTGGCCGCGGCCGCCTTCTCGAACGCGTCCAGGACGAGGCTGTTCGCGCGGTCGCCGATCGCATGCACGGCGAGCTGGAACCCGGCGGCGTCGGCCTCGCGCACGAGGCGCTCCAGCTCCGGCACCGGGTAGAGGAGCAGCCCGCTCGTCCTGGGGTCGTCGGTGTAGGGGTCGAAGAAGGCGGCGGTGCCGGATCCCATCGACCCGTCGGAGAGGATCTTCAGCGCGCCCAGGCGAATCCAGTCGTCGCCCAGCCCCGTGGTCAACCCGGCCTTCTCCAGCGGCTCCCGCGACGAGATGTAGCGCCACACGTAGAAGCGCGCGGTCAGCTCCCCGCGCGCGCGCAGGTCCTGATACGTGCGCAGCGCGTCGATCGACGAGTTGTCCTGGATGGTGGTGACGCCCACGCGGGCCGCCTCCTTCAAGGCGGCGCGGGCCGCCCGCAGGTTCATCTCACGCGAGGGCTCGGGGATGGCGCGGCTGACCAGCTCCTCCGCGTTGTCCTTGAGGATGCCGGTGGGCTCCCCGGCGGCATCGCGCACGATGGTGCCGCCGTCGGGATCCCGGCTCTCGCGCGTGACGCCGGCCAGGCGCAGGGCCAGCGAGTTGGCCAGGGCCATGTGGCCGTCCAGTCTCTGCACGAACACGGGATGGTCGGGGGTCACCGCGTCGATGAGCTGGCGCGTCGGCAGCGTGTGCGAGGGCCAGGCTTCGTGGTCCCAGTTCCCTTCCTGGATCCAGGTCCCCCTGGGCAGGGTGCGCGCGTGCTCCGCGATGCGGCGCGCGAAATCCTGCTCGTCGCGGGCATCGCGCAGAGAGGCGGAGAGGAGGCCGAAGCCACCGCTCAGGAAGTGCACGTGCGCGTCGTTGAACCCGGGCACGACGAGGCGGCCGTGCAGGTCGACGACGCGCGTAGCGGGGCCGATCAGGGACGCGACGTCGGCGTCGCCGCCCACCGCGGCCACCCGGCCCTCCTTGACCGCGATCGCGGTGGCGGCGGGTCGGCCCTTCCCTCATGTCGTCGTTCTGGGCGGCGTCGCCGACGAAGGTGCGGATCGCGGTCAGGATGCGGTCCTTCAATGCCGACGCCTCCTCCCCCACGTTGCCGGCGGACTCGATCACGTCGCGGAGGCGGCGCTCGCCGAACAGCTCGGCGCGGTCGTTCATGGCCTCGGAGAGGCCGTCGGTGAAGAACAGGAACAGGTCGCCGCCGCGCAGGGGCACCTCCGCCTCCTCCAGGATCTCGTCGAAGCGCGCGCCCTCGTCGATGCCGAGGCCCAGCCCCGCCGGCGTCAGCACGCGCGTGCGGCCGGTGCCGGCCTCGAGGTGGATCATCGGATTGTGGCCGGCGCGCGCATAGCGCATGGTCTGTGTCGCCGTGTCCACGATCGCGTAGGTCATGGTGATGAACGAGCGCGGGTCGAGGGTGGCGGCCAGGATGCGATTGGCCTCGGAGAGGAGGCGGGCCGGCGAGTCGTGAATGCGCGAGAGGGAGAGCACGAGGCCCTTCAGCTCCGCCATGTAGAGCGCGGCCGACGTGCCCTTGCCCGAGACGTCCGCCACCAGCACCCCCATGCGGGTGGGCGAGAGGGGGAGGAGGTCGTAGTAATCCCCGCCCACCTCCGCCGCGGGAAGGCAGAGGGCGGAGACGCGCAGGCCGGGCAGGGTCACCGCCCCCTGGGGCAGGAGGCTCATCTGGATCTGCCGCGCGATGCGCAGCTCCTCCTCGAGGCGTTGCTTCTCCGCCTGCTCCATGAGCAGGCCCTGCATGCTCGCCGCCATCACGTTGAAGGATTCCGCGAGGTCGCCGAGCTGGTCGCGGCTCTGGACGCGGATGCGGTTGCCGAAGTCGCCGTGACGGAGGCGCTCGGTGCCGCGATAGAGCTCGTGGATGTTGCCGGTGATGGATCGCGCGAGCATGAGGCCGAGGACGAAGGCCACGAAGTACATCACCAGGAACACGCCCGCCACCCCGGCCAGCGCCTTCACGAGCACGTCGCCCATGTTGAGCGTGCCCGGCGAGAGCCGTCGCAGGAGGTCGTAGGGTTGGAAGTGGAACAGCATGGGGACGAGGTCGGCCTTGCCGTCCGCCCATTGGCGCGCTTCCGGGGTCGCCGGGAACGAGATGCCGGGGATCTTCTCTTCGGCGCGGACGCGCTTTCGTGCCTCGTCCCCGATGTGCACCCGCACCCCGCGCCCCTCCCGGCGTACACGGCCGCCGGAGGTGACGAACTGGATGCCCATCCGCTTTTCCAGCGGTGCGAACAGGCTCTCGTCCACCGGCACCTGGAGCAGGAGCGCGCGGTCGCCGCGCCGGGCCAGCCCGGTCAGCAGGGTCGCGTCGTCGTCCGGCTTCGCGCGCACGAGACCCGCATAGCCGTCCGGTCGTGTCCACTCCGGCAGGGTGGCCGGAGCATCGGGACTGGCCGCGACGACGCGGTCGCCTCTCCAGAGGGAGAACACGAGGTCCGGATGCGCGATCCGCACCGGTTCGAGGTGGCGCTCGAGCGAGGTACGCGAGCCGGCGTCGTCCGGCGACATGTCGGCCAATGCCGCCTCCGCGGTGGTGCGCAGAAGCACCGCCGTGCGATCCACCTCCGCCACCACGATGTGGGAGGCCACGAGGCCGGAGAAGAGGACGCCGGCCAGCCCGAAGAGCAGCAGGAGGAGCACGACGGGCACCACGGCAATGAAGAGGTAGGACACGAGGAGCTTGGTGCGGATCCGCCAGAGCAGGCGGCGTACGAGGTAGCGCCCCACGCGCACGACCCCCCAGACCGCGTAGACGAACAGGCTGACGCGGCTGCACGCGCCGAGCCCGCACGGGAGGGGGGCCCCGGCCTGGTCGGCCGCGTAGAGCGCGAGCGAGACGAGGAGGATGCGGCCGGTCCAGCGCTCGAGCAAAAAGCGCTTCATGCGCGCGTCGAAGCGGCGACCCGGACTCTCGGACGATGGAGGGAGGAAGCGAAGGCTCGACATGTCGCGTCTCGTCGGCGGTGCGGAGCCCGCGGACTATAGCACGCGCGTCCGGCGGGGACCGTATAATCGGGGACATGTTCGCCGCCCTCCTCGCCGCCGCTCTCGCCACTCCTCCGGCGGACCTCGCCGCCGTCGGCATCGTGGCCAGTCGCGACTCCTCGCATTCCGTGGTCCTCCTGCGCTCGGGGGGGCGCACGCGCGTGGTCGGGATCGGGGAGATCGCGTTCGGGGGCCGCGTCGCCGCCATCGCCCTCGACTCCGTGACGCTTACGTTCGAGGGCCGCCGCCTCGACCTGCGCCTCTCCGGCGATTCGGGCTCGGTCGGCTTCGCGCGGGCCGCGCCCGCCGCCAGCGATCCGGGGGCCCATGTCCTGGCCCGGCGCGACGTGGAGCGCCGGATCGGCGAGGAAGCCCCGCGGATCCTGGCCGAGACCACGCTCATGCCCGCCATCGATGCGGGCCGCGTCGCCGGCTTCACCCTGACCCGCGTGCCCGAGAACAGCCTGCTCACCGAGGCCGGCCTGCGCGCCGGCGACGTCCTCACCCAGATCAACGACACGCCCATCGACAGCATGGCCACCCTGATCGGGCTGTGGCCCCGGCTCCAGAACCAGAGCACGCTGACCGCGATCGTGCTGCGCAACGGACAGCCCGTCTCCCTCACCGTGAGCTTGAGGTAGCGCCCGCGTGAATCGGGAGGAAGGCCGTGGGCACCCTTCCTCCGCCGCTGCGCCGGGTGTTCGAGGCCAATGCCGCCTACCTCACCGAGCAGGCCATCACCCCCGACCTGCAGCGGTCGGGTCCGAGCGACCCCGACCACTTCCTGGACATGGACGCCTTCGGCGGCGCCTATCCGTTCGATGCGATCTCGCGGGTGGAGTCCGAGAACATCGCCCGCTTCGGCAAGGACATCACGGCCAAGGGCCGCCTGCCCTGGAAGATCGACGAGGTGTACCGCGGCCTCGTCCAGGCCTTCCGCGACCGCGACCTGCCGCGCGCGCTCGAGCGCGCGGGCACCCTCTGCCACCTGATCGCCGACGCGCACGTGCCCCTGCACGCCACCGACAACTACGACGGGCAGCTCACCGGCCAGCGCGGCCTGCACGCGCGCTGGGAATCCGACCTCGTCGAGCGCAACCGCCTGCAGCTCGAGGCGGCGGTGGAGCCGGCGGCGGCCCAGCGCATCGCCGATCCCGTCGCCCACGTACTGGGCGTCCTGCGGGACTCGTATCTTCATTCATTGCAGGTGCTGGTCTCCGACCGCGAGTCCGTCACCGGGCGGGACCTCGCGGAGACGCCGGAGGACGAGCGCTACGACGACGAGTACTACTCGAAGTTCTACGCGCGCGAGGCCTCCCGCCTGGTCGCGCGGCTCAGCGCGTCCGCCTCCGACACCGGGTCGCTCTGGCTGAGCGCGTGGGAGGAGGCGGGACGCCCCGCTCTCGACGAGTCCTACCGCGTGCCCTACGTCCGCCACGGCGCGCGCGTCATCCTCCTCAGCCTCGACGCCGCGGCCGCGCCCCTGCTCGACGATGCCGTCGCGCGCGGGGTGATGCCGAACCTCGCCGACCTTCGCCGCCGGGGCGCCACCGCTCGGGGCTCGCTCACGACGATGCCGAGCAAGACCGCCCCTGGACACGCCGCGCTCTATACGGGCGCGTGGAGCGACCGCAACGGGATCACCGGGAACGAGATCGTCCCCTCCGGAGCGGCCATCACCGACGGCGTGAGCGGATACAGCTCGCTCTCCCTCAAGGCGGAGCCCATCTGGGCCGCGGCCGCACGGCAGGACCTCGACGTCACCGTCGTCTCCGCGACGCACGTCTATCCCTTCAGCACCTATGTGGCCGACCATCGCTTCCCCGGCTACTACGGGCGACACCTCACGCTGTTCGACGGTTACCAGAGCCTGAAGGCGCAGGACCGTCTCTACGGCGCGGCCGATCTCCGCGCGGCGAGCGTCGAGTGGTTGGGCCCGCTCCCCGAGCACGAGGGAGAGACGCGCGCGGTCGCCCTCGAGGACCTCGGGGTGCGCTTCGACGGGTTGCTCTACGACGATCCCCGCGATCCCACCCATGGCTTCGACACCCTGCTCCTCACCCTCGACGGCGACCCCCGAGGGGGCGTGACCCTCAAGCCCGGGGTCCTGCGTGCCGATGCGTCCGCGTTCGCGGGAGTCGCGGTTCCCATGGCCGGAGGCGACGCCGCCGTCTACTTCCGTCTCTTCGCGCTGGCGCCGGACGGGTCGGCGGTCACCCTCTATCGCACCGCGCCGCACGTCCTGCGCTCGAGCAAGCCGCGGCTCGAACCTTTCGCCCTCGAAGCGAGCGGCGGGTTCGTCGGCAACGCCGCGGCCTCGGCCTACGAGCGCGGTCAGTTCGGCGCGCCGCTCTGGGCCGGCGGCGACGGCACCGCAGAGCGGCGCTACCTCGAGACCGTGGCCCTGGTCGTGCGGCAGATGTCGCGCGTCAACGACTTCGCGATCGATCGCACGGGGTGGGAGCTGCTCCTGACCTACCTGCCCTTCCCGGATGAAGCCGTCCACCTCTGGTACGGATACCTCGATCCGAGCCTGTCCTCGCACGATCCCGCCCTGGCCGCGCGCCTGCGGCCCTTCCTCGACGACGTGCTCCGCCTGGCCGACGGCGAGATCGGCCACCTCGTCCGGCGCGCGGGGAAGGACACGATCATGGCCGTGGGCGGGGACCACGGCGTCATGGGAGTGGATCGCGAGCTCCGGCCCAACGTGCTCTTCAAGCAGGCGGGCCTCCTCACCCTCGACGCCGCGGGACGCGTCGACCTCGCGCACACGCAGGCGTACTACTCTTCCGGGCAGTACGTCTTCATCAATCGCACCGCGCGCGTGGGCGGCATCGTGAAGCCCGAAGAGGAGGACGCGGTGCGGCGCGCGGTCGTCCAGGCCCTGCGCAACGTGCCCGGCGCGACCGCCCGCGCGCCCATCGTGGTCGACGTGCTCGATCCTCGGACGCCGGGCCACGTGCCGTCCTTCGGAGGGCCCGCCGGCGGCGACCTGTACCTTTCCGTCGCCCCCGGCTACAACGTGTCCGCGCGCCTGGACGGTGAGGCCGTCCAGAAGGTCCCTCCGCGCGGCGAGCACTTCCTCGATCCCGAGAACCCGGCCATGCACGCGGCGTTCGCGCTTGCAGGCGCGGGGGTGGCCGAAGGGGCGCAACTCGGTGTCATAAGACAAATCGATGTGGCGCCTACCCTCTGCCTGCTGCTCGGGATCGAGCCGCCGGCGCAGGCCACCGGGGTCGTCCTGCGCGCGGCGCTGGCGCGAAAGGCCTCGATGCCGCCCTTCCGTTGACGCGTTCGTAGGAAGACAGACCGACCCAGCCACAACCTCTTATCCGCTAACCGCGGCGATCGAGCTTTACCTACTTAACGAGGATCACCGTTTCCTCTCTCGCCCGCCCATCACTCACCGCGACCGTGTGCTCTCCCCGGCTGAGAGGCCAGTCCAACGCGCGGTCCGCCGGCGCCGCCCCGACCGCGCGGCCATCCACCTCCCAGGCCAGACGGGCCGCCCGGGGGCATGCGCCGGGGCGGACGCGGAGGCGAAGGCAGCCGGACTCGAGCTCATCAGCCCCTGCTGTCGCGCCCAGGCGCGGTAGGCCGGAGGCCAGGAGACGACCACGCGGTCGCCCGCGCGGTGATGCCAGCGGCAGGGCGCGGCCGGACGGTCGATCGGGATCCACTCGGTTTCGAGTCGCGGGCAGTACTCGGTCGCGTCCCGCCCCGAGAGCGCGCAGATCACGCGCGGCGCGAGGTCGGACGGACGGTCGACCAACGGGTCGTCCGCGGCAGGCACGCGGCCACCGATCCGCGCCTGCGCGGCCAGCATCACGTCGTGGAAGATGGGGGCCGCGCCCGTCACTCCGGACGAATTCTGGAGGGGCGTGCGGTCGAAGTTGCCGACCCACACCCCGACGGTGACGTCGCGGGTGAAGCCGATCGTCCAGTTGTCGTGGTACGCCTGCGACGTCCCCGTCTTCGCCGCCACCGGGAACGGGAAGTCCAGGCTGCCGCCGGAGCCGAAGATGTACGCGCGCGCGGCGTCGTCGGAGAGGACGTCGGCCAGCCAGAAGGCGGCGCGCGGCGACAGGACGCGCTCTTCGGAGGCGGGGGCGACCCGTCGCACGAACGTCGGCCGCCGCCAGCTCCCCCCGCGGGCGATCGCGGAATAAGCGGCGACGAGCTCGTCGAGGCGTACCTCGGCGTCGCCCATGGTGAGCGCATAGCCGTAGTAGTCGGGCGTCTTCTCGAGGGTGGTGAGGCCGACGCGGCGCAGCACGCGCAGGAGATCGGGCACGCCCGTGCGGGAGAGGAGCCACACCGCGGGCACGTTCTCGGATCCGGCGAGGGCGGCGCGCGCACGCAGGGGGCCCCGAAACACGCCGTCGTAGTTCCGCGGGCTGTAGAGGATCCCCGGGACCGCGGTCGGAAAATGCGCAGGCAGGTCCGGCAGGACCGACGCCGGGGTGTAACCCTGCTCGAAGGCGAGGGCATACGTGAAGGGCTTGAGGGCCGAGCCCGGCTGCCGGGGCGTCACGACGCCGTCGATGGCCCCGCCGTGATCCTGGTCGAGGTAGTCGCCCGACCCTTCCCACGCGCGCCACTCGGACGTGCGGTTGTCGAGCACCGCCACCGCCACGTTGTACGCGCCGTGGCGGATCAGGCGCGCCCGATGCCGGTCCACGATGCCCGCCACCTCGCGTTGGAGCGCGGCGTCGAGCGTCGTCTCGATCCGCCGCGGAGTTGGTCCCGCCACCCTGGCCAGCACCTGCTCCACGAAGTGCGGGGCGAGGAAGGCGTGCTCCGTGCGCACGATGCGCAGCCGCTCGTGCCGGGCCGTCTCGTAGTCCTCGGCGGAGAGGAGGCCCAGCGCCCGCATCCGCTCCAGCACCCACTTCTGTCTCCTTCGCGCGGCATCGAGGTGCCGATAGGGATCGAGCGCGGTCGGCCGCTGCGGCAGCCCGGCCAGCAGCGCGGCCTGGGCCGGCGTGAGGTTCTCCGCGGAAGTGTCGAAGTAGGCGCGGCAGGCCGCCTCCGCGCCCTGGAGCTGGTTCCCATAGGGCGCGACGCTCAGGTAGAGGGCCACGATCTCGCGCTTCGAGAGGCGGTGCTCCACGCGCAGCGAGAGCACGGCCTCGCGCAGCTTTCCCGTCGCCGAGCGATCCCGGTGGGTCAGCACCTTGACCGTCTGCTGCGTGAGCGTCGATCCGCCCTCGATCATCCGTCCCGCGCGGAGGTCGTGCCAGAGGGCACGCACGACCGCGAGCGGATCGATCCCCGGATGATGGAAGAAGCGCGCGTCCTCGGCGGCAAGAGTCGCGCGCAGGAGCGCGTCCGGGAGATGGTCGGGATCGATGCGCCGGCTGCGCTGGCCTTCGGCGGAGAGAGATTCGCGCAGGGGCTCGCCGTCCCGCGCGACGACTTCGGTCGAGGTGTGTGCGTCCAGGTCGAGGAGGCCCTGCGGCATCGGGCCGTACCGCGCCCAGCCCGTCAGCGCGACCGCCGCCCCCGCGAGGACGATCCCGACCGTCCGGCGGCGGAGCCGCCTCATGGCTGCACCGTGACGACGGCGGAGCCGGTACGGCCGAAGACTTCCGGCTCGTACATCTCCTCGACGTGGGTGGGCGCGGTCCGGAAGGTGCCGGAGGTGGTGGCGCGCGCCACGTAGGTGAAGATGTGCTCGCCCTCGGAGAGGCGGGTCGCGAAGAGCAGCACCCGATCGTCGTGCCGCTCGACGCGATCGAAGCCGCCGCGCCGCCAGAAGGCCCAGTCGTCTCCCGAGGTGGGCTGCTCGTCCTGGGCGCGCGCCAGGTCGGAGGCGGTGGTGGCGAACCACGACTCGACGGGCTCGAAGCCCGCGGGCAGGGGGTCGGTGACCGCGACGTATCGCCGTTCCTTGGTCAGGCGCAGGGTCAGGGTCACGCGGATGAGGTCGCCGGCCTTGAACGACGTCGGCGCCAGGCCCGGGGACACGCCGGCCGCCTCACCCGCCGCCATGGCCGGCGCGTACGCGCGCTCGATCCGGAAGCCCTGATCGATCCCGTCCTGCATCAAGGCGTCCGCCGCGTACTTCAGGCGCGCGGTGTAGAAGAGCGTGCCCGCGGTCCCGTCGCGACGCAGGGACAAATCGAGCCGTTGCCCCGGCGCGCCCTTGGCCGCCAGCGTCCGCATGGGCACCTCCAGAGCCTGCGCCGTCGTCGTCCGACCGTGGAACTCGTGCATGGCCAGCGTATCGCGGCCCAGGCTCACGACGGCCCGGAAGTCGGGGGGCTCCGCCTCCGCTCGCTTGTAGTAGTCGACGAGGGCCTCCAGGGCCACGCCGTTCTCCTGGGTGTTGCTCCAGCGGCCGTGCTTGCGCGTGGCGAGCAGCCAACGCACCAGCCCCGGCACGAGCGGGTCGTCGGGGGCGCGCCGGACGAGGCTGCTCAGCACGACGGCCGTCGAGCGCACGTTCGAGTTCCAGAACCACAGCAGGTACGGATCGGACAGCTCCTCCACGTGGGCGGAACCGCCCTCGCTGGCCACCGCGTTGCGGATCCGGCGCTGCAGCTCGTCCGCGCGCGGGCCGGTGTCGCCGCTCGCGGTGAGGGCATCGAGGAGGTAGCTCAGGGCGAAGACGGGCATGCGGTCGGCGAAGCCGTAGAGACGCGTGAGATGGCTGTCCTGCGGCCGGCCTCCCTCGGCCAGGACCTTCACCGCGAAGGCCTGCCACGCGGTGTAGGCGGGCCACCAGCCCTCGTTGACCGGTCGATCGCCGGCCAGCTTCGCCTCCAGGTACGCGTAGGCCCGGGCCAGCACGGCGGGCGTCACGGGATGTCCGAGCGCTTGCCCGCGCTGCAGGACGTGGGTGACGTAGCTGGTGAGGTACGGCGATGCGGTCGTGCACTCCCCCTTCCAGAACGCGAACCCGCCGTCCGCGCACTGGAAGCCCTCCAGCTCCTTGAAGGTCGCCCCCGCGACGTCCTTGAGCCTGGCCGGATCGATCCCGGGCAGGCGGAAGGCGTCCCCGAGGTCCGCGGCCAGGGCGAGGGCCAGCGCGGTCGACGAGCGCTGCTCGGCGCAGCCGTACGGATACTCGACGAGATAGCGCGCGCCTTCGCCGAGGCCCACGAGCGCGGTGGACGCGGTGTCGACGTGCAGGCCGCCGTAGGCGGGCACGACACCCGCGGGCAGCTCGAGCGTCTCGTGCGCCTGGTCGCGCGTCTGGCCGTAGGCGGCCACGACCTCGGGCGAGACCAGCACCTCGACCGGCACCGTCTCCTCGAACGCGTCCGTCTCGCCCAGCAGCTTCGCGGTCATCTGCAGACGGGCGCGGCCGACCGCTCGTGCGCGGAAGTCGAAGCGCACCTCGCTGGCGCCGCCGCCGGTCATGGGCACCGTCTTCTTCGCGTCCCCCACCACCTCGAGCATGGAAGGATCGAGGCTGCGCATGGTCACGATCGCCGTGCCCTTGTCCTTGAGCTGGTTGTGCAACACCGCGCCGAAACGGGCGGTGTCCCCGAGGGCGAGGAAGCGCGGGAAGGCGGCGCGCAGCAGCACGGGCTTGCTGATGCGGACCTCGCGCTCGCTGCGCCCGAACCGTGAGGACTTGTCCGCGGCCACCGCCATGATGCGATAGGTGGTCAGGCTCTCGGGGAGCGTGACTTCGGTGGTGCCGCGGCCGGAGGCGTCGGTGACGAGCGAGCCCAGCCAGAAGGCGAGCACGCGGAAGTCCTTACGCACGGGAGTGCCCGGTCCGGCGTCCTCTCCCCCCCCGCCGCCTTCGTCGCCGCCCTTGGAGACGAGGACGCGGCGGCTGATGATGTTCTGCCGCGAGTCCTCGGTCATGACCTGGAGCGCCTTGTCCACCCAGACCGACCCCAGGACGTCCGGCGTCTTGTAGGCGGTCAGCGAGAGCACGCCGTAGTCCACGGCCCACAGGGTGACTTCCGCGGGCGCGCCGCGCCCCTGGCCGTCCTTCACTCCGACCTCGATGCGCGCCTTCGCAGCCGGCCGGTACTCCTCGCGGTCCGCCTTCACCGTCACGTCGAGCCGCTTGGCCGCGTCCTCGACCTTCAGCTCCGCGTAGCCCACGCGGAAGGCGGGCTTTCCCGGGTCGCCCTTGTCGTCCGCGGTGTAGGCGCCGCTGCGGCCCTTCAGCAGGACGACGGACACGAAGACGTTGGGAATGTCCTCCTCCGTGATCGGAATCGTGACCGTCTCCTGGGTGGAGGCGAGCCGCAGCGTGCGATGACTCCGCACGCCTTCGCGCTCGGTGGTGAGCAGGGCGAGCGCGCCCTCCCAGGGCGACTTGATCATGAGCCGCGCCGTCTCGCCCGGCCGGTAGGATTTCTTCTCCGGCACGAGGTCGACACGGTTGTGGTCGTAGCGCTCCCAGGCGGTGTAACCGGAGCCGAGGACGTAGAACGAGGTCGCGCTGGTCGTCGAGCGGCCTTCGGCATCCTGCGCGGTGGCACGGAGGACGAAGTAGCCTCCGCCCTCGACGGGCACGTGCAAGGGCGCCCCAGTGGCCGTGGTGGTGACCTCCCAACGACCGGCTTCGGTCTCCTTCCGCTCCGTCTCCCAGGTGTAGAACCCCTGGCCCTCCGCGCGGCGCACGGAATGCCACTGCACCTGCGTCAGCACGACGGTGACGGGGACGCCGGCCGCGGGCTGGCCCGCGAGGTCCACGGCCACGACCTCCGTGTCCACGCCCGTCTTCGCGTCCGCGAAGTAGGCGGGACGGCGCAAGCCGACGTACCACGGCGCGGGGTCCACGCGGAACGAGGCGCGTCCCGCGATGGTCTGCCGCGAGACGTCGGTCACTTCGCCCTCCAGGGTGTACTGGTACGGCCGTCCGGCCTTCAGGTCCGTGTCCAGGTCGAGCTCGACCTGTCCCTGCGCGTCGAGCTTGCCCTCGCGCGCGAGCAGCGTCTCCGGTGAGCGATCGCCGCGGTCCTCGCGCTCCTCGTCGAGGAAGACATAGCGGTCCGGGGGGAACGCATCCGTGACCACGGCGGGGACGGTGGCCAAGGGTGCGCGCGTGTACGTCCAACGAACGTCGCGGCCGGCCATGGGGGCGCCGAAGAGGTAGCGCCCGGTGACCACGCCCTTGAGCTTGATCCCGGCCAGCGAGCTCTCGCCCGCGAGGTTCGCGTCGACGCGGAAGTCCGGACGCCGGTAGGCGGCCACGAGGAAGGACCCGGCGACGGAGGCATTCTGCCCGGCGACCGTCGCCCGGACCTCGTACGTGCCCAGCGGCGCCTCCTCCGGGAGGCGGTACGTCCAGTCCACGCTGCTCCATTCCGAGAGTGGCAGCGTCCGCTTGTCCCGCACCTCGTTCTGGCTGTCGCGGACGACGATCTCGACCGCCGTTCCCCGATCGACGAGGCGCATTCCCTCCGCGGTGTCGCTGCGCAGGATGGCCTTGAGGTGCACCTCCTCGCCCAGGCGGTAGACCCCGCGGTCGCTGAACACGGACCCGCGGAGCTGTGGCTGCGCCTCTTCGAGGCGGTACGAGATCCCGAAGTTCCAGGGCTCGAGGCCTTCGGTCCAGTCGCTCCCCACGTAGGCGACGTCGCCGTCCTTCTCCGCCGTGACCAGGAACCGCAGCTCCCAGATGCGTTGGGGGTCGCGCAGGGCGGTGCGCGGGGCCACCGCGAGGCCCTCCTTGTCCGTGAAGCCGCTCCAGAAGACGCCGTTGTCCGTCGTGCGGATCGAGACGCGCGCGCCCTCCACGGGCGTGGCGTCGTCGAGCCGCGTGACCATCACGACCGCATTGAGCGGGCTGTCCTTCACGGTGAGCCCGAGGTTCGTGACCTGGACGACGGATGCGCGCACCTTGGGGTCCGGGGGATGCGGCGTGCGGGGCAACGCTTGCCCGTCCTTCAGGGCCGCCCACACGAGCCCGGTGCGGGAAGCGGAGAGGACCGGCCTCAGATCGATGCCGAAGGACTGGATGGTGTCGGCTTTAGGGGTCAGGCCGCGGACCGCCGGCTCGCCGGGCGGGCTCAGCGCGAACGACTTCTCCTGAAGCGCGCGGACCGTCGGCATGAGCTCGCCGAGATCGATGGGGGCGAGCCACTGCGAGACGGTGGCCAGGTTGCGGGAGTAGAACGGGAGCCGCGGACCGCCCGACGACTCCCACACCCCATGGCCGGCGCCGAAGCTGGTGAAGGCGCGCTGGTGCCAGTTCTCGAGACTGCCGGTCCACGTGTAGCCGAGGGTTTGCCCATCGGCGGCCGTCGTGGCGGCGTCCACCGTGAACGCGTACGTGCGCGCCGGCTTGGGGGTGAACCCGACGTCTTCGAGCGTCACGCTCGACGCGCGGTCGTACGGGTCCTCGCCTTCCGGCTCGTCCTCCTCCCCCGGCGCACGGCCCGCCCCGGGCACGAGCGGCGCCGGATGGGCGGTGTCGGTCACGTCCACGGCCTTCACCCATCGCCGGAGGGCACGCACGGCCACGCGGCCGCGCAGCACGAGAGGGTTGTAGTCGTCGGGGTCGCACGTGCGGCGGCAGCGGAAGCCCTCGACGAAGACCGCGGGCTCGAGCTGGACGGTGGCGTCCTGCACCTTGCCCGGAGTCGCGTCCCCATGCACGCCGCGCGCGGAGGCGTCGAGGGCCACGTGCAGCCAGGCTTCGGGTGGGGGCGCCTCGACGGTCTCGAAGGCCATGAGGTCATTCGCGGGCGGATGCGCCTTCTTGTCCCAGTCCTCCGTCGGACGGACGACCACCGGCGCCGACCGGCCCGCGCTCGCCCGGGCTTGCGCGAGCTTGGCCTCGAA
>WNFI01602290.1_pt1 | contig 23750 bp, 31 predicted proteins | sample 5400471 | NCBI WGS metagenome assembly WNFI01 (sample SAMN13153348, study PRJNA577476) | soil metagenome | isolation source: 100 cm saprolite on Douglas fir-dominated hillslope | place: USA:California | collected 2013-09-17
TCCTCGATCGCCCGCAGCGAGGCAGCACGGGCCAGGCACTCGATGATCGACATCTCACCGAGGAAATCTCTCGGTCCAAAGGTTGCAAGAACCGTTTCACGCGGTTGCTCCAAGTGTTTCACGACTTCTACTCGTCCAGAGCGAATGATAAACATTCGATTACCGGGTTCGTCTTCCCTCACGATAATTTCGCCGGCCCGAAATTCCGCCTCTTCGACGGCGCGAGCAATCTCTGATATCGCGTCTGCGTTCAGTCCAGCAAAAATCGGAATGGTTTCCAAAAACTCCTGGCGTGTGCTTGTGGGGATCATGGCTGAGGAATCTCCTACGATCGGCAAATTCCGCGCGCCGTATAGTTGTTTATTTCCTTCTTATGATCGGCCCGGAGAAATCGCTTGATTCCACCATATGGAATGCTTCCTTTTGCGCATCTGTGGGACGATTATCTCGTTCCTCGCGGCGCATCCGTCTAATCGCGCCGAGTTTTTTTGGTAGCGGCGACTGTCCCTCGGAGCCTGACGATCTGGCAGTTCTAGAAGAACGCACGGAGCAACTGATCCCGACCGACCACAAAGCGCAGTCGCCATCGCGTGGTTCGCCGCAATCAGAATCATTTTTGCCGCAGGACTGCCAGGACCATCGGGCTTAATGGGATCCGACGTCGTCTCAGCGCGACAGGGCGGTATCTGAAATCCACATCGGACAAGCTAGTCGCCGCTACCGGTCCCCGGCAAGAATGGCTCGTAAGTTGCTCTTACCCCTATCGACAAAACCGAAACCGCAACCAACTTTATTTCATGGAAGATCGGGGTGAGACACCAGAATCAGGAGAGGACAGGAGTTCGCTGGCATCATTTTGCGTGGCCGCCATTCCGTTTTTAGCGTTGACGATCGGACCGCTTTTCGCCAATCGGCTTGAACCGTGGATTTTCGGCCTACCGTTTCTTCTGGCTTACTTAGTCTTCTGGGTACTCGCGACACCAGTATTCATGTTAGTCGCCAGCTGGGTAAGGAGGCCGCGATGAAAAGCGTTGTCGCACTCGCCGTCATTGGCTGCGTTATCGTCGGTACAGCTGGACTCGGAATCTTTGGCGTGCGCAAGATAAAGATGGATCCCACCCAGTTCATCGTCGGCGGGAGATCACTCGGAGCTATCTTTCTCTGGTTATTGATGGCCGGCGAAGTCTATACGAGCTTCACGTTTCTCGGAGCCGCCGGTTGGGCGTATAGCAAGGGAGCTCCTGCCTTCTACATCATCTGCTATCTGACCGTCGCCTGCATTCTTTCGTTCTTCTATCTGCCGCCGATTTGGCGGTGCGCACACCGGCACGACCTGCTAACCAATGCAGACTATTTTGCTGTGAAGTATCAGAGCCCATTGCTCGGAGCGCTAGTTGCATTGGTAGGCGTGGTTTTTCTGGTGCCGTATATCACTCTGCAGCTTACCGGTATTCAAAACCGGCTTACCAAATTCGCCGATCGGCTCTAGTACTTGATCCACGACTGGGCGGTAGTGCACTATTGCCAGCTATTGCCAAAATTCAAAAAATAGGCGACGGTGGGCGACAATGAAAGAGCAGCTACGAATAAAGGAGTATAAAGGCACTGGAGCTTACCAATGCTATTTGGACGGGCTGAAGGTGAGTGGGAAGAGGAAGAGGCTTTTCTTCCGCTCTACAGCAGACGCGGAAGCGGAATTGAAGCGGCTTTCCCGGCAACATCGCCGGGAAGGTGAAGAGGGCATGGCGATTTCATCCGAGACTCGCAACCTTGCCGCCCAATGTATGAGGAAGCTAGAGCCATTCGGAAAAACACTCTGGGACGCAACCACGTTCTATATAGAGCATCTACAACGGGTGAGTGGGTCGGTCACAGTTGCGGTAGTCTTCCAAGACTTCAGCCAAGCCAAAGAACGCGCTCAACTCTCAAAGGCGCATCTAGACGGAATCCGGCAACGGCTGGGCCGATTCGTCCGAGACTTCGGCACCGCTCCAATCAACTCGCTAACGGTTCAAGAGATCGCAGACTGGCTGTATGGCTTGGACCTAGGTCCGCAATCCGTTAATCACTTCCGAGGGATGCTTAACGCTCTTTTCGGTTTTGCCTTGAAAAGAGGACTGGTCGAGCGCAATCCCATCGCGGCAATCGACAAGGTAAAGCAGTCTGACGGACCACCAGAAATTTTCACTCCCGAAGACTTGGCTAAACTACTGGGCTCGGCACCGTTTGAACTTCTTCCGGCAATCGTCATCCAAGCTTTCGCTGGACTGAGGACAGCGGAAGTATTGAAACTGGATTGGGCTGATGTTGATCTAGTGCGCGGGTACGTCAAGGTTGCCTCGCAAAAATCGAAAACCGCTCAGCGCCGGGTTATCCCTATTCAGCCTAACTTGGCTGGGTGGCTAGCGCCTTACGCTGCCTCTACTGGGCCGATCTATGGCAAGAGCGTGCATATGTACCACCGTGAGCAAAGAACGCTCTGCGAGGCGGTAGGGATTGCCAATCGGCCAAATAATGGACTAAGGCACAGCTTTGCGAGCTATCACCTCGCACGATTCGAGGACGCGGCAAAGCTCATGCTCCAAATGGGACATACGACCACCCGCGAAATTTTCCAAGATTACCGGGAATTGGTGACTCCCGAAGCTGCCGCGCAATATTGGGAGATCCGCCCAGTCGCTGCGCCAAATATCGTTTCCATGGTGGCGTAAAATCCACCGCCTCCGCTCTCTTTCAAATTCCCTTCGGTCGAAAGGCCGAGGGGATTTTTTTTTTTGCCAAAATACAAAGAAAGGCGCTTGACAGGTTTTTCGATTCTTAATTGACCGTTAAACCACGCAACATATAACCATCAACTACTTATTGATAGGTTATCAGCTACTTATTGTTCTCCACCATTCTCTATCACGCACAGTTAGGTCACAAATTCCAATATGGTACTCTGTTCGTCTAATGCGCAGAGGACTAACTTCGGGCGATGATAGGCGAAAAAAAGTGTTTGCTCATCGTGACAAAACGTATCAATGGTCCGCTCTTTTATGAGAGTAGGACCAACTTTCGGTGATTCCAGGCGAGCCAAGCTAACTCATGAAGAGTTGGCAATCGAGGCTGCTGCTTGTATGCGATCGGGCCGTCTATTATCCAAGCCGCACCTAGCAGCATGGTTGGATGTTTCCGACCGATACATCGAAACGGAAGTAGACTCACAGCGTCTTGTCGCCATCAAGAAAGGTCGGGGATTCGTCCGCTTCCGCCCAGCCGACATAGAGCGTTGGCTCACACAGTATTCGACCGCGCCACCATTGAAGGACCTCAAGAAATGAACGTTGAAGGAAAGCTAACAAATGAAGACAAAAGCCAAGCTAGCCGAAAGGCGCACGCTGGAACAATGTGAGCAAGTCATAGAGGAGAGTCTTGTCGGTTGCCGGAGATATTTCGTCGAAGCTGGACGTTGTTTGGATGACATCAAGAATCGAGAGCTATACAAACTTAATCGGAAGTATGGCGATGGTTGTACGTGGGAGAAGTATTGCGCTGAACGTTGGCATATTTCTAAGAGCTACGCCGATAAGCTGATTGAATCGGCGCTAGTGATCGACAATTTAACAATTGGTGACCCCGGTCACCATTTACACCTTTTGCCCTCATCCGAGAAGGTAACTCGTCCTCTCGCCCAACTAGCACCAGAAGATCAGCCGGAAGCTTGGCAGGAAGCGTTAGAACGAGCAGATGGTGTAGAGCCAACCGCTAGGATTGTACAAGGGGTAGTTGATCAGTTTAAGACTCCTAAGCCGAAGCCCGCGCCGAAGCCGGAACCAGATAGTTCAGAGTCAGACTCGAAGTCTTGGAATGCTTTTGATAATCCTCCTTCCTCCGATAAGCCTGATGAAAGTGGGAGTCGATTTCCAAAAGATGCAGCGCCACAACCAGAGCCTGAGCCGGAGTCGGAACCAGAAATCCCAAAGGCGAATTTGAAAAAGCTGGTTGGGGTACTTTGGGATGAACTTTGGGATTCTGCGATGAGAGATGTTCCAGATAAACAGGAATTGGAAGTTGCGAAGTTGTTTCTGGATCTCCTCCACAAGAAATTCCCAGAATTGAAGGGCTCCTAAGGTGAATACCAAACGCGAAAAACTTCTTAGTATAATCGAAGCACTTTTACAAAAGACGGTTAGCAATGGTTGTACCGAAGCTGAAGCTTTATTGGCTGCTGAAAAGGTACAGGAGATAATGGAGAGGCATGGCTTGTCTTTAGCTGATCTCGAAGCAACCGATCAGGTTAGTGCCTGTGAAGAAGCTGGGATCAAGGTTAGTGAAAAATATAAGCAACGGCATCCCATTGCCGATATTGCTTATGAGATTGCTTCATTCACCAGTACAAAGTTTTGGCATCAAGAGTGTCGCGATGGCCATCATATAACGTTCTTCGGATTACCGGAAGATGTTCGAATAGCGTTTTATCTGGCGAAGCTCATTCGCGAGGCAATGAATTTGGAATGGCGATTCTATTGGGCAGTTAATTGTGGACGAACCGATGTTAGCCCAAACATTGCTCGTAAAAGTTTCATGAAGGGAATGTCTCATCGGATTGGCTCCAGGTTATACGACATGGAGCAAACGAGAGAGCATCGCCATAACGATTGTAAGGCGATTGTTTTGAAGAAAGAAGAGATCCTTGCGCAAGCTATAAAAGCTTTGGGAATCAAGTTCACCAAAGGACGGTCGCCCAATTACTTTGAGGCTGACGACACCGCCTATGGGGCGGGGGATGTAGCGGGCGCACGTACTCAGTTGAACGCTGGAAATCTAAAATGAACATTCGATCCCCCCTATGGCTGAAGGCAATCGAGCAGAAGCCTAATCAGAAGAAAACCCGCTTTGTCGAGGCTAAAACAGTAGCTGACAAAGCGGGTTTAATATTCAAGCAATTTTACAAGCAGGAAAAGTATAACTTAGAAAGACAGGAATGGCAACAAAAACAAAAACTAGAGTAGACGTGGACGCGGAACCGAAGACAGAAGCTAAGGCGGATGTCGAATTGGGGAAACTATATTCTCAGTACAAGGACTCCGGCAAGGAAACTATATCGTCGTTCGTACTGTGTATTAAATGTGTTAAGAGCAAGCGCCTCGAACGAGATACCATCATGGAAACCCTGTTGGGACAAGGGTTGAAGGAAAGTACGGCCAGTAGCGAAGCTAGTCGAATCAAGAAATTTGCTGATCCAAAAAATGCGGCAACCTTGAAAGCATTGGAGAAAGGCGAAACCACGATCCGAGCGGCGCGGATTGCTGCCGCCAAGAAGCAGCAGAATCCGAGTCTCACTCCACAAGACAAGGCTTATAAGCATTTGTTAGTAGCGGCGAAAACTATGCACCTAGATGGTGCTGGTATGGGCCGAGAGGGATTCTTGGACCTAGCGGGGGATGCCTGGAAGGAAGTTATCGAAAATTCTAAGTCAGCTAGAGCAACGGAGAAACTGAGGATGAGAGTTGAAGTGGCTTACTAACCTGGCTAACAATAACATTTAATTAACTAGTAGAGGTTTGACCTTTGTAGAATTGTAAGCTAGGGTAAAAAAAGCTAACTCGACTAGAACCACCTAACCGAATTAGCCATTTTTGGATTGTAAATCAAAATGGCCAATACAGTTGAGTTAATCGGATTTTTCCTTGCGTCAACTGAAGTTGGTCATAGGCATATAGGCGAGAAGAGTCGCCGCGATTGGAATTCAGCAGCCAATCCGGCGGCTCTTTTGTTTTGTATCCACACAGACCCACAGCAGATCAAAAAAAGTTCCTCCGAATCTGACAAGGACCCGGAGGAATTAAGCTAACTTCAAAAATGAAAACTACTAACACTACAGTCAATATGAAAATGAAAAAGCATACTGACAATCGTAAGTTAGCACATGCGAACGGTAGCGCAACCGGAAAAAATGGTGATTTCCTGAGACATATTTATGAGCTAGGCGGCAAGGTAGTTCTACTACCTATGCCAAGAGGCTGCAAACATCCGAAGGGACGCGAGGCAATGAGTTGGCAAAAGACTACCTTTGAACAAACCCGGACACCTCTCTATCAACATCGGTTGAAGGAAGCCGAAGCAAGAGGCGGTAATATAGGAATTCTACTTGGTCCGCAATCGGATAACATAATTACCCTTGATTTTGATCTCCCGGCAGAGATCGAACCATTTTTAAGTAAGCATCCATTTGCCAGGAAAACCATGCGGACAGTAGGTGCGCGGGGATGCCAACTCTGGTTTCGGATGAAGGGTGACTATCCAAAGAACAAGTTCGATATTTATTCGGAAGTTAATTCGGTCACTGGCAAGAAAGAAGCAATTGAGTTCAGAACAAGCAATGGAGAAACAGGAATTCAGTCTGTTTGTTTTGGCGAGCATTCGGATGAGGACGGAAAACCGGATGGAATTTTGTATCGGTTTGATGTTGATCGATCACCACTGGAAATTACCTATTCGCAGATTAGTGGCTGGGTAGATAGTTTTAAAGCTAGGGTAGAGGTAGACAGTGATGACGAACAATCGGCCAATGCGGACACGATCACAAATAATCGGAAAGATCCGAATGAAGACTTCGCTTGGTGGTGCACAAATTTTCCTGATCTAGATCTAAAGGATCTGAACTTGAAAGGATTATTAGAAGCGGGAGGGGTTTCGCTTATTCGGAATATCAAAAGAGTGGAGGGGCAGGATTGGGAAAGCTATTATTTTGAATGTCCGTGGGAGCGGGAACATAGTACGGCCAATAAATGGACAGACATGGAACTGCGCCAATGGCCGGTTGGCAGCCGTCGCCCAACCACGCTATGCCAGCATCATTGTCGCGAGAAGCGTAATCGAATCGCTGTTGTGCAATGGTTAGTAGAGAAGCGAGGAGTGCCAATTGCAACGATTAAGAAGTTTTGTCAGCCACCAGCAATTAAGTTGCCACCAATCGAGAAAGCCGATGGTACAGAGAAGCCAGAATTACCACCAGAACTGATTAGAGGAGTGTTGCATCAAGGTTTAAAAATGATGATTGCTGGCTCAAGTAAGGAGAAAAAAACGTGGTTAGTAATGGATTTAGCGGTTGCCCTGGCAACCGGCGGTGATTGGTTGGGACGTCCCACACAACAAACAAATGTGTTGTTTTTAAACTTTGAGGTGCCAAAGGAATTCTACCTAGATCGTTTGTATCAAGTCAGGGTAAATCGCAAGCTTAAGACCATTGATAATTTCTCAATTTGGAATCTTCGCGGTTATGATGTGAGTGGGGAAAAGACTTGGGACGAGTTAATTAAAAGGGCAGAACGACATGGGCCGTTCGGGGTAATAGTGATTGATCCCATATATAAACTCTATGGAGAGAAACGAGACGAGAACAAGACAACCGATATGGCGGGAGTTATGCGGGGGATTGATCGGTTGGCGGAAGCAATGAAAGCAGCAGCTATTGTAGTTCACCATTTTAGCAAGGGTAATCAGGCGGAGAAGGAAGCACGAGACCGAGCAGGAGGTTCGGGAGTCTTTGCTCGTGATGTAGATGTTAACGTTACTATGACTAAATTGGTTCCTCCGGGTGAAATGCGAATGGAAATCGAAGCTAGAAATGTTGAACCAATTCCGCTTTTCGCGGTTAAGTGGAAATATCCTGCTTGGGAGAGAGATCCAGAATGTGATCACCTTGACTTATACAAACCAAGTAGAGGGGGAAAGCAAAAGCTGAAAGTTAATGAAAAACAATATCACACTTATCAGATTTTGGATGTACTTCCAAAGGAAGGATTAATTGTTGCGCAATGGATGATAAAAGCTTTGGAGTTTAATCCGGGGATGTCAGAAAGAACATTCTATAATTTGTTAAAGGAGGTGCGAGGGATTGAACCTCCACCGATAAAGTCAGTTATGGAAGGCAAAGCTAAAAGGTATTTTCCAGTAAAAACAAAGTGAATTTGGATCATTCCAAAGGAGAAAAATGGCATTATTACTGCAAACGACAACTGCAAACGGATTTCCGTTTGCAGTAATCTCACGCGGATCGGCTCTAGTGGCTGAACGGATTACTGCAAACGACCACTGCAGACGGGTTTGCACTGCAACCACTGCAAACCACCCTTTAGGGGTTTGCAGTTGCAGTCGTGCAGTAAACCGTAACTCTGTTGGAACAATCCAAAAAGGATTTTTTCGGCAGAACACAAAATTATATGTCTAAACGGTTATTGAGAGTAAACGATCGCGTGGAGGCGACCATCATCGCGATTGGGGATGGCGGAGCAGGCTACCGAATTCGCATTCGCGGAACAGTGATTAGCCTATCAGCCACTAAGCCAACCGAGCAACCAGCGGATAGGATACACAAGATGCCCGTGGTAAGAATTGGCAATTGTGATGACTGGGTAGAGCCGATTGCCGAGCTACCAATGGCGGAGCCGAGCAGCGGCTGGGTATTGCTGAGGGATGACGCTGGGAAAGAATATTATGTGCGTTCAAATGAGATGTCGGGCGTTCGATATCTAGATGAGGAAAAACTATGAGCGCAAAAGAACGTAGTCCCCTACCCCACTTGCTAGGTAGTTAAAATTGTATTATATTAAACAACGTTAAAGTAAGTTTATGAAAAAGGCGGAAATTAAGACAGTAGCGGCAGTGGCGGAAATCAGGAACATTACCGTTCCGGTCAACTATGATCTCTACCATGCGGTGCGGATGGTGGCAGCTGGGCGAGATCAAAGCGTTGCGAGCATGGTGCGTGAAGTTTTGACTGAAATGGTTTCGGTTGGATCAGACGCACGCTAAACCTAGCTGAAATGGTGACCCGAGGTCACCTTTTAGGGGAAAAAAGATATTGGAGAAAGACAGAAAGCACATGAAGAGACGTCCCGGTCCCCGTCCAAAGGTTCCAAAAGCTCCTCGTAGGAATTTCATTTCTATTCCGAGGTTTAAGCCGATCAAGAAAAAATAGCCGCTGGCGATTGCCGATAAGGTTATGTCCATCAATATCGTTTGCCGGTTAGAAGGTGCGGAAAGAGCCAAGTCGATCTTAGCCGATTATCCTAACCGTGCACACAAGGCGATTCGAGACAGCATCATAACCGCTTCAAAATCTACTCAGGCGGAAATGAATCGGCTAGTGAAAGAACGATACGCCATCAGCCAGAGTAACCTGAGATCCGTAAACAAGATTATACCCATATTGCCAGAGAAATCGGGGGACGAGGAGAAAGGCGGATTTATCACGCAAGGCCCGCGCATACCGACAATTAAATTTTCAGTCATACCTAGCACTCCCCAGTCTCAAATCGGACTTAGGCGCGACCACAGAACCAATGTTAGCGTTATGGTAGTTAAGGGAGTCGCAACCGTGGCTGTCCCTAACCGCTTTGTCGTTGGAGTTCGTTCCGGGCATATTGGACTCTTCCATAGAGTTGCTGGCAGTGCATCATTACCGATAGATCAATCTTATCGGCCAGCTATAGCCGAATTAATTCGCAGCCACCATATCAGACCGAAGCTAGAAGCAAAAATGACGGAGACCTTTCAGAAAGAATTGATCAGGCAAACTGAACGCCAGCTAAAACTCCTTCATCAGAAAAAATGAAACAATGGAAACAATCGATGTAATTAATCCACGCGTCTTGATGATGACGTTAGGGCAGAAGCGGAAGCTAGTAGAAAATCTTTCCGAGCTTCGAGCGCAATATGAAATGTGTTTGGTTGAAACATTAGGAGGTTTGCCAATGGCCATACATAGCGAGCTATTATGTACGGCTGCTCAATTGGCCGCACTGAAACGACGTTCGGCCAATGATAGTCTCTCTGCTGACGACATCGGAGAGGATATCCATGAATTTGTTGAAATGTTGTTAACTCATTATCTCAGAGACCGGAATGAGCCAGTAGCTAAAAAGTTTATGCGAGCGGCGATCGCGGTGGATGATGCGGAATCGGCTGCACTAGAGCTAGCAGGGAAGCAATCACGCTCGTCCGTCAGATCATTAAAACAGTCTGTCAATAAATTTACCGGTCTTATCTAATCCCCCACAAACTATGTATCCAACTCTTAGCCTCGCTAGCGAAATTAGAGACGTAATCAACGTAGTAGAGAACTTACAAAAGGCAGCAGAAAAGTTGTGCGTACCGTTAACTCAACTCATGCATTTTTGGGCAGTAGTGGAAAACTTAGTGTATGAAGCCGAGATGGAATGTTTGGGCATCATAAAAACTGAGTCAGGATGCCGAGCCGAATTCTTTACCCGAATCGAAGAAGGGCAAAGTGGCTACAATTATTCGATCGAGATTTTCAACCCTTTTAAAGCCGATTTAAGGCCAGTTGAGTTAGAGGGTAAGGTCATGATAGCGGGCAACTCGTCAAACGCGCCAGAATCAAGCCGTAGGAACGGCATTAGGGCAAGAATCAAGGCGACGGTGACTTGTTTTGATAGCAGTGGAACGCAAACACTCTTTTCTGGCTTTGATATCCCGGTTGCCTGGCAGCGAATGGAAGGCAGGATTTTGCAAACGGAAGCTAAAGCCAGCAAATCGGCACCACTCCCGATTGCAGAATCAGAACAAATTGAAGATAGAGAGGAAGCAGAAGTTTTATGAAGCAGATACCACAATATTTCGGCGATCAAGAAATGGCCCGGATGATTGAAGCAGAGCGGCAGAGAAAAGCGGCTGAGCTAAGCCCAGAGCAAAGTAACCAAGTTCGCGGCTCTATTACCGTCAGCTACCAATCTGGGCAAACGCATATACCGGGAAATCGCAAAGGTAGTTCGGAGTTTCACGACATACCAGCGGCTACAAATAGGACGGCGGTAGTGAGGCCCACTGAGAAAGAAGACATTTATCGGGAACATCCTGCTCACTACGACATTGGTTTTGGGAAAGAACAAGTGAATGGGTTTCCTCTGTCACCCGCACAAAACGCGGCGAAACAGGAAAGAGAGGATTCGCGTCGCCAAGCAAAAATCGAGGGAGCTAAAGCACTGTTGCGGAGCGAGGGAATTGAAGTTGTTACTCCAGCAAAGGTTAGTGAAGTTATTCCGGCGAAAGCGAAATTGGGCGCGTATAACATCCCGGCGCCGTCGAATCGCGAAGGAACGCCAACGGGAATTAGTAAGCCAATTCCGGGAGATAAAGAAAGTTACGATTTGGGAAGTTAATATTATGGCTACTCAAGAGGCTCAAATAACAATAATGGCTAAGCAATCCTTATTAGCTCAAGGATCAGCGTCGCAAGGGGGTGTTTCGCCCCCCGTTATTTTTAATGGTGGAATCACCAGTATCGATATTGGATTATTTCAAGCGGCAGTAGCTGGGACTGCGCCTGGCAATGAATATGGAAGTAGTGCGCTTGAAGTTGCCGGGGCGGGTTATCTTCGAAAGACCGTTGCTTTATCAGCATTAACACTTTCCAACAATGGGCAGATTGTCAGTAATGGAGCGGTGATCGATTTTGCCGCAGCTTCGGGAGCATGGGCAACCGCGCATATAGTAAACATCTATGCAACCGGACAGAACAACATATTAGCAAGCGGAATTTTAGTTAATGATATTACTTTGGCTAACTTGGACGTTTTTGAGTTTGCGATAGGTACATTTTTGCTTCGATGTGTTCTCGTCGGATAGATTTAGGAATTTAAATTTATGGCCACTCAGGAAGCACAATCGACCGTCTTAGTCAGCAATACTTTGCAAATGGACGTGATAGGGGCTTTGCCTAATACGGTTCAAGCAGGGCTAGGTATTGATATTGGGCTGTTTGGCGTAGTTAATCCGGGAGTTCCGGCAATAGAAGTCTCTGGCGCAGGATACGCACGTAAGACCGTACTTTTCTCCGCCCTACAAATCAGTACGTCAGGATTTACGTTTAGTAATGGTGCGTTAATCGATTTTGCTGCCGCTACTGGTGCATGGACAACTGCGTATTCGATTAAGATTTTTCCTACCGGTTTATCAAGCCCAGTATTGGGAGTGGGACAACTAGCCAATCCGATAACGTTAGCGAATTTGGACGTATTCGAGTTTTCGATCGGACAGCTAGTTTTGTTAGCACAACTCATTAATTCAGACCCCTCACTAGTTTGATATGAAAAGGGTGGGCATTCACGATTGGATGATTAGATGAAACAAGAAGCAGAAGTTAATATAAAGATTTCTGATCAACCATACGGCAGCATGGCCTTTGGGGTAGAGAAATCACTAATGGAAATCTTCGTAATGATACTCCAGAATCCTAACCTGACAGCGGGCGAATTGGTTGAGCGATTGGATGCGGACGTACTCTAGGCTTATGGTTGGAATAGGATGGTAGTACATGTACTGGGATGAAGACAGACGGATTGCGGTATGGTGCGACAATGGATAGAACAGGATGGGCAAGCTAATGGTGATGGGTAGACATCAGGATGGGTGGGGTATGGATGCAGTAGACATGGTAGCAGCCTTTGCCATTAATTGTTGGGTCCTATCGGGCCGCCTTTGGGGAGCCGGGTGCACGAGTGCCGGCGAGTAGGGAGACAAACAATTTTAAAAAATGTGTGTGATTGCAGGAATCGGACATCAAAAATCGTGATAATAAGGAAAACTGTTTTGTAAGCCGATATTTGGAATATGAAACGAAGCACTTTTTACGCTTACAATAAAGAAGAACAAGCGCGATTGCTCAATATTGGATTAGGTCCGGGTTGCGATTCCGAGTTTTGTGGAAACGTCTGCAATTCCTGTCTTCAATGTTGCTGTCGCTGTCACTGCGCGTGGGGATGCGGTTGTACTTGTGGCGAATGCCAGTCTTGTTTGGTAGCGACGGCTGGGGAAGAGGAAGCAGAAGTCAATTGCGATTGTGGCGAAGCTGGGTGTCAAGCTAAGCGACCGCTCTCTGCTGCACGAATAGGAAATGACTAGTCGAGTTAACCCTCAAAAAAAAATAATAAAAATTTGTGAAAAAGCCAATGATTGAAGAGAAACCAATGGAGTTTTTGACATCCGAGCAAGTCGGCGATGCGGTTGGCCTAAGCCCAATTTGGATTCGGCAGCTTGCGCGGGAGAACCGGATTCGCGGGCAAAGATTGGGTAAAATCTGGGTGTTCCGCCTCTCCGAGGTTCAAGAGGATTTAAGAGAATCCGGACTGTCCTTAACTCTATCAAAGATTATCGATTAAATTGTTGTTATGCCAACTGCGACCATGAGAAAGACTCCGCTAACGCTCCGAGCGGAACGATTTCACATAAGTCTAGAGATTTGTGGTTGGCTTAATATTTCTCAGTCTCACCTCACTAAATTAAATCAAGACGGAGTACTACCTTTTGCGAGGAATGAAGACGGTGACGCGGTAAAAGGCCGCTATCATCTTAAAGAAACAGTCCAAACTTATATCAAGTATGTTCTACAGAGGGTTAAAGATAAACCGGTATCGCATGATGAACTAGAGCGAATGAAATCTGAAAAGCTTAAGATAGGAGTTCAGTCAGCGAGATTGGATTTAGAACTAAAAAAAGGCACGATCGTCCGCTGGGTGGACGTAGAAAAGGTAGCAACCGATATGCTAATTGCCGTTCGGACGCATTTGTTGGGCTACCCCGCGCAAGTAGGACCGTTTGTCTTAGGCAAAGAGGATCAAGATGAAGTAGTAAAGATTTTATCCAAATTCATGCACGAGGCCCTAAGTGATTTGCAAATACCGAATCATCAAGCGGTAGTGTATAGAAATCGCAAAATGCAGAAATACACGGACCAGTTAACCGAGCCGAAAGAAAATGGTGAGGAAGAATTGTAAAAAATTAGAAAGTAAAAATAGTTATGACTGAAATTTATCAAGAGTATGTCAAAGGAATTTGGTGTTTTCGTCGTCCTTCGGGCGAGTTAATACCGAGGCAGGAATGGTACGAACAAAATGGCAACACGAACGAGGTTAATACTGACGATGATGGAAACGTGTTGACGGAAGCGGAATTGAAAGCCGTCAGTGTTGGCCTTGGCACTCCTACTAATCCCCACTTTCCGGCTAACCTTCCTAATCCAGTAATATTAACTAACTTAACTGCTCACCAAAAAGCGTTAAACCTGTTGGGTTCTCATGAGTATCTGAAGCTGCTTACCCAATTGGGCATAGTTAAGCGGAGCGAATCAGCTATGGCTACCAGCTTAGCCGAGAAGCTGGCGCACAAGCCGATAGGCGCAGTCAAGCCAAGAACAGATCTTCGTTGCTCTTTAGAAGAGCTTCCGTCCAATAGAGTAGAGCTAAGTACGAAAGATGAAGACGATGAAGATTCGCCCGATGATGAAGACGAAGACAACGAGAAAAAGAAAGATAGTAAGTTAGCTCGGCGGTTAGCTCAGACAATGAAGAAGCGCAGAACGACATAAGGAGTTAGTTTAGTTATGGCTGCCAACGTATTACAGACCAATATCCTGCTGGGTGGGAAGCTGCTAGGAAACTTTAGGTCTACCTTCAAGACCGCTGAGAGTTCTTTGTCTAGTCTCCGTGCGCACGCCTTAAAGACTAATGCGGCTTTCTCCGGAATGGGTAAAACCCTGATTGCGGGAGCGGCAGGATTTTTCGCGATCGATAGCCTTAAGAATTTCGCTTCAGAATCGATGAAGTTATCAAAGGCGCAAGCCGGAACGCGGGCTGCTGCTTTGAGTTTAATTCAGCATCAAAATGCTTTAAGGGGAATCGGCTTAGCCCAAAGCCAACAGGAATTCGAGGCTCTAGAACGCCAAGCCAAAGCCATGCAGGAAATGACTGGATTTTCCAAGGAAATCTATATGCATGGCGCGGCTACCTTGAAACAGTTTAAACTGTCCACCGCTCAAACTGAACAAATGCAAAAGGCGATGGGTGACCTCATGGCATTTCAGCGTCGTATGGGGATAGATACGGCTGAGGATTATACAACCATTGGAAAAGCGATTGAAGGGCAAGCGAAGGCGCTAAAGACACTGGGGATAAGCTTTACGTCGGGACAACAGCGGCAATTCAAGATGCTGACTGATGCGGGTAAAGCGCAGATGATTTTTGCTGAGATCGAACGCCAACATGGAGGCGAGGCTGCTGCGCGGATGAAAGACAGATTCGGAGCGGGACAAATGGATTTGATTGCTAGTCATTGGAAGGAAACTATGACGGCGATCGGTGATAATCTAATACCCGTTCAACGTCGAATGATCGATTTCTTTGGCCAAGTAGGGGAAGTGTTCGGGCCAAAATTGATAGAAGCTTCGCGGATATTCCGAGGTTACATGGAAGATTTAATCCCCACTTTCGGAAAGCTAATCCCTCAGATGAGGGAATGGGTTAGTAAGGGTTGGAATACATTGATGGTCGCTTTCAAGTGGTTTAAGGATAACTGGGGTTGGCTCAAGGAAGTAGTCAAATGGTGGCTAATTTGGAAAACCGCGGTTTTGGCTTTCGGGATTGCGTTAGGACCAGTGATTACTGCGATGTGGGCTTTTACTGGTATCATGGCCGTATTTGATGTAATCGCGGCCGCTAATCCATTTGGCTTAATGGCGGTAGGAGCAGGAGCATTAGCCCTGGCTGCTTGGGCCGTAATTGCTAATTGGACTAAGGTTAAGGAGTTCTTTATTGGTACCGATCTAACTCATGGTAAAGGTTTCCTCAAAGCTCTTCCCAAGAATGTTCAGCGAGCACAACCGGCTTTTCCGACCAAGGGACTGCTTAACGAGGAGTGGTTCAATAATAAGGATTCTCTATTAAGCAAAATGATGCGAACCGATTGGGTGCAAAAGTGGAAGGAGATATGGAAGGGATTTACCGATTGGCTCGCGACCATGAAGAAAATATGGGAAGGTTTTAAGAATTGGAATGACGTTATATTACAGCAAACGATTTCCTATTTGCAGATTATCCTTGGATTGATGGGAAGGATTTTTTCTCCAACTTCCCCAACTAACTCCAAAGGGCAGACTCCTAACAGTTTAGATCCGTATCGACCGGGCGGACCATTAGGACCACCCGCACCTAAATATAATATTCCTCGCATGATCCGAAGACCGGGAGTAGTTCCACAAAGCGGACTAAACCTCACTCATTTCGGTTACGCGGGAGATTCAACTCCTGATTGGAGAAGCTCTCATGGAATTGGTGCCTATTCTCCTAAGATGTGGAGTATGAAATCAGGCTATTCGGCGGCATTATTGAAAGCTGATGCCGATGCTTGGGGAATTAAACCTAACCAAACATTTAATTATCAGGGTAAGCAGTATCGACGTGATGATTTAATTCCCTCTAGATGGAAGGATAAGCAGGGTGTCTGGCATACGATGTCTCGCGGTAGGATAGATGTTTATGATCCTGGATATAGAGAAGGCAAAACTGCCAGCAGTAATCAATCTGGTAATGGTGGCGTTCATCTAGAATATCATGATCATTCTACCATTCACGTACATGGGGGGGATGAAAAGGCAGTAGCGGCTGCTCGCAGTAGGCATATTCATAATTTAAAGAAGTCGTTAGCAGAAGCCGAGTATATGAGAAATCGACAGCGTTTCACATAATCTTATGTCTGATCTCATCTCTAGTATTACTAGTTTTAGCCTGGCAGGTTCACTTGTTTTTAGGGTAACCTATCAGATATTCATTTCTACTGATGATACGGGTAGCAGCTTTGTGGATGTCACCACATTATTTCCACCTATGGAGATAGTTACCCTAAGAGCGGAAGATCCGATTTCCTTTCAAGCCGACACGTTAGAAATCATCGCAGCCGATATCGGTGATCGACTATTGAATAACAAGTCGATAGTTAAAGGAAATTGGCTCAAACTCACCATTCACATTTGGAATCGTGATTATACAGGAAGTCATGTAGCTAAGGATTTTGGTAGTTTTCAGATTGATCGAATCAAACAGCAAGGCCCGATTACCCAGATCAGCATCTATGGAACCAGTGTACCAATTAATAGTCAGATTAAACTAACTGTAAAAAATGCGCAATTCTTTACTAGTGATCTAGAGACTCTCGCGACTAAGGTAGCAACCGAGAATGGACTCAAACCCGTATTTGATATCCCGGATAATAGGAACGTCACTCTTGGCAGTATACAGCAATGGAATGAGTCGGATTTAACTTATCTGTCTCGATTGTGTGTAGAACACGGTCTTGCTATGAAGATACGGGACCGGAAACTTATCATCTTCGATGAGCAGACCTACGAATTTCATGCGCCAATATATACTATCGATTGCTCAAAGCCTGGATGGGGGATAAATTTAGAACATTTTGACCTTGATTCGCAGTCGCAGGACATCTACTCAGTTGCGACAGTTTCTTATGATCCGACTGGTTCGGGAGAAAAGGTAGTAGGAACAGCCACTGCGCCAACTGATAGCGGCAGTAAAGAAAGTTATAACATATACAGTAATCCTTATCCTCCGCCAACGTCAGAAGCAGAGGAAGGCGTAGAACAGTAGGCAACACTCTAATGACAGTTAACTTGAGAAAGCGAGGGGTATCTATATTCCCGGCGTAGACGTACCTTCAACTAGTACCGATCCACAACTTCAACAAGCTGCCAATAATCTAGCGGAAGCTTTCTTGCGCGCTAAGAACAAGCATCAGCACAAATCCACGCTCATCTGTACGGGAATGTTAACTTGGCCGAATGGTGCTGCTTTAGATAGTGGAACAGTTATAACGTTGGCCAACAAGGGAGAATTTTCAGGGAATTGGATTATTGAGCGAATTGTGTACCACAACACTGAGGACAAGTTCTCCACAGAGATATCGATGCGAAAATGTATTCTCGCTCCAGCAGCTTTACCACCTTAAAGCCATGAGCACTACTGCCATAGAACAGCATTCGGTTGAGATCGCCCTATTGTATGGGGAGATTTGCGCAACGGTAAAATCGACGGAACCAAAGCTCGCCCGAATGGAAGAGCTACTGGCAGAAATCGAGAAAGACGAAGCTTTCCCCTGGGAGATGCGACCAGAGCTTATCCGATATCAACAGCAAGTAGCACAAATCAAAGAACAGTTTGCAGCATTGCCGAAAGATTAAAATAATGGAGGACAATCCGAGAGTTGGCTGCTCCTTGATTGGTCAAAGGAAAGGCTGAGCGGTGGTTCGCTCAGCCTTCCTTGTTTCTCGATCGAGGAATATAAAGGTAACTGTGACACACGTAAAATTGACGGTCTTAGTCTATTCCCTTTTTCGGCCTTATCGCCAATTCTAGGCGTTTAGCATCGCTAGCCATACAATCTACTTCGGGACAAATAAAAACGCGCCAGCAGTCAACTGGCGCGATTCTGGGGGGAAGCTGGTTGGTTTTAATAATCCGTTCCGGTTTTGTTGCTATTGCTGCTCGCAGGATGAGTCAATTCCCACATTATTTTGGAGCCGAGGAATTCATCGTAGGCAGATTGGAGCGAGGGTGTTCCTTCCGAATCAACGCAGGCATAATCCCCATCCGTTGCGCGATAAAACACCAAGACGCGGGTTATAATTGCAACTCCTTTTTGTAGTTGATGAATGTCTTGACTGCCAGTGAAGCTAAAACCGGATTGGTCAGCAAAAGCTATAAGCTGTTTGGTTTGTGTGCCAGTTAAGCCAGCATAGGCGGAGCTAGCGCAGAACAGCGCAGTAAGTAGTAATTTTTTCATTTGTTATCGGATGAGTGGTTCATTCATTATGATACAGAGAAAGAATACGAAAAGAAATATTGCGATGGCTGCGATAATGAAGCTAGTGACCAATGCTTCAAATAAGCCAACGCTTGATACTGGTTTTATTGGTTTCATAATTCATTCTTTGTCTTGGGTTAACTGAGTAAGTACATAATTAAATGAAACAGTGTACCATGCCGATTTTGGGTAACCATAAAGACTATGCTTAATTGCTCTTCCCTCGCTATAGGGCAGCCAATCGGAAATAGTCGGCCCCTGGTTTTTATGATTGAAATAGTATTCTTTGGCGTCTACTTGGGCCGTTTGTATAATCTCTGATTCAGTAGCGTTTGCTAGTGAGACATTTGGATCAATCGCGAATACTGCCGAACAGAAAAGGATTGCTGCTAGCAGTGTTAATAGTGTTGTTTTCATAAATATTTGATGACGTAGTATTGGTATTCACCTCGAATGATTGGCATCGTTACACTTGAGCCTGAGACAGTAGCGAAATTGCCGTAACCGGTGACGGTACCGAAACTGCTAGTGTGCGATCCGGCTGGATAGGTGTCGCGTGTTCCGCGTAAAATACCGTTGCCACCCATTGCCTTGGCCTCTCGTATCAGCGCGGCGTCACCCGCTGCGCTGAGTGTCCCTTGGATGAGCAACCCGATGATGGTGTATTTCCTAGGTGGCGTGCCGTTCCACCAAATATCTATCCCATCTCGCGTCTCACACGCACCGCCAGTACCCTGATAAACGGTGTGGTCTGAGTACGACAATGTTTTTGTGATTACACACGAGGTGCAAAAGAGGGCGATCAATAGCAGTTTGTTCATTTGTTGGTATGGTTGGGTTGTGGAGTTGGGGTAGCAAAATTTACGATTTCCTGGTATTTGAGTTGAGCAACACGTGCTTTGGCATGTACTTGGTCATCCGACACCTCGAAATCCCAGTGAGCTATGCCGGGATGATCTTCGACGTAGATCGTCTCGCCACCTCTTACTTCCACTTCAATCGCATCTTGAGTGAACCGATGACGGGCAATCAGGGTATGAACTCCAGGCGCTACAGTGAACACGCAATAGGAATTCGGATATAACCGTCCTCCTAGATGTCCATTGTAAGTTACCAGTGACACTTCCTCGATTGCCGCGATGCCGCCCAGGAAGCTTCCGCTATAGTAGACGACAATCTTGCCGGTCTCAGCTGCCTCAATTGTCCTGATTCCGTTCAATGCCAAAAATGCCAGCATTAATATAGTTGTTTTCATTTGTATCCTTGAATCGCTTTCCATTTGTTCAGCGGGGCGGGTGTGGGTTGAATAAGAATGTCGTAGTCGGATATTACCGGACTGACCGGAGAAGCTTCCTTATCCTCGCATTGGCTGGGGAGCATCGAAACAAGCGCAATCATCAGCAGGATAAAAACCAGCTTGATGCAACCGCGAAAGGTCGCCGACATCAGCAACAGCAGTAAAAGGATGATTAGAAGGAAGTGCATCGGACTAAGCTAGCGCTTGGCTAGCTTAGTGTGGTTGCACTTTAGAAAATGCCCGCAATGGTTGCGCCTTTGCGCTCTCGATTTAAGGCACCTACAAATCTCGAAGGAAAAAAATCGTCGTAACCTCTTTTTCTGTCTCTGATAAGCTGGTTACGATATTCACATACGGTTTCTTCCGCTTCTCCATTATGAGCGATATCTATCCGAGTTGTAATCGCCTTTCCTATGATTGATGGGCTTCCGTCTGGGTGGTCCCAATCCCGTTTTTCTACTGTTTCAATGGTCACGTATTTTCTTCCTATCTTTGCGACCTTACACAAAAACGTGCAATTCAACGGTTTGGCTTTCATGTTGTTACCTGTCGTTTCGCGGCTCTAGCGACTCTTTGTCTAACCGCGTCTTTCGTCATGCTTGGATTTTCTTTCATCCACTTCATCGTATGCAAGTGAGCGGCTGCTCCGGTTGCTCTTTGTTTGTTGGGAAGCGGAACGTTTGTTTCTATCTGGTAGTCGTTTTTCATCTTTTTGTTTGGGTTTTGCCCTCAATCGCCCTTGCTCTAAGGTATACCTAACTTGACGATCCGTCAAGTATTATTTGTTGACATTGCGTCAAGTTTTGCTACATTGTTTGTATGCCTTTGGATGCGGATGAGAAGCTGTTAAAAGACTTGCGAGACTATTGCCAAGCGAACCGGGGAGAACAAAAGAAGCTGGCTAAGAAGCTGGGAGTGTCAGAGTCTCGCTTTTCCCATTGGCTCGCCGGAAGGAGAGGGATACCCCTCAAGTTTGGTCTAGAGATTTTGCAATTTCTTGAGAAGCAAAACGGAACGCGGCAATAAGCCTACTTCGGCTTTTTGTTGTCGGCTAAATATCGCTGAACTTGAATTCTAGCAGCATCGTCGACACGCCCGCTATACGTCAAAATACGTACCGCGCGGGCAAATTGCGGCTACTGAAATCGAAAAGCTAACGGCTGCTTCAATCTCGCCTTTCGGCCTTTCAAAGGCTTTAGAGCATTTGGACTAGAAAGGGGGGCTTGAGTCACATCCTGGCGCGCGTTAAAGATGTAAGGTGCCCGCTGATCTCTCCATTCTACCACTTGAGCGTTGCCCACACTGCAATGTAGCCAAGCCCTATTTGCCCGAGCGCTGGTCTCAGCCAATAATAAATTCTTACCGAGACGTAATCCTGATATGGGCCGTCTTCGGATGCTCAAATTGCGGAAGAATGGTAATGGCAGAGTTGAATCCTGGCGGCCCTATAATCAGAACTTATCCTTCACAAGAGGAGTTGCCAAAAGAGATTCCGCCCAGGGCAAGAAAAGCGCTCAAGGAATCCATTGAAACAAAGTTCGCTCCGGGAGCTTCAATCATGGCTTGTGCTCAAGCCATCGACTACATGCTTAAGGAAAGAGGCTTTACTGATGGTGACACCCTTTACGCGAGGATAAAAAAAGCCTCGGACGCGGGTGTCTTGACGCCCGATATGGCAACCTGGGCGCACGAGATTCGGTTGGCCGCTAATGATGAGCGGCATAAGAACACAGATCCGACAATCGCTGATGCCGAGCATTGCATTCAGTTTGCCTTGGCTCTAGCTCAGTTTCTTTTTGTTTTACCCACCAGGGTGAAACGGGGTTTGGAGGATTCCAAAAAGACGGAAAGAGAGAAATGACATTTTGACTGCCGGAACCGCTGGAAACTGGACAATCCTCCGAAACGTCGATAGAAATCGCCAGCATGTCCGTTCCCCCAAGTTGTTACAGATCTAGTTAACAACTTCGAGCAATTAATTGAGCAGCTAGAAAAGCAAGTCCGAGAACTTAAGACGCGAGGAGAATTAGACGGGCTTGCATTGGTCCAACAACAGCTCAAGCAGGTGCTTCGCCAGTACGACCAATTTCTAAAATGGGGTCTGAAGCCCTAAAGACAGTTTGCCGAAAAATATGGTTCCGATCGTTGAAGGGAACAGCAGCCTTGTTTGCTGCTAATGAACTATCGTAAAAGGATTAAGTATGCCTCGCAATCCTCCCCCTCGGCAACCTCAAGGGCCAACCTTGTCACCTAAGCAGGCACGCATTGAGTTGGAACGCTCTCTCAAAAGAGCGAAGGAACTTTTGCAAGCAGAACCCTTAACCAAGCAGCGCTATGATGCTTGGCGGGGCAGCGCATTCGAAATGCTTAAAGCAGCGTTCGGGGAGTCTCATACTCACATATCCAGTTTTGTTGGGCAGGTACGGGTGGTACCTACCTTCGGTCCGGTGTCAGAACACGAGCAGGAAACAGAGAGGCGAAACAGATTGAAGGAAAAAATCGACTTCCTTGAAGCGGTGATAGAGCAGTTTCCGCCCATTGACGTTCAAAGTCATAACACAAAAATCGGCCCCTCATCCTCGAATAAAATTTTTATCGTTCACGGCCATAATGATGCTCTCAAATACGAGATTGCCCACTCACTCCAAAGCGCTGGGCTTGATGTGACCATTCTCCATGAGCAGCCAAATAAAGGTCGAACAGTCCTCGAAAAATTTTCAGAACACGCTGCCGAGGCTGGCTTTGCTGTCGTTTTGCTCACGGCTGATGATATTGGAAGGGTGAAAGACGCAGAGTCGACGGTCGTCTGGGAAAACCCTCGGGCAAGACAAAATGTCGTCTTTGAACTGGGATTCTTTTTCGGCTTACTTGGCCGAGGGGGGGTTTGTGCTGTGTATGAGACTGGGGTTGAGTTACCATCGGATTTGCACGGGCTTGCCTATGTGGAGCATGATTCCGCAGGCGTTTGGAAACTTGCTGTAGCTAAGGAGATCGACGCTGCTGGTATCGAGGTGGATTTCAGCAAGTTGTGATCTGTCCAGAAGGACTGCCTTGGCTCTTTGCTGGGCGGTGCAATCGCTTGGCTGATTTTCGTACTAGCGGCTTTCGGCTTGTCCCAAAATGGTCAAATTCATTGCCAATTATTGCCAAGTTTGTATTCGTTTTGGCTCGCTTCTGATCGCCTCTAGTCGCCTTTCCCCTAGGGAGAGGATATTTGCCTAGGGCATAAACAGGAATTCAAATCCTGCTGCAGATTGCAGGATACGGTAGAATTGATTCCGTTCTGGCAGCCGGCCTGGCTTTCGGATTGATCGTCGCTTTCGTTTTGGTGTCAGGACTCCGTGGCGCGGCCTTGGCTAGCATGGTGAAGGACGCACTCGTCCTCGGAGCGGTGTTGTTCGCCGGAATCGTATTGCCTGTTCAGTTTTTCGGTTCTCCGAAAGGCGTTATTGATCAGGTGCTATTAGTACATCCCAATTGGATGACCCTGGTCGGCGGGACAAGTAATTTCGGAACCGTTTGGTTTGTTTCCACCGTACTATTAACCGGCTTTGGTGGATTCATGTGGCCGCATTCGATGGCGGCAGTTTACGCAGCAAAGAGCGAAGAGGCGGTCAGGCGCAACGCGATCATTCTTCCATTCGATCAAATCATGCTGTTGCTCGTTTACTTTGCTGGTTTCACGGCTCTGCTGATTAAACCAGGACTCAAAGGATCGGACGTCGATCAATCGTTTATGTTGATCGTGCAGGAGCACTTCGCGCCCTGGGTTTTGGGGCTGGTCAGTGCAGCAGGATGT
>WNFI01032643.1_pt1 | contig 23742 bp, 15 predicted proteins | sample 5400471 | NCBI WGS metagenome assembly WNFI01 (sample SAMN13153348, study PRJNA577476) | soil metagenome | isolation source: 100 cm saprolite on Douglas fir-dominated hillslope | place: USA:California | collected 2013-09-17
GTTTGGTACGGTAGCCCGGCAATGAGGTCGACGTTGATGTTGCTGATGCCCTTCGCGCGGAGACGTTTAATGTCGTCGAGTGTCTTTTCCCGCGTGTGCAACCGGGCTACAGACGCGGCCTCCTGGTCGACAAACGACTGCACGCCCAGGCTCACACGATTTACTCCGCAAGAGACTAACGTCTCAATTACAGAATCGCTGAGCGTCCCGGGCGCGCATTCCACTGTAACTTCTGCCGTTTTGAGCGCATCATATTCGCGTTGCACCGCGGAAAAAAGTTTCTTTAGGTCAGCCGCAGGCAGAAGGCTCGGTGTTCCTCCGCCCAGATAGATGGAATCCACTTCGTGGGGAACTACCGCGCCATGTTGCTTGGCCAAAGCTCTGAAGCCGGCAATGTCTTCGCAGATACGTTCGACATAGCGCGACATCTTCGCCGCGGAGAACACGCCCGACGCAAAGTTGCAGTAGGTGCACTTCGAGCGGCAAAAGGGTATAGAAATGTAAAGTCCGGCGGACATAAAGGAAAACAACACGGCGCAAATGCTGCACTGATTATAGAATCATCTATAGAATCATTCACATATGCTCAAACGCGCGGTAATCACAGGGATGGGTGTGGTCAGCCCCAATGCCATTGGAAATTCTGCCTTTTGCCAGGCTGTCCTGGCCGGTAAGAGCGGAGTCAGAAAGATCACCCGCTTTGACGCTTCAGACCTTTCGGTGCAGATTGCCGGTGAGGTCCAGGACTTTGACGAGCTGGAATGGGTGGACGCCAACGAGCGCAAGCATGTCTCGCGCGTGGTGCCGCTGGCCATTGCCGCGTCCACTGAGGCCCTGAAAGATGCGGGCATTGATCCGCAAAAGCTCTCGCTCCATGAGCAACGCGAGATCGGCGTTGTGCTGGGCAGCGGCGGCGGAGCGCAGGAATTCTCCGAACTGCAATATCACCTCTACTACACCGGCAAGGTGAAATCGGTCAGCCTGTTTACCATTCCCAGCGGGACCATGGGTACCATGTCGAGCGAAGTGGCCATGCGGTTTGGATTTCGCGGGATGAGCCACGTCATTACAACGGGCTGTACGTCATCCACTGACGCGATTGCTTACGCCATGCGCCAGATCCAGCTCGGCGTGCAACCGCTCATGCTCGTCGGGGGCGTGGACGCTCCTCTGGCGTGGGGCATCATGAAGGCCTTCACCCTGATGCGCATCATGACGGACAGATGGAACCACGCTCCTGAACGCGGCTCGCGCCCCTTCAGTGCCGATCGCGACGGATTCGTGTTGTCTGAAGGCTCATGGATGTATGTCCTGGAAGATTACGATCACGCGCTGGCCCGCGGAGCCCACATTCATGCGGAAGTTGTGGGCTATGGCTCAACCTGCGAGGCGTTCCATCGCGTGCGGCTGCAGGAGTGCGGCGAAGAGCCGGCTCGCGCCATCCAATTGGCGATGAAAGAAGCGGGCATCGTTCCGCACAATGTCCAATACGCGAACCTGCACGGCACTTCCACCGAATTGAATGACCGCATTGAAACCCGCGCCCTGAAACTGGCCTTGGGCGAGCACGCTTATCAGGTGCCGATGTCATCCCTGAAATCGCAGATCGGCCATCCGCAGGGCGCATGTGGCTCGGCGGGCATTGCGGCTACGATTATCGCCATGAAACATGGCAAGCTTCCACCCACCATCAACCTCGAAACTCCCGATCCGCAATGCGACCTGGATTATGTACCTCAGACGGGCCGCGCTGCATCTATTGAACATGCAATCTGCAATTGCATCGCTTTTGGCTCGAAGAATTCCGCCCTGGTGCTGCGTAACGTAGGCTGAGAGTCCAGCCCGAACGGCCCAGGTCGCGATATTCTAAGAGCGTAGGCACGTCACCAGACTCGGGAACACCGTATCCATGCAGGAAGAGGAAGTATTAGGCAAAGCGTATGACGGCCGGCTGATGAAGCGGCTGCTGGGATATCTCCGCCCGTACAAATGGCGCGCTGGGATTGCTCTGCTCTCCATCATCCTCAAGGTTTTTCTCGGTCCCGACGTTATCGGCCCGCTGCTTACGGCCACCGCCATCGACCGGTATCTCACGCACAGCGGCATGCGGAGCCGTTTTCTTGACCGCTGGCTCAGCACCAACCCTTTCACCGGCATTGGGCAAATCGCCCTGATCTACGTGGGCTGCCTGCTCTTCAGTTTTGTGCTGGAGTTCGTGCAGACCTACCTGATGCAGTGGACCGGACAGAAGATCATGTTCGACCTGCGCAGCCAGATCTTCCGGCACCTGCAGGAAATGCACATCGGGTTCTTCGACAAGAACCCCGTCGGACGGCTGGTCACCCGCGTCACCACCGACGTGGACGCACTGAACGAAATGTTCACCGCTGGCGTGGTGTCAATCTTTGAAGACGTTTTCGTACTGACGGGGATTATCGTGGTCATGCTGAGCATGCAGTGGTGGCTGGCGTTGATCACCTTTGCCGTTTTGCCATTGATCTTCTGGGCCACCATGATCTTCCGGAAGTCGGTGCGTGATTCCTACCGCCGTACCCGCACCGCGATTGCGCGCATTAACTCTTATCTGCAAGAGCACGTGACCGGCATGGTGGTCCTGCAGCTCTTCAATCGCGAAAAGCGCGCTTTCCAGAAGTTTGACCGCATCAACCAGCAGAACCAGGAAGCCTGGAAAGACGCCATCATGGCGTACGCTCTCTATTATCCTGTCGTGGAGTTTCTTTCCGTCGTGGCGATTGCGGCCGTGATCTGGTTCGGCGGCGGCAAAACGATTGTGAATGCCGCGCTGTTGGGCACGTTGGTCGCGTTCATTCAATATGCGCAGCGCTTCTTCCGCCCCATTCAGGACCTGAGCGACAAGTACAACATTCTTCAGGCGGCCATGGCGTCAAGTGAGCGCATCTTCAACCTGCTCGATACGCCCCCGGAAATCGTATCGCCACTGCATCCTGTCGAGGCCACGGGGCCGGGACGGATCGAGTTTGAACATGTCTGGTTCGCCTATCGTAAACCGGAAACCGAAGCTTCGACCAACGGAGACGCACCCGCGATTGACTGGGTCCTGCGCGATGTCTCATTCACTATCGACCCGGGCGAGACTGTCGCCATTGTGGGACATACCGGCGCGGGCAAGACGACCATCATCTCTCTGCTTATGCGCTTTTACGATGTCCAGCAGGGCGCTATCAAGATTGACGGCGTGAACGTTCGCAACATGGACCTGGTCGCACTGCGCCGCCGCTTTGGCGTTGTGCTGCAAGACCCGTTCCTTTTCAGCGGCACAATCGAAAACAATATCCGTCTGGGATCGAGTTGGATCACGGACGAGCAGGTTGAATCCGCAGCCGAGAGCGTGAACGTCGCCGACTTCATCCGCAGCCTGCCCCAGGGCTTCAGCGAACCGGTCCACGAACGCGGAAGCACGCTCAGCACCGGACAGAAGCAGCTTATCTCGTTTGCTCGCGCGCTGGCCCACGACCCGAAGATACTGGTCCTCGACGAAGCCACCTCCAGCGTGGACACGGAAACCGAGTTCCGAGTCCGCGACGCACTCAGTCGCATGGTGGAAGGACGAACGTCAGTCATCATTGCCCACCGGCTCTCGACTATTCAGCGGGCAGACAAGATCATCGTGATGCACAAAGGCAAAGTGCGGGAGATCGGAAGCCACCAAGAACTACTGGCGCAGCGCGGAATCTATTGGAAGCTCTACCAGCTCCAGTACAAAGACCAGGAGCTCGGAGCTACAGAAGTCAGCGCGGACGACTGAGACAAATTGGGTAAGTTGGTAATTGGGTAATTGCTCTTCGCGAGGCTCTCTTCAATTTTGCAAAAATGTACACGTGCATCATCTTCACGTAGCCGCATCAAAATTACCCAATTACCAACTTACCCAATTACCCAATGTTTCATTGCTCGTCCCCTCCCGCCGCCGTCTCACTCGCCGAAGTTTGCGCGGTCTTGCCCGCGTTCAGATGGTCGTAGTTCAGCATGGCGTTGAATACCAGGAAGAAGCTGCCCATGGTCTCACCACGCCACATTGGGTTGTTAGCGAAGAGCACCACGTGGCCTTTGCCGTGAGGCACGTCCACTACCGCTGGCTTCTCCGCGATCTCTGATGCGCCAGTAATCATTCCGCTCAGGAGCAATTCTTTTTCCGGCGCGAAGCGCAGCACCACTCGCGGCAATTCGTCAGCGGACGGAACAGCCCAGCTCGCATACTCGCGAATCTCCTGCGGAATGAATAGTTCCTGTTCGCGTGGAGTACGCTTCACCGGCTTTTCCGGCGCTACATACGCGCGGCCTTGAATCACGTCAGGATCGGCAGCTGAACCGCGTCCGCTGGAGCGCGCTCCGGCAGCCTCCTCTGCTCCACCACCTCCGCCGCCTCCTCCCGGCATGCTCACTGTAATGACCGGGCCTGCTCGGAAATAAACAAATAGTTTGTCATCGTAGCCGTAGGCGATGGGACTCTTCTTGTCGTCGATCGTCGAAAGCACTACGCTGCCCGGCGCCTGCAGGGTGCGCGCGTCGGCCACGTTAACCAAGTCCGTCATGCCGCCGGCGACGGGAAGCTGCGCGCTGGTCTGCATCGCCATGAGCAAACCGCCTTCGCGCACAAATTGCTCGAGGTGAGCCAGACCGCTGTAGCCCAGGCCGCCGCGGATGTCGTCGGTAGAGTCCAGTCCCGGCGCAAAGAAGTTTGGCGTCTCGACGGAGGTCTTCCAGGGCATGGCGCCGCCCTTCATGGGCAAGCCGCGCAGCATGGCGCTCAAGGAACCGTTCATGGGCGGGAGAATGATCACGTCGAACTGCTGGCGCAGGTTGGCGGTTTCGCGCAGCCTGGTGTCGGCAATGTAGGTGTAAGGAATCTTCAGTTCTTCAAAAGCAATGCGATACCAGCCGTCATTCTGCGTATTCTGCCAGTTGTGTACCAAAGCAACGCGAGCCGCAGTCAGCGGATGCGTGGACACTTTCAGGTCTGCGCTGGTGGCGTGGACTTTCAGACCGAATTCCTTTGCTGCTTTGTCCAGCGCGTCGCGGTCAGCGTTGCGGATAACGAATGTCCCTGCTCTGAATTTCTGGCCATCGGCTTCGAAGCCGTCTTCCGCCGCTTCCATGGCGACATTGGCCAGACGATAGCGGAGGCTCACGAGCGTGTTGTCCGCAGTGTGATTGATGAGATACGTCTTGCCCTGCCCGTCCACGCCGCCGGGAGCTTCGATCCTGCTCATCTTCTTCATGGGCGCATCGAGCACAGCAACATTCGTCACGCGCACGGACTTTATGTTTCGCAGCGCGCCCAGCGTCCAGCCAGTATCGTCATAGGAGCGCGGATCGCGCGAACTGTAGTACTGCGTATCGAGCGCCATGTCGGCCAGACGGCTGTAGGGCTGATCCATACGCACCACATAGCTACCCGCGGGGATGACGGTTTCCTGCGGCTTTTTGTCGGCGTCGGCCTTCTCCGCTTTTGCCGTGGCAGGTTTTTCAGTTTTGTCCGCGGATAAACGAAGCTCTTTCTCCAGCCGGTGCACCTCAACGCCCTGCAACTCGAAGAGATTCAGCAATGCAGCCTGCTCTCCGGAGCGAGGATCATCAGATGGAAAGACCCAGGCCGCCGGACCTTCCCTTCTCGCTTTCTCGACTGAGCGCTTGCTCTTCAAATAAAAGTTGTTGAGAAACTGCTGGCCATTAGTGGCGACATTGTTCATGCCGAACAGAATCGCGCTCTGCTGCATGTTGGTATTGTTGCGCGCCGACCACTTCACCTTCGCCAGCGGAGGATTGGGCCGAAACCATTCCCGACTCGTGTCAGTGGAGCGGAGCGTGCGGACACGCGTATCGGCGCCACCGTTGCCGAACGTCTCATAGAACCTGCCAATCGCGTTGTGGCTATTGGCAATCGAAAGCAGATAGTTCGGCGCCCATCCGTCGTAGAAGCCGTGCGTCCAAACGCCGACTACTCCGCGCTTGGTCATCTCCTCTATCTCGTGATACGCCATCTCCTGCCACTCGCTGATCACGATGGGGTCGAGCCACGCGTTGTACGGGCCCGTTCCGGTCATGATGTAGAGGTATGGCACCGACTCGTGCAGGTCATGCATCACCGTGGGATGCCACTCCAGAAATGTCTTCAGCATGTTGCGCGAGAGCGCGAGGCTCACGCCGAGATTGTCGCGATTGTTGTCATGCGCAACGTAGTGTGGATGAACGGTGTTTCCTCCACCGCGAGCCGGTAGGCCAGTTCCATCAGCATCTCCGGCGCGCCGGTTTCGGGCGAGTGGATGCTGCCGTCGGCCCAGTAGATCGGCTTGCCTTCGGCGATCAGCTTTTGCGCGTCGGCTTCGCTCAACCCACGCGGATCCGCGAGACGCGCGGTGATTTCCTTGTAGCGATCAAGTTTCGCCAGATTGTCCTCGTCACTGACAAAGACGGCCAGCATCTCGCGGCCTTCTTCCGATGTCCCAATGCTCGTCACCTTTACGCGCGGGCTCTTACTGGCCAGCAGACGCATATATGCGTTGATGTCCTTGGTGTAATCCAGCACGTCTGGCGCGCCCACAATGTGGTGGAGCAACACGTCTGGCGAGGGCACGCAGGAATTGTACGGAAGATGGTCCACCAACTCGGTGATGAAAAACGGCTCGGTGGTGTATTCCTTGATCTTCTTGGTGTACTCCGCGTTGTCGCCGGTGGTGCAGGCAGGAGATTGGCCGAGGCTGCTGGTGCAAACTAGCGAAAGACAGAGAAAAACGCCGACAAGAATACGATTCATTTAGGACCTCGATGTCATTTGAGGCGGAGATTATAAACGAAAGCTGCTAGCTTCTAGCTCCTGGCCGCTAGCCAAAAGGCAGTCCCTCTGTTTTGGCTGGCAAGCCAGAAGCTAGCAGCTAGGAGCTGTTCTTGTAATATCAAGTCGCATGAAATTCCTGCTCTCAGCCGGTGAAGCTTCCGGCGACACCTACGGCGCACAGCTCATTGACGCCTTGCGTCAGCTTGCGCCTGGGGCCACGTTCTTTGGCATGGGCGGCGAGAAGATGCGCGCTGCCGGCTGCGAGCTGCTGATTGACGCCAGAGAAGTCGCCGTCGTCGGATTGGCGGAAGTGGTCACACATCTGCCGGGAATCTTCGCACGGTTTAATCGTTTCGTGGCGGAAGCCCAAACCTGCCAGCCGGATGCGGCGGTCCTCATCGATTTTCCCGAGTTCAATCTTCGTTTGGCGCGCAAACTTCATCGCCTGGGGATTCCGGTCTTCTACTTTGTCAGCCCGCAGATATGGGCTTGGCGGACCGGCCGCGTAAAGCAGATCAAGAAGTACGTCCGCGAGATGATCGTGATCTTTCCTTTCGAGCAGGAGTTCTACCGCAAGCACGGAGTGGAGGTCTCCTACGTGGGACATCCGCTGGCGCATGCCGAAGCTCCCGTTATTTCGCGGACGGAGTTCGCCGGCCGCTATGGGTTGGACGCAACAAAGCAGTGGATTGGCCTGCTTCCGGGCAGCCGTCGCAAGGAAGTCCGACTCAATCTGCCGACTATGTTGGAAGCGGCGCAGCTCCTACAGAATAAGGACGCGTATGAATTCGTATTACCAGTGGCTTCCACGCTGGACGCGGACTGGATGCGCCAGCGGATCGCGGCCAGTGCGCCGGACGTTCCCATCTACCTCACTGACAATTCCCGCCTCACGCTTCCGCACTGCCGCGCAGCCGTTGTTGCCAGCGGCACCGCAACTGTGGAGACTGCGCTGGTGGGAACGCCGTTTGTCGTGGTGTACCGGCTGGCGGCGGTCACCTGGACTTTGGGCCGTCCGCTGGTCCAGCTTGACACCTTTGCCATGCCTAACCTGATCGCAGGGCGAAAGATCGTGACTGAGCTGATCCAGCAAAACTTTACTGCAGCAAACATTCTCCATGAATTGGCTGCTATCATTCCTGAAGGCCCCCGGCGACATCAAATGCTCGTAGATCTAGCCGAAGTACGGGACCGGCTGCGCGCGTCGGGTGATGGCCAGCCACCCGCGGTACGTGCCGCGCAGGAAATCATCAGCTCGCTGGCTCTTCGGTAACAAGCCCGATCGGTAAAGATCTGTTAACCAGCAGCACCGGCCATCAAAAAGCCTTGATAATGGTGCAAATGCAGCTTTTTTCGAAGAATCGACATCTAAACCGGTTATCACCAGCAGCTCTGGAGAGAATCATGCAAAATGCACGACGGCCCTTCCGACGTGCTTCTCTGCTTTTCGCCGCAGTTTTGTGCCTGGCCCTTTCGGCGATGGGAGCAGAGAAGTCGCGCATCAAGGCCCTCGACTACGTCATCGACGCGGAGATCAATCCCAAGACCCATTTTCTCAGCGCACATGCCAAGATCAAGTTCACCGCTTTGGACGACGTCAACTTCGCCAGCTTCGAGCTGAACAATGCGCTGCGGCCGACGCGCATACTTGACGCCAATGGAAAGCCGATGAATGCCGAACGCATCAGCCAGGACAACGTTGTTCGCGTCGCTTTCCCTGCCGGTCTTGCCAAAGGCACCACCACGACCCTGACGTTTGAATACGAAGGCAAGCTGGCCACCGCCGATGACAGTCCGGTGGAAGGATTGAAGCTGGCCTACATTGGCGAAGACGTAACTTATCTTCTCTATCCGGGCCGCTGGTTCCCGATTACGAATTACGGCATTGACCGCTTTACCTCCACCATCACGGTCACGGCTCCGGCTGGCACCACGATCCTCGGCAGCGGCTCTACCGCGTCGGCTGTTAAAGCGGCCCCAGGAAAAACCGTGTCTACCTTCAGCTGGCAGAGACCCAGTTTTCCTGGGACCATCATCGCCGGCCCCTTCGCGGAGACGGTTGGCCCCTCAGGAAACATTCGCGTTTACACCCAGCCGGGCAAAAAGCAGTTAGGTCCCGCCTATGCCGACACCGGGACCAAAGAATTTGAGTACTTCTCCAGCATTTACGGGCCTGCTTCTTCGCCCAGCTTGAAAATCGTGGAACTCCCGGATGACACGGTGCCCGCGTGGTGGGCGCCTGAGATTGCAGCTATCTCTTCGCGCGACATCACGGAAAAAGTGAACTACCGTCTGCTGGCCGATACGATTGCTCACCAGTGGTGGGGCGTTACCGTGAGCCCCGTCTCCAAGGACGATTGGTGGCTGGTGGATGGCGGCGCACGCCAATCCGAGATGCGCTACGTGCAGAACGTGGCCGGCGAAAAAGCCTTCGAGGACGCCACCAAAGACATGGCCGTGGGAGCACTCGCCTATGATACCGTTCCGCTCTCCAGCATCAGCAAGCTCGATACCTTCTCGCCGGAGTTCCAATCGCTCGTCACCGACAAAGGCGGCATGATCTTCCATATGCTGCGCTGGGTGATCGGCGATGCGTCTTTCGACAAGTCAGTGAAGGAATTCATGTTCGCTTTCGACATGAAGTCCGCCAGCGTGGCTGACTTCCAGGCCGCGGCAGAAAAGAACTACGGCGACAAGCTCACGTCATTCTTCTCCCAGTGGGTGGATGGGACCGGCGCGCCGGAATTCAAGATGAAGTACACCACGTTCCGCGTAAAAAAAGGTTTTCGCATTGTCGGACAGATTTCCCAGGACCTTGACCTCTTCCGCATGCCGCTGGAGCTTAAAGTTGATACCGACGGCCAAAGCGAACTGAAGCGCATCGAGGTGGTCGGCACGGAATCTCCGTTCGCCGTGGAGACCTTCGGTAAACCGCGGCGTCTTACCCTCGATCCCAACAACTGGGTGCTGAGAAATTCGCCTGATCTGCGCGTGCGTGTGGCCATCCGCCGCGGACAAGAGCTCACGCAGCAGGGCAATCTCTCAGAAGCGCTGACGGAATTCAACAAAGCGCTGGCCGTGAACAAGAACAGCTCGTTGGCCCACTACCGCATTGCCGAGGTTTTCTACCTGCAACGCAACTACCAGTCGGCCGCAAATGAATACCGCGAATCGCTCAACGGTGATGGTGAGCCGCGCTGGACTGAGGTCTGGAGCCATATCCAACTGGGCAAGATATTCGACGTGACCGGACAGCGTGAACGCGCGGTCAACGAGTACCGCCAGGCAATCCAGACCGGTGATGGCACCCAGGGCGCGCTGGACGAAGCTCGCCGCTATCTGAGCACGCCGTATCAGCGCGAGAAGAAGCAGAACGGGGAATAGCTCACCACTGATTTTCACTGATGACACTGATCTGCAAAGGTCGGTGTCATTTTTTTTACTGCAAACTCTTCAGGAAGCGCACTAACTGCCATCTCTGCTGCTCCGGCAGTTTCGACCACGAAGGCATTCCGTTCTTCATGCTGCCGTTCTTCAGCAGCCACTCCAGTTCTCCGGGAGTTGCTTTGCGGATTCGCTCCGAATGTAGATTGGGGCGCTTGTCCATTCCCAGCGCTTCGCTGCCGTGACACTGCGAGCAGTTTTGTCGGAACAGTTTCGCTCCCGCGGCTACGGCCGAGGGATCATGGTCAAACGGGTTCTGCCTGATTCTCTCTTTCTCCGGAACTTTGGTGGTCCAGAGGCCGTCATTCACACCTGCCCACAAGAAGGTGGCCAACACCAGGCTGGCTGCAGCAAAGAGGAGTTTTTTCATCTCTTCCTCCGTAGCCTGGACGCGATCTGGCCAACTTCATAAGAAACGCCGAAGCGCAAAAGAATACCGTGGCTGTTCTGGGTTAAACCAAAAGTGGGCGAGATATTGAAAGTAGGGCCGTTGGGCGTGCGGAAATTCAAAAGTGGTCCGGCATAGTGCGAGGTATCAGACAGGCCAAAACTGTAGCGATCGCCGAGCCCGCCGTACATCTCGGCGCCGAGATTGAAGTTTTCCCGGCAGAAGACGCAATTCGTGGCGCTCGCTACAAGGGAAAGCGGGCGGCTCACGCCTAGCGCGTAGCCGAACTCCCAGGGAGCAGGCGAGTTCAGATGCTTTTCCGCAATCATGTTTTCCGAAATGTTCCAGCCTTTGAAGTTGCTGGAGAGGATCAGCTTTGTCTCGGCTTCACGCAATTTTTCGCCACGGTCGTTTCTGCCCAGGAAATCTGACCTGACGTCGTGACCCACGACCTCCAGCAGCGACTTGTCCGCGCTGTTGATGTTTTCAAATTCCACGTACAGCACCGGATTGATCCAGTGCTCACGCAGCAAGGGACGGAACCTGTTCTCAAAACGAAACCCGGTGAAGACCGTGCTCTCTTTGCTGGTGGTTTGGCCATCAAGGTAGACTTCCGTGGTCCACCAGGTCTTCACGCCATACTCCAGCTCAATCGCGTTCCCGAGGAAGCCATTGCCGCCTTTGGGAAAACCAGCGACCGACTTGGTTGAGAGCTCCAGACTTCCCGGCTCTTCCATGTGGTGAGAGTAGGTAATGAAGTAGTCTTGCGCGCGGGAACGCGCCGGCAAAAGCAGCATTGCGGCCACAGCCGCAAAACCTAGAAATCTGCGAACGAACAACACAGCACCCCGAACTGCCAACAGTCATTTTGAAAATGAAATTGAATTTCATTTTCAAAATCGAATAATAGTATATTCAGCCCTTCCAAAACAGGTCAATGATCCGCATCACATCTGGTATTTAGCGCCTGTGAACGGCGCTTTTTGGCATTAGTCTGCGTTTCGGCAGGTCTGTCGGGCCATCGAGCTTACTCGTAGCGCAATGCCTCGATTGGATCGAGCCGCGAAGCTTTGATCGCAGGCAGCATGCCGCTGATGATCCCCACCACAACCAGAATCCCGGTGGATACCAGCAGGTTTGTGGGCGAGATGGTCAGATGAATGTCGGCCGCCGCCGCGTTCTTGGCAATAATGCTATAGAGGGGAATCGTCCCTATGCCGAAGGAGATGCCATATGCCAAAAGAATGCCCATGATTCCGCCGGCGAAGGTGATGGCCAGTGCCTCGGCCAGGAACTGGAACAGGATGTCGCGACGCCGGGCGCCCAGGGCCTTTTCCACTCCAATCTCGCGAGTGCGTTGCGTCACCGAGACCAGCATGATGTTCATGAGTCCCACGCCGCCGATTCCCAGAGTCAGTGTGCCAATGAAGGTGAGCAGCACCTGGAGACAGATGGTCACGATGTCCCAGTTATTTACGTTCTTCATCGCGTTCCAGATGAAGACAGCGCGCTGATCTTTGGGATTAAAGCCGTGCAGGCTGGCCAGCGTGGCGCGGATGTTGTCCTCGATCTTCTCGTACTCGTTGCCTTCGTAGTCGATCCACAGACCGTCGAGATAATGAACGTCTTTCAGGTCGCCCGCGGCGCTGAATGGGATATAGACGATCCGATTGATGTCGTTGTCTCCTTCCTGCATTTTTGGAGTGAGCACGCCGATGACCTCAAAGCTCTCGCCCTTTAACCGGATACTCTCTCCCACGGCAAACTGGCCGGAAAAGAGCTTGTTCTTGGCTTCAGAGCCGATCACGGCCACACGCGACCTGCGGACCTCATCGTCCTGGGTAAAGAAGCGCCCAGCGTTGACCTCAAGTCCGCGGATGTACTGGATATGGGAGTAGAAACCATTCACGGGAAACTGGAATGATCGGTTCTCATATTGAACGGTGGTGTCGAGTGACGCTTCCGGACTGATATGGCGAACCAGCGGTACCTGGTCCTGCAGGTGCTGCACGTCATCCAGTGTGAAGCGGGTGACTGTGCCGGCTTTCATGCCTCCGGCCTGCTGCGAGCTTCGTCCGGGGAAGATTCCCATCATCTGAATGCCGTAGTTCGCCGAGATATTGCGCAGAGCGCGTCCGAAGCCCGAGCCGTACGACAACAGGATCACCACCGTGGCAATGCCCCATGCCATTCCCAGCATGGTCAGCGCGGAACGCCGTGCGTTGTGCCGCATGGCCTCATAAGCCTGTCCCAGGAGATCGTGGACCATAAAGCTATTCCTTCCTCAGCGCTTCGACGGGCTGCAACATGGCGGCTTTGCGCGCCGGATAGATTCCAGCCACGATCCCGGCAAAGGAAAGCGCTACCACCGCAATGGCCGCTGAACTGGGCACAATGTGCGGGGGATCAAAAAATGGCGGCAGGGGAATGAGCTTCATCGCGGCCATGAGCGCCTCGGTCCCCAGGATTCCGATGGCCCCGCTCAAAATGGTAAGGAATGCGCCTTCCAGAAAAAACTGCATCAGGATATTGCGGTTGGTGGCGCCCACGGCTTTCATCAGGCCGATTTCTCGAGTCCGCTCCGTCACCGAGACCAGCATGATGTTGATAATCCCAATCGCTCCAAGCACCAGCGTCACCAGGCCGACGCCGCCCAGGAAGATGTCCATGGCGGTAAAGATCCGGCCTACGGTTTCCGCGTTCTTGATGGTGTCCCAGCCTTCAAAAGCGTCGGGATTGTTGGCATCGAAGCCGTGGTTGCGGGCGATGATCCTGTGTATCTGGTCAACGGCCGCCTGATGTTGATCGCGGGTGACCGGCTGGAGATTCATTACGCCGATGTCGTCCGTCGTTTTGGCGGTTTTCATGGGAAAAAACATGCGCATAGTGGTGAAAGGCATATACATCCGCATGTTGTTGAAGTTGTTTTCTTCCTTTCCGATCTTGTTGAGTATTCCCACTACTTCAAAGCGCACACCATTAATCACAATGAAGCTTCCGATCGCCGGATGGCCGGGAAAGAGGTTCTTCATCATCTGATAGCCGAGAACGCAAACCGTTCTGCGGTCCGCCTCGTCGGCATCGTTGAGCCAGCGGCCTTCTCCCATAGTCAAGGAGCGGATGTCGGCTAAGTGGGGCGTGCTGCCGCTAACAGTCATGCTGGAGCTGCCAAACTCGCTCACCGCTCGCAAATCTCCGCGGTTGATGATGGGCACGACATCCCGGACCATGGTCGCTTCGTTCTTGATGTCGAGGTAGTCTCGGTAGGTCAGGAAATATGGCTTCATCCCCTGATGCTGGCCGGGCACTGCCGGAATCTGTCCGCCCCATATAAAGATCACGTCCTGGCCGATATTGGCCATGTTCTTCTGCTGGCCGGAGCGGAAGCCTTCGCCTAATCCAATCAAGAGCAGCAATGACCCAACGCCCCAGGCAATACCGAACATGGTCAGAAAGGACCGCAGCTTGTGCGCCCACAGCGTGCGCATTACCTGGGCAAAGATGTCGAAAGCCATTCTCATGGATGCTATTGAATACGGCCCAAACAGGGCCGCGGTTCCCTGTTATTAGACTCCATCTGGCAAGGATTGGTCATCCCGCAAAAAGACGGCACATCCGCCTGTTTTCCCCGCCAAACTCAAGACCCAGCCAAAACGGCTGGGCCAAATGAGCTTATTTCGTAGGATTGATTCTTACTGTCCCCCGGCGTTGGTGCTCATGGTCCGGTTGGGATCAAGCATTCCGTCAGCGCCGCTGGTCAGCGAGACGAATGCCGGATCGTTCTTGATGGACGCGAACACGGCGTCAACCCGCGCTTCCATCATCTCTTTGCTGCGCACCGCTTGTGTGCGTTCGTAGGTGAAGAAGTGGCGCTTCAGCAGGGAGAGCGCTTTGTCCTTCTGTCCGGCTTCGGCGTAGATGGCAGCGAGATTGTAGGAAGCGGACAAAAGGTTCTCATTTTCGCGTGCGATTTTCAGGGCTTCTTCCGTGTGGCCGCTGGCCGCGCGGAAGACCGCGGAGAAGATCACGTTGTACTGGTCTTTGGGGTCCAACGCGAGAGCCTGCTGGGTAAAGCCGACGGCTTTTACGTTGTCGCCTTCAGAGTTCCAGTAAACCGCCAGATTGCGGTAAGCCAGCGCCAGCGGGAACTCCTGGACCGATTGCTCCATCAGCGCAAGGCCTTTCTTGAACTGGCCGTCGTGAATGGTCATCTTGCCCAGGCCATGCAAAGCGACAGCGCGGGACATTGGGTCAGCGGGCATGTTCAGGATTTCCTTGAACACGCGCCGGGCGCTGATCCAGTCGCCAAGGTGATGGCGATACACCTCGCCGACATAGCGCAAAGGAACCGGATCGGCGGGATCGATGAGGTGGGCCTGCTCGTAAAGCCGCAGCGCGGCAGAGTACCTGCCGGCATTTTCCGCCTTGAGACCCGCGGACATCGTGCGCTCGATCCGCGCGGTCACGGCCGGATCGAAGTTCGGGCCATCGGACACCGCGGCCACAGTAACGCCGAGCTTCTTGAGTTCCTTGGCGGCGTCTTTGGCCTTGCCTGGGAACATGCACTTCTGATCGTAGACCGCGCGGTATTCTTCGACAGCGCTCTTGTTATCGCCAGCCTTGGCTTTGTTTTTGGCGCTCTCCATCTTCTCCTTGATGGCGTCTTCGCGCTTCTTCATTTCCGAGGAGAGCAGCTTCTCGACATCGGTAACGTTGAGTCTGCCGTCTTTGTTTTTCTCGAGCTTGCCGACCACGGAACCATCGGGCGTGGCCAGGACAACCAGAGGTGGTGTAACGTTGCTGGCCATCTTCTGTCCCAGCGGCGTGTGGAAGTCCAGAATCCCCATGGACACGCATTGCGTGGCGTAACTCGATAGCGTGCGGGAGAACCGCAGACTGGATTTTTCCAGCTCCTGCTGCGACGAAGGCAGCCAGAAGACAGTCAGGCCGGACTTCTGCGTTGCGTCCGCTGCGCTGACCACTTTCCACGGCACCGGATAAGTCTCACTGCTCCCGCCGGCGCCACTTCCGCCGCCCATTCCGCCTGTTCCGCCACCACCACCGCCGCCGCAGGTGGCCCAAGTCTGAGAGACAGTAAGTACCAACGTTAGAAGTAAGGAAAGAGAGCGAGCCATCCAGTTTTTCATGGGCAGATTATAACAAAGCTGAACGGCCTGACAGGCCGCCAGAATGGCACTCATTTGGCCCAGCCACACAGCCAAGGCCGCTGTGCCGCACGATTCTGGTTACTCCCGAACCACTGATACTTCCCTGCCCATTTTCTGGCCGACTGCCATGCAGGCCAACTGGGTCTCCTCATCCGTTTCGGTTCCGCAAACCAATTTCATCTGGGCTTCGTTAATCCGCAGGCCAACGCAGAGTTGGGCGCGGAAGGTGATAGACGAAATCTCCGAAATGGTCAGCGACGAACTGGTCGAAGCCAGAATTGTTCCTGGACGGCAGACCCTGTCGAGCAGGGTAAAAATTTCCAGCTTGGATTCCAACTCGTCGGGCACGCACTCGATCGCGAGATCGGCTTCGCGTGCGGCCTGCTCCACGGTGGAAGCGAACTCGATTTTCGCCAAGGCAGCCTCCGCAGCTTCTCTGCTGAAACGTCCTTCTGTCATCGCCGAACGAAGCGTGTTTTGAATTTCGGATTCCGCGCGGCGCAGGCTGGCAGGCAGAATGTCTTCCAGAATGGTCCTGAAGCCGCCCAGCGCTGCCGCATAGGCAATGTTGCACCCTGTGGAGCCGGCGCCAATGACCATGATCGTCCGGATCTCCCTCATGGGCAGCTTAGCGCGCTTCAATACTTTCCAGGACTTTGACGTAGTTCGGGTCGCAGCCTCGCATGTACTCGGCCAGCCGCTTTTTTTCGTCGGCGCTCATGGTATTGATGCCGATTTGAATACGTCGCACTGTAGCGGCAATGTCGTCCACGAAATTCATCATGCGTATCAGTTCGCCTGTAACTACCATGATTAGCCATGCTCCTTCAGTTCAAACATTCATTCTCAGCTTTTCCCGCTGGTTAGTAAAGCGAGGCAGCGTTTCATGCAGGTCGTTTTTTGCATCTAATTTTATGGAGCTGTATAGCCTGGCTTCCCCACCCTTCTCATGCGATCCAATACGTCGGCGCTAATCACCGAGTCAAGCGGCATCTCCGAATGCCTGGACCGCCTTGCCGCGAACAAGCGGAGTCTGCGCCCGCTGGCCACGTATCGTCTGCAGTTCAACGCGGGCTTCCGCTTTGATGATGCGCGCCGGCTCGTGGGATACCTCCATGCCATGGGTGTTTCGCATGTCTACTCGTCGCCGATTCTCCGCGCGCGCGAAGGCAGCCCGCATGGATACGACATTACCGACCACAACGCGCTGAATCCTGAGATCGGCAACCATGAGGATTTTCAGCGCTTCGTGACCGAGCTCAAGAATTACGGCATTGGACTGGTACTGGATTTCGTTCCCAACCACATGGCCGGGCTGGGCACCAACCCGTGGTGGCACGACGTGCTGGCCAACGGTCGCGCATCGGAATATGCCGAGTTCTTCGATATTGACTGGGACCCGCTGAAGCCGGAGCTGCACGAGAAAATACTTCTCCCGATTCTGGGCGACCAGTACGGCGCGGAACTGGAAGCCGGGAAGATCCGGCTGGTGCTCGACGACCATGGATTTCACATCGAGTATTTCGACAAGAAGCTGCCAATCGATCCGCAAACCATCCCTCTGATTTTTGAGCCGCTGGCCAATGAGCCGCTTCCTCCCGAGCTGCGGACCGTGCTTTCGGGATTGAGAAGTCTGCCATCGCACAGCTCTACTGAGAACGAGCCTGTGCGGCAGCGGCGGCGGTCCATTCCCTTGCTGACCGAGACGCTCCAGGAGCTGCTCCGGGACTCGCCGGAAATCCTGCGGCTGACCGAGACTGCGGTTGAATCGATCAACGGAAAGACCGGCAATCCGCACAGCTTTGACGTTTTGCACCGGCTGCTGGAGGCGCAGGTCTACCGTCTGGCGAACTGGCGGGTTTCCGGAGAAGAGATCAACTACCGGCGCTTCTTCGACATCAACGAGCTGATTGGCCTGCGCATGGAAAATCCGCGCGTCTTTGCCGCCACGCACCAGCTTCTGCGCCAGCTTCTGGCGGAGGACATGATTCAAGGCGTGCGCATCGATCACTGTGACGGCCTGCTGAACCCGCGGCAATATCTGGTCCGCCTGCAGATGCTCTATGCCGCGAGCCAGTGCTCGGGCGCAACGCCGCGTCCGCCACTCGCCGAGAATGGCATTGAGGAAGAAGTCCAGCGCGTTTTTGGCCAGCATGATTGGATGAACCATCACTCGCTGCTCTATACCGTCGTCGAGAAAATCCTGGAGCCGGGCGAAGACCTTCCTGCCGAGTGGCCGGCCGACGGAACATCGGGCTACGACTTCACCACGCTGGTCAACGGGATTTTCATTGATCAGCGCAATGAGAAGGCGTTCACCACGCTTTATCAACGGTTCACCGGACTTTCCATCGACGTGGACACGCTGATGTACAACTCGAAAAAGCTCATCATGCACGCGTCGCTGGCGAGCGAGGTCAACGTGCTCGCGCACATGCTCGACGAGCTTTCCGTCAGCGACCGCTATGCCCGCGACTTTACCCGCAAGGCGCTGCGCGACGTGATCCGCGAAACCATTGCCTGCTTCCCCGTCTACCGCACCTACATTGACGAGCGCGGCGAGATCTGGGAGCGCGACCGCATTCACATCAACGATGCCATCGTGCGCGCCAAACGCCGCAATCCGGATAAAGCGCCCGCCAGCTTTGACTTCCTCCGCGACATCCTTCTGCTCAAACATAACGACTCTGACGACCAGACCGAGCTCTACCGGAAAAAACTTTATTTCACCTTGAAGTTCCAGCAGTTGACCGGTCCAGTCATGGCCAAAGGCCTCGAAGATACTGCGTTCTACGTATACAACCGCTTCATTGCCGTCAACGAAGTTGGAGGGACACCCAAACAGTTCGGCATTTCCATTGACGAATTCCATATGGGCAACCTCAAACGCCGCGAGCATTGGCCCTACTCGATGCTTGCCACCTCGACCCATGACACCAAGCGCAGCGAAGACGTGCGCGCGCGCCTGGACGTGCTCTCCGAGATGCCGAAGCTCTGGGCTTCGCAGGTCTTCAAGTGGCGCAAGAGCAACCGGACCCGCAAGCGCACACTCTCTGACGGCCGCACCGTTCCCGATCTGAACGAAGAATATCTGCTCTACCAGACGCTGGCCGGCTCCTGGCCGCATGATTTTGGCGCGGCAGAGCAGCGTCAGGAATTCGTCAAGCGTATTCAGCAATATATGTACAAAGCAGCGCACGAAGCCAAGGTCAATCTGAGCTGGATCAACGACGATCCAGTCTATGTTGAAGCCCTGGAACAATTCGTGGCGAAGATTCTCGCACCGGGAACGCGCGGCCGTCCGAATGCTTTTCTGGAACAGATGCAGTCGTTTGTTCCCGCAGTCGCGTTTTTTGGCGCCATCAATTCCCTGGCGCAGCGGCTGATGATGATCACCGCGCCGGGCAATCCGGACATCTATCAAGGCACCGAGCTTTGGGACCTCAGCCTGGTCGATCCCGACAACCGCAGGCCGGTTGACTATGACATTCGCAAGCGTCTTCTGATCGAACTGGATCGCCGCGCCGAAAGCGGTGACCTGATGCCGTACTGCGAGGACCTGATGGCGAACTGGCGCGACGGACGCATCAAAATGTGGACCACTTCGCAAGCGCTGCGCTGCCGGCAAAGCCGCCGCGAGCTGTTTCAGTCCGGCCATTACACTCCTGTATTCGCTGCCGGTCCGCGACGCGAACATGTTGCCGGCTTCGCTCGGGACCATCAGCATCAAGTCGCCATCACGCTTGTGCCGCGACTGAGCTACACGCTGTCAGCGGGCGAGCTTGGTTTCCCGTTGGGCGACCTGTGGGAAACAACCGAGATTCCGGTGCCTTCTCACGCCGCCGAATTTCTGGAAAACGTTTTTACCCACGAAAAATTGAGAGTCACTCCGCAGCGGACGCTCTTATGCCGCGAAGTCTTCGCGCACTTCCCTGTGGCCCTGCTGGTCAGCGGATGAAGCCGCGGGCGCACGATCGGCGACAATCGAAAGCTGGGCCAGTTTCTCCGCTACGTCCGGCGTTAGCGCGCCCGGACGAAAACGCCATCCCCAATTGCCGTCACTGAGGGATGGAGTATTCATGCGCGCCGAGCTGTCGAGTCCCAGCACGTCTTGCAGAGGCACGATCGCCATCTTGGCCGCTGACGTACATGCCGCGCGAATGAACGCCCATTGAATTCCATCGGCTGAGGGTCCCACGTACGCGGCGGCGGCGCGCTTTTCTTCCGGAGTCGCAATGGAGTTCCACCAGCCGAGAGTCGTGTCGTTGTCGTGGGTGCCGGTGTAAACCACGCAGTTGGGCTCGAAGTTGTGTGGCAAATAAATGTGCGCGCCGGGATCGCCAAAACCAAACTGAAGGACTTTCATCCCGGGAATTCCCAGGCGTTCGCGCAGGGCGCTGACTTCCGCGGTAATGATCCCAAGGTCTTCCGCAATGAAAGGCAGATTGCCGAGACGCGCGTGCAGGACCTGAAAGAGATCGTCTACGGGACCCTTGCGCCAGCGGCCCTGGACGGCCGTGGGCTCTGACGCGGGAATCTCCCAAAAACTTTCAAAGCCGCGGAAGTGATCAAGCCGGACGATGTCGCACGTTTGCAAGGCCCAGGAAAGGCGCTGCACCCACCAATCGTATCCGCGAAGCTTGTTTACGTCCCAGCGGTACAAAGGATTGCCCCAGCGCTGGCCGGTCGAGCTGAAAGCATCGGGCGGAACGCCGGCAACCACCGTAGGTTGCAGATTCTCGTCGAGATAGAAGAGATCGGGGTTGCGCCAGACATCGACGCTGTCATAGTTGACGAAGATGGCCACGTCGCCGACGATCTTGATTCCGCGCTGGGCGCAGTAGACGCGCAGCGCGCGCCACTGCTCGAAGAAGGCGAATTGAATCACACGCTCAACTTCCAGTTCGCGCTGCTGCTCCAGACCAAACCGGTGAAGCCCGCCGGACTCGCGCCGCGCCAGCTCTTTGGGCCACGAGCTCCAGGTCTTGCCATCGAACTTCTGCCGCATCACGTTAAACAGGACAAAATCTTCCAGCCACCACGCATTCTCCTGCTTGAAAGTGTCAAAGCGGCGGCGATCGCCATTCTTGCCTTCCAGAAAGTTCTGCGCCGCTTCCTTGAGCAAGGGCAGCTTGAATGCTTTTACTTTGTCAAAGGGAACGCGGTCGCTGGACGCCGGAGCGCCGCTGAGCTTGTTGGGGGCAATCCATCCGCGGTCCGCCAGACGCTCCAGGCTGATGAGCAGCGGGTTTCCCGCGAACGCCGAGATGGCCGAATACGGCGAGTTGCCGAGTCCCGGCGGAGAAAGCGGCAAAAGCTGCCAGACGGTTTGCCGCGCCTGCGCCAGAAAGTCGGCGAAGCGGTAGGCTTCAGGCCCAAGGTCTCCGATGCCGCCGCGCGAAGGCAGCGACGTGGGGTGGAGCAGTATTCCGGCGGAGCGGTCCAACAACATAGTTCAAAACATCTGTCGGTTACGAGCGACTCTTGGTAAGGTTGTCTGTTTCAGCTTTGTTGACTTTTTTCTTGCCTTCTTTTTCCAGACGGCTTTCCAGATTGTTGATGAACAACTGCAGGGCCTCATTGCGCTTTTGATTTACGATCTGGTCGCGAATACCGTCTTTCCCTTTGGCGAATTTGTCGTCCGTGGTGGACGCATCTTCGCGCTGGCTCACGGAGATCACAAAAGCGGTCTGGCCGTTGGACAGCGGACCGCTGATCTCCCCCGGTTTCATTTTGAAAGCTTCCTTCGCGCCGCCCGACATGGGGCCAATCTCCGCCACCTGGCCGGAGCGCCCGACCATTTCACTGCTCTTCACCGTGGCGCCCGCTTCTTTGGCTGCCTTGTTGAGATTGTGCTCGGCATGGGCGCGGTCGGCGAGCTCCTGTATCTTCTGCTGCAACATCACGGAGGAGCGGGAAACCTTGTAATCCTCGGTCACGCGGTCCTTGATTTCGTCGAATGCCGGAGTGCGTGCCGGATCGATTTTAGTGACCTTGAAAATGACATAGCCCTGCGCGTAACGCGCGGTCTGCGGATCTGATTTCTCGGTGGCGCTGAAGATGCCCTGCATCACTTCCGGGGAAGCGCCGATTCCGGGAAGCGAATCTGTCCGCGCGATGGGATTGCTCTGCACCACCTGGGCGTTCACGCGGGCCGCGGCTTTGTCTAACCCCTGGTTCTTGGCGAAAGACTCGGCGTCCTTGATCATCCGTTCCATCTCAGCGCCCGTCTTTTGCTGCTTGAGGTTGGCTTCTATGGAGCCCTGGACCTCGGCGAGAGGCTTTACGCTGGCCACATGCTTGTCTTCAGTCTGGATGATATGGAAGCCGAACTGGCTCTTCACCGGCTCGCTGATCTGGCCTACATTCTGGCCAAAAGCGGCGCTCTCATATTCCGCGACAAACTGCCCGCGGTGGCTCCAGCCCAGTTCGCCGCCGCTGTCTTTGCTGCCGGGATCATCCGAATATTTTTTGGCCAGCGCGGCAAAGTCTCCGCCTGCCTTGACCTGCTTCAACACGTCATCTGCCTTGGCGCGCGCCGCATCCACGGCCTTCTGGTCCACTTTGCCGTCTGGTCCCGGCTTGGGCGTTTCGATCAGGATATGGCGGGTCTTCACCTCGTCAGGCACGCGGTACCGGTCCAGGTGCGAGGAGTACTCGTTCTGAATCTCTTCGGGCGTCACCGTGGCTTTGCTCTGCGCGTCTTTATCGGGAAGCACAAAATAGCGCACCTGCCGCTTCTCCGGAATGCCGCCTAGATAGCGCTGCTGTTTATTGGACTCAAAGTAGGCTTTTAGCTCGCTCTCGGTGGGCTTGAGCTGCTTCTTGAGATCGTCTTGTTTCAGGAATGCATAGTCGAACTTAACTTTGGTGTTCTGGTCTTTGTAGAGCTTCTCGATTTCAGACGGACTGGCGTCCACGCCGGCCACGATCGTGCCCATTAACTTCCGGGCCAGCAGATCAAAGCGCATGCTCTTCTCGAACTCATCGGGCGTGGTGCCGCCCTGGCGAAGCAGCTCTTCGTACTTGTCCTGGCCGATCCACTTGCCGTCAGGAAAGAGAAATGGCCCATTGGCGCCGTTGCGCAACTCATCGCGCAACTCTTCGTCACTGACTTTGAATCCCATGCGGTCGGCCTCATAGCGGATCTCCGCTTCCTGCGTGGCTTGCTGCAAGGCGCGCTGCATCATGTAAGGCCGCAGGAAATCAGGAACCTGGCGCCCCTGCTGGCGCTCGATGTCCGCTTCCTTGCGCTGCACGTCGGCGACGGTGATCTCTTCGCCGCCAATCTTGGCGACAACGCCCGCGGTATTGACGTCGCCGAGATTCCCGGACGGCACCAGATACCACACCATGGAAACACAGATAAGCAGAAGGAAGGCGCTAAGAATAAATTTGACGGCCCGATTGCCGCTTTGCAAAAACCTGATCATTTTTTTGGAAACTCCAGCGAAGATCGAAAATTCGGAACTTCTAACGATTATATAGATATATAAAACTTACGCAGAGGTTCAAGCGGTACCTTGCTTTCAGGCATCCGACGACCCGGATCCCCAGCAGAACAATCCCTTAGTTCTGGTGCCCCCGGGGCGCCATTCGCCCCCCATTCATTTGGTCGGGATCGCTGGGGAAAGCCGAAGGCCTCAAACCCGATCTGTCTCTCCGATCACGGCGATGACGGCGATCACGCGCGATCACTGCGATCCCCATTCCCCCACCCCCTACCCTTGATCACAACGATCACAATATTTGCTGGGTTTCCGAGGGGTCTATCACAATGAGATCGCAATTTTCATTGGACTTGAGCGATCCGTCATGCACAAAACCCAGTATCCATGCGGCTTCCCACGATTTCGACCTCATCATTTCCGCGACCATTCCCGCCAGCTCTCAATTTCCAAAGGATCTAGCGGGGTTTGTCTTAA
>WNFI01045726.1_pt1 | contig 23742 bp, 19 predicted proteins | sample 5400471 | NCBI WGS metagenome assembly WNFI01 (sample SAMN13153348, study PRJNA577476) | soil metagenome | isolation source: 100 cm saprolite on Douglas fir-dominated hillslope | place: USA:California | collected 2013-09-17
CTCCAAGTGGAATACTTGTTTCTAATGACTGGAGTCCAGTGAGCGTGATATCAAACCAGAGTGAATACTCAGCCGTAAAAAATCGGGTAAGAAGATTTTGGCTGTGATTATAATAATTTAACTTTGCCTGAAGACAGATGACATCTTTTGAGACTTTATTAAAACCAAGATATGCTTTTTTTAACTGTAACGGATCGGGTATATCTTCAGCGTCATAAACGACGAGAAACTGTCCTTTTGCAAAGGAAAGCCCGTAATTACACGCTTTGGGTTTTGTCTTGGGAATTGAATGTGGAACGACAACGATACGTATATACCCTGGGAGATCCATTTTTTCAACGGTTTCTATTGTTTTCTTATCGTCTTCCTCAAGAAGAAGAAGTACGTCTAATTTATTTTTCGGCCAGTCAAGATGAGAAACAGATTCAAGAAACTGCGGAACAATATGCGCTTCTTTATATAACGGACAAAGAATCGAATAGATAGGCAACGTTTTTTCATTGAGCCTCTCAAGTTCTTCTTTTGATGAACTGACCTCTTCAGCGTGCAAAAGACTTTTGGCAATGATAAATAAATTGAACAAAACGTCAACAAAATAAATAAATGATAATACGCCAATAATTATTTGTGCTGTTAAGAGTGTTTTATAGAATAATCCGAAAATGACAACACCGCAGAGAAAGACACCTGCAGTTTTTTGCCACAAGGTAAATGTTTCAAGTGCGGATTTGTTATTCGAAAGTGTTGTATGAGTAACATACTGGTTTTTCTTGTAACGCACTCCTGCTCCGTGCATTGATTCGTTATTTGTGGGAGGGATAATAACAGGCAGTATAGGCAGCATAAACCCTCCTTCTTTTGCTCTATGCAGAAACTCAGGATCAAACGTCCAGGGAGATGATGGAGTAAATGTTATTGCATCAACTACTTCTTTTGTAAATACTTTTAGTCCTGATTGAATATCATTGTTTAAACCAAAAAACACTTTCCCGAATATGAAGCGAAACGTTTTACTAAAGAGAAACCGCAGCGGAGAGACTTTAAATTTTTTCCTGTCTGCAACAACAATATCGGCCTCTGATAGTTTTTCTATCATTGGTATGATTTCTTCAACCGGATACTGTAAATCAGCATCAATCATCCCAAGGATTGTTCCTTTTGCCCTTTTGAATCCTTCCATGAGTGAATAGGCTTTCCCCTTTTTACCGCTTTTCCTATATACTGATATTGGATTTTTCTTGCCGCTTTCCAATAAGTACTCATAGGTTCCATCCTGAGAGTTGTCATCAATGAAGATAATTTCATATGTATAGCCGCTTTTCCCCATGGAGGAAAGTAGTACTTCCTCAAGACGAGGAAGATTTTTGATCTCGTTATAGACCGGAATGATAATACTAACCAAACTATCCTTCTTAAGCTGTTTTTTCCCGTTTAATACGTTTTCTCCCATAATAAACACCTATGAACTGTTTCTTTTTGCTACTTTGTGTGTCTCGACAAATTTTAAGAGGGAAGATCGGGGAATACGATATCGTCCTCCAAGCTCGATTGCGCCGAGTTTAAATGACTTTATGTATTTATATACCGTTAATACGCTTATTTTCAGTATTGTTGATACTTCTTGCACAGTGAGGAAGTCACTCCCCTTATCATAGCTCATAGTTAATTGTAAGAACATATCTATACCATGATTTAGGACTATATGTCAAGCTATACTTACATTAACTAGGTTTCAGTTAACTTTAGATATGTCCCATATTTATTTATATATGTTCTAGTAATTTGTTATAAATACCAAAATTATCAAGGTATCTGTGCTTGCGAAGCTTGAGAATATATGACTAGAAGAACGTATCAAGCGCTATCGTACTAAACCCAACCAAAATAAGACGCGCTCCAATCTGAAGGCAGATATGAGAACATCGGCAAACAAAAACTACTCATGTTCGTCCTTCACAACGACTGATTCTTTTCTATTCGTTATTTTTTTCTCCCTGGCATGAATTATTGATATGCCCTGGGGAAACGCTTGCAAAATTACAAATATACTCCCTGATCCGCAGATATGATCTTGATAACTGCAAATAAAATAGGCTGAAACTCATTCAACCTATCAATGACAGTTTATTTCATACAATATTCGGGCAAAAATATTGAGTGAAACGTAATTTGATATTAATTATACACATATTATGCTTTCGTTGCCAGTATTTATTGATATTACAGCAAAGTATACATTACGAAACATAAGAATAACTAAAGAAATAAGTAATAAACTGAACACTGAATAAATTTATATAAAAATTGAAATAATTTATAAACAAGAAGTCGTTGCACTTGAGGTCGCGTTTATGATTGAAATGTCATCCAACCATACCTGTCCTGCATATTTGCCTAAATTATATACCAGCATAGCATTTTGATCTGTAGTCGGTGCTGTAAAAGTACAAGAATGCTGCAACCAATTTGAAGTTAATGTTATTTGCTGTTTGGTGTAAACTGTCCAAGGCGAGGTATACTGCTGCATTAATACTGTTGCATCTGAAACACCTGCTGCTGCTTTTGCTTTAAAGAGAATCGTATATGTTGACCCAGCTGTTACAGGAACCGGATTTTGTCTCAATTGAACATCCCAGGCACTTGTGGGTGTTGCATTTGTGACATTAACCTGAGCTGAGTAATAGCCTAAAGTATATGCAGCACTATCCTGAATAAACGTTGCAATGGCTGGACTTGTTACTGCAAAAACCCAAGGCATACTCCAATAGATTCCTGTATGTTCAAAAGAACCATTCTGAATATAATTGTTTGACCCAGGTTCTGTATTTGAAAACTTACCAAGCACTCCATTTTGATTAACAGACTGAACACGATAGGAATACGTAGCTCCGCTTGTAGCAGCAGTATCGGTCCAAGGTACACTGAAATCAGTAAGATTTGATACTACTGTTTGCCAACTTGTCCCAAAACTAGATTTTTGTACAGAGTATGTCGAAGCTGCTATGGCTCCCCGCCAGTCAATTTGTTTTCCTTGCTGACTATTTGTAATTTGATTGATTTGGGGACCGTTTGGTACGAGTAACGTTGGAATGGGTATAAATGAGTTCATTGTGTAGGCATGCGTACGAAGAATTTGCGCTCTATTTTTCATGTCCTGAGTATCACCCGGGTAATGCAACGTATATTGATCCCCAGTATTATAACCATGTAAATCATCATGGCCGTATAATTGCCAATAAAGATCTCCTGCAATATTGTATGTTACATCTTCTATAGCAGGAATAAATGATGACAGTGTGTCTCCTACAGGTTGTATAACAAAAGCCCAAGGATTAAGCCACCCGTTTCCTATAGATTCAAATGACCCGTTGGTAATAATATTAGTATTGTTTTGATCAATGACAGATACTCCATCTAACCAAACAGTCCCTAGATTTTGAGCAAAATCAAATTCGACCTGCATAGGAGTAAGCGTCATTGTCGGCGAATAGGTAAATGTATATTTTTGCCAATTGCTAGTAAGAGCAATCGACTGAGAAAAGTATTGAGTCCATGGCCATTGACTTAATGTTAGAGAAAATGGAATTGATTGATTTGTTGAGGATTTTGCCCAAAATGAAATAGTATATGTTTGCCCTGACAATAATGTTAAATTCGTTTGTACTAAATGGAGATAGTTAGGATTTACCTGATTGACTTGGGTTGTTGTTATTGCCGCTGAATATAGTCCATCTATGCTTGTTGATATATCCTGGGTTATTGTGCCATTTGCAGATAGCGCATTATAATCTGTCCAATCATATTCCCCGATATAATAAACTTTATTATACTGTTTTGCTAAATTAGCATCTGTCTGCATAAAAGATATATGTGGCGGATAAAAGTGTCCTGTATACATATCGACAGATGAAAGTGCTAACTGAGTTGGTGATAAGTTTCTTCCTGCACTATAATTTGAAGGATGGCCGTCAGCTACGAGATGATGAGTATCAATACTTTTTATATATGCTGCAATTGTCTGAGTCCATGTGTCGGTCCATAAAGATGTAGCGTTTTCCAGTTCGTTTCCTGTTTCCCATGCCAGAATTGTCGGATCATTTTTATAAGCTGTACCTGTATATGTATTTACATGATTAATAATATGGTTTATATAATTTTCAAAATCTTGTATAACAATTGGATTTGAATAGAAATCGTCTTCATTCAAATCTCCTCTCCAGTCTGTAAATGTGTGTTTTCCACCCTCATAGTAATGCCAATTATCGATTAAAGGAATAATAAGTCGAAGATGGTTGTCCCTAGCATACTTTATTGCGTAGTCAATACTGTTAAATGCTTGATCATTAAATTGATTAAGTGTGGGCTCTATACACATTGCGCATCCTACTGAAATTCCAAGTGAAAGTGATCTGATAACAGTTGTTCCCATTTCTTTAGCCGTAAGTATCACATCAGAAATTCTAAACTGCGAGGGATACACCATACCGTTTGAGTCATCTAATCCTAACCAGGGTATATTAGCACCAGAAAACCGATAAGGAATACCTGTTTGAATAAGATTGTTCCCGGAACGAGTGATATACGTATTACGAATCAAAGCTTGGGCAAAAGCTGACACATATTTAGCCTACTTATTTTCAGTTATTATGTCAAGAACTGTTCGTTATCTTATTATGATATTATTCCATTTATTTCACTGTTCCAAAGTGTATGTAAACTGTATGGAAAATGTATGAAATCCTGAACTATATTGCGTAATTTTATCTTGTCCTCTATAATATGATTAGCTCGATTTAATAGGTTGGAACTGAATATCTGTATTTATTGAATTACTGTCATTAATTTATGAATTTTATGAATGTACCAGTATATCAAATAAAACATATTTATTACTTGCTTGGAATATTTATTCTTCTGGTGTTGTTATTTATAATTATAAATAACAAGAAAACTATTTTTTCGTTTTCAGTTCCATTTACAATACCAAAATCTCAACCAGAATTTTTTACGGAATTATATTTTACTCATCATTTATTATTGAAAAGACATATAGCAATGAATCAACCTGACTCATTTGAGTTTACTATTACAAATCGAGAAGAAAAAGATACTGTGTATCCGTATCGAGTTCAAGTAACTTATAACAATGCACAACAGTTGATCGATCAAGGTATCATAACTATAAAAAAAGGAAATTCTAAAGTAATAAAAGAAACATATTCAATTCCAGTAATCGTGGACCCTGCTCGAATTTTAGTAACGCTACCGACTAAAAATGAACTAATAGCTTTTACCATTGGCACCGTTCAAGCTGACTATTAACTATGAAAAAGAAAAAAAAGATTTCCATATTAATTCCCTGTTATAATGAAGAAAAAGGAATAGGAAAAGTTATTGATAATGTTCCTTTAAAAAAACTTGATCACATGGGTTTTACAGTTGAAATTATTGTGATTAATAATAACTCAACTGATAGAACTGCACATATTGCAAAAGATAGAAACGCTACAGTAATCGTTGAAGATCGAAAAGGAAAAGGAAATGCCGTGCGTGCCGGATTTTCTGCAGTTAACCCAGAGACAAACTACATCATTATGCTTGATGGTGATAATACCTATAAAGCCTCTGAAATTCCTCGACTTATTGAACCCTTAGAAAGTAATTTTGCGGATGCAATTATTGGATCACGATTGGGCGGAAAACTAAGAGAAAATTCTTTATTACCAGCTAATAGAGCGGCAAACTGGGTATATACGTTTCTCGTACGTCATTTTTACCATGCAAATACGACAGATGTATTAAGCGGTTTTTTTGCATGGAAAAAATCAGTGGTTGACGAATTAAAAGATAATATAGAATCAAATGGATTTTCATTAGAAATGGAAATTATTATAAAGATGGTCAAGTTGGGATATGAAGTTTATTCAGTTCCAATTACCTATGATATCCGAGAAGGTGAATCTAAAATTGAAGCGATAAAAGATGGTTTTATTATTTTGTATACATTTTTTAAATATATGAATTGGTATAAAGGAAAACAAAAAGTAAGAAAACAAAATCGATTTCAATTACCCCTGCCCATCAACTACGAAAATGCCGAGTAATAGCACCCCATTACGAAAAAAAAGAATTGCTTTTGTTGCTGATGCAATCTACCCCTTTAATAAAGGTGGAAAAGAAAAAAGACTTCATGAAATATCTAAGCGATTAGCAGAAAAAGGATACGATATTCATGTATTTTGCATGCAATGGTGGAAAGGTCAAAAAATTATTAAACAAGATGGAGTAACATTACATGCCATTTGCAAATATTATCCTCTCTATTCTGGACAGCGGAGATCTTTAAAAGAAGCGATGATGTTTTCGTTGGCGTGTTTTAAATTAATGAAAGAAGATTTCGATATTATCGATGCAGATCATATGCCTCATCTTGTATTATTTCCTCTAAAACTTATCTGTATCATAAAAAGAAAACCTCTTATTGGAACATGGAATGAAGTATGGGGAAGAAAATATTGGATTTCATATATCGGCATATTAGGAAATATTGGAGCATTTATAGAAAATCTCAGTTACTATATGCCAGATCAAATTATTGCTATTTCGCTACAAACAGCACAAGCACTCCGTTCTGCAAATATTAAGAGGCATATCGAAATCATTCCCTACGGTATTGATCTAGAAGAAATTGAAAATGTAAAAAAAGCAACTATTCATTATGATGTATTATATGCAGGCAGACTGTTAGCTCATAAAAACGTCGAATTATTATTAAACGCAATATCTATAGTCAAGCAAAAAAACCAATATATTCAATGTTGCATTATAGGAGAAGGCCCTGAAAAGGAGAATCTTAACAAGCAAATAATAAACTTGCATCTTCAAGAAAACGTCAAATTACTCCCCTTTTTTCCTAAACACAACGATCTCCTCTCCTATATGAAAGCCTCAAAAGTATTTGTGTTGCCTTCAATTCGTGAAGGGTTTGGAATTGTTGTCCTTGAAGCAAATGCCTGCGGATTACCTGTTATTACTATTGATGATCCTAATAATGCAGCGAAAAACCTTATAAAAAAAAGTATTAATGGCTATGTATCAAAACATGATGCCACTACCCTTGCCAATGTAATCCAATTATCCTTATCAAAACAATTAAATAAACAACAAATGCAAACATACCTTAAAGAGTATTCCTGGAAAATACTATTAAATAAACTGGAATCGGTATATTCTTTATGAACGTTTGTTTTATCTCATCATATCCACCACAGAATGAAGGAATAGCAAAACACACTGAACAAATTGTTTCAGACTATAAAAAACAAAATATAGAAGTTTCAGTAATAGCACCACATGCTGCAAACGAGAAATCACTGAATGAAAAGGGGATTTATAGAAAACTTTCCATGAATCCTGTAGAAGTATTTCAAACTGTATCTCTTATCAGCACATTAAATCCTGATATTATTCATGTCCAATATCTTATACCTTTATACGGTTTTTACAGTTTTGTATTATTTAGCCTATTATTTTTTATAAAAGTAACTACTAATATAAAACTTATTGTTACATACCATGAAGTGAAACGAGAAACAAATCGCTTAGGTATACTCGGAGTACTCTATTATACTGGTATATCTGGGCTATTTGACAGAATATATATTCATACACATGAAGCCGAATCTATTTTACTTTCAAAATGCCATATACAACGAGCTAAACTACGAGTTATTCCGCTTGGTACATCAGAATTTCCTAAAACTTCAATTTCAGAAAAAATAATAAGGAATAAGTATAAGTTGTATAAAAAAAATATAATCTTAAGTTTTGGCTACATACATATCCATAAAGGAATAGAATACTTACTTGAAGCAATTGCTCTATTATTTAAAACACACCCAGAGTTAACAAATAACACGCAAACGATAATTGTTGGTTCTGTCAGACCAAGAAAAGGAATTTTTCGATTTTTTGGTAAAGTAGATGAACAGTATTATCAGAAATTAAAAACTATAGTTTTGAAACACTCACTTCAAAAGTCGGTTAGTTTTGAGTCGGGAATCCCAGATGAATCGATACCGACTCTTTTTAATATGACAAAAGTTATTGTCCTTCCGTATACTGATACTGAACAAAGTGCTGTATTACACCATGCAATTTCATCATATGTGCCGGTTATTGCATCAAATATCGGAGGATTGAAAGAGACACTACAAGAAACTGGAGTATTGGTACCTCCAAAAGATCCTAAGGCTATAGCTAATGAATTATATAAATTACTTTCAAACGAAAATCAGTTTAAAATGCTTGTTGAAAAATATAAAAAACTTTCCCGTAGAATATCTTTACATACACGTAATAAAGACGTTATTAATGATTACAAGATGCTCTTGAAAAAAATATATGAAAACTAAAACATTTGTCAGTGTTGTTGTCTGTACATATAACGGATCTGAAAAAATAGACCCATGTCTTAAATCATTACTGAAACAAAACTATGAAGACTTTGAAATAATAGTTGTTGACGACGGTTCTACAGATAATGTAGCCAGTATTATTAAAAAATACCCTGTTAAACTTTATCGATATACACAAAATAAAGGATTATCAGCTGCAAGAAATGTAGGAATTAAGCATGCAAAAGGAGAGATAATAGCGTTTACCGATGATGACTGTATCGCAGACATATATTGGCTATCCGCTTTAGTGAAAGGTTACACGAATGAAGAAATTGCCGGCGTTGGTGGAATTGTTCAAGTAAATAATAAAGAAAACAGCATTTTTGCTCAATTTGTCAGAGAACGAAATCCCCTAGGACCAATGACAGATGAACTTCTTGTTTCTAATAATATTTTTTATCGATTCCATCTTTATATTAAGAATATGTATAACAACATTCTTATAAGTAAACCTACTCGGGCATACTCTTTAATCGGCGCAAATATGTCGTTTCGAAAAGATATTTTAGCTGAAAATAATGGCTTTGATGAATTATTTACTTTTGGAGCAGATGAAGAGGATCTTTGCAAACGAATTCATAAAAATAATAAAGCTGTTTTATTATATGTTCCGGACGCAATTATTAGTCATCATTTTGATGTTTCTATGAAAGGGATTTTAAAAAAAAATTATGCATACGGTATTGGCAGCGCGAGAATGTTTTGTAAATATTCAGATCGGCGTCCTACAATTTTCCCCTTTCCTTTTTTGATGTTATTTCTTATGCTTTTAGGTTATTTTTTCCGCCCGTTTGTTATACTAGGCATCATAGTACCGATTTTTGTTTATGGTAAATGGATGTTACAATCTATTAAAACAAGAAAAGTATATTACCTGATCTTTGCTTATATACAAATGCTTTGTGAAATGTTTAATAATATAGGTTTTATCGCAGGATATAGAATGTTTCGAAATCAATTCGCACAAATATGAATGTTAACAAATATATATTATCTTTATCGCTCATTGGACTATTTTCATTGTGTGTGCTTCATAACACATTTTATTTTCCTCTAACGACGGTCGTCATACTTTTAATAGTTTCATTCTATCCTGGATGGTTACTCTATACGAGTATTCAAGGAAAAATAGTTTCTCGAGCTGAAACAATTTTATACAGTATTGGCGGAAGTATTTCGATCATTCTATTTATTGGGCTTTTATCAAGTTTCATATATCCTTTTTTCGGTATAACAAAACCCTTAACAACATTTCCTCTCCTTGTCACTTTTGACTGCCTAATGATTTTGTTAACTATATTACAGCCATATATAACAATACATGTACATATTCCTCGCTTTTTTGTTATTTTAAAATGGATATTGATATGTTTCTTTATTACAATTTTTCCTCTTATAAGTGCATATGGTGCTTATTTATTAAATAATGGTTACGGTAATCATCTGATTCTATATCTTCTGTTTGTTACGGGAACTGTATTTATTATTTTAACCATATGTTACAAAGCTATTCCCGACGCAGTATATCTTTTATTTTTATACGGAAGCGCACTTGCTATGATACTCATGTTTTCACTGCGCAGCCCATATGTCTACGGGTTTGATATTAATACTGAATATAAGATTTTTCAGATTACCAAAGAGGCTGGTATTTGGTCTATGTCTAATATTCAGAATGCATATAATGCAACCATCAGTGTTCCCATTCTTTCAACTGTCCTTCAATCATTTCTCCACATACCGGATCCTTATATATTTAAAGCAATCTACCAGCTTTTTTTCGCGATAACTCCTTTAGGAATTTTTCTTATCATGCGAAGATACCTGCCTTCTATAGTTTCATTCTTGGGTTCTTTTTTCTTTATTGTACAGCCTCAATTTATGCAAGAGTTACCTGCAATTACACGACAGGAAATAGCTTTTATATTTTTTATGCTTGTCTTATTAGTCCTCTTTGATAAAACTCTTTCTCATATGAAGAGATCTCTCCTCTTATTTACATTCATGCTGTCTCTGGTTCTCTCCCACTATTCAAGTTCTTTTATAGCAATAGCGTTATTATTTGGGACATATTTTATGATCACCTTTTACAATATTTTTGCTTTATTTATAAAAAAGACAGGTTATCTATCCTTACCAAAGTTTGATAAAAAAATTCCATTCCGTTTTATGCTTGTGTTTTTTCTTTTTACTTTTTTTTGGTATGGTTTATATACAAATAGCTTGGGTGATATTACACAAGTTCCTCATAAACTCATTAACTCTTTAATTTATCATAAAAAGAACACGTTAAATGAACAAGACTACGTTACGCAAGGTATTGCTAAAAACAGTATATTAGAAAATAATATTCAGACGATTCAACTGAATATTCGACAATACGAACAACATCAAGGGTATATATCTCACTATTTTACTTCGAGTGATCTTTCTATATATACACCTATTCAAAAATTTGCTCCTACAATTCCCATAAAGAATATAGTTTTAAATACTCTCTTAACAAGAACAACGCTCATTGTTATTGGATGGATTATTAAACTGTTTAATATTGCTGGAATTATTGCACTCCTTGTTTTGTTATTTAAAAAGAATAAAACTGAGCAAATACTACCAGAACTTTTTGCCTTATCATCTATTGGTACTGGCATTGTAGTAGCGGGTATTATTTTTTCATTTATATCACAATCTTATAATCTAGACAGACTTTATCAACAATCTCTTTTTATCTTAGTTATTCCAATTTTTATGGGAGCAACTTTATTTATAAGATCCCCGAGAGTCCGTTATGTTTTCTTGGCTATTATACTTACGTTTTATCTTCTCTCTTCATCCGGAGTTATAACTCAACTAACTGGAGGAAATGCATCCGCAAATTTAAATAATTTTGGAGAAGATTATGATAGATTTTATATGCATACATCTGATCTCTATGCTGCACGATGGATTGAGAATAACGCATTTAGCGATACAGCAATTTATACTGATAATTATGGTCAACTTCGTTTAAAAGGAGCTACTAGATTAACTCATGGTATATATTCAGATCTATCCCCATTTGTTATCGATAAATTAGGATATATCTACGCTGATTATGCAAATATTAAAGGCGGAATTGCGAGAAGTAGTTATTTAGGAACTACTGTAACTTATGAATTTCCAAAAACATTGTTCAACAATCAAAAAAATATTATCTATTCAAACGGAAATGACATAATTTATAAATAAAATGATTTCAATAATAATTATTGTCAAGAATGATTTAGGCATCGAACAAACACTTAATAAAATTATAAAGATTAATATCAAGCAAGTAATAGAAACTATTGTCGTAGATGCATCTAAAGGTAAACTTGATCATATTAAAAACAAATTTTCCACGGTTTTATGGATATCTTTTTTGTCAAAATCTCACAAACTTATTACCATTCCAGAACAGAGGAATACTGGTATTAAACATGCAAAGGGAAATATTGTTGTATTTACCGATGCTAATTGCGAACCTAACGAACATTGGTTAAACAATCTCACAGAACCTATACTTAATGATGACGAATTTGTGGTTTCAGGTAAAACAGTGTCTTCAAAGAAAAAAACAATTCACGACACAACTAGTATGTTAAATAGTAAAAAAAAATATTTAACAGAGTGTCCTACTATAAACGTAGCAATTTCAAGAGTTGTTATTAACAACGTGGGATTATTTGATGAAAGATTTGATTATGGATCAGATATTGACTACTCATGGAGAATTGTTAAAGAAGGATATAAGATTCGCTATGCACCCAATGCAATTATCTATCACGATTGGGGAACTTTTAATGCAGAATTAAAACGATCATTCCATTATGGTATAGCTAAAGCGAAGTTATACAAAAAACATGCAGATAAACGCAAAAATCTTTTAGGATCTGACTGTTTTGTGCTTATCTATCCACTTTTTATCATCGGATTACCCATAACAATATTTTTCCCCTACTATCCTCTCCTCTTAATAATTCCTATTATTAAAAATATTAAAGTGCAACCTTTTGAAACTATTCTTGATCACTTGGTATATGGAATCGGAACTTTATATGAATTATTTATAATACGATCATGAAAGTACTAGTATTTCCCAAAAGTCAAAATCCGTATCAAGAATTATTATACGCGCCTCTCCGAGATCAAGGAGTGACAATAACTTATCTTATTCCTTTAACAGGATCGCACATCCTCGGGCTTATTTTTCTAATCCCACAATTAATATTATATAAGATAAACGGATATAATATTTTTCATATACACTGGTTTTATACATTTCAACTAACAGTCTCTAATCTACTATTTCAAAATATAATAACTCGCGTATTTTTTACATTTTATTTTATAATTTTCATTCTAACAATTAAGGTATTAAACTTTAAATTAATTTGGACTATTCATAATCTATCCCAGCATACAAATCACTTTATACTTGAAAAAAGAATTGTCGCCTTTGTTGGAAAAACATCGAACATACTTATTATTCATTCACCATCAATACAAAAAAACTTAGGAAAAATGGGAATAAACGAATCTAAAATACATATTATGCAAATGGGCAATTATAATATATACCCAAATACAATATCTCAAAATGTAGCAAGAAGTATTTTAAAAATTAATAAAAAATCTTTTGTCATAACTTATTTTGGGAAAATAGAAAAATATAAAGGAGTCATGGAACTTATTGATGCATTCCAACAATTAGAATTATCTGATTCAATCTTGATTATAGCAGGTGAATGTGTAAATAACCAGCTTAAAAAAGCATTACTCGATAAAATAAACAATACCGTAAGCATTAAGCATTATATTCGGTTTATACCAAATAATGACATTCAATTATATATTCAAGCAGCGAATATAACAATATGTCCATATTTAAAAGTAACCACTAGTAGCACTGCATATCTTTATCTTGCTTTTAATAAACCTCTTATTTATCCTTTACTTGGAAATTTAATTGATTTGCCTGATAATATTGGATTTCCTTATAATCCTTATGAAAAAGATTCTCTTAAAAAGTGCATTCTACTTGCATATAATAAAAATTCAAATCTTATAAAAATGAATGAATCAATAAATAAATTCAAAGAGAGTATTTCTTGGTATGCATCAGCTCAAAGTCTATTGTCTATATATAACTTATTATAAACGCTTCGTAATTATTCTTACTCTGATAACTTTTTAAATCTAACAATAAATGGTATAAAATACTTATCTATCAGCCTATACGAACTAAAACGTATCAAGTATAAGAATAAACTGGTAACTTCAAAATGAGTTGTGATATATTTCCAATGTTTTCTTGTCATATAGTAATTGTTCCAAAACACGTTCAACTCGTATTTAAATATAGAACTTGAATGTTGCCCGCCCTTATCTTTTATCTTTGCTAAATGGTAACTGACTGTATGCGGACAATAATATAATTTGAATCCTTTTTCTCCCGCAGAGATTTGGAAGTCAGTTTCCTCTCTCCATGCATTAATTTTATAATTACTGTCATATATAAGAGTTTTAAATATTGTGGCCCGAACCAACATTGAGGCATCTATGAGCGGTATCTGCATGTCACTAGCTATTTTAACCTGACAGTTTGTTGTTATTAATTTATAATCTATTGGTTGTGGCTTATATCGATTAGCTCTTTTGAGAGCGTCTATTTTAGATTCCTGAGCTTGCATCCATATTCTTCTCCCAGCAATAATATCTGCTTTGTTTATTTTAAGATGGTTTAGTAAAATTAACAAATGGTTCCTAGAAAGTTCCAAATCATCTTCTCCAAAAAATATATATGAACCTTTTGAATTTAATATCCCAATATTCCTACTGGTTGGAGCTCCCAAGTTTTTGAGATTTCTTATGTACTTTATTCTTGTACCATTATTCAATAGTTTTAAGATAGTTATTTCTGTATTATCTGTACTTCCATCATCTACGATAATTATTTCCCTTACATTCTTTTGACTTAAATATGAGGGCAATACTTTTATTAATTTACCTATACGATTGTAAGTAGGAATAATAACACTAATTGTTTTATTTTCTTCAAACCTAATATTTAATTGTTTCATATTCATATTGCAAGACCTATAGAATGTTATGCATTATACGTAAAATAAAAGTGAAAATACAATAAGATTCAATCTATTTGTAAAAATACAATAATTTTAAATCCATAAAATGAGATTACATTTAGATCAAATATGTGGTAAACTTTATATCTACCCACAAACTATTTTAATAATAAATTAACTGAGTAATCAATCAACATTAAGAAGTATATTTCTGCGTTAGGTTTTCAAGAAAGAGTTGGCTAAATTACTATGAAAGTACTAGTATATCCAAAAGATAGTAATCCTTATCAAGATCTACTTTATTCTAAATTTCCAAAAAATACGGAAATTACAAATCTTATTCACATGTTCTCATCAAATAACTTAAGCATTTTATACCTCCCGATACAAATCATTTGTTTTCGACTGATTGGATATAGAATATTTCATTTACATTGGGTTTATACATTTAGAATACTCGGTCATCCAATCTTTCAGACTTATCCGTTTAGATTTCTTATGACAATTTATTTTGTAAGTATAATTTTTCTTATAAAGCTCCTGGGATATAAACTCGTATGGACAGCGCATGACCTTATCCCTCATGGTGTTTTTTTTATAAATGATATTTTTATTATGAGATTATTATCTGTTTTTTCAGAAGCAGTAATAGTGCATTCTGATGAAGGCATAAAGATTATGAATCTAATGAATATGAATTCCAGAAACTGTTCAGTAATTCCAACAGGAAATTATGCAGATCCATATAGCAATACTATCTCTCAAAAAGATTCAAGAAAAAAATTAAAAATTAAAGAACCTTGCTTTATTTTTGGTTTTTTTGGAAAAATAAGAGAAGATAAAGGAGTATTAGCATTAATCCAAAGTTATATCAAATGCAATTTTGATAATGCAAGATTATATATTATAGGTGAATGTATTGATAAAACCCTAAAAGATAATTTATTAAGGTTGGCCAACAACAGAAAAGATATTTTTCTTCATTTCTTTTTTGTTCAAAATGAAGATGTACAGGTTTATATAAACAGTTTTGACGTACTCGTTTATCCATTTATAAATATCACAACAAGTAGTGCAGTTATATTGGCAATGTCATTTAAAAAATCTGTTATTTGCCCGATGATTGGAGATTTAAGAAACTTTCCCAAAAATACAGGATATTTTTATGATAGTAAACATCCTAAACAGTTATTAAAATATATGAAGCTTGCATACACTAATAAAATGAAACTTATGCATATGGGTGAAAATGGATTTCATTTTGTTAAACGTAATAGTTGGGAAAAAAGCGCACTACTTACTAATTCACTATATATTAAACTTCTGGAAAGTAAACGGGAATTGCTATGAAGTAAATTTAACACATTTGTAATTATGAAGTGTAATTTATAACGTAAAATATGCACGTAATTATTTGAGAGATTACACCTGCCCAGGCTATACCTAAAATCCCAAATTTAATTAATATAAAGCTCACTATGATAGTTGAAGAAGCACCTAAAATGTTAGCAATAATAATTTTTCTAGTCTGATGTTGAACTAACAACCTACTTCCCAACAAGTAATTGAAAACTGAAATCAAAATTGATATAGATGAAATAACTAAATAAAAATAACTCTCAATCGCATAAATTTTTCCAAAAATACTTAATATAAAACGCCCTAGTACTACAATTAAAAATATAAGTGGAAATAGTAGTTGAAAAGTATTAAATATTGGTTTTTTTATTGATAAAACTTCATCACTGTGAGAACTTTCAGTTAGATAAGATCGGGCAATTGTTGATGGAATCATTACTAATAATCCTGTAATCATATTAGGTATATAAAAATACGCAGTCTGCTCAGGTGAAATACGATTGGTAATTATAATAGGCAAGAGATATGTTGGTAAAGTACCTATAAATCCGGATATATAGTTTCCTAAAGCATAACTTCTAACTTTTTCTAATATTTTTCTATCAATGCCAATTTTTAAATTAATTTTATATCGATATGATATCAACACTAAACAAATAATAACTGCGACAACTGCTGATGCCATAACTGAACCTATAAGACCCCATACTCCTAGAGACGAAAGTAAAACTAAGACTAAAATTTTAGTTAAACTTTGTGACAAGTTTGAAACGAATACAAATTTAGATTCCCGCATTGCTATAAAAACGCTATCAGTCAAACCGTTCAAAGTATTAAGAGGAAAGAAAATAATTAACATGACGACAATCGGAATGCTTGAGCGAACAAAAAGCAGTTTATCTGACCAATCAGGCAATGCGATGAGAAATATTGTTCCAAATATTAATGATGCCAGAAAAACCACCGAGAATGCGGTATTAATATTTTTTTCTTTCTCTTTAGAATTTGGTAAGAATCTAATCAGTGTTATATTGAATCCCAACATGGAAAGCCCAGTTATTAATGAAATGATAGAGATAAAAGTAGTAGCAAGTCCTATTTCTTTGGGACTATATAAACGAGTAGCTATTATCCAATAAAAAACCCCTATACCGGACATTACAAAAGTTCCAGCCATAAGCCAAATAGCATTTCGATAAAGAGAATCATTTTTGAGTTTGTTTAGTAATTTTTTAAAAATAAACATAATACTATTGATAGTTCAATTAATATAAACGAATAATTAACTATAATATTTTATTTGATTAACTAGAATTAAGTCAGTTAAATGGATACAACTTTCTAATACGTAGATCTAGAATGATACCATATATTGAGGTATTCTGAAATAATTCTATATGTTAAACTAATATGAATTAAATTCATAGGATACTTTATATTACTTTTATTAATTAATTGCCACTGCAAGAATTGTCCCAGTTAACATATAAAATATAACATTTGCTGCCAACAAAAAACCTATACTGACATAAATATTTTTAAAGAAAACATACATCATTGCTGATATAAATCCCAACAACAAGAATATTTCTGTTATTTGGGGAGAATGGCTGTCATGAAATACCGCGTATAATATCATAGTAAATACTACCCCTAAGAGTGATTCTGTCATTAAAGTTACGGCATTTTGAACAAGTCCCTGAAAAAATATCCCTTCGGTTATACTTCCGAGAATAATAATGCTGTACGCAGACGCTTGAGAAATAACCAAAGGATGAGAAACTCCCAAAAGAAACTGAGCGGTAAAATATCCGGTAATAATGCCAACAGGCAAACTAACAAGGAGATATTTACTGTTTCGTATCAAAAATATACCGTGTTTAATATAAAGAAAATAGGCATATCCAATTGTGAGAAACAAAAGAAGGGCATAAACAACAACAATATTCGTAAATATATCATCTCCTTGCAACGCAATAGACACAAGAGATACCGTCGGAATAACTGCTGCAAGCGTTAAAACATCTTCTGCATACAAATCATACGCGTCGTAAATTGCCAATCCCAAGAAAAGAACTATAAGAATTCCATTGAAAACAATACCGTAATGTGGCAATAGAAATAATGCAACTTGCCCGTAGCATATTAAAGAAATTACAAATATAAGTAGTGCTGTATGAATCATAACAAGCGTTTTATGAAAGATATTATTACAAATATCAACAGTACAATAATTACAGGATATAATATTTCTCTTCCTTTTTTCATCCGAGGTACTCGGCTGTATATTTCTGCAATAATCAGTAATATCATGACATCAAGAAACAAAACAAGAGTACTTATACCTGATAAATTTATTTGCGCCAAATAAGAATCAAAAATCATAATTAGTTCGTATTATAACCATTATAAGAACCACTTCTAATTGCATATTATACCAAGTTTTCATATACTAACATTACTTCCATGAATAAAAATACAGTTACAATTGAAAAAAAAAGCATTCTTATTCTTATAGCATTTCTGATTACCGGTCTAGCAATTCTCATTATTTCCCTCTTTAAAAATCATTCAATATTAAGCAATGCTCCCAGTTCTATGCTACAAACCCCTCAAATATATTATGGTATTACTGTTGATATGAGTCAACTTCTTCCTGATTCAAGAAAATATGTAAAAAATTCCTCAGGTGAAGACATAATTGATGTCGCACACAGTTTAGGAGTTAACCTTATTCGCATCGTATCAGGATATTATAGTTATAAAGGATCATATGTTCCATATACAGAAAAGCAATGGAATTCCGTACTTGATAAAATGCAGCGCAATAATATTAAGGCCTTAATTTTAGTTGAATCTCCACCAGAACAAGTTGAATTTTATCCAGGTACTTTTACTTCATCGCATTCTGCGCTTCTTCAGCAACTTGTGCTTGACTCAAATGTTGGAAATCATCCTGCAGTATTTGGAATAGATTTAAAAAATGAACCTGATCTTAGCCCTAACCATCTCGCACTGCTGGAGCAAGAAAGAACAATGGTAAAAAGCAAATATCCAAATTTACTCGTTACAGTTGGTGGATGGAGAAGAGAAGCCCCTACATATACTCCATCTACTCCGCATTTCATTTGGAATGATCCACAAGACGGGAAACTTCTTCAGAATATTGTAGATTTTTATGCCGTCCATATTTATTATTACGATATTCCCCAACATAATATATTTCCAAATGCACAAGAATTAACATCACAATATTTAAAGAAAATCGTCTCCTACGCTAATGGAAAATCTGTTCTGATAGAAGAGTTTGGTGCAGGAAACGGTGATGAATTAACTGACCAAAATACTTTAGGCGGTAAGGAATTACAACAAACAGTCTATGCAGGAGTTTATCAAACAGTTCAAGAAATGAAATCCTCCAACATAATTGGAGCTGTTCAATATGATTTTATCTCAAGGGGTGGATATCCAGATGGATGGGTAATAGCGAAAAATGATTTATCTTACCTTTACCCTGCTGCTAAAATATTACAAGCCTATGCGACGAATCAACCAATACCACAAATAATAGTACCTGCTCAAAAAGAAAAAATTGTTACAGTGAATGATGCGAACAAAAATGTAATAGTACCTTTGGATACAACTGTTGTATTAGAACTTCGGATTAATTGGAATAGGCATATGGAATTAACAGTCACCGATCCAACACTCTTTGATCAAACTGAACCTTTATTTTATGATGCAAACAGCCATAAGTATCTTTCAGTCTTTCACCCAAAACGTGCTGGTCAAACTACTCTAACATTACATATACAAAGCGGTTGTATTGCAACTAATTGTATTGATTATTCACAAGACCTATATCAAACAACAATCACGGTAGAGTGACAAATCCTATAAGAGTTATTAATGGATGCACAGATCTGTCGCGAGAAATAAATACAGTGGAAGTATTTGTTCGAATATCTAAAATTTTGCCAAAATATGTTGAAGTAGTCAAGTCTAATGGGATTTCTGTATACACTAGGTATCTTCCGTTAAACAGTATATCTTGAACTTTTGTCCCGTGATCGGCAGTAACCAATACTGTCTCAATATTTGTTATCAAATTTTCTTCATAGATTTTATTACCATCTGTATAAATAAGTGTATTTTGATCATCAGTAAAATACATATTTGTAATTAATGCTGCAGATGCTGTTGCAATTGGAACCAGCGAGGCACTTGACGTTGAAAATCCTTGAGTAAAAAGCCCTTTTTTTGTTACAAGATAAAACGTATCAGTGTATTTGTTTTGAAACATGTGCAGTACATTTGGCACATGATTATCAATATGATAAAGAGATATTTCATTTGTTGCTGTATTGAGTTTATACAGCAAACGATAATTTAAATATGCATTAGGATTTTGAGTGGTAATAATATTTGAAAGAGTTGCCGTTAATGGGTTTGGGGTAGGCGTTGGAGTTGGCGTCGGCAATGGAGTAGGAGTCGCTTTTGGCGTTGGTGTTGGTTTTGGTGTAATAGAAATAGTAGGTGTCGGCTTTGGAGTTATTGGAATTGGCGTTGGAGTAAGAGAAAGAAGAATCAAAGCGGGTGGGATTGGACCTGATGGGGCTGCAATAAAAGCATTCTGCTCATCATTTGACCATGCAACAAGCGTTGTTGTAACCTCTTGAGAATCCGGAATTGACATTTTTACTGATTCTTTTGTTAGTCTCGTATATAAAGATATATCCAAGCTGTCTTTATAAGGGGTCGTTGGGAAATAGAGGATATATTTTTTTTGAGGTGAGATATAACCTGTCACGTCATTTTTGGATATTGATGACATAGTTCCCGTTTGAATATTGAGTAAACGGGATACGTATGGAGATCCTATATAGATACTGTTTCCTTTTACTAACTGCAAATTATATATATTAACTTGTAACGGTTCCTTATAAATTGTATTTTGGGTTTGTTTTTGATTATTATAGAGAATAAAATGATCAGTATTATTATTTCTATCAAAATAGACAAATTGAATTTCTGGAGGTGTAGCAGTTGGTAATGGATCCACTTTTACATGAGGCCCAACGACGGGTTTTGTAACGAGTCCTATGGCAAAAATCCAGAGTACTCCGATTAGAATTACACCAATTCCGTGAAAAAACTTAGAATGTGAAACGTTGTATCTCATATTATTTATTACTGAATCTTCTTACTATTATACCCTCTTTATTTCGTCTGTACTAATTCAAAAATTACAACACATACCTGATAAGAAGACCTCATTGACGTATATAAGAAGGCTTGAATTATAAATTTATTTTTTACAAAAATAAATGAGTTCAGAATTGTCCAGAGCATATTTTCTGGCCTGTAAAGGAGATAATGTGTTAACAAAATTATCTTCTTTCACTTTAAAACCCGCAGACGTTAATATTTTTTTATAATCTTTCCCATATAATCGCACGTGATCGCTTTGCCCAAATACTTTTAACCTGTCTAATGGACGAATAATTGTTGGATCTTCATATGTTTTTGCTCTTTTCATATCTATTGGCGTCTGGAGAATTGCCCACCCGTTCTTTTTATCTTTAAATGGCATATTTGTTACATCTACTTTCATCATGATTGCCTTATCATAGATAGCAATATCAGCGGTAACGTATTTGATGTGTTTCATCACTTCTAACTTTTTTCTTAGCGTAGATTCAGGTGCAAAATGGAGTAAAGAAAGAGGTGTTGTAAGTAAGTTCGTTTTCTTAGCAAGATACAGCCATTGCAGCCTATGTCTTTCTAATGAATAACAGTTAGGACACATTGCATTTTTTCTTTTTACTACACCAAACGGCATAAATGCGCCCGCGCTATAGCTACAGATTGTGCATTCATATGCATTTCCTTTATATTTTAATTTCCAATACCGACTATAGAGCGGAAATAATGACGCTTTTAGCTTACCAGTTATGGCTTTTATCATAACGTAATACCTTGAATAAATGTATCACATTATATCACAGAAGGATTATTATGATTGAAGATTTATGACGGATACAAAATCTACTTACCGTCTGTTATTTTTTTATTACCATCCACCTATAGAGAAGTTTCCAGAATATTGTAAAGTAGCATATAAATAAAACCATTCCTATATATGTATGAAATAACTCTAACGTCAACCGAGGCGATATATAGACGCCAATGAGTATAAGTATGAAAACACGAAGAACATTGACTACAAACAATCCTAGAACGGCTGGGAGTATCAATAGCAGTACCTTTATATGCTGTAGTTTTCTCCAATCCAAAAATGTAATGAAAAAATATAAAGAGGTAAATAAGTAGATTGAATCAATTCCCGAACATGCTTCATCAATTTCAACGGCAAATTTCTGCACAAAAAGCGTCCGAGGCGGGAATATTTTAACGATTGTATAGATATGGGAAAAAATCATATAGAGAATCCGTAGTACGAGGTTACTTAATAGTGGCCATAACCTCCAGACATAGAAAATTGATATATCAAAAAATACAGCAATACCAAGACAAATTAATAATTCATTTTTAAAAAGAGTTCCAAATTTTTTCATAAAATCTATGCCAAACACGCCTACAAACAGGAGAACTGGAATAATGATAAGAAGCAGATGCACACTTAACGAAAAAGGGATATTTGCAGAAAATGAGTGTGTTTGGAGCAGTTGTTTTGATTCGATAGACAATGGGATAAGAAGAAGAAATGCGCAGATAATAAGAAAAATACTTGTCCGCATCTGCTTATATATATGCAGATTTGGAAGCTGACTGCGCGTGAGAAGAAGAAAAGCAATGGTTGAGAAAAGAACCATTTTTCCTAAATTCCCATAGATAAAGAAATAGTAACCATAGAGAAGCTTTGTCCCGATAATCCATTGTCCGACAATGCCTGTAACAACAATAAACAAAAATAAGAAAAGAAGTATTTTTATCAGAAATGATTTGAATCCGACTGGAAGATCTAAGAGTGAGAATGAAGACATTTCTATTTCTTCTTTCGAAGAGCAAAGAATGAACCCGTGGAACCAACCAGCGCAATCACACCTGGAATTAATCCGAATTCCGGAACACTGACTGCCCCGAAGTAGAAGTCACTTGTTGCTGTATCGACATCTGAAACGAAAACCGTCTGGGTAAGTGTTTGTCCTTTATATGTTGCAGTTGTTGTAACTGCGTCCCCTGTATCGCATTTATTTCCGAAAAGAACTTTATAGAGGCCATTTTTATTTGTTGTTGCTGTTTTTGTTTTTGACGTTTTATCATTTGTACAGGTTACGGTAACAAGAAGTCCTTGAATACCTTTTCCTCCATTAGATTCGTCGTATGCATTTCCTCTCACTCGTGTTGCTGCTGCAAACGCATTCACTGAAAGAAGAGAAAAAAGAGAAATGATAAAAATTGCCGTCACTAATAGTTTGCTTAATTTATACATATTCTTACAATTGAATTTTAACTAACAAACCTTATCACAACTTTTTGGCGCTGTCAAGAACATTAACTATATCAAAAATATATCAACCATGACAATAATTATTATTTTTTTTATGAAATTTCGTAGTTTTTGTCAAAAAGAGAAAAAAGTCCTCCGATTGTAAGAGAATAGGAAACATATGTTAACAATTTTTTTTATACCCTATAGACTTTGCAAATCAATCTGTTTCTTGCTATCATCCTCCCATACAAGTGTAATCTGAGGCTTCAAGCGCGTCAGTATTATTTCTTGTATTTTTGCACGTTTACAGAAGAAAGTCTTTTTCTCATCTTGAACACTCTTCATTTTTTTGCGGAAAGAGAAA
>WNFI01551651.1_pt1 | contig 23728 bp, 21 predicted proteins | sample 5400471 | NCBI WGS metagenome assembly WNFI01 (sample SAMN13153348, study PRJNA577476) | soil metagenome | isolation source: 100 cm saprolite on Douglas fir-dominated hillslope | place: USA:California | collected 2013-09-17
CTCGCGATGCTCTTTAAGCTTCTCAAGAGCAAGAGGGGCAATAGCAATGCTCCGACGGCTCCTCTCTGTTTTGGGCTCCGCCTCCACATATCCTCCTCTTCCATGAAGTTTGGCAGGCATATGTGTAAGAATGCGACGTACCTGGAGCATTCCTGTCGCAAAATTAATATCCTGCCACTTCAAGGCCATGAGTTCCCCTTTCCGCATACCAGTTGCCAAGGCCAGGACAAACAATGCCTCCAGACGATGGCCAACCGTAGCGGCAAGGAATCGTTGGCTCTGCTCTTGATTCAACGGTTGAATTTCATAATGTCTCACCCGAGGAGGATCAACATCATCGCATATATTCCGGGGAACGAGACTCCATCGAACGGCTTTCTCCAAAGCCAGATGCAGCATTTTATGAAAACTGGTCACGGTTGTTGGGGAGAGGCCCTCCTCCAGTTTCTTCGTGTAGAATCTCTGCAAGTGCTGTGGTGTCAGTTTCTGAAGTTGGTAGTGACCAATCCCAGGCACAAGATGCAGGCGGATTATCGACTCGTACCGCTCATAGGTACGAGGGCGCACCGTGTATTTATGCACATCCTCTAGCCACTGAACCAGGAATGGCCCAACCTTTTGCTGCGGAGCCACCACCAGCATTCCTTGCTGCTGCTGATGGAGTGCCGTCTTCAACTGTTCTTGCACCTCCCTTCGGGTTTTCCCGTAAAATGTTTTACGTTTCCCGCCTTCCAGCGAGATACTTGCGGCCCATCTACCATCGCTTCGCTGGTAGATGGAGCCATCGCCATGTCCGCGATGTGCCATAGAACCTTCCTTTCCGTCGATATTTGTCGACATATCTGCTATTCGAATTGCGTAGTAGTATTCTTTCTTATAGTATTGAGAAAAGCCAATGCATGAACATATGTCCTGGTCATTAGGGGAGCAATTTCACATTACCCTGAAGACATCAGACGCTGCACTTCACCCGAGAGATCTGGTACCTCAACCGCCAGAGCCTTACACAAGGCGATTGCGTACTGTGTCGCAGTAAGCACCGCGAAGGATCCCTGGGTGGTCACGAAGGAAGACCAGGCTTCTCTACCCTGCTCAAGCGCGACAATTCCTCTGGTATATTCCGAGAGGGGCCGATAGCCCAGCGCCTCGCCAATCTTCATGAGCCGGTAGCAATCCCAGCAGTCCATCCGGTCGCACCAGGCCTGTCCGGACGGATCAAAGCGGATCCATCGCGCATGTGGGTGATGGGGACAACGTTTCTTGCCTGGGGCATATGGGCTTGCCCGAGCTTTTCCAGAAGATGCATCGTTGGCATGAAGAGCACTATCACTTTCACTCTGCTCAACCCGAAGCGTTGCCTGTGAACATGGGAGGTCAGATTGATTATGGTGATTACGATTGATTACGCCATCAGCGTAATCAACTCGGTGATCTTGAGCGCCTTGTATGTCTTCTCTCTCAGTGAGCAGATCTCGCGCTTCTGGTAGATACTGCAAAGCAGCACCTGTCGGTGGAGGATCAGGCTCATGTGTCTGGGTCCAGTATGCTGAAACACTCTCATTTGCGTAATCAGCGTAATCAATCCAATTTGGAGAAGACTGCTCAACGCGATCGCTAACTTGAGTTGTTGCAGACATCGATTGATTACGGTGATTACGCTGATTACGATTGATTACAGTATCATCTCGATGATCTTGAGCGTCTTGCACGTCTTCCCTTTGAGAGAGAATATCTGCAGGCGCTGATGGGTGCTGCAAAGAAGCACCTGTCGGTGGAGGATCAGGTTCATGTGTCTGGGACCAGTATGCTGAAACATTTTCATTTGCGTAATCAGCGTAATCAACGTAATCAATATCATCACTGTAATCAACGTAATCAGTCCATTTTGGGGAATACTGCTCAACGTGATCGCTAACTTGAGTTGTTGCAGACATCGATTGATTACGATTGATTACGCTGATTACGGCATCATCCCGAAGATCTTGAGCGTCTTGCACGTCTTCCCTTTGAGAGAGAATATCTGCAGGTGCTGATGGGTGCTGCAAAGAAGCACCTGTCGGTGGAGGTCCATATATATTGGACATTTTTGCTGAAACACTCTCATTACCGTAATCAACGTAATCACTGCATGTTGGGGAACACTGCTCAACGTGATCTCCAGCTTGTCGTATTGCAGACATCGATTGATTACGCTGATTACGATTGATTACGCCAACATTTCGATCATCTTGGATGTTTTCCCTTTGAGAGAGCACATCATCTGATGCTGATGGGAACTGCAACGAACAACCCCCAAATGGAGGAGGAATGCTGAGCGTCTGGGACACGTTTGCTGAAACACTCTCACCAGCGTAATCAGTGTAATCACTTGCAGATGGACAAGACTCCTCACCGCGTGCTATCTGATCGTCACGTTGTAGTGCTGAAGGCACTGATTGATTACGCTGATTACGCTGATTACGAGAGTTCTCCCCAGGAATAGCAACATACTGACTATCGGCGTGCTGGATCTCGCCAGCCACTTCTAGCTTGCGCAGCAGGCAGCGGGTGGTGTGATAATTCTTGTCAAGCGCCTCTGCCACCTGCCGTGGACTCATGCCTTCGGGAAACTGTTCACTGAGCAGATCCAGAATCTCCTGGCGTTCTTTCGTGCGTCTCACCTCCTCAGCATTTCCTACCAGCGTCCACAGGGCGGTTTGAGCATCGAACCTGAGCGCCAACTGCTGCTCGTGCTCGATATCGCGGCCAGTGACAAACAGGCTGGCCTCATGCTGGCCACGCTCTCGCTTAAGGATCAGTGCGCCATCCACCGCTCCAGTCAGGCCAATCGAGCCGGTGATTTCATCGAGCACATCATCCCCACGCATCTTGCGCAGGTGGTGGATCGCCAAAATGGAGACGCGGTAGGTGTCGGCCAGATACTTCAGGGGTGTCAACGCTTCATACTCGTCCTCGTACTGAGAACGCTGGCGATGCTGCGCCTTCGGCGAAACCCTGGCCCAGGTATCGATGACCACCAGTCGCACATGGGGATGAGCCTTGAGGTACTCCTCCAAGTGCATGAGGCCTCCCTGGTCCAATCTCGGCCAGCGCAGTTCGAACGCCATGGAGTTGGGAACCGTCGTCATCGAAGCGAGGAGTTGTTGCGTACGCGATTGCAAGCGGCGTTCGTTATCCTCTAAAGCCAGGTAGAGCACCTCTCCTTGCGTGACGGGTAAGGTGCCCAATGCCACGCCACCGGCAGCAACCGCGAGCGCCATGGCTAAGGCCAGCCAGCTTTTCCCCAGTTTGGGCTTGCCCGCCAGTAGTGTCAATCCCTCAGGCAAGATGTCAGGGATGGCCCACTGGATGGGAGGCAGTTCCCTGTCGAGCAACTCCTGAAGCGTAAAGGGAGCAGGTGTGTATTCAAATGAGGATGGTTCTGGTTGTGTATGCGCAAGTACCAGTGTTTGAGCGCAATCCAGTGCCTGCTGAAAGGCCGCTTTGAAGCCTTTCCAGTTCTTTTTATGCAGCTCATTGGGATCTTTGGCATCGCTAAGCGAAACCACAAACGCTTTCCCCGGCCATTTCCATGCGTGAATCCGCTGCTCAAGATGTGTGACGAACCTGGCTCCTGCTGCATCAGGCTCCCGCACGATATACAGCCGCTCGATGCCAGCAAGATAGGCTTCTTTGAGCGTGCGCACCATTTCTACGCCGGGCAGACCGAGTGCTGGAAAGTGGTGGAACCAGAGCGTCCAGCAATCGGTCTCGCCCTCCACGATGACGAGGTAGCCAGCCTTCCGCGCTTCTTCCAGGCGTTCCAGCCCATAGGGGACAATCTCGCCTGACCCCTTGCTCCAGTGCGATCCCTCTTTGGCGACCAATGCCGTGCGTAGCCGGTGTCGAGGAGCGGGTGTGCCATCGGGCAAGTAATAGGGGATCTGGAGGCAACCTGCTCGTTGCTCGGTGAGCCCCAGGTGTAGGAGGTACTTCCAGGGCAGCAGCTTGTCCAACGCAAGATCAACGAGGGTGAGGACGTTGCGCTGCATCTGCTCTCGTTGTGAGTCAGATGCAGAGGGAGCCTTGGGAAATAACTCGGCGACGGCGATGCCCATCGCTTCCACAATCCTGTCGAGCGAGCAGCCCGCGAAACAGTTAAGTAAGACCTGCCCTTGCTCACCAAGACCAATGCTGAGACTGGGTTCCCGATCACGATGGGCCGGACAGCAAGCCACCCAGCCACGTAACGATGTACGCACCCCTTTCAGACGAGCCAGGACCGTCTCGAGAGGGGAATCAGGGAATGGAACAGGGAATAGAACCATACGGCATCCTCACTTCTCTAACAGGACAGGAACACGAATGGGAAGGACAACAGCTTACAGGTGAACTGGCATTGCTTCAGCAAGCACACCAGTGATATAATCAGGGCAGCAGAAACGCTTTCTGAGAGCGATATCGGCCTATCGACACAGCGCATGAATAGGTAAGAGAGATGCCAGCAGTGCCAGCTGCTGGTGTTCTCGTTTTGCGACGAAGAAGTCTGCATTGCTACTGTGGAAGAGGGTGTTGCTCGCGTTGCTCCACCCACTTCTGTAAGGATGCCGCCGAGACCCGCACCGATCTGCCAAAACGGATTACCGGCAATCCCTCTTGTGCGATGAGTTCATAGACCTTGCTGCGGCCCAATCCCAAAGACGCTGCTACGTCTGGAATGCTCAGCAACAGCGGCTGTGCGGCCGTTCTCTTGAGATCTTCTCTGGTATCTTCTTTGCTCATGATTGGATGTTCCTCGTTCTACCTGTACAGGGACGCGCACCAGATGTGCTTCACGCTAGTAGGTTCACCGTTTCCAACGCTTGCACTGTTGCCAGTTCCGGACGCGTTGCGTGCAGCATATAGCCGTAGCCGGTGATACTGAGAATATCCAAACCGAACGGCCACAGCTTGGGGCGGATGCGCCGCATATGCCGGACTAAGGCACTGCGAGGATTGCAGTTCAGGGAACGCAGGAAGAGACATTGCTCCAGGAGTGCAAAAGAAAGATGGCGTTCACTGTGTTGGAGCAGACGTAGCAAGAGTGCGTATTCGGTGGGAGTGAAGCGCATAAGCGCGCCATCGATGAGGAGCAAGCGATAGGCATCGCTGTGCTGTATGACGTATCCGGCAAGGTGCGGACCTTCCGCGAGCCTGAGCGCATCTCCCTTGCATTTCCCCTGTATACTGTTTCGTTTTGTCATCTGCATCGTTCACGTCATCGCTTCAACTCACCTGGCCCAGGAAGGGTGGTCCCTCACGTGCCCGATTCATCAACGTGGGTCAGCAAAGCGTGCCGACGAACGTGAGCGCACCAGTTACCGGGCCAGTGAGTGTCTTCGATGAACATGCTCCTTTCTACAAACATTCATGCAGTTGAGTTTCAGTCAACTAACATTGTCCTAGAACGAGTGTACTAGAAAGGAAGCAAAAAATGTGGTAGGACTTTACCGACTTTTTGCGTAACAATCTGCCACTCTTTTGGGAGGAATTCACCCCGGTTCTACAGGATCTGGCAGGTATTGTTTTGGTACCACAGTGAAAAGCAGAGGAAAGAACTGGGAAACGAGAGGCTTGTATTTTTCTCACTGGTATGGTATATCTGTTTGTGTAGAACACATGTTTGTCGGTTCCATCCTGAACCGAGCGGCCTATCTGCCGTGGCTGGATGAGGTAGTGCGAGTTCGCCAGCTGAAGATGAGGTCTGTCCACCTCTTCCTCTTGTTGTCGCAGGGTGATGATGCTGAAAGGTGCCATTGCTCGCCTGAGAGGAGAACGGATGAGGAATGCAGTTGTCCTGCCTCGACTCTGTCAGTCGCCGGGTGATCTGCTGATTGCTCGCCGGGAGTCACAACTGGACACAGCGTGTCGTTGTTTATACGTTTGATGGTAATCGTCGTTGCATACACGAGTGAAAGGAGGATGATTCTCAGCATCTTTTGAGGGAAGATTGTGCCTTTTTATCGTGCGATGCGAAAGGAAAGAAACCCTCATGGATCAAGATCAACAGCATTCCCAACACCAACACACCTTGCAGCTCGTCATTGGTCAGGGCTCTCCCCCGAGAACCCCTCGGGAACACAGGCGAGCCATGCTCTGGCGCGAACGCATGAAGCTGGAATTCAACGTGCAAGGGCTGTTCGTACGTGCCGCCATTCTTGTGCAAGCATGGCAGTCTTTACACGGCAGCAAAGCGGCCCTGGAACACGAGGTGCCTCAGATGGCAAGTCGCATTGTCCTTGCCGGCCTCGCAGGAATCCCTCAGCTTTCATCGGCATGGCAACATTCCAACGAGCAGGATGGTATTGCTCAGGAAGAGTTGCGCATCCAACACGACATGCTGCGCTGCAGCGTGGATATCGCTGTACTCCAGGCGCAGATCACTGTGCTTGAGTTCGAACTTGCCCTGCTTTAGTTCCACTATCGTTACTGCAATTGTTGTAACGTTCTTCTTCCACTTCTCCTCCTGGCGGTGTGCAATCACGTAGCACTCATCTGTTTGCAAAGGTTCTCGCGTGTTATAATTGCCCTAACGGGAGAAAAAGACCCCACAGGGAGAACCACCATGACTGAAGAGCGACAGCAAGAAAGTATCAACGATGTCCAGCGCCTGTTCTTCGAGCTTTTTGGGCGCGTACGCTATAACCTGCTGGATGGTGAACGCGTGGTACGAGATCTGCTGGATTGGCACGACCTCTGGTATAGTGTGCTCCCCACGCGTTTCCCTTACTCTTTCAACACACAAGATGACAAGCAGTACCACCCCTACACGGAACTCAGCATGCTACGCCACACACGCTGGGATAGCTGGCCCGCTGACGCCCTCTACATCTGGACCAACGACAAAGCCCTCCTGCAACTACGGCAGCGCATTGAAGAGCGCTGGGAGCCAAGCGAGATCGAGATCATCTCACCGGAGGCAGATGAGGAAATGCGCTTCTCTCACCTGGACGATGAACATGATCCTGTTCGAGGCAGGCGATCAGGTAGAACTGAAAGGCATCGATGCCAGCATGCCCATCGCTACTCACTCTAGGCATGTACCGTTTTCGTAGGGTAGCCGACAGAGAAGAGCAGCGAATCCAGCAAGATATACTTTACTGTAGGGATGATAGAACGGCGCTCCTGGCTCAGATGAATAGGCACGCTTTCAAGCTTGCTCGCCTCGAAGCCATCAAAACACCACGGTGACTAGTACACTGAGGTAGAAAAAACTCCATGATTAAGCAAGCCGAGAGATTGACCCATATGATAGGAGATGCCTCTTGAGAATATTTGTTGCAATACAACCCTTGTGAGCGCAATGAAAATCCTCTATACTCCGGTTGGGAAGCAGCGCAATACTGGGGGTAAATCGAATTCCTCCAACACAGAAGTATGAATGTGTCTAAGGAAGACAAAACATGTGGAAAAAGCGTAAGCTTCTCTGGGTCATCATCTCAGGGGGAATCCTCATCGTTGTCCTAAGCCTTTCTTGGTTAGAGCTTCCCTGGATGGCGAATCATTTTGGATTTGCCTTACCAGGACAAGGGGGTCTCCCCTATCGCATTGCATACGCAGGTCGGACCTATACCAACCTCGCAACCTGTGCGCACGCAGGCTGGTGTCAAAGTCCTTCATCAGGCACACGCCCCGATCCTTTGTGCTGGAAGGAAGAGGACATCCAACAGCATGGTGACTGGCCCCTCGTTCACGTTGGAGCAATCTCTACCCTCTTTGGCTCACCTTACTCCCTGATGGCTTCTCAATCCAATGTTTCCAGCAAGCTGACAGTCGTCAGCACCTTTCTCGTCTCTGACACAAACTGTTATGTCCCCTATGGACTGGAGGGAGGACCATAAGGTTCTGTCTGCTCCTCTCTCTGATTTATCGCAAGGGATACTTTCGGGAGGAGTCCTCTATCACATAAGTTACTGTTCCAGCCCCGTGTACGTCCACCTGATGGGTTTAGCCATGGTACGATTGTAATAAGCCATGAAGGCCAGGATCTGGTCGCGTCAGTCATCAAGCGAGGTGAAATGGCCCCGTTTGAGCCGTTTGCGCACCAGAATACTCAGCCAGATTTCAACCTGGTTCATCCACGACGCATGCTTAGGTGTGTAATAAAAGACCACTTGGTGGGTTGGGTCGTGCAAGAACGTAGCACGGCTTTCCATCGAGCGAAGGATGCCGCTCTTGCCTTTGGCGCCCAGCATCGTCTCGGCAATCCCTTCCTGTTGAGCCACCCAGCGGACCAGCGCCTCGGACTGATTGATATTCAAGTTATCCAGCATGAGATACCACGTTGTTGCCTGAGGATCACTAGCAATCAAGCGTTGCAGGTGCGCCAGCGCATCCTCCTCGTTGCGTGTCGCTCCCCAGGAGGATTCGATGACCTCTCCAGTCACGACATCGAGATTGATGAACCAGGACAACGTTCCGTGCCGGATATATTCAAACTCACGCCGCAGGGCGTGACCCGGCAGCATTGGCAAATCAGGATGTTTGCGCTCCAACGCCTGGACCCCGGTTAATTCATCCATGCTGATGGTGCGTTCGCCTCGTTTGGCTCGTTCGGCTGCCTTTGCATAGACCTGGCAGCCTTCAACAATTTTTTCTTCCCGCCGCTCGTCGGCCACTTCTGTCAACCAATACCGGAAGCGGTGCGGTTGCAGTCCCCATATTTCTCGCAGGTAGGAGGCATGTCGTGGAGAGATCTGTTCCACGATGCCCCTGGCTTTCAATTCGTCAGCGATTTCTCGCCCTGTCCACTGACTGATCGGGCGCCCGGTTTTCATCGGCGCTTCGCACGCGACGGCGGCAATCTGGCAGCGTTGCTCGCTGGTGATCCTGGCCGGAACTCCTGGTCGGGGCACATCGTGTAAGCGCTCTACGACGCTGAGCGTGTCCAGATCAATGCCTTGCAGCCCTACCCAGCGATCACGCCACAAGCGCGCCGTATCCACGTGAATGGCCAGTTCGCGTGCAATCTGCGCATTCGAGTGGCCTTGCGCCGCCTCTAGCACGATGCGTGCCCTCAGCACCTGTTGCTGTTCGCTTCGATGACGTTTGGTGATCTGCACTAACTCTTCTTGCTCTTTTTCACTGAGTATGACCGGGGTTGCTCGTTTCGGCATGCCTGTTCTCCCTGGCTTTTTCCTCCTATTCTATCATGGAACTATTTCTCCCCCAATGTACTAGTATAACGTATTTCTGTAACCTCTACCTCTTTTCATGCTTATGATGATCGACATCACGTTTGTACCAAAGTACTTGAGCACATATGCTACACTAGTAGCAAATCTGAGTGGGGAGTAGCACCGTGAATCCGTACCAGGTCATCTAGCAACGCCATGCTGTTGAACGCATGGCGCAGCGAGGGGTGAGTGGGGAAGAGGTTATGCATGCGCTGCTCACCGGGGAGACCATCCAGGTCTATGCTGATGATACACCGTTTCCCAGCGAGTTGCTACTTGGCTGGCGAGAGGGACGTCCACTCCATATCGTGGTGGCCACCGATACACGAAGGCAAAGGAAGATTGTGATTACCGTCTATGAACCGCACCCAGGACAATGGGAGGCTGATTTTAGGAGGAAAAAACCATGAGATAGGCGTACAGGTAGATGTTCGCTCCTATGCAGCGTGAGGACTCCTATGAAAGGGATCACTTTCCTCAGGAAAAGCACCGGACCCGGTGAAATATACTGCGTTGCAGCGCAGATATCGCTGCACTCCAAGCGCGGATCAATCTGCTGGATTTGGAGCTTGCCCTCCTTTAGTTCCTCAATCGTTACAGGCTAAGCTGTAACGTTCTTCTTCCACTTTCCCTCTGGCCTATGATCAATTCCACTGGATTCACTTCACGATGCCCTCCACTATGGTGATCATCATGCTACTTCAAGAGAAGAGGGAACTGCATGTATAGGAGTGGAGGTAGACGTTCGCTCTCATGCAGCATACACTTCTCCCTTCTCCATTGAAGTATTCCCTCGGCACGAAACGGCTTTCAGCAACATGGCTAAGATGACTTGTCGTTTTATTGTTCTGTGTATGTTTTGTCACAGACGCGATTGAAAGGTGGGATCATGCTGCCTTGTTATCGCGCCTTGCGAAATGAAAGGAGAAACCTCATGACTCAGAACCATCAGCGTTTCCAACGTACTCAGCAGCAACACACCTCCCAGCCAAATAAGAGTCACCGTCCTCCACCAGGAAATCAAGAGGAACAACGCAGGGAATTTCTCTGGCGGGAGCGGGTGCGACTTGAGCTACAGGTGCAAGCGCTGCTTGCGCGTGGTGAAAGCCTCGCCCGTCAGTGGCAGCACTTGCAGGAGAGGAAAGCGGCTTTAGGGAACCAACTCCCCAGAGTTGCCGGCCAGATCGTGCTTTCCGGTCTGGTGGGAATCCGCCAGCTTCCATCAGAAAGACTGCACTTCTACGAAAGGGATCGTATCGCTCAGGAAGAATACCGTCTCCAGCAAGACATCATCCGCTGTCATGGCGATGCGGCTGCACTCCACGCGCAGATCAAGGTGCTTGATTTCGAGCTGTCTCTGCTTTGAGCGAGCGTAACGTGACCGTTGTCGCGGTAATGTTTCTCATCAGACTCACCCGATCCTGGTGAACGATCGCAGAGGTCACATCCTGCCCTACCTCATCCTGTTCCCCTCACTGGCATAGCCTCTCTTCACTACCCCCTACTCGTCATCCCATTCCTATTCCACCTCTCAGCCATAACCCCTCCTGGATACTACGGACTCACACACAAGCATCTCTGCTTGCTTGTGCACAATGCCCGCATCCCATTGACTCTGTTCCACCTCTTGTTGTCAGCACATGGCTCACCAGCTTGAGAAAGCTGTGTGGGCCTTTGTGTGTCGTGCGCCGGAGCGTTTCATCCAAACGCTCCGGCGCTTGTTTTTGGAGAGGCGACCTGCCTCTCTTCTTGTTTCTTCCATGCAGCAAAGCGGTACAACTGCCTGCTGTGTGGTCTTGTCGAACGAAGGAGTTTCAACCATGGACATCACGGTGATCGTACGTACACTAACACCCCTGGCAGATACCTTTGAGTTTTACGCCATACCCTATCACCTGACCGGCTCACTGGCCACCTCAGTGTATGTGAAAGCACACGCAGTGCAGGGGATCGAAGTGGTCAGCGACATCAAATTCAGCCAGGTCCCGGCTCTGGTTGTACAGCTTGAGAACACCTATGACGTCAAAGAGATCGCCCTGCGCAGCCGGGCCTTCTCCGTCGCTTCGCCTGAGGATACCATCCTGACCTTGCTGGAACGCTACAATGGGGGTGTTCAGCGCTTCCAGCGTCTCTGGGAGAGTATCGTGGAGATACTTGTCATGCGAGGAAGCACGCTTGATCTCGCGTACCTGCGACTGTGGGCAACCTCGCTGGATGTCGCCCTCCTTCTGGAGCAAGCTCTAGCTACAACAGGCGTATCCGACGCTTAGCAGGTTGTCCACATGTTCTCTACGAGTTCTCCACACTCTATCCACAGGGGTTTTATACCAGCAATGTGAATGGCCACATTACCCTGTCCGGTAATGTGGCCAATTGTTTTTCCCTCCATGTATTGAAAGGAGCTACCTTGATCTTACCACCATTAGCGGAAGATTACAATGAAAATTTTCCTAGCATTACACATCCGTTCTTTGACGATCACTATACCAGAAGAGAGCACTACCTACAGCAGCATTTGAAACAGCATGCACCAGCCATGTTGGATGGCGGACGCGCTATCCTGTGGTTCTGCCGCTTGTGTCAGAGGCCGTGGTTTGAACTGGGCCGAACGGCATCGTTTGTGTGTCTGAGCAAGTCCCAACTTGCCAAGGTCGCTCAACAACTGGGTGCAGAGGTGCGCGCCACCTCCTCATTCCCAGTGTCGATTTGCCCCTTATGTGCTGCTCTTCAGCTCGGTGGCATGCCTAGAATCGAAGAGTACCCGAACGGGCAAGGCTATCGGTTCATGTGGGAACGAATACAGTCGCCCCACGTGAGGTTCTTCTGTCTGCTGTATGCATCTCACAACAGTTCTCTACAAGCGTCGCTGAGAAAAGCCTGCTCTCTTCCCAGCGATATTCCGACAGCATCTATAGAACACGTGAGGAGCGTGCTTGGATGGCTGAAGACCCTGCCCGATCCCAGAGAACAGGAGGCAACACCACTCCCACAGAGCCTCCACGAGCACATGAACCAGATCGCTCCTCCAAAACCGGGCCTTTCCTGGTGTGGCTATAGCTGGCAGGCACAGTCTTCTCCAGTAGGGAAAGTGCTTGTGGCGCCTGGCATGACCTTTCCACTATGGTCCATCTGCTCATCGAGCTTGCTGGTCGCCTGCTGGCGGCAGATCGCGCAGGCGATGGAAAGGGTACTCGCATGCTGACCATCACCACACAGCAGGGCAAGGCGATTGAGATTGTGTTGCAAACGGAACTGCGCGATCCGCTCGATGCGGGCACACATCTACGAGCATTCTGCCATCTCCATGGCAGCGATCACCAGCGTTCGCTCTCCATCGACAAAGCAACCGGTTGGGGACACTGTTTCAATGCCACCTGCGAAGCAACGGTCCTGGTCGCGGAGTGGAACCCGGCACTGGCAAACCGCCTCCTGGAAACACACTCCCGGCGACGCTCTGCTACAGATGCACCCGCTTGCTCGTTTACGCAACAGTGGCGATCGTCACCCAGGTTTCCTGCCGTCGTACGACCTCCCGCGAGATTGCCGCCAGCATGGCAACAAGAGGAAGTGGCGATACTACGGTCGCTGGAAGAGCAGATGCGGGCAGCACTGGCACATGCACCGCGAGCACAAGCCTACCTGGAGGAACGAAAAATCCCGCTGGAGCTAGCCTGCGCAACAGGCGTTAGCTATCTTCCACCAACCATGCTCGACACGTCTATCTGTGCGGAGAAGCAACGTATCCTGCAACGGTGGAAAGAGCGCCTCATCTTCCCGCTGGCCTCTCCAGCAGGTAAAGGGTATATCGGACGCTCACTGTGGCGCTGGCAACCCGGCATGGATGAGAATGTCCACAAGACACTCCTGGAACAAGAACATGCCCCGAAACGCTGGATCAAAACCAATCCTGCGGGCTGGTTTGGGTATGATCCAGGGCAACTTTCAAAGCGTCTTATCCTGGTCGAAGGAGCTTTTGACCGCTTGACACTGCTCGCGGCAGGCTTTCAGGCTACAGACGTGATAGCGCTGGTTGGTACCGCTGCTCAGGCGAACTGGTTTCCTGCTCAGGTGAAATCAATTATCCTGGCGTTGGATGCTGACGAGGGTGGCACAGATGCTATGCGGAGGCTTACTGACCGACTGGGAAGGGCTGGCTTCCGGGTGAGGATGTGTCCACCTCCGCAAGACCGGTGGGGGAAAGATTGGAACGAACGCTGGCAACGGATCGGGTCACAGTGCGTCTGGCCGATCTATGAAGCATACGCTGCTGTGTTGCAGAGCGCCTGAACTGAAAGAGTTCATGTTTCTACCACAGCTTTGGACACATGTACTCCCTCACATAAGGGTGTGCATGCAGTACTTGTCTTCCTCAGTTACATGACCCTGTCTTCATGCGATCACAGGGATGAGCCTTTTCTCAGCGGGGAACAAGGCCAACATTAGAAATAAAATGAAGGCCACCTTCTTTATAGGAAGGTGGTTTTTGTCTGTCTTACAGAAAGGAAACCTTCATGATGGGACCTGTCTTAACGGGGACACTCCCTATTCGTCCCTATCATCCCACCCAGTTCTTTGGCACGATCAAGGCGGATGGGCAATTGCCGAAAGTGGCTGCGCTGGCCTGCCATCATCAAGAGGTGGTCGCGATCAGCCTGGTCGGCTACGACACGAGTGTCAGCGCTGGCCAGGTTGTGGCAGCGTGAGCAACTGGCCTTTGAGCCTGATCCGGCCATCGACTGGCACGGGCCACAGCAGCTTGGTCGAAGACAGGAGAACTATAAGCAGTTTCACACGATATTGCCGGGCACGAAAGAGGTGCATTCCCTGGCGCTACCAGCCTCGGCGCACATTGCCGAGGGCATGCTCCATCCCCCAGATGTGCCGCAGCCACAGCAAGGGCAAGGGCCTTCCGCCCCGCCTGGCCAGCAAGCACAGGTGGATCGCTCACGTTTCGTCTTAGGTAACTGGGATGAAGCCACTCCCCATCTACGGAGTTTTCTGGGGCATTTGCATGCCTTGCGTGTGATCTTCTTGCACCAGCACGAGAATCCCGCCCTGGTCGAGGCCTGGGCCGCTCAACTGTGGCTACAGGGACTGGCTCGTGATCTCATCAAGCCATTGCAGGCACTGGGCATCAAAGCCTGGAAACTCACGGGCGACCTGACCCTCTGGAGCCACTTGATCGGCGAAGGCGTGCGCTCAGGCTGGCTTCCCTGGAATGAGGAGGTATACCTGACCCAGGAGAACATCATCTCTTAGCGCAGCTTCAATACTCGTCTCCCAACATCTCACACCGTTCATACCTGTTCCGTTGTACAAGACCCCACTTGAGGATCGCTGTGTGCGGTGCGTTTCCTGCACACGAACGCTACACACGACAAACCTCCAGTGGGGTGTTCTTTGATTCTTCCAAAGGAGGACCACTTTCCATGGCACATGGCACCTTAGCCAATCTCAGTACCTCGGCATTCATACGTACCCCACCACGCTTCGCCGAGTGGATCGTACACCATCTGCTCACCTTTCCAGCAGGAGAGGCAGTTACCGTCCTCGATCCCACCGCGGGCGAGGGCGATCTACTGGCACCCTGCCAGGCCTTTCCTACAGCCCGGCTCTACGGTGTGGAGATCAGCGCCAACCGCTCCGAGGCAGCACGGCAACGTCTGCCTCACGCTGCCATTCTCACCAGCGCCTTCGAGGGCACCACCTGCACGCCCGGATCCATGAGTCTGGTGCTGGCCAACCCGCCCTACTTCTTCAGCAATGGTAAACGGGCGGAGTACCGCATCATCGCCGCTGCCGGAGAACTGCTCATGCCTGGTGGCATCATGGGGGCGATCATCCCGGCCAGATCCGCCTGGGATGGCACCATGATCTCGCACTGGTGCAAATGGTATGACCTGATCCGGGTGTGGAAGTTCCCTGACCGGACTACCGAAGACGAGGAGGGTGCATTTGAGGATTACACCCAGATCTGCGTGCTGGGCGTGCGTCTGGCCACACCACGCATACCTGACACAGCGCAGAAGAAACGCCTCTCCGGCTTTCGCTGGCGCAAACCGGAGAAGGTCGGGCAATCACCCTGGGAGCAAGGGTTTCCACCGCCAGATCTGCCAAATGAACCACTTGCTGTTCCTTACGTCGTTCCAGCCGCTCTCGTCCAGCCTACACTTGTCATCAAGCATGCGGATAACGACACGCTGCTGCAGGCGGTTGCGAAGTACGGGGCACAGCTCACCCCGGCATGGGAGGCGGCAACCACCTGGTCAGAAGAGGGATTCGTTGACGCACCTGCCATGCCACCTACCGGCGAGGCGCATCTGGCTGCCGATATCCTCACCGGGCTGCTCGACGGGGAGATCGTGCGTGGACCGGATGGCACGCCGCATCTCTTTACTTCCTTCGTCACCCAGGAATGGATCTCGATCGAGATCGATGAAGAAGAGCGGGAGAAGCAACGAGAACGCGGCGTGGTGCACCTGGAGGTCAGGCAGCAGCAAGATAAACCCATTCTTGGGGTCTTGAACCTGGCCAGTGGCTCCTCGCACTACTACCAGGGCGAAGAGGTCTTCACCTACCTGCAACCCTGGCTCCCGACCCTGGCCGCTCGCGTGATCGAGAAACGCAAGCCGCTCTACCGGCTTGATCCTGAGGAGTGGGAACTGCGCGTCGTCTCCAACATTGGCAAAGACAAGCAACTTCCCGGCGCGGCCTTTCCCGGCCTGGCCGTGGCGCAGCATCATCGCGTCTATGCCATGAGTCGGTCCATCGATGCCAAAGGGCGCACTGCCATCCAAGGGGAACCTGGAACCGGCAAAACGCGCATGGGGATTGCCACCGCAGCTCGTCTGGCCTATCGCTGGCGGCAGCGCAACGCAGCCGAGTTCTGTCAGCTGGCGCAACCGAAGTGGATCAAGCACCTCAGACGCGCCTGGCTGACCAACCCAACCACACGCGCGCTCTTAGGAGTCGAGCCGGTCTACGACGAGCAAACCGGGCAGGTTACCGCCTATCGGCACATGCGCACGAACAGGGTTATGGCGCCGGAACTGCTGGGTCCCTCGGCGTTGCCGGTGCTGGTGACGACGCCTAAGAAAGTCACCAAGGAGTGGGCCAACGAGATCCGGGCAGCCTGGCCGCAGGCCGAAGTACTGTTCATCAAGGATTATCACGACGTGGCCCACTGGATGCAGCGCTGTGCCAGTAGCCCGGCGCCTGCAGTGATCGGCATCTTCTCGCATTCCACCTCCAGAGCGTTTGGCAGAGCGTGGCAGCCGGTGGTGCATGAGAAAGCCCATACCAACACAGTACCAGACCTGGAGCCGGATCATGCGCTCCAGGAGGCGCTGGAACCTGTCTACGACCGCCGTGACCGGTTGGTGGCCTACCAGTTCAGGGAAACAGGACAGGTGCTTACTAAAGAACTAACAACCTCATTCTTCTACTGCCCGGATTGCCTGGGACGCATCGAGGCGACACCACGGGGTGTGCGTGCCCCGGACAAGGTAGTCAATGCATCTTCTTCCTCGGATGTCCCCAGAGAAGAGGATAATACGGATGTGCTGGAGCCGGTGACCAGTCTGACGTGGTTCAAAAGCAAGCAGCGCTGGTGCACGTGTGAGATCGACGCCAGGGCGACAGATGGAGGGATCAAGCTGTGTAAGGCTCCGCTGTGGACAGATGCGAGAACTGAGGCAACGCAGCAGAAATATCCCCAGGTACCCTTTGCCGCCTGGTCGCAGGCGATGGAGGTAGTGACCACTGTACTTCAACGATGAAATCGAGCTCTGGTACTGCTTTCCCACATAAAACTGCAATGGGGTCGCGCCTGGTTCTGTCCGAGGCAGGCCAGATTGCCGTGACGCTGCCTGATCTGTCGGCGGCGGAGGGATATGAGCCGGTACGCGATGTAGAGGGTGCTCTCATCGCCTATCGTCACTCCCTGACAGGGCAGGAACTGGTACCGATCTACGGCCTCTGGTCCAGGCGCGTGGTGGGCTATGTGGCAGCAGAGACAGGGAGGCTGGTGACGAGAACCACCCGCTATGAACTGCGCATGCCGCCGCCGGCCAGTTTTAGTCCATACGAGTACCTGCATCGCTTCTACAAAGGCTGTGTGGCCCTGGCCATTATCGACGAAAGCCACAATGGACGTGGGCGCTCAACGGACATTGCGCACTCGTTCCACCTGGCCAAGCTCGCATCCCAGGCCAGGATGAATGCCAGCGGCACCCATTACGGCGGTGACCTCGACGATTTCTTCTATTACTGGTTCAGGTTCAATCCACAGTTCTGGCAGCGGCTGGGACTGGGCTGGAACGATGTCGAGAAGGCCATCTCCCGCTATGGCGTGATCCAGGAGTGGACACGTGAGTATGAGTCGGATGCGCGACGCGGTACTGGCCATACCGATGTGCAGGTCAGCACCATTCCAGCACCCGGCATTTCTGCACGCATTATCCCACCATTGCTGGAAGACCTGTGCTATCTCACCGTGCTCGACGTTGGGGCACACATGCCACCGCGTATCGAGATCCCTGAAGTGGTTTCCATGCGTGATCCGGAGTTAGAGCAGGTGGTGAGGGAAGCAGAGCAGGCGCGCATAGAAGCCGAACGTGCACTTGCCGACCTGCAGAAAGCCCACCGCTCACGGCGTGAGGAACAGAGCACACACGAAGAGCGTGAGCATCTGATAGCTGCGTTTGACCAGTCAGAAGCAGAGGCACAGCAACGTGTGTCCGAGGCGCGTCGTCATGAAGCTGAAGTCAAAGCATGGGCGGCAGAGCGCAATCTTTCGCAGCACTACCTCCAGCTCGTGCGCAGGTTGGACGACCTGGCGCGTGAGCGCAACAATGCGGCGCGCCTGGCGAAAGGCACCATTCCGCGCTGGTTTGCGGCGCTGCCCTGTGAGAGTGCCTTTGAGGTGACGCAAACCGAAAAAGACGACTGGGGAGATGTGATCGGCAAGCGGCTGCTGGTGCGCACCCCGGTGCTGGCCGCCGACTACCTCTACCCCCTGGAAAGACGGCTCAGAGAGATCGTCCAGCAGGAGTTGTCTGAAGGTCGTCGCGTTATGGTGTACATGGAGCAGAACGATATCCGCAGTATGTCGAAGCGGTTAGAGTGGGTACTCAAGGAGTACACGCCGTGGACACTTCCCAACAATGTGGAGGCCGAAGACCGCCAGGAAGCGATCCTGGCAGCCGTAGCGTCAGGTCGTCACGTGGTGATTGTCCCCTACCGGCGCGTGAACGAAGGCCTCAATCTGCAGCGTGGGATTGACTCCATCATCTGGTTTGAGATGCCGATGAACCTCTTCATGCTCGACCAGGCCTCACGACGCGCCTGGCGACTGGGCAAACAAGAAGAGGTCCGCATCTACTACCTGGTGTATACGGGCACGGCAGGGCACTATAAGCTGCGCAAGCTCGGCAGTCAAAGTGGCGCTGCCGCGGCCTTTGCGGGTGAACCTGCACGAGGTGCCCTGATTGAACATGCCGGTGCAGACAAAACCACGCTGGCACGACTCAGCCACAGTCTGGAGTCGATGGACGAGGAGATACCGTTCTCCGCGCAGCCAGAAGATGAGACCGAAGCGCTCAAGGCAGCCTTTGCCCGGCGCGGTGAGGAATTGCAGCAGGCACTCAAACGAGGCAGGCAGTGGATCGGCGTGGTAGACACGCTCCCTGAACGACTGGCTGCCATCCATGCGGAAGCGGCGCTGGCCAGACCTGAGCCGATCATTGTTTTGAAGAATGGAAGCGTAGTGGTTGAGGCAGAGACGACGGAAGTGCCTCTAGAGGCACCTATCGAAGACATTACGTCAACTGAAGAGGAATCGACAGTCACGTCAGTACTTGATCTGCAGCCCATTGAAGGTGATGTAGCGACCTGCTCCTCGTTGGCAGACTCCTCCAGAGTGACAGCTGATGAAGGGGATCTGATTCCGATCTCGGCATCGAATGCGCCGGTGAACGAAACGAATGGAACCAACGGGCAGGGAGCGAGGCCAACCTGGGATACTTTGCTGCAGCTTCTAGAAGCGGAAAAAGCCAGGAAAGAATCGTCCAGGTCGCGGAAAAAGCCGCCTGAAAAGGTAGCTTCGTCAGCACACGCGACCAATCTTTGGGAAATCCTGGAGGAAGGAGGTGAACCGTGTAAAACAACGCTGAATACAACAAAGGTAGAGGAGCTGATGCCAGATACCACTCAGGTTTCGCAGGCCTCTTTGTGGTAGCTGACGTAGGCCAACTCACTCTACCCTGTCTTACGTGCTCGACTGCGTGATTCTCAACTATGAGATCACTCAGTCTTGTTGGGAGTGTACCATCTCACCTCTGCCATGGCAAGTACTAGAGGCGGTAATGGTGATGGGAAATTGCAACACACCCGGCAGAGAAGCAAGCGAGACAGGGTAGATATCGGTTGAAGGAAACAACATATAACGAATTGATATAAGGAGGATCAGATGTCTCTCGATCCGATGAAACACACACCGCAGGCGTCGCAAAATAGCGCCTTGCATGATGAAGACCACTTGTTTGGTGCAACCGCCCCACGTGATTGTTCTGAGCGTGAGATCAGCGCGCAAGATGCAGCACTGCTCGCATTGATGAAACGGCTCGGCATCGAGTCGCCGCTCTCCTACCAAACACGCCATCTGCCCATTGAGCGGCTCATCGTCCCCGGTGAGAAACTCATGAAGACCAGCGCGGGCCAGTTCCAGACCAACATCCAGTTAGTAGGTCTCTTACATGCGCCCCTGGTGGTGCTCGAACAGGGTCAGGGGATCGACGATCCGGAGGCCACCTTCCGCGTGGTTGCGGGACGCAGGCGTGTGGCAGGAGCCTGCCGGGCAGGGCTGACCTACATCGAATGCCGGGTCTATGATGCGCTCAGTCCCCAGACGCGCGCGCTGATCGTGCTCAGCGAAAATATGCATCGTTCCCCGGCCTGGGTCGAGGAACTGAAAGCGCTGGTGGAACTGGTCGATGAGGGGGTTGGCATGACCGACACGGGTTCCTGGCATCGCTGGCAGAGATGGGCGAAGAGATCACTGCTGAACTGGTGGAGCAAATTCTGCGCAGGCAAATCAGTACAGGTCTCGCGCCCTTGCAGGAGATGCTGGCGCAGCACTGGGTTGAACCAGTGCCAGAGGCCGTGCAAGCCAATGGCAACCAGTTCTTGAACCTGCGTGAATTGGCTGGCTCTGGTCAGGCTGTCCAGGAGCCGGGGCAGGTGTTGGATACAACGATGCCGGAAGTGGAGATCTTGCTACCACACCTGTTGTCCACGCTGCTTGCCTTTGAACAACAGCTTCCCCAGAGTCAGGAAACGGCCAGGGCACGCCTGCTCACCAAAGCGCTCTGCCAGGAACTAGAGATGCTCCAACGACAACAGGCAAAGCATACCAATGCATAAAGTGATGAAGGAGAAAGAAAAACCATGGCCATAGATTTTCCAAAAGCTGATCCAGTCGAACGAGGATGTGGAGAAAGGGAGCAAGGGGGCGTCTATGCGGAGTGTGGGCTGAGTCCCTACGGCACGCCGCTGGAGTACTTCCTGATCGATCCCCCCAGGCAACTACCGGAGGGCTTGGACATCATCAACAAGCCGCAGTTGTGGGAAGACCCCGCAACGGGGATTACGCACCTGCTCATCTGGATTGGGAGCGAACATTATCAGTGGTGTAGTGATTATATCGAGGAAACACGGCGCTTTGGAGCCTCACGGCGCATTAATCCCAACCTGGAACTCGCGCGACTCACCCGTGAGAGCCGTATGATCCTCGCGCATCCACGCGCGATCAATACCTTGTGGGAGGAACATAGCCCAGCGCAGCTGTGCCAGAAGCATCTTCCACGACACGATGCTGTCTCGCTTGCCGAGCTCTTCGCTGATCCAGCGCAGAAAGCAGGCCCTTGCTTATTCAAGCTCTGGGATGTCATCCCGCCAGAAGCTGCGACGGAAGTGTTGGAACTGGAGGGGGAAAGCCCGATCTGTCTGCGCCGTGTTGGAAGTACCATCTACCAGTACCGGCCAACCGGAGAGTCAGCAGAGGGGTTGCAACCTGGTCTTTTTGCAGCCTTGCCCATTACCGGTTTTGCTTTAATCCAGTACGACGATGGAACCGTCAACGAGCAGGCAAAAGCCAAACTGCAACAGGCGGGACTGCTCTTCTACGAGACTGAGAAGTAGAAAGGAGCAGCCAGATGAATGCAACCAACGAACGTTTAGTGATGGGCATTGACCCCGGATATGCCACACTCGGCTATGCTGTCGTCGCTGCGCATGGCAATGAACTGCATCTGCTGGCCTGTGATGTGATCACTACACCAGCAGGTTTGACATTCCCGCAACGTTTGCAGCAGATCTATGAGCGGCTTGTTGTACTGGTAGACGAGTACCGTCCCCGGGAAGCGGCAATGGAAGAACTGTTCTTCGGCAGAAATGTGACGACGGCCATTGCCGTGGGGCATGCACGCGGCGTGGCGATGCTGGCGCTGATCAATGCTGGTATCTCCATCACCGAGTACAAGCCGAGCGAAGTGAAGTTAGCAGTGACCGGATACGGCGCCGCCAAGAAGTGGCAGGTAGGGGAGATGGTGCGTCTCCTGCTGCATCTCAAAAGCATCCCCCGGCCAGATGATGCTGCCGACGCAGCCGCCATAGCCATCTGTCACCTGCACATGGTACGCTCTCAGTATCAGTCGCTACCTGCAGGAGGGAACTAGCAAGCAAGATGCGAAATACTGCGTACAAAGCCTAGCCCACAGGAGTTCGAACATCCTGTGGGCTTTTTGTTGGTGAAAAATGAGCTCGGACAACCCTGTGTTCAGTGGCGTCTGAGAGCGCACTGAAAAGAGAGGCACATCCTGGCTGAAGGTTCTGCTCAAGGGGAAGAACCGGCCAGATAACTAAATGAGTGACGAATGAGTAGCTCGCAAAGCTTCTTCGGAAGCCGTGCGAGCTATTTTTGTTTGAAAGGAAGAAGCAATGAAACAACTACGAGAACGGCTCCTGATCTATGGCTCACAGACACTCTTGACGGAAGAATTGTTGGCGCTGGTCCTGCGGACAGGCGCTGCCGATGAGAAAGGGTATGAACAGGCAAGAAAGTTGCTTGCGACATATGGAGGATTGGGAGGATTGTTGCAGGTTGAGTACAAAGAACTGATGCAGGAACACGGACTGAGTGAAACCAGGGCAGCGCTGTTAAAGGCAGTCCTGGAGCTTGGGAGACGGCTGAACTGGCCACAACAAGGGGAAAAATATCAGATCAAAACGCCTGCCGATGCAGCCAACCTGGTGATGCTGGATATGGCCTATCTGGATTATGAGCAATTGCGCGTCATCGTGCTCGATACGAGAAATCGGGTCGTAGACAACAGTCCGCTTTACCGGGGAACCATTAATAGTTCGGTCCTCCGCGCTGCAGAGATCTTTCGCCCGGCTATTGTGCGGAATTGCCCGGCAATCATCATCTGTCACTCGCATCCCAGCGGAGACCCATCGCCATCGGATGAGGATATCGAGGTGACAAAGCAACTCGTGGAGGCCGGGAAAGTTTTAGATGTAGAGGTGCTAGATCACCTGATTATCGGCCATCACCAGTTTGTGAGCCTGAAAGAACGGCTGAGGTGGTGAGAGGGGTAATGTACAAGCGGGCAGTAAATTGCTTCTGCTGGGTTTAAAGGCAATCAATAGTTAAGAATATCAGCAAGCTCACGTACAAATGGAGGGGCTTGCTGATTTATTATGGCTCCTTAGAGGAAAGGGAATGAAGAAAATGGAAAAGATAGTCGTAGAATAGGCTTTTTTGTGTGTTTTTTGGGCTATTTTTATCTTTCGAGATTAAGGCTATGGTCAATTGTGATAGGCACCGAAAGGGGGACTCCTGCTCACCACATGCTCAACAATGCTCCTGCGGCGCCTTCTCGCCTTGCTTAAACGACTATCCCTATCTACAAAATACATCGATAGACAGTTCTTTTGACAGTTTATCAGGTTGGAGTGCCCCCAAGAAGTCCAGACCACTCAGACGTTAACACAGCGCGAATTGTAACTCAAACTCATCAGGAGGCACATAATCCAACGATGAGTGGAGACGTTTGGCATTATAGACGTCTTCAAGAAAGGTCTGCAAACTCTCTTGAGCCTCTTCAAAGGTTCGATAGTGGTGCACATACACCTCCTCACACTTCACGGTCTTGATAAAACTTTCCGCGAAGGCATTCTCGGTTGGCTGTCCAGGGGTCGACATACTGATGTTGGCCCCAACATCGAGTAGACGCTCCACATAGGTATGGCTACAATACTGTCTCCCCCGGTCGGAGTGATGGATCAGCTCAGCTGGGACTACCCGTTGTGCTAAGGTGTTTTTGACAATGAACGTGGGGCTAATGCGCACTTTGTGTGATGTCTGAATCAAGCTGTGGAGAGGACGCGCAAACGACTCCCCCGAGCTAGTGTCGGGGGAGTGAGAACGGTGAGGGGATCTCCTCCAGTGACGAGGTGATCAGCGCCCATCCTGG
>WNFI01230081.1_pt1 | contig 23725 bp, 19 predicted proteins | sample 5400471 | NCBI WGS metagenome assembly WNFI01 (sample SAMN13153348, study PRJNA577476) | soil metagenome | isolation source: 100 cm saprolite on Douglas fir-dominated hillslope | place: USA:California | collected 2013-09-17
CCCCCCGCGCCTGGCGAGGCCGCCAGCCCTTCGAGCAACGCTTCGTAGAGATTGCCGCCGATCCCGAGGCTCATGGGCCGCTTATATCAGCTGCCAACCGCCGGGAGCAGCCCTGCCGGCACCGCGTCTGGAGGCGGAGGCGGGAACCGGGCGGTGGGGGTCGGGAGGTGAGGCCGGCAGGGGAGTAGAATGTCACCCAGGCGTCACCTGAGGGGGGCGCCGGGGCCGCGCCTGGAGCGCTTGCCCCCGGGAACAGGAGCTTGCCGATGCAGCCAGCAGAGATCGTCAGGTTGACCCCTGGCAAGCGCGTGCTTTTCCTCACCAAGGATCCCGAGCTCATCCGCCGCCAGCTGCGTGGGGAGCTCGACCTGCGCATGGCCGAGCTCACCGTCGACGAGCTGCTCGACGACATCAACACCGACGCCATGACCCCGGCCTGGGTGTGCTTCAGCCACCGCCCGGAGGACATCGCCCGCGATGCCTACGCCGGCCTGATCGTCGACGGCAAGCGGCTGTTCGAGCGCGACGCGCTGCGCAACGGCAACTTCGAGGTCATCGTGTCGGGTCATCGCAAGGGGGTCGGCAGCTCGCGCGAGACGGCGGTGCAGGCCGAGAAGTGGTCGGGCATCCGCATCGCGGTCGCCGCCTCCTTCGCGCCCATCCATGCGCGCAACAACATCAGCCAGGGCGTCTTGATGGCCGATCATCAGCAGCTCGTCCGGCTCGAGCGCGGGGAGGGCATCCCGCTCGCCGAGTTCTCGGCCGCCTACGACCCGATCACCCGCATCGTCGTCCAGCAGGGCGGCCTGTTCCCGTTCTCGAAGGCGCTGGCGGCCGGCGAGATCTCGCTGCCGGCGCCGGACACCGGGAAGCGGCCGATGACCATGGCCGAGAAGCTCCTGGCGCGCCACCTCCTGCCTGCCGGCGCTGGCGCCGCCCGCTGCGTCAAGCCCGGCGACGCCGTGGTGGTCGCCGTGGACGGCGGCTACTCGCACGAGTTCACCACCGCCCAGGTGCACTATTTCCTCGAGCAGGAGCACGGCCCGGACTACCGCATCCAGAACCCCGACCGCTTCGCGGTCTTCGAGGATCACCTGATCTATGCCGACGAGGTGCCGAAGATGCAGCCCTTCGCGGCCAAGATCGAGACGCTGCGGCAGCTGCAGCGGGAGTTCCAGGCGCACACCGGGGTGCGCAACTTCGCCGCCCGCGACGGGCTCTCGCCCGGCATCTGCCACGAGGTGGCGCGGGAGGAGCTGGTCGAGCCCGGCGACCTCATCCAGGCCACCGACAGCCACACCTGCATGGGCGGCGTCAACAACGCTCTCTCCTGGGGTGTCGGCTCGACCGAGTACGCCGACCTGATCCACTCCGGGTTCACCCAGGTCGAGGTGCCGGAGTCGATCCGCTTCGAGCTGGTGGGCAAGCTCGGCGCCGGGGTCACCGCCAAGGACGTGATGCTCTACATCCTGCTCGAATACGCCAGGCGCGAGCTGACTCTCGACCGGGTGATGGAGTTCACCGGCCCCGGGGTCTCGACGCTGTCGATGGACGAGCGCGCGACGCTCACCAACATGGCGACCGAGTGCAGCGCCAAGACCGCCATCGTCGTCGCCGACGACGAGACCTACCGCTGGCTGGCGGAGTGGCGGCCGGACGCCGGCGACGACGCGCGCGCCCGGTGGCGGCGCCGCGCCGTCGCGCCCGACCCGGACGCCCGGTATGCCGGCGGCGTCCACACCATCGACCTCTCGGCGATGCGGCCGATGGTGGCGCATCCCGGCGATCCGGACCACGGCATCCCGTCCGATCCCACCAACGGCGCCTGGATCGACGACATCGGCGAGGTCAAGATCGACATCGCCTACGGCGGCAGCTGCACCGCCGGCAAGATCGACGATCTGATCTTCTACCACCAGGTGGTGAAGGAGGCGGTCGACGCCGGCCTGCGCGTCGCCGAAGGAGTGCGCTTCCTCATCCAGTGCGGCTCGCAGGCGGTGGAGAAGTTCGTGCGCGACAACGGCCTGGCCGACACCTTCGAACGCGCCGGCGTGACCCTCATCCATCCCGGCTGCGGCGCCTGCATCGGCTGCGGGCCGGGAGTTTCCGAAACCCCCGGCGAGGTGACCGTCTCGGCGATCAACCGCAACTACAAGGGGCGCTCCGGCCCCGGCAAGCTGTGGCTGGCCTCGCCGCTGACCGTCGCCGCCTCCGCCTTCACCGGCACCATCACTGCCTACCGCCCGGGCATGTTCGCCGCGCTCGCCGCCGCCGGACCCGCCGGTCCCGCTCGGCCGGCGCTCCCCGTGCTGCAGCACTGAGCTCTGCCCGAGCGCAGCTCATTCGACGGACAGGATCTCCGGCACTAGGCGGTCGCCCGCCACCGTCACCACGGCGACGGTCAGCGGCAGGCGGAAGCGCCTGGCCCCACAGCTCCCCGGGTTGAGCAGCAGGCAATCGCCCTGCCATTCCAGCTCCGGCCGGTGGGAGTGGCCGAAGACGATGAGCCGCGCTTGGCGCAGCCAGTTCGGCGCGACGTCCTCGCGGCGATGGGTCATGCGGAACGGCAGCCCGGCGAGGTCGCCGGAGCGCACCGCGGGCAGGGCCGCCGCGAGCGCGCCGCCGTCGACGTTGCCGCGCACTGCCAGGACCGGCGCCAGCCTGGCCAGGCGGACGAGGATCGGCTCGGCGTCATCGCTCTGACCCCCGCCGGGGCCGCCGCCCGAACTGCGGACCTCCCCCACGTCGCCGGCATGGAGCAGCAGATCGCAGCCTGCCAGCCGCTCGAGCACCAGCGGCCGCAGCAGGTCGTGGGTGTCCGCCAGGACTCCGACTCGCACGCTCGAACTCTATCCCGCCTTGCCCGGCGCGGCCGGTCAGGAACGATCTCGGGTAGCGGCTCAGAATTGAGCCACTACCAAAGGGTTGGCCGGTGCTGCGCCATGCCATATGATTAGCGTTTAAGCTCCCGGTTTGGAGTGACTTGGAGGTGACACAATGCAGCTTGCCGTATTCTTTGGCGCCTCCTTCTTGGTGATCGGCGCCGCGCAGGAAGCCCCGCCCATCGCTAAGCACGTGGGCACGGAATTGGTTCCCCCTCAAGAGATAGCCTCGCCGATGCAGATCGAAGTCTCTATGGCGGCCACTCCCAAACGTAAGTCAGTGCAGGACATGGATGCTATGCACGCCTGGGTCGCTACAGAGAGCGCCAACTACACCTGCCAGACCGCGCGGGTGCGCCTGATCCAGATCTGGAAGGAGGATAACCGCGGGAAGGTGCGGCTCCGGATCATCCCGGACCTGATGACCGAGCAGCGACGCCAGGATCTCGACGTGACGGTCTCGGTCGTCTCCGATTCCAAGGAGGTGCGGAGGAACTTCGCCGCGAACTTGACGATCGGCGACGACCACAGCACGGCCAACAAGCTCGCTGCTCTGACTCTTTGGGCCGCCGCTGCCGGGTCAACCTCGAAAAGCCCGGAAGTGGATTTCGAGTTCACGAAAGAGGAGTTCGCCGCTCTATGGGGTCCGGACCGGGCGCCGAGCGTGCGGGTTGTCCTGAACGTGAAGATCGACGGGTAGTTCCCGGTCGCCGCCCTCTCTGCCGCACCGTCCACCGTGGCCGCCGCCTCGGAGCCCAGCCGCCAACCCGCGCCACGTCTTCCGACTGCTCCGCTCCTGCCTACCGCGAGGCCGGTACTCCCGCCTCCACCGGGGCCACAAGGTGAGGACCAGCCGGGTGATGGCTCAATTGAGCCACTACCGATCTCGGGACGCTCAGGTGCACCCCCTGCGCTGACGAGACCGGACCCGCTCACCACCGTCACGGGCCTGACCAACCGTTGCGTCGAAGCCCCCATTAACCGATAGGGGAAGAGGACAGCGGAAGCGGCTCGATGGCCTCCGGAGCCAATTGTCCCAGCCCCGCAGATCCCAGCAGCCCCGTCACCCCACCAAGGGACATGGCTCCGGAGGCCATCGGGCCGCTGCCGCGGCGCCGTAGGGGTAGCCCCTGATAGGATCGCTCGACAACGCCGTCGTCACCGAGGAGGGGAGCCGATGAGGGGAAGTCACGCCGTGCGCCTGGCGGTCGCTCTGGCCACTGTCGGGGTCGCGCTGCCGCCGCTGTCGCGCGCCCAGACCGCGGGGACGGGAGGAGGCGGCGGCGCGGCTCGTCCCACCGCTGCGGCGGCCGCCTCCCCGGCGGCGCCGGCGGCCCCTTCAGCCCCGGCGGCGTCCGGGCCGGCGGTGATGGCGCTCAAGGCGGCGCGGCTGTTCGACGGCCGCTCGGACCACTGGGTGCGCAACGGGGTCGTGGTGGTCGCCGGCGGCAAGATCCAGGCGGTGGGCGCGGGAGCGGTGACACCGTCACCCGCCTGCGCCGCGACGTGGCGGAGAGCGCCATCCGCGCCACCGCCAACGCGCGGCGGACGCTGATGGCCGGCTTCACCACGGTGCGCGACGTCGGCAGCTCCGACTTCATCGACGTCGGGCTGCGCAACGCCATCCGCGACGGGGTGATCGCCGGGCCGCGCATGCTGGTGGCGGTGCACATGCTGGGGGCGCGCGGCGGCCATGCCGACGGCGCCGGCTTCCCCTTCAAGCGTTTCGGCGAGGAGCCCGGGATCGACCGCGGCATCGCCAGCGGCCCGGAGCAGTTCCGCGACGCCGTGCGCTTCGCCGTCAAGTACGGCGCCGACGTCATCAAGGTGGGCGCCACCGGCGGCGTGCTGTCGCTCTCCGACGAGGTGGATACGCCGCAGGTCACCCAGGCGGAGATGGACGCCCTGGTCGACGAGGCCCACCGCCTGCACAAGCGCGCCGCGGCGCACGCCCACGGCGCCACCGGCGCCAAGGAAGCGATCCGCGCCGGCATCGATTCGATCGAGCACGGCTCCTTCCTCGACGAGGAGGGGTTGCGCATGATGAAGGAGCGCGGCACCTACCTGGTACCGACCCTGATGGCCGGCGAGTACGTGGTCGGCCATGCCGGCGTCCGCCACTACCCGCCGGAGATCGAGGCCAAGGCGAAGGCGGCGGTGGCGGCCCGCTCGGCGACCTTCCGCAACGCACTCAGGATGGGCGTCAAGGTCGCCTTCGGTACCGACTCGGCGGTCAGCCCGCATGGCCTCAACGCCCAGGAGTTCGCGCTGCTGGTCGCGCACGGCATGACGCCGGCGGCGGCGCTGCGCACCGCCATGGGCGCCGCCTCCGACCTGCTCGGCCTCGCCGGCCAGATCGGCACGCTCGAACCGGGCAAGCAGGCGGACGTGATCGCCGTTCCGGGCGACCCGCTGGCCGACGTCAAGGTCACCGAGCGGGTCAGCTTCGTGATGAAGGGCGGCCAGATCTGGAAGGTGGGCGGAGCGGAGAAGTAACCCGGGAACCCGGCCGACCCGCCGCCGGCGGCGGCGTTGGCCGTGCGCGGTCGATCGCAGGCGGCACTGTCCTGAGACCTGCGACCTCGATCGGCACCACGGCCGCTCCGATGCCGTCCCGCAGCGCTTCGGGTCCACCCTCCTGCTGTGCGGGAGTGCAGAGCGCGGCATAGCGGCCGGCGCGCTCCGGTGCGGGTAGCGGCAGGGTCAGCCGCGCCATGGCGCCGGCCGGTACGGGCTGGGGCAGCGACACCGGAGCCGCCCGCAACACTTCGCCGCCGTTGACGTCGACGATCCGGCAATCGACGACCACCCGATCGCGGCCGCCCTGGCCGCCGGCCGACGACCAGGCGTCCGCCCCCAGGTTGGTGATCTGAGCGCCCAGGCGCAGCTTCTCCCCGACCGCCACCGGTCCGATGGGCGGAGCGATGGTGAGCGCAGCGGTCAACTGGGCCAGCGGCCGAGGCTGGGGAGGCAGCAGACGGTATCGTCCGGCCGGAACATAGAGCCGCATCCTGCCGAAGGGGACGACCCTCCACGGCCTGCCGGCGGCCGACAGGTCGGACAGGAACGCAAGGTAGCTTTGGCGCATCGAAGAGTAGAGGGACGCGAGCTCCTCCGGCAGGCGATCCTGGGGATCCCAGACGTAGGCATCGACCGGGAGGCTGTCCACGTACCGTGAATAGGGCGGATATCGATCCCAATCTTCGTAGGGAGCGACGACGACTCGTTCGTGGCTCTCGAAGGTCATCTTGTAGGCGATCCAGTAGCCGCCGTAGGCGCCCCGGAAGCCGTGCCGGCGCAGGTAGAGGAGCGCCTCGGCCAGCGGGTCCCGGACGCGCCTTGGCAGCAGGTCGGGATCGAGCACCCCTTGATCCAGCTCCCAAAGGGCGCTCTGTGCCGCCGGTACGCCGATGAGGAGAAAAATGGCCAGAGCCCCGGCTGCCCATGGCACCGCGCGCCCGCGGAGCGCCAGTCTCGTCAACGCGAGGCCGCCGATCGGGCCGAGGCTGGTCAGCCAGGGCAGGAGATAGCGGCTCGACTCACCGTTGACCGGATTCGGGCTGAGCACGAAGAGCAGCGCGGTGACCGGGATCAGCAGGACGAGCAGCAGCTGCGTGCTGGGCCCTTTCGCTTCCCGGCGGCTCTCTGCGGGCGGCGTCGGGATCGGCGGGCCGTGGGCCGGTTGCCGCCGGGCGGACCAGCCGGCGAACAGCCAGGCGCCGGCGTAGAAGGCGAGGATCAGAAGGCCAAGCAGCCCGCCGCCCAGGCGAGGGCCTACCCACACCTCGAGCGCCCCGTCGCCGGTCAGGTTGATCCCGAGCAGCGCCGGAGCGCAGCGGGCCAGCAGCAGCCAGAGGTTGGTGGAGACCTGCCCGGCGGCGGCGAGGGCGTACCGCGGCCGGCCCGACCCGCTGGCCAGGATCGCCCACAGGCGGGGCAGGAAACCGGCAAGGAAACCCAGCAGCAGCAGGCTCACGCCCTCGATCTGGCGCGGCAGCTCGGCCAGCTCCGCGCGCAGCTGCCGGCGGGTCCGGATGGCGAGCAGGCGCCGGGGCCAGCCGCGGAGCGCCCAGCCGAGGGCGAGTGTCGCCAGGTAGACGATGCGACCAGGGTGTAGCCGCCCGATGCCAGCACGCTCCACTGCACCAGCTGGGGTGAGAAGACGCAAAGCAGCGCGGCCCCCGCGGCGCCGGCGGTGCCGCCGTAAAGCCGGCTGCCCAGCGCCCACACCCCCCAGACCAGGAGCATGAAGCCGGCCAGCGCGCCGAGCTTGAAGGCAAGAGCCGTTGCCCCGAAGAATGGGAAGAAGGGCACCGCGAGAAGGCCCTCGACGATGCCGTAGTAGGGGGCGCCCCAGTTGTGCAGAGCGAGCTCGCGGCCGCTCAGCAGATGCAGGAGGACCAGAGCGTCGACCGCCTCGTCCGAAGTGAATCGCGCCGACGCGTTGAGCAGCAGCGGCAGGCGGGGGAGAAGCGCGAGGCCGAGCAGCAGGACAGCGCCGAGAAGCGCTCGCCAAGGGCCGCGCCGGGCGGCGGATGGACCCGTCAAGGTGCCGCTCTGAGACGGCTGAGCAGCGTGCGCGGCGATCCAGCTCCGGGCTCGCGGCACGACAGGATCAGGACGGCGCGGTCGGCCTCCGCTTGCCAGGTCGTGCCCGGCAGCCCGGCGCGCGCCGTCCAGGCCGCCAGCTGCCCGGTGTTGGCGGCGAGCAGCCCCAGCCGCTCGCAGGTTGCGGGCAGCCGTCGCTCGACATGGAAGCCGTCGAGCTCGGGAGTCAGCGGCACTGCCGGAATCCGGTACCGGGTCAGGTAGTCCACTGGGACGACCGCCCAATAGTCGCCAATTCCGGCTCCGACCCGGCGGTGGCGGCGCCCAGCGAGCGGGCGATCCGGGAGAGGCTCGCGCCGAGCACGATCGGCACCAGCAGGCCGAGGGGCAGCAGCAGCCGGAAGAGGAAGGCGGGGGCCGCGCCTGCCGCGGAGAGCGCCACTCCGAGACACGTCGCGGCCGTCAGGTAGAGGACCAGGGTCTGGGTGGCGCCCGCCTCAGGGTGATGTCGGTCTCGCCAAGGGGCGAGCCGACCCGCCTCAGGGCCAGAAGCCGGCGCCGCGGCATCGTCATTCTCCGGGATCCGCGGCACCCACCAGAAGAAGCCCCCCAACGCGCCGGCGGCGATCAGCAAGGCCATCAGGCGCAAGAGCTGCCGCGGACCGTTGGCGGGGTCGAGGCCCGTCGGATCGGTGACCGCGGCCAGGTCGGGCAGGCCGTCGCTGACGATGTGGCCCAGCTGGGAGACCGCGGCCGCCACCGAGGCCGCCGGCCGCAGGGCTGGGTCCTCGTGCAATGAGATCAGGGGGTGACGGAGATTGGCCGCCAGCAGTGGCAGCGCTCCGAGCAGGGTGCCAAGCGTAAATGCGACCGCCGAGGGACCGAGGCGCAGTGGGCGGCGGCGGGCGCGCAGAGCCCAGAGGGGAACCGCCGCGGCGCAGCACCAGACCTGGGAGTTCGTCCAGACAGCCAGGCCGCCGGCGAGGCCGAGGAGGAAGCCGAGCTTCGGCGCCGCGGCCGTGGCAGAACCGGCCCAGCGGGCGGCCAGCCAGATCGCCATGGCGAGGAGCAGCAGGCTCTCGAGGTACCCGTCGGGGAGTGCCAGGAAAAAAAGCAGTCCCGGCGCCGGCAGGGCGATGAAGGGAAGCGCCCAGCGAGCGGCGCCAGGGTCGAGCAGCCGGCGGGCCAGGAGGATCCAGGCGAAGACCAGCAGACCGCCCAGCAGCGCCGTCGGGGCCGCCAGCGCCGTCCGCGGAGAGGAGATGAGCAAGAACAGTGCGGTCGGATAGCAACCGAGAGCTCCCCTGGCGGGACCGCCGATGAACCACGGGAGCTCTCCCTGCAGGACTCTCAGGCCGCAGAGGCCGGTCTGGAAACTGTCGGCGTCGGCGGGGTACCTGTGAAGCGGAAACTGAAGGGACGCCTGGACGGCGAGCCCGGCCGCCAGCGCCGCCCATTCCCACACCCCCCACCGCGGCGGCGCCGAACCGCGCGCCACGCGGGAGGCCGAGTGTGGGAGGAAGAGCAAGCGCGGGCGGGTAGGCTGCTAGCCGTTTACCGCACGTCTACTGGAAATAGCCCGTGACGTCGACCAGCAGGTGCAAGTTGCCGGCGGCGACCATTGCGAACACGACTTCGAAATCCTTGTCTCCCGCCCCCGCAACCGGAGCGAGAGGCACGATGGCGCCATTGGCGAGCGCCGGCTCGTTGGCCGTGTAGTTGAGGGTCGAGACGATAGGGGAGCCGACGTTGCTCGGGAAGAGGCGAAGGTCGCCGGCCTGGGTCGGGCCCACCACCGTGGCATTGATGGTGACCGCCTGGGCGCCGTTGGGGACCCCGCAGTTGCCCTGGATGCGGTAGGTGTAGGGACCGGGCGACACCAAGGGAGTGCCATTGGTCTGCGAGCCTACCTGCCGGGTGTCGAAGACCCTGCAGGGAGTGACCGCGAAGTACTGGAACGGTCCGCCGGCCCAAGCGGGAGCCGAGCCGATCAGCGCGCCGGCGGCGACCATGAGGAGCAAACACCAGGACTGACCACGACTCGTGAGCTTCATTGGTTGATCCCCTTTCGATTGGCAGCAAGCCACGTCAACGCCTGAGCAGCCTGAGCAAAATCCGCGCCAAAAAGGCAGACTCCACAGGCTCTGCAGTGCTCGTCTCTCTGTATATCGTACGATACCATACCTGGCGACGTTTTGGTACGGTTCCGCAGGCGCTTCAGAGTATTCGCTGCTCGCCTTTCGTGACCGGGTAGTCTAGCATGGGCTGCCCATGATCGTGGACCGATCGACGACTTTCCTGGCCGCGGCGCTTGTCCTGGCGCCCATCCTGGCGCCCGCCTCTCTCGCGGCGACGAATGCGCCGATCAAATGGGCGACCCCGCTCAACGGCACGGGACAGATCCTCTTCGGCAAACCGGTGGTGGCGGACCTCGACGGCGACGGCAAGCAGGAGGTCATCGTGGGCACCACGGGGACCGCCGGCACCTCGAAGCAGGGCTACCTGTGGGTGATCAACCACGACGGCACCGTGCGCTGGAAGCAGCCGGTGCCCTCCGAGATCGCGTCCGCTCCGGCAGTCGGCAATCTGCTCGGCGACGGCACCAAGCAGATCGTCGTCGGCTGCGGCGCCTCGGACAACACCAACCCGGGCGGAGTCTTTGCGTTCCACAACGACGGCAGGCCGCTCTGGAGCTTCTCGCCCGGCCTCAATGGCGGCACCAACCACGTGCTTGCCAGCGTGGCCCTCGGCGATCTCGACGGCGACGGCCTGGACGACGTCGCCTTCGGCTCGTTCAACGAGTACGCCTACGCCCTCAAAGGAACCAACGGCACGGTGCTGCCGGGCTGGCCCGTCTTCATCCGCGATTCGATCGCGAGCTCGACCGCGATGGCCGATCTCGACGGCGACGGCAACCTCGAGGTCATCATGGGGGCCGACTCGCATTTCGAGGGCAGCCCGATCGACACTCCCAACGGCGGCGGGATCTTCGTCTTCCGCAAGAACGGCACCAACTATCCGGGCTTTCCGCGGTTCATCAGCTACCCCAGCGGCGTCACCCCCGTCGGCATCCAGTCCTCTCCCGCCGTCGGCGACATCGACGGCGACGGCTGTCCCGAGATCGTCGTCGGCACCGGCGTCTCGAGCTCGACCGGAGGCAAGCTGCTCTGGGCCTGGCATTCGGACGGCAGCCTGGTCAGTGGTTGGCCCATCGCCCTCGACGGTCACCCGAACACCTCGCCGATCCTCGTCGACCTCGACGGCGACGGCGTCCTCGACGTCGTGGCCTCCGACGACGCCCCTTTCCTCTATGGTTTCAAGGGCAACGGCACGCAGCTCTTCAAGATGCGGCCCAAGAGCTTCAGCGGCGGCTCGGCCGTCGTCATCGCCGAGCTCGCCGCCGCCCAGGTCGGCAGCAACAACCCCACGATCCTGCTCGGCGGGGTCGGATTCGACGTCACCCTGGTTTCGAAGAGCGGGACCCAGGTGTCGGACGACGGCTCCCACGGCCCGGGGATGCTGACCTACACCACCGAAAGCACGGTGACGAGCCCGGCCGCGGGCGACCTCGATGGGACCGGAACCTTGAACATCATCGCCGCCTCCGGCGTCAACGACGGCACCAACCAGAACGCCTTCGTCGTCGCCTGGAATGCCGGCCCGATCGGTGCGCTGCCATGGCCGATGTTCCGTCACGACCCGAAACACAGCGCCTGGGCCTCGCCGAAGAAGGCCTGCCCGCGGGTCCCGCCGCCCGAGAAGTTCTTCACCGTGACCCCGTGTCGCATCGCCGACTCGCGCCAGAGCGGCAACCTGACCTACGGCGGCCCCAGCTACATGGCCGGGGAAGAGCGGGTGATCACGATCCCGGGGGTGTGCAACATTCCGCCGACGGCCAAGGCGGTGTCGCTCAACGTCACCATGACCAACGCCACCAACGGCGGCTTCCTGTCGCTCTTCCCCGGCGGCGACGGGTTCCCGGGGACGAGCAACATCAACTTCTCCGGCGGCCAGACGCGGGCCAACAATGCCGTCGTGCCACTCTCCTTCGATGGCCGCGGCCATCTCTCGGTGATGGTGGCGTTGGTGCCAGGCGCCCAGGTAGACGTCATCGTGGACGTCAACGGGTACTTCCAGTAGCCGGCAGAATCCGTGCGAGCCAAGGCGGGCGGATGATTCCGGCCCTGCCCTCGATCACGTATCCCGGCAGGCTCGAATGCTCGAGGTTGATGTGCACGTCGCTGCCGCCGCGCGGGTAGCAGAACGCGCCGATCGCCTGCACGGCGGTCGAGAACAGGACGGCGGCGGTGAAGAGGACGAACGCGGCGCCGTGCAGCGCCTCGACCACCGGTGCCAGCATCCACACCGCCAGGGGCAGCAGGTCGGTGAGGAAACGGGGGCCGTAGCAGGAGCCGGCCCGCCAGTCGGTCCGGCCGTAGGCCACCAGCTGGACGGCGACGCCGGCGAGCAGACAGACCGTGAGCGCCCTGCCAGCTTCGGCTTGCAGCCAGCGGATCGGCGCCAGCTGGCGGCGCCACCGTCCGGTTTCGGCGGTTTCGGCGGTTTCGGCAGGGGTGGGTGCCGCGATCGCGAGTGCGTAGCCGCCGCCAAGTTCGCCGAAGGTCGTCAGGTTGTAGGCCAGCGTCAGCGCGACCGGCACGGCCGCGGCAACGAAGAACCAGAGGGCCTTGCGCCCCCCCGCCCATAGCGGCGCGTAGAGTGCGAAGGCCGCCGCCAGCGTCAGGTCGGGGGGGCGGTTGGCGATCACCAGGCCGCAAGCCCCACCCGCCAGCAGCAGCCCGGTTGCCGTCGGCGGCCCGGTGACCGCGAGCAGCGCCACGACCAGCAGCAGCTCCGCCGTGCCGTGCTGCCATAGCGCCTGACTGCCGATCACCCAGGTCTCCGTCCCGAATGCGAACGCGGCAGCCAGCAGCAGCGCCCGGCGGAACCGCATCCGGCGGCGCAGCAGCAGGAACATCAGCCCGGAAGCGACGGCGGCGATGCAGGAACCCGAGATCTTCTCCATGACCTCGCCGGCCCGCGAGAGCTGCGCCGGGGGCCAGGCGCGGCTGCTCAGATACGCCGCAACCGGCGCATAGAGCGGCGCGACCAGCAGCGGCGCCACGATCGGGTACATCGAAGCGTGGCCGCCGTCTCTCGCCGACTCGATCCAGTAGGCATAGGGATACCCCTGGCGGGTCGCTTCGAGCACCGGATCGAGGCGCACGGTTCCGGCCTTCCAGAGGGCAAAGGGGATGAAACGCGCCGGCAGGGTGTCGCCGATGCCCATGTTGCGGCCGTTGAGGTTGAACACCACGAACGCGGCCACGGCCAGGAGCAACGCGGCGCGGAGATCGCGGCGCCGCTCATCCCTGGCCGGCCTGATCGGCTCGGCGGCGCCGCCGCGGGCGGGAAGAGCGTCCGCGCGCTCGCGTTGCCGGCGGTCCCGCCGGCGCCGCCCCTTCCCGGATTTCCTCGCCACGCTCGCTTCCTCCTCGCCGGGGGCGCCGTCGCCGGCGCGCGTCCTTGGGGGCCGCTGACCTATGCCATCATATCGTGGTGATTCAGCAAGCGGCGGCTTCATCGTCGGCCCGGCTCCCGCTCCCGGCCGTAGAGCGCCGCGGCGCGTCCGGCTGGCGCGCGCGCCTGCTGGCGGACGGCCCGCTCGTCCTGGCGCTCGCCCTGCTGACCGCTTACCAGAACTGGATCCTCTGGAGCCACTTCAACGGCTACGTCTTCGCGTTCACCGACCTCGGGATCATCAGCGACTGGTTCTCGAACGCCCTCTACCACGCCCGGCCGTTCTGGATCACCGACATGGCGTTCAACCACCTGGGCACCCACTTCACGCCGACGATCTTCGGGTTGACGCCCTTCTACCTTTTGAGCCAGTCCCAGTACCTGCTGGTCTTCCTGGGGACGCTGGCGATGGGGGCGGGGCTCTTCCTGGGCCACCGCTTCCTGGTGCGGCTCGGCGAGAAGGTGGGTGCGCCGGCGCCCGCGGTGACCTTGCTGTCGGTCATTCTCGCTGGTTTCCTTTCGCTCAACCCATTTGTCAAGACGGTGCTGGGCTCGGCCCATATCGAGGTCTTTTACGTGCCGCTGGCGCTCGGGCTGTTTTACCTGCTCGTGTTCACCGAGCGCCGCGCCGCCGCCTGGATGCTTTTTGCCCTGGCCCTCGGAGTGCGCGAGGAGAGCGGTCTGTACCTGTCGCTGCAGTGCGTCGCGCTCTGGTTCCTGCCGCATGAGCTGTTCGCCGACCGGCGGCGGGCGTTGCGGCGGGCAACGCTGTTCGCGGCGCTCGCCCTGGTCTACGTCGTGGTCATCGTCAAGCTCGTGAACCCGCTGGTCTTCGGCATGCACGAGAACCACGTCCACAGCTACTGGCAGCAGTGGGGCGACTCCTGGGGCGAGGTCGTCTTCCACTGGCTGACCAGGCCGGTCCAGCTGAGCGAGGCGATCCGCGCCAGCGCCTGCCTGCATCTGAACCGCTCTTTCCTGTTCCTGCCGTGGCTTCACCCGCTGTACGGGATCGCGGTCAACCTGCCGGGGATCCTGCTGTTCTCGGCGGGGACCCCCGACAAACAGATGCTCTGGTATTACAACGCCTCCTTCCTGCTGCCGGGATTCATGGTGGGGCTTTACGTCGGCGTCTATCGACTGGCGCGGTTTGCCGGGCGCCTGGGCTTCCTCGCCCCGGCGCGGCGGCGGTGGCTCTACGGCGGCCTCGTGCTCGGCGGCGCGCTGCTGCTCGTGGTGCCGGTGCGGCACCGGGTGATGACGGTCGAGGAGCCGGAGGGCTACGGCTACCGGTGGTGGCCGCAGGCCGCGGCAGATGCTCGGCGCATCGCCGGCCTGTTGCGCGACTGCCCGGCCGGCACGCGCGTGGCCACGGACTTCCGGCGCATCGTCTATCTCCCCAATCGGATCGATCGCTACCTGCTGCACAACACCGCCAAGTCCGATATCGTCCTGCTGTTTCCAAAGGCCGACACGATCCTCGCGAGTCGGCCCACTGCCGGCGAGATCTGGAGATCGCTGGAGCACGACGGTGCCTTCGCGCTGCGGCAGGAGGGGCCCGACTTCCGCGTGTATGCGCGGCCCGGTGTGCGCTGCCTCGGCGCGTCCTGAGAGGCCGCGGCGGTAGTGGGGTGCCCCACTACCGCGGCGGCGGTGCCGCGCGGCTCACCGGCGCCCGGCTGGCGAGCTGCGCTCGGCAGCGGGGCAGCCGGGCACGATGCACGGATCTCCGCCGCTCCACCGGCGGAGCGCCTCCGGGGTCGGGTCGACGGTGGGATTGGGATAGCCGGGAGGGAAGTTCCCCGAGTAGCCGTTGACGACCGGCACTCCGGTCTCGAGGCCAACCCACATCGCTTCCAGCTGCGAGAGGAAAAAACCCTTCGCCGGGCACAGGCTGACATAGGCCATCTTGCAGCCGCGCGGCATCAGTGCCCGCAGCGCCGCGACGTCCGAGGTGAATTTGCCGCTGGGAAAGGCAGGCAGGTGGGTCTGAACCTGCTCGACGACCGCCGCCGCCAGCAGCAGGGAGAACAGCGCGGCCTGGGCCGGCCGGCGCAGCCGGGAGCGCCGCGCCGCGGCCTCCACGCCGCAGCAGATCGCGACCGCCAGGGTCAGATAGACCACGATCGAGATGCGCCCGACCGCGCGGATGGCGGCGGCTCCCGGCACCAGGTCGTACACCCACCACCAGAGGCTCCATCCCGCGTGGAGCTTGACCAGGTGTCCCCCCTGCCACGCGAAGCGCGGCATATAGAGCGAGAGCGCGACCAGCGCCAAAGCGGTTCCCCAGCAGGCGAGCGCCAGCGGCTGCTGCCGCCGTGCCTCGGCTCGCCGGCGCAGCAGATGGCAGGCCGCGAACAGGGCCAGCGCCATGAACACGAGGCCGGCGAACAGGTAGTGCTCCCAGACCACCGGCGTCCCGGGCGGGAAGAAGGCGAGCCGCCGGGCGTACCAGCTGCCGGGAGGCACCGACAGCCACGACTTCCAGCGCGGCAGGAAGAGCTCCACCGTGGGCCAGGAGCGCAGGCCGAGCTCGGCCCCTGCCCGCAGGTAGGGCTTGAAGGTGAAGTATGTGACGGCCAGCCACGCCAGCAGCGACAGCGCGATCGCCAGGGGGTGGCGGCGGCAGAAGAGCGTCACCCTCCGCCGGCCGTCGGCGTCGAAGAGCAGCAGCAGCGGCACCAGGAAGACCAGGCTGAAAAGCAGGAGCCATCCCAGGTGAATGCTTGCCAGGAGCTGGAGATAGAGGAGCGCCAGCAGCAGCCACAGCAGGGCGAGGCGCGGGGCCGCGACCATGCGCTGTAGAACCAGCAGGAGGATCGGAGCATAAAAGGCCGGGAGCAGCTGCAGATGGGCGATCTGCGCCGCTCTCGGCATGCTGAAGGCAAACCAGAATGCCCCCAGGGCGGCGAGCAGCGGCCTGACTCCGAGGCGGCGAAGCAGCGCCAGCATCGCGGCAAAGCAGAGCAGCGGGAGCAGGATCACCAGCAGCTGATAGGAGCGCACCGGCGGCGCCGCGAGCCGGAAGAGGGCGTAGAACGGGAGCTCGCCCATGAAGTTCTCGGAGTAGGCGAGGACGTTTTTCTCGGGATAGAAGAAAGGCGGCGACCAGAGCGTCCCGGGATAGGCCGGTTCGATCAGCAGGCGCAGCTCGTGCTCGAGCACGTAGTTGCAGAAGAGGGGATCTCCTGGATCCGATTGCAACAGAGCGAATCGGCTGGCCAGGGTGGGCGTCGCCATGAAGTGCTGTCAAGGCCAGCGGGGCGGCTGGGCGGCCGGGCCGCGAGCGATCAGGTGCCGCCGGGACAGCGCTGGGCGTAGAGCAGGAGAGGCTTCGCCGGCAGCTTGCGGTCGGGTGGCACGGTGAGCTCGATCATGTAGACCAGCGTCAGGCTCTCCAGCCGCTCCGGTCCGGCATGGGCCGCGTTCCACCGCCGGCAGAGGAACTTCCCGAACAGCTGCCGCTGGAACACGTTGTCCGGCGCGGGCAGGTTACCGAGGTACTTGGTCCAGCGAACATTGCCGTATGCCGCTTCCAGGGGCTCGGGCCGCGAGAGGTCGAGCGCAGATTGCCGCCAGGCGTCGACGACGCGGCCGCCCTGCGTGCGGCCGGCCGCGATGATCCAGCCGTCGTCGTCCGGCGGCGACGGAGCGAACATGTTCCACCTCTGGTGCAGCGACAGGGACTGCGCGATCCACTCGGCCGCCGACATCAGTCGGCCGAACGGAGCGATCCCGAGCTCGCGGAGGTTGAGCAGGAGCACGTAGACGAGGAGGAGGGCCGCGAGACCGTCGCCGAGCCGCCGGCCCCATCTCCGCTGCTCCCGGCGGGTGCTCCGGGCCTCCTCCCCGCGGCGATCGAAGCGGTCGAGCGCCTCCAGCGCGCGACCCAGGTGACCGCGGTGCAGCTGCTCCCAGAACCAGGACGGCAGGAAGAGCGCCCAGGCGACCGAACACACCCAGGGAAAGCTCCCGAGCCGTAGCGCCGGACGCAGCCCACAGAGGTGGAGGAGCACGAAAGCAAGCACGACTACGGTCTGCACCGGCCCGGTGTGCCAGGGGCTCCAGGCGACGACCGGCCCGAGGATCTCGATCGCCAACGTGCCGCGCGTCAGCCCCCGCAGCAGGCGCGGGAAATGCAGCAGGTATCGTCCCCACGAGGTGGATAGCCGGGCGAGCCGCAGAGCTGCCGCGATGGCGCCGCCCCCGAGCCAGGCCGGGCTCCACTTGAAGGCCGCGGTCACCCAGTAGACCAGGCAGAGCTGGAGGCGCGCCGCCAGAGCCGCGACAGAGACCACTCGCGGACCGGCCGGCGCCGCCAGCCGGCCGGCCGCCCGGTCCCATGACCAGCGCGCGCCGAGCGGCAGGAACATCGCCCAGAAGAGCATCAGCCGCAGCACGTTGTCGCCGCCATTGCTGATGGCAGGGTTGCGGGCTTGCAGCGCGAACAGCAGGTACCAGGAAAGCATGCTCGCCGAGCGTGTGTGCCACCCGGCCGCCAGCGCCACCGCTGCGAGCCCCGCCAGGGCGAAGAGGACGGCCTGGAACCAGGGCTCGCCGCTCGCTGTGTAGATCGAGAGGTGCGCCTCGACCGGCAGCCAGGCGAGCGCCGTGGCGCGCGGCAGCACACCGCCGTCGCTATAGTGCGCGGTGAGATCGGTGGCGCGGGTGGCGAGGTCGCACAGAATGACAGTGGCGAGCCCGACTCGCAGCACCGCAAGCGAGCGCAGGTCGATGCCCGCCATCTCGGCGAGGCGCGCACGCCAGCCCGCGAGCCCGGGAGCGGGAGCGGGGGCGCCGGTACGAGCCACTAGTGCCGGGCGGCTGTGCCAGGGCTGACGGGCTGGGTTGCGGCAGGCCGGAGTGAATCGGCCGCCGCGACCACGGCCGCTCCGGCGATGCCGGCGAGGCCGGCGAGGCCGGTGTCGGTGGGCAGGCGGCGGGCGCCGGCGTAGCGCAGGCGATAGTACGGCCGCGAGAGCGCGCTGACGATCACGCCCTGCCGGTGACCGGCGGCATGGAGGAAGCGGCCGTCGCCGACGAAGATGCCGACGTGGGAGATGCCCCGCTTGTAGGTGTCGCGGAAGAAGACCAGGTCGCCGGGGCGCAGGTCGCTGGCGGCCACCGGCACGCCCTCGGCAAACTGTTCGACGGCGGTGCGCGGCATGCCCAGGCCCTGCCCACCGTAGACCGCGCCCACCAGCCCCGAGCAGTCCAGGCCGCGCCGCGACGTGCCGCCGCGGCGGTAGGGCGTGCCGAGATAGGTCATGGCCTGCTCGACCAGGCGCTTGAGGTGGGCGGAGAGCCGGTTGAGGAACGAGTCGGCGTCGCGCAGCGAGAGCTGGTATTCGATCCCGACCTCGCCGGAGTCGCGGAGGACGGCCACCCCGGTTGGCGCCGGGGCGGCAGCCGCGGCGGGCGCGCCCTCGACGGCGTCGGAAGCGTCGCCGGCTTCGGCGGCGTCGGAGCTGTCTGCGGCGTCGGTCGGCTCGCCCCTTGGCGAGACCGACACTTCCCTGAGGTCGGAGCCAGGGCCCTGCGCCAACGTCTCGGCGATCAGGGGAGCTGCTTCGTCTGTGGGCTCGAGGACGGCGGCGAGAAGGGGGGAGGGGCCGAGGAGGAGCGGTGCGGGCTGGGCGGTGAGCGGTGAGGCGGCGGCCGCGAGGAGCATGACGACCGGGAGAGCAGCTCGCAACCGTCCAACCATCCGGACCTCCTATCCAAGAGCGCGCCGCGGCGGCGCAAGCGATGCGCTGCCGGTTGCCGGCTCGTTACGGAGCCGGCCCCAAGTCCTCGGGAGGAGCCGCTTTCCGAGCGGCTCGGCCCCATCGACGGGCGAACGGAACGCTGTCAGGGACGCCTTTCATACCATCGCGAAAAATGGCCTGTCAACACGAAAAATGCGTGCCATCGGTTCCTATGACGGGGGGCCATAGATGCTCGGAAGGAAGGCCTTTCGGGCGGAATTTTTATGCTCTGAGAGCAAGCCTCAGGACAGTGCCGCGTGCGATAGACCGCGCGCGGCCAACCGCCTCTGGGTCGGTGCCGAGGGCCGCGCCGCGAGCCGCGCCGCGAGCCGCTAAACTGCGGTGATGCGGGCGATGGTGCTCGAGCGGGTGGGGGAGGCGCTGCGGCTCGCCGAGATCGGCGACCCGGTCGCCGGGCCGGGGCAGGTGCTGCTGCGGGTGCATGCCTGCGGCGTCTGCCGCACCGACCTGCACGTCGTCGACGGCGAGCTGCCGGACCCCAAGCTGCCGCTGGTCCTCGGGCACCAGATCGTCGGCACGGTGATCGGCCTGGGCGAGAGCGCCGGCCGCTTCCGGGTCGGCGACCGGGTCGGGGTGCCCTGGCTGGGATGGACGGACGGCACCTGCCGCTACTGCCGCTCGGGGCGCGAGAACCTCTGTGACGGCGCGCGCTTCACCGGCTACCAGATCGACGGCGGCTACGCGGAGCTGGCCGCCGCGGACGAGCGCTTCTGCTTCCCGATCCCGGCCGGCTATCCCGACCTGCAGGCGGCGCCGCTGCTCTGCGCCGGGCTGATCGGCTTCCGTGCCCTGCGCCTGGCGGGGCCGCCCGAGACGGCGGTGCGGCTCGGGTTCTACGGCTTCGGCGCCGCCGCCCATGTCCTCATCCAGGTGGCGCGCCACGAGGCGTTGATCTTCGCGCCGGCCGGCGAGCTGGTGCCGGCCGCCTTGCGCGCCGTCGCCAAGGGCGGCACCGTGGTCTGCGCCGGCATCCACATGAGCGACATCCCGGCGCTGCCCTATGAGCTGCTGTGGGGCGAGCGGGTGCTGCGCTCGGTGGCCAACCTGACGCGCCGCGACGGCGAGGAGTTCCTGGCCCTGGCCCCCACCGTGCCGGTGCGCACCGAGGTCACCGTCTTCCCGCTCGCCGAGGCCAACGCCGCCCTCGCGGCGTTGCGCGCCGGTGCCTTCCACGGCGCCGCGGTGATCGCGGTGGCGCCCGATCCGTCCTGAGGGCCGAGTGATCTGAGTGTTTGCTACAGCACCGGTGATAGCAGGCGCGCCAGGCGATCGCCGGTGGCGTGGAAGAGCGAACGGCGGCGCCAGGCGCGGCGGGTGACCTCGGTCGAGTGGGCGAGGTCGGTCTCGAAGGCGCGGTCGAGGCCGGCGGCGAATTCGTCGTCGAACACCACCAGGTTGCACTCGGCATTGAAAAGGAAGGAGCGGAAGTCGAGATTGGTCGAGCCGACGACCGCGACGTGGCCGTCGGCGACCAGCGACTTGGCGTGCAGGACCGCGGCCTGGTACTCGAAGATGCGGACGCCGGCGCGCAGCAGGTCGCCGAAATAGCCGTGCCCGGCGTGACGGACGACGGCAACGTCGGTGCGGCCGGGCAGCAGCAGGCGGACGTCGACGCCGCGGCCGGCGGCCTGGGCCAGCACGCGCACCGCGGCATGGCCGGGGGCGAAGTAGGCGTTGGTGATCCAGAGCCGGCGGCGCGCGGCGGCGGCGATCGCCACCAGCGAGGCGGCCGCCTCGCGGTTGCCGCGCAGCGGTTGGGCGTCCAGCACCAGCACCCGGGCGCCCGGCGCGCTCGCATCGACGGCGGCGAGCGGCGGCAGCTCGAGCGGATCGCCGCCGGCATGCTCCCAGCCCTCCGAGAAGACGATCGCCAGCGCCCAGGCGGCGGGACCCTCGACCCGCACGTGGCTGTCGCGCCAGGGGCGATCACCGCGGTCGCCGCCATTGCCGCCATCACCGCCGTCCTGGCCCGCCTCGCGTTCTGGGCTCCGCCGGCGCCGTCGCCGCCGGCGGGGCGCGCTCGGCGAGCCGTACTCGACGCCGATGTTCATGCCGCCGGTGAAGCCGATGCTGCGGTCCACGACCAGGAGCTTGCGGTGATCCCGAAACGGTTGGTACCAGAGGCGCTTGAACAAGGGGTTGAAGAGCAGGGCCGAGATGCCGCGCTCCGCCATGTCGCGCCAGAATTGGGCGCGCGTGGCCATCGAACCGAGCGCGTCGGCGAGCACCCGCACCACGACGCCGCGGCGCACCGCCGCCGCGAGCTCGTCGAGGAGCATGCGCCCGACCTCGTCATCCTTGAAGATGTAGGACTCGAGCAGCACCTCCTCGCGGGCCCCCGCGACCGCCCGGCGCATCGCGGCGAACGCCTGCTCGCCGCTGTGGTAGAGCTCGAGCCGGTTGCCGGGAAGGATCGGTTTCGCCTCGACGCGGCGCAGCAGGGCCTCGAGCTCGGGGCCGCGCGCTCCGTTCGGCAGGGCGCCGGCGAGGCGGCCGATGTGGCGGGCGGCGAGCTCGCGCGGCAGCGGGTGGCCGATCCCGGGCCGCAGGATCGGACGCAACCTGCGCAGCAGCCGCCGGCCCCGGTGCCGCGGCCGGGGCCGGCGCCGGCTCGCCTCCCGGCGCCGCCTCATCCCCAAAGGCGCTCGATGCGCCGGCGGGCGATCGCCTGCGCGGCGGTGCGCCCCAGCAGGCGCACGCTGCCGCCGAGGGCGGCGAAGCGCTCGTCGTGGGTCAGTCCGCGGCGGTAGCGGAAAAAGATCTGCTGGGCGATGACGGCGATCTTGAGCAGGCCGAAGACATAGTAGAAGAGGATCTGCGAGACGTCGCGGCGGCTGGCGCGGGCATAGCGCTCGACCACCTCGGCCCGGGACAGGTTGCCGGGCTGCGCGGTGAGTCCCACCGGCAGCAGCCGCAGCGCCTCGCCGTCGTCGGGATCGAGCCAGTAGCCGAGGCTGGTGCCGAGGTCCATGAGCGGATCGCCCACCGTCGCCATCTCCCAGTCGAGCACCGCGACGATGCCGTCCAGGCCGGCGGCGAGGACCAGGTTGTCGAGCTTGAAGTCGTTGTGCAGCAGCGCCGCGCCCGCTGCCTCGGCCTCCGGCGCGCGGCGCGGCAGGTGCTCGGCGAGCCACGCCGCCGCGGCGTCGATCTCGGCAACCGGCTCGGTGGCGGCGCGCCGCCAGCGCTCGCTCCAGCCGGCGACCTGGCGCCCGGCATAGCCGGCGGGCCGGCCGAGGTCGGCGAGGTCCGCCGCGGCGACGTCGACGGCGTGCAGCTCGGCCAGCGCGTCGACCGTGGCCTCGCTGAGCGCCCGCCATGGCGGCGTGGCGAGTTGGGGAGCGCGGTCGGCCGGCGCGGAGGCGAGAGCGGGCGGCGCGATGCCGGACGCCGGCGTCTGGCCGGGTGGGGGCGCGGCTTGCGGTCCGAGCTGCGAGCGGCTCCGCAAGATGACGCCCCGCACCCTCTCCATGATGAAGAAGGGCGCGCCGATCACCGCCGGGTCGTCGCACGCGGCCAGCGCTCGCGGCGCCTTGGGGTAGTGGCGGTGGAGCCGCGACAGCACGCGGTGCTCGCGTCCCATGTCATGGGCGGACTTGACGCTCGAGCCGATCGGCGGCCGGCGCAGGATCAGCTCGCGTTCGCCGTCGCGCACCAGGTAGGTGAGGTTCGAATGGCCGCCCGGGAACTGCTCGACCGTCACCGCCGGGACGCCGCCGCCCGCCCGCGGCAGGTGGGCGTGCAGCCAGGCGGCGAGCGGCGCCACCGGCAGCTCCTCGCCCGGCCGGACCGGACCCGGCAGATCGGCCGCTCCGCCGGCGCTCACGGGTGCCGGTCCGCGCCGCCGGCCGGTGAGGCGTAGGCGGCCAGGATGCGCCGGGCCACGGCCGTCTTGTGCACCTCGTCGGGGCCGTCGTAGATGCGGGCGCCGCGCTCGTGGCGCCACCAGTAGGCGAGCGGCGAAGCGTCCACCACCCAGGCCTGTATCAGCTGGCGGGAGGCCAGCGCGTCGCCGGGCGCCAGCTCGCGTCCCACCGCGTGCCGGCACATCAGGTCGAAGGCGCGCTCGCAGATGCCGATCCAGCGCATGCAATGGTGGATGCGCCCCGGCCCGAGGCGCTCCTGGGCCAGCGCGAAGCCGGCGCCCTCGCCGCCGATGCGATGGCCGGCGGGCACCCGCACGCCGGTCAAACGCACCTCGCCGTGGCTGGCCCAGCCGGCGCCAGCCTCGCCCATCACCGGCAGGTTGCGCACCAGCTCGAAGCCGGGGGTGTCGGCCGGTACCAGCAGCATGCTGGCGCGGGCATGCGGACCGGCCTCGGCGTCGGTGATCGCCATCACGATGCAGAAGGCGGCGCCCTCGGCGCCGGAGGTGAACCACTTGTGCCCGTCGATCACGTAGTCGCCGCCGTCGCGCCGCGCCGTCGTCGCCAGCCAGGTCGGGTTCGAGCCGGGACGCCCGGGCTCGGTCATGCCGAAGCAGCTGCGCACCTCGCCGCGGGCCAGCGGCGCCAGCCAGCGCCGCCGCTGCTCGTCCGAGCCGTGCCGCAGCAGCAGCTCCATGTTGCCGGCATCGGGGGCCTGGCAGTTGCAGACGTAGTGGCCGAGCGGGCTCCAGCCGAGCGCCTCGCCGACCAGGGCCAGCTCCGGCAGGGTCAGGCCGGCGCCGCCCCAGTCGCGCGGCAGGTGGGGCGCGAAGAGGCCGAGCTCGCGGGCGCGCCCGCGCAGTTCGAGCAGCCGCGGTTCGACGGCGGGGAAGCCGGCGCGGAACAGCTCGCCTTCGAGCGGTACGACCTCGGCGGCGACGAGGCTGCGCAGCGCCGAGAGGCGCGGCTCGAGGGTCTGGGGTACGCTCCAATCCACGCTCGGTCGCTTTCGGAGTGGTTCGAACGGCGGCGCCCATTCTAGCTCGGGTCGCCGCCGTTGAGGCTCGAGCCTCCGACGAAGGTGGGGAGGGAGTTGGCAGGCCGAGGAAGGCCCGTCCGTCCGACGACGTTGCCGCAGCCT
>WNFI01566419.1_pt1 | contig 23716 bp, 17 predicted proteins | sample 5400471 | NCBI WGS metagenome assembly WNFI01 (sample SAMN13153348, study PRJNA577476) | soil metagenome | isolation source: 100 cm saprolite on Douglas fir-dominated hillslope | place: USA:California | collected 2013-09-17
TTGCGATCGCGCCGGAGCGCGCATTCGAACACGCGATGTCCACTGTTCCACTGTTCCATATCGGAGTTGAAAATTCAGCCGGTCGAGCAAACTCATGCGCCGAGCGCTGGAAGTCGCCGCGGAGTTGCCTCCAGTCGTTTCTTAGGGAACGGCATCGCCGCCGCTTGCCAAGGCCGGGAGCGAGCGAGTAGAAGACGCTGCGCGTCGGGCCGGATTTTTGCAATCCTATCGCAAGCGATTGCCTAACAAAATCCAATAACCTATTGAATACGCTTATAAAATTCTTGGGGAATGGTGTAACGGTAGCACAACAGACTCTGACTCTGTTTGTCTAGGTTCGAATCCTAGTTCCCCAGCCAAGCGGATGGTCCCGCGAATTTCCCCCATTCCGCAACGCGCCGCCCGACAGCAGTGGCAGTTTTCACAAAGCGCGCCAACGCTGTATCGGGCAACGGACCACGGCCCGCGATCAATAAAGCGGGAACACAGACAAAAACATCCGGCCAGGCCGCTCCCCCTTGGCACCGCGTCACAAAAGTGTTCAACTAGAGATGGTACCGCGAGAGCACCAGCCGATCAGGGGGAATTGCGATGCCAGCTATCATCCGTTCGTTCACGTCGCCGACGTTGGTGCTCTTGGCGTTCGACTGGCCAGACGGAGATGCAAAGGCAGATTTCCTTGGCTTTGCAATCGAGCGCACGCCGGGGTTCGATGGGGCAGCACAGAGCTGGCTTCCGAACCGGATCGGTTTTGACGGTCCGAAGCCCGACCAGAGCGACTTCCCCAGCAACGAAGCGCCGATTCAGAAGTTTTATTGGTGGGACGCCCGCATCGACACCAAGGACCGCGGAACCAAATTTTCCTATCGCGTTATCCCGGTCACCGGCACGCCGCAAGCGCTCGCGCTACAAGGCAATGAGGCGGGACACATCGACGTTGATGTGCCGCAGACTGAAGAGCATGACATCACGTCGCACTTTAACCGCGCCGTAGTCAGCTCGCAGGCCTTTGAAAAGCAATTCCCGGAAATAAATACGCCATCCGAGCAAAAGGCCGCGCGGGCCTGGCTCGCAAATGGGATGGAACAAGCGGTTCCGATATTTCTCGACCGCGCCGGCGGCAAGGATATCGAGGGCGCGATCTATCACCTGACCGACGAAATATGGATCATCCCAGCCTTCCGCCATTATGGCGGCTCGATCTCGCTGGCCTACAATCACACCAGCAGGGATGACACCTCGGACGCTGCCATCGACGAACTAAAAACGGCGGGTCGTCCTGCCGAAAGCTTCGCGGCCCGCACGCATGCCAATATCATGCACAACAAGTTTCTTGTGCGCGTCGGTGCCGCCGATCACGCCGAGGCCGTGCTCGCCGGTTCGGCCAATTTCACCAGCGAAGGCTTGTCGGCGCAAGCAAACGTGCTGCACGCCTTCGAATCCCCTGCCTTGGCCAAGCTTTATCTTGAGCGGAAGCGGTTCCTCGACGGCGACCCCGGGCTGACGCAGACCCAAAAGGCGCAAAAGGGCTGGTCCGATGTCGTCACCGCCGGCGATGCCAAGGTCCGCGTCTACTTTCCGCCTGAACCGAACGACGGCCGCGGCTCGCTCGATGCCATCGTCGAGGCCGTCAAAGCGGCCCAGCACTCGGTGTTGCTGTGCGCGTTCGATCCCACCGACAAGGACCTGCTCGACGCGGTCTTTGCGGCATCCGACGCGGGAAAGATGGTTCTCGCCCTCGTCAACCGGGTGCCCGGCGCCGAGCCGACGGGCGATCCGAACCGCGCGGATGTCGCCGCCAAGATCGAGATTTTCGACCGCTCGACCACATCGCACGACATCGTCGGCTTCGGGGCTTTCAAGTCCAGCGATACACCGGTGGATTTCGTGCCCGAGCGCGTTCTTTGGCCTCATGAAGACCCGAAGATCATGGTGCGGGTGCACCACAAATTCGTCATCGTGGACGGCGAAAGCGACAACCCCGTGGTGTTTACGGGTTCGGCGAATTTCAGCGGCAACTCGCTGCACAAGAACGATGAAAATCTTCTTGAGATCACCGAGTGCCCGCGGCTCGGCCGGATGTATTTCGCCGAATTCCTGCGACTGTACGAACATTACCGTGCGCGCGCCAGCTTCAACAACCGTAAGCAAGGCGATCACAACACGTTTAAGCTGACGGCAGACAATCAGTGGAGCAAGAAATACTTCGTGCAAGGGTCGCCCGAGGCGAAAGCGCGGACCGCGATGGCGGGCACGGCATAGGCGCCTTCTCGATCTGCTGCAATCGAATGACGAAGACGCCGCTTTTGTTCCGGTGTTTAATTTACCGCGAACTGTCTCTGTTGAAGTGACGACCTGCGATATCCGGAATGCGTCTGTGGAAGAGCGGAAGACACGTTGGAAAATTCTGCAGCCTATAAATGTTTAGAGGGGAGCAATCATGCGAGACCGCCTCTGGCTCTGGCTCATCAACATCATCGGGTTTGCTGCTCTGGTGATCTGGGTACAATCATCGTCTGCGCAGACCTCCGTACCCCCGACAACCACCTCAAATCCGGTCAAGTGCAATCTTCTGCACGACCTTGTGCCGGCCGACCCAAATAATCCTCTATCAAACGATCCAGCCAAACTGACGCACATCGACGCGACCACCAAGGACATGATCCTGAAGTCCGGACTGCCGTGCGCGGAAATCAACACAGACCAGGGGCCTGCGAAATCGCCGATCGAGAACCGTCAGCGCGGCTTCGACTTCTATTCGTGGCGAACGTTCATTGCGCTCAACTCGCCAGCCAAAAACTCGACGGGGATCGAAAGCTCTCACCCGGATACGCCGACAGTTTGGGAGGACAACAACAACTTCATTCAACTGCTCGACGTCATGCTGCCGGGCGGAGCGAAACCGGTGTGGGGACAAAGAGTCATTCCGCCAGCGTGCAAGAGCCAATACGAGGCCAACAAGAGCTTGATGGTCGTCAAGATGATCGAGGAGAGCTTCAATCAACCTTTCAAGACGGGGCCGCTGATCGACCAGCGAAACAACTACGCGATCTTCGACATTCTTATGAATAAAGCCATGTTCGACTACATCGTCGACGACGAGCATCCGCTCTACAGTCAGGCCCATCAGGCGAGCGATCAAAACTCTAGTTTGAGAATCGACTTTCCCGCGGGACATCACGACAAAAGCGGCGCGGGCGATCCCGGATCGATCATGATCAAGGTGTCCTGGAAAATCCTCACTCCCGAAGATGACAAGAGCAAATTCCACCATATCCAGGCGCTGGTCGCGATGCCGGGCTCAGCCGACGACAAGCCCGAGGCACCTTGCCTGGAAAAGACGCTAGGGTTGGTCGGCTTTCACGTGGTTCACAAGACGGTAGGACGGCCGCAATGGATTTGGACGTCGTTCGAGCACGTCGACAATGTGCCCGAGCAGAAGGACGTCGACGCCCACAACCTGAGGCACTCGTATAATTTTTACGATCCATCGTGCAGCGCGGAGAATTGTCCGGTCAATCAAACGCCGCCGCGGCCCTGGGATCCCGAGCTCGCGAATGAACTGCAATTCCGCAAAACTGCAGACGGCAGAGTTCTGTTCAACAGCCAGATCACCCGGGCGGTGCCGCTGACGGACGCTACCACAATGATCAATGGTCAATTCCAGTATATCCTCGGCGATACCGTTTGGAAAAATTACATGCTAATCGGCACCCAGTGGCCCAGCGCCTTTCCATGCACTGCCGATCATTCTGTGCTAACCGGCGCACGAGATCCCAAGACCGATTTCGACAAGCAGCCTGATATGAACTGCGCGCCAGCGCCAACCTATCTGGCAAACTCCACGCTTGAGACCTTCAGCCAGGGCAAAGTTCCCCTTGCGTCGTCGAGTTGCATGGCCTGCCACGGCAACGCCACCAGCTATCTGCGACGACCGAAAGACGTCAAAAACCCGAACGATCCGAAAGAAAAATTTATGAACCAGTCGGATTTCACCTTCATGCTGGAAAAGGCGCGCTGAGCGGGCGCGAGCGGCACGGCGGCCACGACAAACCAAGGACTAACGATGAGCAAGTCACCGTATCGAGAGCCGGCGCCAACAGCGCAAATCACAATCGACGACGATCGCCTCGCGGGACTGACGCGGCGGACCGTGCTGGCGGGAGCGGCGGCCACGGCGGCGGCCGTCACCATCGGAGTCGATACGCCGGCGATCGCGCAGACCGCGGATCCCAACTCTCCGCAAGATATGGATGCATTTGTCAAATTGTCCGCTGCGCTCACGGGTATAGCGGCAAAGCAGCTTGCCCCCGATACCGACCCGATCGGACTCAAACGAGACTATTTCAATAAGGTCAACGAGGAACAGCCCGCCGCGTTTCTGAAGCTTCTGCAAATCTCGAAGGCCGCTCCGTTCCAGGTCCCCACAGGCGTCGGCATTGACAGCATCATTAAGCAGGCCGACGTCGACGGGTTGGTTCGAACCATAGAAGCGACCGACGACGCCAAGTACCTCGCCCGCAGTATCGTCCTGATGTGGTATCTTGGATCCTGGTACGATCCAAACGTCCTCAAAGACGTTGCGGGCCCGACGCCGCCGCCCTTTATCGCTCACAGCGTCATATCATCAAAGGCCTACACGCAAGGCTGGCTGTGGCGCGTCGCCCAAGCTCATCCGATGGGATCAAGCGACATGCAATTCGGATACTGGACGCGCGAGCCCCAGCCAATTCAGGACTTCATCACTTTCAGAATAAAGGGCAAGGAGCCTGATCATGGCCGATGATGACATCGACGTTGTGATCGTCGGATCCGGTTTTGCGGGATCGTTGATCGCGAACGAACTCGCCAAGCAGGGCAAAAGAGTCGTTATCCTGGAGGCCGGTGGCGGAGTTCCGTCTGATATCAACGACTACATGGAGCGCTTCTACACAGCCTCCGCCAAGGTGCCGGAAAGTCCTTACCCGCCGACGCTCTTTGATGATGACGGGCAGCTAAGCGACGAACTCAACGATCCTCGAAAAATTGCTGCCGGGCGGCCAACCGTCCTGACATTGAATCCCTCGGCATGGACCGACGCGAAGAAGAGCTATTTGGTTCAAGATAAGGGCGCCGACGGCAAGCTTACTCCGTTCAGCAGTACCTATGAACGAGTTGCCGGCGGCACATCACATTGGCTCGGCACCAGCCTGAGGTTCGTGCCGAACGATTTCCAGATGAAGACGCTGTATGGCAGATCCGTTCCGGAATTCGTGGACTGGCCGATTACTTATGATGATCTGATCGAGTGGTACGACAAGGCTGAAGCGGAACTCGGCGTATCGGCGAATGTGGAGGACCAGGGCTATCTTGGCATCAAATTCTCTGCCAACTACGCCTATCCGATGCCGCAGATACCGGAAACCCTGACCGATCGTGCCGTCCGAGATGCGCTTCGAAACTTGGACCCAGCCCAAACAGCATTCCTCGGCATGGCGCAGCCGCCGAAGGAAATCAAAGTCCTGGGAACGCCGGCCGCGCGCAATTCGCAGCCCTATCGAAACCGGCGCGCCTGCGCCGGCAACACCAATTGCATTCCGATCTGCCCGATCCAGGCGAAATATGATCCGACCATCACCTTAAACGAGGCGTTGAACCACAAGAAGGTAACGATGATGAAGCACACAGTCGCGAGCGACATCATCGTGGACGATAGCAACAACCAGGTTAGCCAGATCAAATTCATTCGGTACAAGCTCGACAAAGATTCGAAAATTGTGGAGAGGGTCGACGGATCGATCAAGGCAAAGATCTTCGTCATCGCAGCCAATGCAATCGAAACGCCGCGGCTGCTGCTGATGTCGACAAGGGGCGCGCGAACGCCCAAAGGCGTAGCTAATTCCAGCGAAATGGTTGGAAAGCATCTGATGGACCACCCCTATTATGTGGCGTGGGGACAGCTGCCCTTGACAGAAAATAAACAGCTGTGGCCTTACCGCGGCCCGCTCATCACCTCGGGAATTGAAGACCTGCGCGACGGGCCATTCCGCGGTCAACGCGGCGCATTCCGTGTCGATATCGGCAACGAGGGCTGGAATTTTGTCATAGCTGGTCTGGCAGGCGGCAGCGATCCGGACATGACCACCATCGATATTGTCAACGGCGTCAACCGCAGCCTCACCAAGCAACCCAAGCGCGGCGGCATCGGCACGTTCGGACCGGCGCTCACCAAGGCGTTGAATGACAATATCACGCGGCAGTTTCGGATAGGCTTTCTGATTGAGCAGACGCCGGATCCGAACAACAGCGTCACGCTCTCCTTGGAGAAGGACGGCTTGGGGCTACTAAGGCCGAAAGTCTCCTACAGCCTCTCGCCTTATGCGAGGCGCGGAATTGTCGCCGCAAAGAAGATGAAGGACCTTCTCTTCCAGAAACTGGGGGCGACGGACTACACGACCGTTGGCCCTGACGATCCTACCCGCTTCGTCGAGCAAATCGATGGTCAATCCGTTGCGCTGAACTACACGGGCGCGGGCCACATTATGGGGACCTACCGCATGGGATCCGACTCAACGCGGTCGGTCGTCGATCCATTCCAATGCTCGCATGATCATAACAATCTTTATCTGGTCGGCAGTGGCACATTCCCGACCGGCGCCACCGCGAATCCTACCTTGACGCTCGCCGCCCTGGCGTTGCGCACGGCGAAGGAAATTGCAAAGAGGGTCTAAAGCTAGCTCGTCAATCCTATTGTCATCGAGGGATTGCATGATTGCATCTCACGTTCCGCTTGAACTGGAGGCGTTGACATGTTGGCTCTTGTGAAAAAGCCAAGCGGGCGCCCCGGTCGACGGTTGCTCGAACGCCTCGGGCAGGCGCTCGCCGCCCCTGCCTTGGTCGCGATTTTGAGCCTCGGCATGCCGATTGGCCTGAAAGCTGCCGATTGCCCAGCCGAACGCCAGCCGAACATTCCGAAGTCCGAGGAGGCTGCGCTCAACATCGACAAGCACAAGAAGCAGTTGCGTGCATATCACAAGTCCGACCCGGCGAGCGCCCACAACAGTGCCTACGAAAAGGATATCAAACTCGTTATCGATGACGCCGTAGCCTATGTGAGCAACGAATACGACAAGGTCAAACGGCCCGCCGTCGTGCTCGATATTGATGAGACCTCGCTAACGAACTGGCAGAACATCGATGCCGATGATTTCGGCTTCATCAAGGAGGGCGGGTGTTCGCTGCGGCCACAATTTCCATGCGGGTTTAACGCTTGGATCGAAAAAAGCCGCGCGGACAAGATCGGGCCGACGCTTGATTTCTTCAAAGCGGTACGATCCAAGGGGATCGCGGTGTTTTTCGTCACCGGCCGCCGCCACTCCCAGCGCGGAGTAACGATCCGGAATCTGAGGCGTGCCGGATTCGATAACTGGACCGGTCTTGTGACCCGTCCTGATGACGATAAAGAAAAATCGATCGTGCCGTTCAAGAGCGGGGAGCGGGCCAAGATCGAGAACGAGGGCAAGGGTGAGCACTACACCATCATCGCCAATATCGGCGATCAGCAAAGCGATCTCGACGGCGGCCACGCCAAATGCACTTTCAAGCTTCCCAATCCGTTCTACTTCATTGAGTGAAGCGATCGCGACTGGGTGGCCAGGGTCTAAAGCTTGTGCGGCGAGCCCCGGTAGCCTTCGACATCGACGTATTCGAAAAATTTCGTTGCTTCCGCAAGACACTCTTCGTTGGTGAGAATCCTGTTCGGATCGCTCGGAACCGGGCTCGTGTAGGGAAATTGTTTGGACTGCAGCGGGAGGCTATCGAATTTTTTCCCACCGTTCTCGAAAATCTCAAAAGCCTGATCGGTGCATAGAAACGAGGTAATCGACGGGTCGCGATCGACAAAGTTCCCGTCGGACGATTTGAAAAAGAAATCGTTCCCGGCCCGCATCTTGTTTTCGAATTCAAGATTGCCGTCGTTCAATGCCTTGAACTCCGGGAGTTCGATCTCGGACGCCGGGATCGGAACCGGAGCGCCGGGGATGCTCCCGATCACTGTGCCGCTGTCGTCCCTGATGTCCGTGCGATTGGCCAGATTGTACATGATGTTGCCGATCTTGTAGGCAGTGAAATCGTTTTGCAGATAGATGATCTGCTTGACCCCGGCGAGCGACATCACGCCCGAGCACTGCGCGCAGGATTCCAGCGAGGTATAAAGCGTGACTTGGCCGAGCGACGCGGCGTGCGGCTTGTTGTTGATCCGCGGCCCGGTCTTCCAGCTGTCGAAAATGTCGGTCAAGCTGAACAGCCGTCGGACCAGCCTCGACTCGGCGTGCTCCGCAGTACTCCTGAAGAAGGCGTTGTGATTGAAATCGAAGTCGATGATATGGCCGTTGCCATCCACCGCGATGCACGCGATGTTGTGCCCGAGATAGCGATCCCATTTAATATGAGCCTTGTCGGAATGCTCGTTTATGTCACCGCGATAGAGCCTTGGCTCATCCCGGCCCGGCATCGATCCAGCCAGTTGTAGCCTGTCCCGCTGCGGATATATTCCGAACGGTCCATTCTTGTTGCCGTTCCAGAAGCGATGAATCAGCTTCATCAGAAGGTAGCAATAGATGCGATGGCGCTCCCGAACCGCCGGGTCCCTCAATTCCCTGGCATCCGTGTCGTAATCGACATGGACCACCGCGCCGAGCTGCTCGCGCCAATTGTCCTTCAGCGGCTTCTGGGAGTCGAAGCCTGGCCCGAGTGGATCCGCCTCTCGCGCATACGCCGCCGGTACCGCGCCCATCAGGGCGCCTGCGGAGCCCGCGGTGGTAACCATGAAATCTCGCCGGTTGGGTGCTTTGGCCTTGTTCATCAATCCCTCCCTGTGCAAATATTTCAAAGCCGGTCAGAAAAGGTTGGCCGCAGCTCGCTCATTTCATCGCAGCTTAGAGCATGTCCGATGCCGGAGACGGCACGAGCATGCACTCTACCGCAACGTGTATTTTCTGGCTATCGCTTACTTCGCATTGGCCGGCGCGTGCAGATGCCACAAATCCGCGCGCCAGCGCAGCACGACAGCCAGCATCAGCGCTAGACCAGCCGCTGCGTAGAGGGTACCGGTCGCGGCAAATCCGATCTCAAATCATGGTGAGGCTTTGCGAGAAGCCCGCCAGCACCAGGCAGGCAATCGCGGCCGGCACGGTTTGCATTTGCACAAACACCAGGAGCGCCGCGTACCACATGACGGTGGCGCCGATCATCAGCCTGGCAACACGGATCCCGCCGATCAGGCTCAGCAGAACCGAACCGGCCAGCGAACCGACCGCGAAACTCGCCGACAGATAGCCGAGCCCGGTCTGGTTGGTGTTATAGATGTCGCGCGCGATATAGGGCAGCAATCCGTTGGACAATGGATATGCGGTCAGGTTGGCCAGGAACGCGATCCAGATCGCCGCGCGCATCCGCGGCGTGGTCCAGACATAGGCCATGCCTTCCTTCAGGTCGCGCAGCGGCGACCGCCGCAGCATGCCATCCGCCACTTCGCCGATCGGATGCGGTTTCCACGGCGCCACCACGCAAAGGGTTAGCAGCGTACTGACGACATAAAGGCTGACGATCGCGACATAGGCCGGCCCCACGCCGAGGGAGGCAAACAATCCCGCGCCGCTCAGCGCACCCGCGATGCGCGCGGTATCCATCGTGGTCCGCGAAATGCTGATCGCGCCGATCAATTGATGGTGTGGCATGATGGTGGCGACCAGCGCGCCGCGCACGCCAAGATCCGACGGCCGGACCAGGCCCATGATCGCCACTATCACCAGGACATAGAGCGGGGTCAAATTACCTGTCAGCGCCAGCGTCATCAGCGTGGCGGACAGCACCGCATAGGTGGCGCGCATCATTGCCAGCAGATCGCGGTGACCGATGCGGTCGCCAACCACGCCGAACATCGGCGCAATCAGCGTGCCGATGTAAGTGAGCGACGCAAACAACGTCAGCAGCAGCACCGATCCGGTCTCGACCAGCACATACCAGCCGAGAATGAGCGTCTCCATCTCGAAAGCCCAGGAGGTGAGCAGATCGGCAGGCCACTGAAAACGGTAATTCCGGATGCGGAAAGGAGCGAGCGCGAAACGCCGCGCGGGCTCGCTCAAAACTCGATGCCGCGGTTCATCGCGTTCCACCCTGCCCTGTTTCTTATTGTTTCCGGAAAACGGATTTCCCGGCCCGGGAAGTTATTCCCACGAAAGGGATACAGCCTTGCTGTTCCCCATGTCAATTACGGCCGGGCTCGCGACGCATCCCACTCGCCCACCTGATCGGCAGGCGGTTATTGTTGTGAGCTGTTGCGGTAGGGACGTCTGCCCGGCCTCGGCTGATCTCGTCGCGTCGGCGACTTTGTCCCGCGCGATGGCAGCGAAGCAGATTCGATTTTATGAATTTGGATGGTAGATGATTTCGGTTCCACGTCAGGAACAAGTAAAATCATTTCTCTGCCCTATTCAAATCGTGAAAACGTCTTTATCGCCCGGCATTGCCCCCGTTTCAGCAAAACGGGGAATCCTTAAAAATGCGATTTTTCATCGCGGCTGTCGTTGCGTTTGCAACAATGACGATCGATTTCGAAAATTTCAAACTTAGTTATCGTCTTCAAGGAACGACGCGAGGCGCATTCACGCTAGCCGCGGGACACGTTGGGGACGAAGACAAGATCCAGGCTGCAGAACATCCGATCGGCATCGAGGACGCGGTTAGTCGGGTAGAAACCGATGGTTCGTCGGTTGCCAGCGAGCCGGTTGCAGAAGTCGAAGCCCCCGCGCCGATGCAGGCAGAGCCTAAGAAGGATTTTTGCGACGCTCTCAAGGAAGCGGCGGAGTCGAGCGATATTCCGATAGCATTCTTTGCCCGCCTGCTTTGGCAGGAAAGCCGGTTTCAGGCCTCTGAAGTGAGCCATGTGGGCGCCCAGGGCGTCGCGCAATTCATGCCCGCTACAGCAGCCGAAGTCGGTCTTGACGACCCATTCGATCCATTCAAGGCGCTACCAGCGTCGGCAAAATTCTTGCGAAAACTACATGATGAATTCGGAAATCTGGGATTGGCTGCTGCTGCATACAATGCAGGCAGTGGCCGAATCCAGAAATGGCTGTCGGGGCGCGGTGCACTGCCGCGGGAGACGCGGGATTATGTGCGGATTATCACGGGCAATAATGCCGAGAATTGGCTTGAAGAATCCAAGACCCTATCGCTGCAATTGGAGTTACCCCGGGGCGCGCCTTGCGAAGGCGTGGGCGGGTTAACCAAAGCAAAGGAGGTTGCCGCCGTACCGGTCGCTCTGGCTCCTTCGATAAGTGACGCGATCAGGAAGGCCGAGGAAGAAGCGTGGCGCGCGACAGCCGCAAAGCTGGAGGCTGCCGTCAAGGCAAAGACCAGGCTCGCGCTGAAAAAGAAAATGCCTCTCAAACAACTGGCAAGCATCCAAGCCGTACGGAAGCTCGCTGCGTTACAGTCTGCAGCAGGCAGGCCCCGACGACCATTCCGTACCGCCTTGGCAAAACGCCTTGTGCACTCTCGAACGAAAGCGGCAGCACGATCTCGTCAAATCAACGAGACATGACTCCGCAACAGCGGGAGCCTGTCTCGCCGCCGTGGCGATTGCGCGAGATTCTTCTGCTGCAATGGCGCGAAATCTTCAGTCTTCGAACACCGGCGGTTCGGGCCGCTCGCGCGGCTCGATGCGCTCAATCGGCTCATTGCCGTCTGCGGGAATTTCGCGTTCGACCTCGACCTGTTCCTTTTCGATCAGGCCCGGCGCTTCGTCGGTCTGTTCGGAATGGGAGTTGCGATCCTTTCGCGGCGGCGATCCTGCTTCAGAAATATTCTTTCCACTTGAATATCGCATTAGCCCTCCGCTGATTGGCTCGCAGCGGATTGCTGCTGAGCGATCCTCATCTTTCGCGGTTTCCCACCCTTCCTCTCCGATCAGGGGAACGAAGCGCACGTCTACAATATCTTCACTGCGATATTGATTTGTCGAAATGCGGACGACCCGGACCAGTTCCTGGGTGCGCTGATCCGCACCGACCGGGATCACCAGCCGGCCGCCAACCTTCAACTGCTGCTTAAGGGACACCGGGACCTGCGGCCCGCCGGCCGCCACGACAATGGCATCGTAGGGCGCATGTTCCAGCCAGCCGCGGGTGCCGTCGCCATGCAGGACACGAACATTGTCGTAGCCGAGACCGGCCAGTGTCGTGGCAGCCTTGTCCGCGAGCTCGCCGAAACGTTCGACCGTGTAGACGGTGCTTGCGATTTCCGACAGCACCGCGGCGGCGTAGCCGGAACCGGCGCCGATCTCGAGGACGTTCTCGCCGCCCTTGAGCAGCAATGCTTCCGCCATGAAGGCTACGATATAGGGCTGGGAAATCGTCTGCCCGCCGCCGATCGGGAGCGGCGAGTCCTCGTAAGCGAATTCGCGGAGGTTTTTCGGCAGGAATAGCTCGCGCGGCACCTTGCGCATCGCCTCAAGGACGAGTTCATCGCGCACGCCGCGCGCGGCGATATTTTGCTCGACCATCTCCGCACGGAGCGAAGCGAAAGACTTCCCTTCAGCGGAACGGTTTGCTTTCGACGCCGGAGATCCCATGACGGCGGTTCCCACATCTCAACAAAAAATGGGGGGCGAACGAACCATCTACAATAGGGCCTCGGCCGTCGCGACCCGGATATGTTCCGCAGCATAGCCGCTGGCGCAGCGACCAGGCACAACGGCGCAAAACCCTCCCCCTTGCGATCAAAGGTGCGCGCCTGCATCGCCCGGGCGGCAGGTCGCTCTGCCGGGCTTGATCATTGTCAATGGCGCTGCGCAGTCAAGTTTGGTATCTAAGGCAGATGATCAAGCGCGCGGACCCTTGGGATACCCGCTCCGCCATCAGCAAGTGGGCGCATATCATCGAGCGAATTGGCCTCGCCTTGGCCGGGGGTTCTTGTGGGCTGTTCGTCGCCGCACATGTGGCAAGGGCCGACGTCGACCTGCTTGGTTCAGCTTTCGCCATCCTGGCCATGATGCTTTACGGAGCTGCCGGCTTTTATCTCGGCGTCGATCTGCCTCCGGCTGCTCCGGATCACCGAATGCGGCTACCTCTGAAGCGCAGATTCGGGTCCAGGGCGGACGCGGTGGAGCTGCTCAGCGCCGCCGGTACTTTTCTCGCTGCGGTGGTAGCCGTTGTGTCGGTGATCGGCATTGTTCTGGACCAGACTGTGCGCCCAAATACCGCTCGCCTTGTCATCTTCGGCTGGGCAATCGGCAGCACAATGCAAATTGCCGCCGGCATCATCGCGCGAATGCGGACAGAGGCCACCCCCACATCCTAGCAAGGCTGGCCGCACTCATTCTCATGCGCGCCTGATTGACGGGGTAGGGCAAGCGTAGAACTATGCCGTCGGTCGCACAGAGATGCTTTTGCATTCGCGTTCCCGCATCGCGCGAGACGTGTCGTTTCAAAATTCAGTCAACGCGAGAGAACAAATGTCGACAAGAGATCCCGTCAACTGGATGTTGTCCGAGGCGATCGACTCGCTTGCGCGCGCCGAGCGGTTACGCCGGCAGTTCTTCAGCTTGCAAGGAACGGCCAGCTCGCGAGAACCAAGTTGGGAGCCGCCCATCGACGTGCTGGAGACCGAGCGCGAGGTGCTGATCCTGGTAGCCCTGCCCGGCGTCGATCCCGATCAGGTCGAAGCCGTGATCGAAGACGGAATACTCATCGTCAGCGGACGCCGCGTGCTGCCTGCGGAGCTACAAAATGCCCGGATTCATCGGCTTGAGCTCCCGCAAGGCCGGTTCGAGCGCCGCATCTTGTTGCCCGCAGGGCGTTATGTCGTCAGCCGCTTCGCAGTGCATGGATGCGTCGGGCTGCGCCTGTCAAAAACGGCGTGAGGTTGCCATGTCGCCAAACAGCGAAGAACCCGCTTCAGTTTCGTCTCAGGCCGGCGCCCCTGTTCCGATCCCCAATGATGCGCTCATCATTGTGCCGGTTCGCAATACCGTGCTGTTCCCGGGGGTCGTGGCCCCGATCACCATCTCCCGGCCGAAATCGATCGCCGCCGCACAACAAGCCTTGCGCGAGCAGCGGCCGATCGGAATCTTTCTGCAGCGAAACCCTGACGTGGAAGATCCCGGCCCCGATGACCTCTATCGCACCGGGACCGTCGCCAATATCGTGCGTTACATCACCGGACAGGATGAAACCCATCACATCATCTGCCAGGGCGTGCAGCGCGCTCGCATTCTTGACTTCCTTCCCGGCACGCCATTCCTGGCGGCGCGGGTTCTGCATATTCCCGAACCCGCGATAAATTCTCCAGAGATCGAGGCGCGATTCCTGAACCTGCAACGGCAGGCCATCGAGGCGATTCAATTGCTGCCGCAGGCGCCGCCGGAGCTGGTTGCCGTATTTCAGTCAACCACGTCTCCCGCGGCGCTGGCCGATCTCACCGCGTCCTATATGGACATCAAGCCGCAACAGAAGCAGGAGATTTTGGAAACGATCGACCTCTCACAGCGAATGGAGAAGGTGTCACGTCACCTCGCTGAGCGATTGGAAGTCCTTCGGCTGACCAATGAGATTGGGCAGAAGACAAAGGCCGTATTCGATGAACGCCAGCGCGAGGCAATCCTTCGCGAGCAGATGGCGACCATTCAACGCCAGTTAGGGGAAGGCGACGGCAAGGCGCAGGAGGTCGCGGAACTCAACGAGGCCATCGCAAAGGCCCAGATGCCGCCGGAGGCGGAAAGCCAGGCACGCAAGGAAGTGCGCCGCTACGAGCGAATGCCGGAGGCAGCCGCGGAGGCCGGCATGGTCCGCAGCTATCTCGATTGGTTGATCGAGCTGCCATGGGGTCTGCCGGCTGAAAAAACCATCGATATCCCGGAGGCACGGCGCATCCTCGATGAGGATCACTACGGCCTGGAGAAGATCAAGAGCCGGATCATCGAATATCTTGCCGTGCGAAAATTGGCGCCGCAGGGCAAGGCGCCGATCCTCTGCTTCGTTGGACCACCCGGCGTCGGCAAGACCTCGCTGGGCCAGTCGATCGCGCGCGCAATGGATCGCCCGTTCGTCCGCGTCAGCCTGGGCGGCGTGCATGATGAGGCGGAAATCCGCGGCCACCGGCGAACCTATATCGGTGCCCTGCCCGGCAATATCATTCAGGCGATCAAGAAGGCGGGCGCGCGCAATTGTCTGATGATGCTCGATGAGATCGACAAGATGGGACGCGGAATTCAGGGCGATCCATCGGCCGCGATGCTCGAGGTTCTTGATCCGGAGCAAAATTCGACATTCCGCGACAACTACCTCGGAGTGCCCTTTGATCTTTCGCGCGTGGTGTTCATCACCACCGCCAACATGCTGGATACGATTCCCGGACCGTTGCAGGACCGCATGGAGATCATAAGCCTGCCGGGTTACACCGAGGATGAAAAGCTCGAGATCGGGCGCCGCTATCTGGTCCGCCGCCAGCTTGAAGCAAATGGCTTGAAACCCGAACAGGCTGAAATTGAGGTTGAGGCGCTGCGGATCATCATCAGGGGCTATACCCGCGAGGCCGGCGTTCGTTCTCTCGAGCGGGAAATCGGCAGGGCCTTCCGTCATGCCGCGGTGCAGATCGCCGAGGGTAGCTCGAACAGGGTCATCATCACCGCAAGGGACCTCACCGCGGTTCTTGGTCCGCCCCGCTTCGAAAACGAGATCGCCATGCGCACCAGCATTCCCGGTGTCGCGACCGGGCTGGCGTGGACGCCGGTTGGCGGCGACATTCTCTTTATCGAGGCGACCCGCATTCCCGGAAAAGGGTCACTGATCCTGACCGGTCAACTCGGCGACGTCATGCGTGAAAGCGCGCAGGCGGCGCTGACATTGGCAAAAAGCCGCGCCTCTCAACTCGGAATCGATCCCGCGATATTCGAAAAAAGCGACATCCACGTCCATGTGCCCGCGGGCGCCACGCCGAAGGACGGACCGAGCGCGGGCGTCGCGATGTTCACCGCGCTTGCCTCCTTGCTCACCAACCGCACGGTTAGAAGTGACACCGCGATGACCGGCGAGATATCGCTGCGGGGTCTGGTGCTGCCGGTCGGCGGCATCAAGGAAAAAGTCGTCGCCGCCGCGGCGGCCGGCCTGACCAGGGTGATGCTGCCGGCACGCAACCGGCGGGATTTTGATGAAATTCCGCAAGGCGCCCGCGAGAAGTTGCAGTTCGTCTGGCTCGAACGTGTCGACGATGCGATTGCGGAAGTCTTGGAGGAAAGCAGTCCCGCGGCCGTGGCCGCGCAATGACTCACTTCTTGAAACGGTTCTGACTGGACTTCCCGGTTTCGGTCTTGGTTGCATCGGATAGATTTCGATTTTCAAACAGCCAATTCTGAGACCGTCATTGCGAGGAGCCAACGGGTCGCGCGAACGCGCGCCCGATGACAGGCTCCGCGACGAAGCAATCCATTCTTCCTTTTGCGCGGCGAAATGGATTGCTTCGCTTCGCTCGCAATGACGTCAAATTTCAAATGCGACTCCGCGTTCCCGCGGCGCGATGCGCCCGAGGTTTGCAAAAATCGTTCGCCCAATAAACAGAGGGCGCAGGGGATGCCGGGTGCCAGCTGCACCCGCAGCCTCGCGTGCGAAATAAAACAAAGCACACGAGCACGGTCACCACAGGTTCAGACGGATTTCACCCGACATTCCCCGCGCAATGGTTTTACGGCTTACTTCGTGCTCTCCCCGGTGACCACGCTTTTTGACACCGTCGCCTGCGCTTCTTATCGCAGACTTGACGCCAACGATTGGGGCGTCAGAACGACACGACTTGGCCGTCCGCGTCAGCACCATTCGTCAAGTGCGCCAACCGCGTCCACCGCATCCCGCCCCGCGTTCGTGACGATCGCGATACGCCCCTCTTGTCGGAACGAGACGGGGCGAATCAGTGAACTGATTTGGGTCGGGAGAAAACAGAAATATTTTTGCAAACGGGGCTTGACACCATTTCGGAAAATCAGAAGTGATTTGCCCGTCGGGCACTTAGGACGTGAACCCGTACCCAGAGTGGTCGGTGGACGTCCCTTTTTGCTGCGCATAACGGACTCAAGTCGGACATCGCGCCATGTCAAACCCGGAAGTGCCAGACCGTTGTGAGCGCGGCGAATCTCTGAAAAGTGTGAGCTTTTCAACGATCCCTGTGCGTGTTCGCGCGCGGTCATGCGCGTTTGTTCCCGGCGCTTCTGTGGGATTTCTGGTGGGCCGCTATCCGTTTCCGAGGGACCCAAATCATGCACTCGCAGCGCGCTTTTCAGCATTTCCTCATGAAAAACTCAGGCTTCCCCAACGATTTGGCCAAGCACACAAAATCCGATGCAGCTATGACATTGGCATCAGCAACGGGCCTCCAACCGAAGGGGAGCAAAATGAATACCGCGGTCGCACAGTCTCCGACGATCGACGATACCGCCTTTGTTCGCTTTTGGAACGAAGTGCTTGCGCCCAAATTCATCAAATTCAAGCACGTTCTGGTCGACGGGCTTTCTCATCACAGCGAGGCGGTATTCCCTACACTTCCGGTGCATGAGGGTGACCATGTACTCGATGTCGGGTGCGGCTTCGGGGATACCGCGCTAAAGCTCGCCGCCCGCGTTGGCCCAACCGGAAGCGTGATCGGCATCGATTGCTGCGAGACCTTTCTGGACTACGCCCGGGCCGAGGTGCGCGCGCGAAGCCTAAACAACGTCACGTTTGTACGCGGCGACGCCGAGATTGCGCTACCAACGAACCAGTTCGACTTCGTGTTTGCGCGCTTCGGCACCATGTTTTTCGCCAATCCCGTGGCAGGCTTGCGCAATATGCGCCGCGCCCTCAACCCTGGCGGGCGTATGGTGCACATCGTCTGGCGCGAGCGTGCGGACAATCCTTGGCTGTCTATGGCTAAGGATGTGGTCTTGCGATTTCTGCCACCGCCTGGCGACGAGGCCCAGACCTGCGGCCCAGGCCCCTTTTCGATGTCTGATGAAACCGTCGTTCGCGCAATGATGAAAAGTGCGGGCTATGAAGAGATCGAATTTCGGCGTGTTGACGCGCCGGTGCTGGTCGGCAGGGACGTGAAGGATGCAATTGCTTTTCAGCTTGCAATCGGCCCAGCAGGCGAGGTGTTTCGCGAGGCGGGCGCCGAAGCGGACCGGAAGCGCGACGATATCGAAGCCGCACTGGCAGAAGCCATCAATCGCCAAAAGATCGCTGCCGATGGCATCGTGATGGACAGCTCATCCTGGGTCATTAGCGCGATAAATCCCGCCTAAGGAGGGCGACATGAAACATCAGTATGCGGCTCAATTGGTCTTAGACAAGCCAGGCCGAGGCCGGGTGTATGGAAGCATTCTCGAGACGATCGGCAACACGCCGCTGGTCCGGATTGGTCGTTACGCGCAACAGCGTGAGTGCCAGGCGGAGGTACTGGCGAAGCTCGAATTCTTCAATCCCATCTCGAGCGTCAAGGATCGGATAGCGGTTTCCATGCTCGAGGCAATGGAAACTGATGGCACCATCGGACCAGGCAGCGTGATCGTTGAGCCCACCTCAGGCAACACCGGAATCGGTCTCGCCTTTGTATGCGCCGCCAAAGGTTATCGCTGCATCCTCACCATGCCCGATAGCTTTTCAATAGAGCGACGGCGGCTGATGCGTTTTCTCGGCGCAGAGCTCGTACTTACACCGCGTGAAAAAGGGATTGGAGGCGCAATCGAGAAAGCCAAGGAGATCATCGCTGCGACCGATAAAGCCGTGATGCCCTGGCAATTCGGCCATCCGGCGAACCCGGAAATCCACCGCCGAACGACAGCCGAGGAAATCTGGCGCGACACAAATGGCATTGTCGATGTGCTTGTACTCGGCGTCGGCACCGGCGGTACGCTGACGGGTGTCGGTGAGGTACTGAAGGCGCGAAAAGGTGACCTACGAATCGTTGCCGTCGAGCCAGAGAACAGTCCCGTGCTATCGGGCGGTAAACATTCGCCGCATCTGATCCAGGGCATCGGCGCGGGCTTTGTTCCCGATGTTCTGGATACCAAGCTAATCGATGAGGTCATGCTCGTCAGCAATGATGAGGCCATACAGACTGCACGGGGATTGGCCCTTTCCGAGGGCATTCCGGCCGGCATCTCATCGGGGGCTGCGCTTGCCTGCGCACTTCGCGTGGCCAAGCGTCCTGAGATGAAGGGCCGCACCGTCGTGACACTGCTTCCCGACTGCGCCGAGCGATACGTGTCGACCGTGCTGTTCGAGGGCTACAGCGAGCCCTGAACAACGTACGCCGGCCCTTTGTCAGCGCATCGTGAAATCTTGCCAATTTTGTGTGGCGGCGGATACAATACTCGCCGCCACGCGGGGAACTGAGCTGCCGCGCAAAGACTTTATGCCGACTCGTATCGAACGGAGCACTTGCCGCGTGGAGGAAGCCATGGATCGCAAGCTGACGACAATCGTCGCGATGGACGTGGTTGGATACAGTCGGCTCATGGAGCTAAATGAGCGAGGCACGCTCGAGCAACTCAAGGACATCCGAACGAAAATCATCGATCCGACCGTCGCCAATTACGGCGGACGTACTGTGAAGCTGATGGGCGACGGCGCGCTGCTCGAGTTCTCAAGCGTTGTTGGCGCACTCCAATGCGCAATCGATATCCAGCGCGAACTCGGCGTCCGCATCGACTCGGGCGAACACAAGAACGGAGTTCGCCTGCGCATCGGTGTACACCTCGGCGACATTATCGTTGAGGACGGTGACATCTACGGCGACGGCGTCAATGTTGCGGCGAGACTCGAGAGCATCGCGGACCCGGGCGGGATAGTGCTTTCGAAGCAAGTCCATGACCATATTGGAGCCAATGTTAGGGCGCGGTTCGTCTCGCTCGGAGAGCAGACGGTCAAGAACATCAGCCGGCCTATCCACGCGTATCGCGTGGAAATGACCTCCGAGGGGGCGCCACCACATGTGATTCGCTTCGGCGATTTCGAACTAGACACCGCATTGTTCGAGCTACGCCAGTCCGGAGATCGGATTCCGCTTGAGCCCCAGGTTTTCGATTTGCTTGTGTTCCTTGCGCGCAATAGCCACCGGACTGTGACGAGGGAAGAGATTTACGCCGAAATCTGGGGTGATCGGATCGTATCGGACACGGCGCTAAGCAGTCAGATCAAGGCGGCGCGTAGGGCTGTAGGAGATGACGGCGCGTCACAACACACAATCTCAACGGTGCACGGCCGTGGCTTTCGCTTCGTCGCACCGATCGAGAGTGGCAGCAGGGCTGAGGCGAAAGATGCTGATCACACAAACTACGATCGAATAGCGCCCTCAATGGCGAGGAAGCCATCGGTTGGGGTGCTGCCATTTCTGAACCTCAACCAGGACTCCAGCGAAGACGTCTTCGCCGATGGTATCGCGGAGGATATTACCACCGAGCTAGCCAAGAATCGCTGGCTCACCGTGATTGCTCGTAACCCGGCCTTCGCATTCCGGAGCTCAAAGGAGAGTATCAACGCAATTGGCAAGAAGCTGGGAGCCGACTATCTTGTCACTGGAAGCATGCGGAAGGCGGACACGCGTTTCCGCATTTCCGTTCAGGTTGCCGACGCAGAGACGGAGCAAAGTGTCTGGTCCGAGCGGTTCGACCGCGACAAGGTCGACATTTTCGATCTTCAGGACGAAATTTCTGAATTAGTGGCTGCGCGAATCGAGTCGGAGTTGGGACTGTCCGAGCGGAAAAAGGCCGAGCGGCGCCCGCGCAAAAATCTCGGCGCTTGGGACCTTTATCAGCTCGCAACAGCTGAGTTTTATAAGTTCACACCTGAAAGCAATCTTAAATGTCAGGAGATGCTCGGGAAGGCAATCGCTCTTGACGCCGAGCTGGCGAGTGCGCATTCACGTCTCGCCTACGCGATTGTACTCAGCATGGTCTATTTCGACGCGCCGATCGATCAGGCCAAAATGGACGCTGCACTCGCTGCGGCAGAGCGCGCTGTCCAACTTGATGATCAAGACGCTAATGGCTACTTCGCGCTGGGCCGAGTTCGCCTGGCGCGGTGCGAATATGACCATGCGATTGGAGCGCTGGAACAGGCATTGGAGCTCAATCCATCTTCGGCGGTGACGCATTGCGGCCTCGGTGATTCGCTCGCCTATGAAGGTCTGCTCGATCAGGCAATCGAGCAATTCGAGCTAGCTGTTCGTCTGAGTCCCCACGATCCATTCCGTTGGGGCTTTTTCTCGTATCGATCGCTAGCGCATCTTTTCCGCGGCGAATTTCAGGATGCCGCCGCGTGGGCGCGCCGAGCAGTACAAGTCCCCAATGCCCAATATTGGGCTAGGGCTCACCTCGTCGCCGCGCTAGGCCACCTCGGCGATCAAACAGCTGCGCAGACGGCGCTCAAGGACCTGATGGCGATCAAGCCAGCGTTCACGGTTGATTTTGCCAAGGAACGTCTCTTCTACATCAAACGCGCAGATCAGATGCAGACATACTTGGATGGCTTGCGAAAGGCCGGCGTCAAGTAAAGTCACTGCTGGGTAAGCTTGACCTAACCGTATCGGCTCAAAGCCAAAACAGTGTTGCCGACGTAATATCCGCTCGATGTCGATGCAACCGCGAACATTGCGGCGTTGATCGCCAGCACCGCCCAGAGCACACGGCGATAAGCGTCATCCTGCTTTTTTGAGCCGCCGAGGTTGAGCCGCGGCGGAGCGCAGCATTCATCCATCCGGACAAGATAAGCTGGCCCCCAGGAATGCGCCAGGCGCCTCGTCGCTCCGCACCGCGCGCTGCCTTCGTACATGAACGTCATCGGCTTCAGCCCGGGCATATAGCCAGTCTCTATTCGATCGACCCGGAAACCCGCCGCTTCGATCATCGTCTGTATCGGCCGATTGAGATGGCAACTGCCGCTGATCGATCTCCATGCCGGTGTGAGCCGGTCCTGCCACCAACGCACGCCTTCGTCGGGCGCCAGCCCGTGCTCCACAAAGAGCAGCCTGCCGCCGGGCCGAAGCACACGACGCATTTCGAGGAGGACTGTGGCGCGCCATTCACCCTCTTTGCGCTTGGTGAATCAAGCGTTAAGCGGAACCCGCATCGGCGCCAAGGCGCCGCGCCAAAACGCTGATTTCGCGGCAAAACCACCAATCAAGTCCAGCCGCGTTGTCCGCCAAATAAACCCTGGCCGAGATGTCGCAGATTTGACGAATCCTGAGCTGCCCCGGCTTAACCGTTTCTCCAGCCCCTGCCCTGCATAGTGGTGCCCTGACCCAAATTCATGACATGGCAGGCTCACTCACTGTGACATCCTTCGGACGTGTGATTTCAGTGCGCGGCTCCCTCGCCCGGGTCGGATTGCTGGCGGCGAGCCAAACGGGCCTGTCGGAAGCGAGGGCCACCGTCGGCCGATTCGTCAGCATCCGCTGCGCCGCGACTTCGACCATCATCGCCATGATCACGGAAGTATCCTGCGAGAATCTTCCGACCTCAGACATCTATAACGCCACCGCCTCGGTCGACCTGCTCGGCGAAATCCTCGGGGGACCGGAGCGTCCGAAATTTCAGCGCGGCGTCACCAACTATCCGACGATCGGCGATAGTGTCGAGCTGATCACCAACCAGGACCTTCGCACCGTCTATGCACCGGTTGGATCGGATCAGATCAATGTCGGCACCCTGCAGCAGGATCCGTCGATCATCGCCTATGTCGATGTCGAGGAGCTGCTCTCCAAGCATTTCGCGATACTTGGCTCTACCGGCGTCGGCAAATCAACCGGCGTCTCGCTGGTGCTGAACGAGATTCTCAAGTCGCGGCCCAATCTGCGAATTTTCCTGCTCGACGTTCACAACGAGTACGGCCGCTGTTTCGGCGAGCGTGCGCTGGTTCTCAACCCGCGCAACCTGAAGCTGCCGTTCTGGCTGTTCAATTTCGAAGAGATCGCCGATGTGCTGTTCGGCGGCCGGTCCGACGTGCCGGAGGAACTCGAAATTCTCGCCGAAGTGATTCCGATTGCGAAGGGAATCTATACGCAGCACCTGAATGCCGATCGGGCCGGATCGAAGCGCGCCGGTGCCAGGGCGGTCGGCTACACCGTCGATACGCCGGTTCCCTACCGCCTGGTCGATCTGATTTCGCTGATCGACGAACGCATGGGCAAGCTTGAGAACCGTTCATCGCGCATCGTCTATCACAAGCTGATTTCTCGCATCGAGACCGTACGCAACGATCCGCGCTACACCTTCATGTTCGATAGCGCCAACGTCGGCGGCGATACCATGGCGGAAGTCATCGGCCACCTGTTCCGGCTGCCGGCTAACGGCAGGCCGATGACCATCATGCAGCTTGCCGGCTTCCCCGTCGAAGTCGTCGATTCCGTGGTGTCGGTGCTGTGCCGCATGGCGTTCGATTTTGGGCTGTGGAGCGACGGCGTCTCGCCGCTGTTGTTCGTCTGTGAAGAGGCCCACCGCTACGTCTCCGCCGACAGCAAGATTGGGTTCGGGCCGACGCGCAAGGCGGTCTCGCGTATCGCCAAGGAAGGCCGCAAATACGGCGTCTATCTCGGCCTCGTCACGCAGCGCCCAGCGGAGCTCGACGCCACCATCATTTCCCAGTGCAACACGCTGTTTACGATGCGCCTCGCCAACGATCGCGACCAGGCGTTGCTGCGTTCCGCGGTCTCG
>WNFI01011408.1_pt2 | contig 23711 bp, 23 predicted proteins | sample 5400471 | NCBI WGS metagenome assembly WNFI01 (sample SAMN13153348, study PRJNA577476) | soil metagenome | isolation source: 100 cm saprolite on Douglas fir-dominated hillslope | place: USA:California | collected 2013-09-17
ACCGGGGACGTCATGGCCTGGGTGCGCTTTCCTCACCTGTCGAATCTGACCGACTGTCAACCGTGGTGGGCGGATACCGGCGTCCAGGTGCGATGGGTGGTCACAGCGCAGCAGCTTCAGGGCGCCCGAGTTATCGTGCTGCCCGGAACCAAGAATACGCTGGCCGACCTGCGTTGGTTGCGGGCGAGCGGATTGGCGGATGCCATCGTCGCAGCATTTCACCGCGGCGCGCTCATCATCGGCGTGTGCGGGGGGTTTCAAATGCTCGGCCAGTCACTGAGCGATGAGGCAGGGCAGGCCGGCGATGCAGGCACCGAACGAGGCCTTGGACTGCTTCCGGCTGAGACACGGTTCAGTGCATCGAAGACGCTTCGCCAGGTCACCGTGAGCTGTGGTGGCCGCGAGTGGCGAGCCTACGAGATCCATATGGGCGTCACGCGCGCGCGCTCCAGCGTCGAGCCGCTGCAGACGGTTCGCGATGAAGCGGGAACACGGCCCGAAGGCATGCGTCTCGGGAACGTCTGGGGTACCTACCTGCATGGCTGGTTTGAATCGCCGCAATTACGGGCACAGGTTGCCGCCGCCGCCGGTATGCAAGCGCACCGGCCGTACCCGATACCATGGGCCGAGCAGCGCAACGCCATCTATCGCGCCATGGCGGAGCACCTCGCCGCGCACGTGAATTTGGATCCGATCAGGCGGTACCTGTGCCTTTGACGCAAACCATCGTTTCGCTCGTTGACTGCGTACAGCTCCAGCGTATCGTGATTGCGGGCGGACCGGGATCCGGCAAGAGCACGCTTCTCCAGGCGCTGGCCGGGAAGAGTTCCGTCGCCGATCGTTTACGGCAGGTCCGTCAGCATCTCGATGCGCATCAGCACGAGCGCGATCATGGGTGAGCTGACCTTCATTACCGGACCCGTGCGCAGCGGCAAGAGTCAACGGGCCGTCGAGCAAGCCAAGGCATGGGGAAGCGACACGGTTTTCGTCGCCACCTATTGCGCCGATGCGCACGATTCGGAAATGCTGGAGCGCGTGCGCCGTCACCGCGCCGAGCGGCCCGCGTGGCGTACGCTCGAGGCGCCGGCCGATGTGTCCGCAAGTCTTGCGGCGCTCGCGCCTCCTCCGAGCGGCATGATCCTCGATTGCCTGACGCTGTGGGCCGGCGCACGGTTCGCCGATTCAGACGCGGCCATTACTACTGCGTGGAGCGCACAGCTGTCGGCATTCAAAGCCGCGTCCTGGCCAAGCGTCATCGTCAGCAACGAATTGGGCTGGAGTTTAGTCCCCACCGACCCCCAAGCGCGGAGGTTCAGGGATCTTGCCGGCACCCTGGCGCAGCTGACGGCCGCGGCGGCAGACGACGTCTGGCTGATGATTGCCGGGTGCCCTTTGCGATTGAAATGAAAACGACCCGACGGAGAAATCGGCGCTTGCGATGATTCAGCAACGCCGCAGCGCAAGTTTTTCGACAAATCGGCTGGCGATGCCGGCGCGTTGCGCAAAATGGATGTGCAAATAGCTCGCGAGCAGATTGCCGCTCACGAATCCACCCGAGTCGGCGGGAGCTTCGGCCCGCGTGCCGCGCACTCGCCAAGCAACGGCGTCGTCGGCAATCGGTTCATCGCAGACCCAGCTGCTGTATCGAAATTCATGCCCACGCAGCTCATCGCTGCCGTCGGTCAGCAAGTTTGGATGCAGCGCGGCAGCATGCCGATAGCCCAGCGCGGCCAGCTTGTCGGTCATGCGCGTCACACCGGGAATGAGGCCCGCCATCGGCCAGCGGCGACCCTCGCCATCGATCAAACCTTGCGTGAGCACCATGAAACCGCCGCACTCCGCAAAGATCGGCGCATTGCGAGCTCGCAGCTCCTTCAATGCATGCCACAACCCAACATTCGACGCGAGTTCTGAGGCGTGCAACTCGGGATAACCGCCGCCCAGATAGACGCCGGCCGCGTCGAGACTGGGTTGCTCACCTTTCAGGGGACTGAAGAATTCGATCGCCGCGCCGGCCTCCGTCAGCAGCTCCAGATTCTCGGGGTAGTAGAAACAAAATGCGTCGTCGCGCGCGACCGCGATCACGGGGCGGCGGGCGGCGGGATGGTGATGCACGACAGGCGCAGGTACGGAGAGGCCCGGCATCCAGGCGGCCGTTCGAGCAATGTCGATGACCGCGGGGAGATCGAACCGCTGGGTGACCGCATCCGCGATGTCGGCAATGAGCGAATTTGAATCCAGATGTTCGCCTCCCGGGACCAAACCCAGATGCCGTTCCGGAATCTGCAACTTGGAATCACGAGGCAGCCAACCCAATACGGGCAATCCGGTGATCGTGGTGATCGCCTCGGCGCAGCCCTTCGCATGACCCTCGGATCCGGCAAAATTCAGAATCGCCCCTCGCAATGCCAGGTCGCGGTCGAAATGCTGACAACCCAGCGCGATTGCCGCCGCGCTGCGTGCGGCGCCTGCAATGTCCACGACCAGAATGACCGGTGCACCCAAGAGCTTCGCGATGTGCGCCGTCGATGCGCGTTCGTCGTGCCAGTTGCTGCCGTCGAAGAGGCCCATGACCCCCTCGATCACCGCGATATCCGCATCCCGGCACGCGCGAGAGAATCCTTCCAGAAGCTGCGCGGCATCCAGCATCCAAGCATCGAGATTTCGGCATGGCCGCCCGGCGGCGCGTTCGTGATAACTCGGATCGATATAGTCGGGACCGCACTTGAAAGGCTGAACGACCAAACCCCGCCGGCGCAGGGCTGCGATCAGTCCGGCCGCAATCGTCGTCTTGCCGGCGCCCGATGCGGCGGCGGCGATCACGATCCGAGGCACGTTGAGCGGCGTCATCACAGCGCCCGCTCGAGCGCCGCAAGCAAGGCTTTCTGTGCGGCCGGGGGTTGCGCACTCAATCGTATCCACTGCCGGAGGCCGAACGAGCTGCCGTCGCGAACCCGCACGTCATGGCTCCTCAAGTGAGCGGTGATCCGCGCGCCGTTCCCCACCTTGGCCAGCAGAAAGGTCGCCGGGCTCTCGCGCACGGGCAGCCCGAGCTGCCGCAGCGAACCCGCCAGCCGTTCGCGCCATCGCCTCACCCGTGGGATCCCTTGGGCAAGCCACGTGCGCGCCGGAGGCAAGGTGGCGGACTCCAACAATGCGACGGCGTCGCGCCCGATCACCCAACTCGGCGCCGCGTCGGAGATGCGCCGATCGATTCGCGGCGTGATGAGGTACGCGCCGCGCACGCCCGTCAGGCCGAAGGCCTTGTTCGGAGAATACATGCGGTACGCGCCGGCGGCCGCCACCTCGATGGCGGCGGCATGACCCGCATCGCAGAGGGGCGCATAGGCCAAGTCCACGACGAGAGGTCCGGTGGCCGCAGCAGCGGACACGAATTCCGGAGACCAAAGATCACCGGTCGGATTATTCGGCCAGCAGAGGAACCCCAGACCCGGATGCTCGGATTGGGCGCATAGGAATGCGGCCGGCGAACGTGCCGAGATCAACCTCCGCCCCGCCAGTCGCGCTCCGCGCGCGTACTCCGAGAATGTCGGCACGAGTTGCTGAATTGGCCCGTCGATGCGCGAAATCAAGCGCAGGATCAATTCGCTGGCACCGGCACCCACCACAATTCGCTCCGGCGCCGTCTGATGATGGGCCGCCAAGGTGGCGCGAAGCTGCGTGTACTTGGGATCGGGATACCGAGTCACATCCGCATTTCGCACGGCGGCGAGCATCGACGGACAGGGCCCCAAGGGATTGGCATTGCTCGAAAAATCGTAGCGTGGATCCGGCAGCGAATCAGTGCCGCCGTGCACGGGATGAAGGCTAGGCATGACCGGCACCCGGCAGAAATCGCATTCCCACCGCCAATAGAGCCGCGACGATCCACGCGGTTGCCTCCGCCCGGCGCAGCGCCGTCGAAGTGTCCGCGGCCGAGGGAGCGGACCCATTCCCATTCAGCGCATAAACTTGCGGCTTGCGCAGCCGAACGTTGAGGGACAGCGCCAGAGCACCCATCGGCCAACCCGAATTGGGCGATGCGGTACGTGCCGCTTCATCCGGCAGCCGTCGCAACAGCGGCATCCGGTTTGGGCCCACCAAGAGCAAGCCAATCGCGGTAACTCGCGCAGGTATCAAATTCAACAGATCATCGGCTCGCGCTGCAAATTTTCCGGCCCATTCCCACCGTCCCCGATAACCCCACATGGCATCCGCCGTATTGGCGAACCGATAGACCGCCGCACCCGGTAGGCCGAACAGAGCGAACCAAAAGAGAGGCGCGATTACCGAGTCCGAAAGATTCTCGGCCAGCGATTCCAATGAGGACTCGCGTATCTCGCCCGAATCCAGGTTCGTGGTGTCGCGGCTCACGATGTGAGCCAGGCGTGCACGGCCGCACTCGACGCTCTGCATGAGCGAGCTCTCGACGGCGCCCACCTCACTCAGCAGCAGGCGCAAGGCAAACAGCGGTTTCAGCAGCACCGCGGTGAGTACGATCTCCAGCCACGGCGGCAGCTTCGCAGACCCTGCGCCGGCAAATCCATACACCGCCGCGACGAGCGCGGCGCCGGCAAGCCAATATGCGGTCCCGAGAAAGAGTGCCGTCCGGGGCCCGTGATCCGGCAAACCGCGTCCGGCGCGCTTCAGGTAATACCCCATCCATACGACCGGATGAATGCGCGCCGGCGGCTCTCCGCACCAGCGATCGATCAGCAGCGCAAGAATGATGCTCACAGGCTCTCGAGGCGCCCGTGGATCCGAAGCGTGAGCGCTGTCGCATCCATGGCATCCAGCGCAACGCATTCGGCGCCGAGCGCCTGGGCAAGCACTCGTGCGCGACCCAAGATAATCGGCCCCGGCTCGCAATCAATGACCAGCGCACCGGCACATGCTGCCTGCAGCACCGAGCAGGCGGCGAGCGCTTCCTCCCAAGGATCGCCGCCGTCGAGGCTGACATTCGCGCGCCCGTCGGTGAGAAGCACCAGCAAAGCCGGCTCGCGTGTTTGCATCAGGCGTGCCGCGTCGAGCAGCGCGCGAGCGAGCGGTGTTCGTCCGCCTGTGGGTACATCGCTCAGCGCTTGCTCGATGCTCGTTATATGGCGCGTGAATGGCAGCACAAGATCCGTGCCCTCAGCGCGAAACACCATGAGGGCAACCTCGTCGCGTTGCTGATAGTTCGATGTCAATAACCCCAGTGCGGCGCCCTTCGCCACTTCCAAGCGGCGCTTCGTCGCCATCGAACCGCTGGCGTCCACCAGAAATAGAACGTGGCAGAGACCGGGGCTCCGCCGTTCATGCTGCATGAGATCGGACGCGGCGAGCCTGACGCCGTGCTCGCCGACGCGAACCCCCCGCTTCGCCGCAGCCGCCAAGGTCTGCGGTATGGCCAGGGTTCCCGTGTGCTGGAACGGAATTGCGCCGATTACGCGTTGCGAGCCCAACGATTCCGTACCGCGCCGGCCGACTCCCTCGCGATCGACCACATCCGTTACCAAACGTACAGGGCCACGATCTGGAACGGGTGGGGCCATTTGCAACCGCGGACTCTCGGCGGGATGGGTCGCGCCCTGCGTCGCGCCCGTTGCGCGCGCCGCCTCGCTATCCGCCGGGGCACGATTTTGATCCGGCGGATTGAGGCTCGCGGGCACGCGCGGATGAGCCTTGGATTTTTTTTGGCGCGTTCGATGCGACAGGGCGAGGTCAGCGGCGCGACGGATATGTTCATCGCGGATCTCGGGCGCGGCTTGCCACGCCGCCAAGGCGCGCGCGGCCTTGATGATGGCGAGATCACCTCGAATCCCGTCCAACTGGTGTTCGACCGAGAGAGCGGCGACGGCAGATAGGTGGGCGTTCGTTATGGAGAGCGCGGCAAGCCGCTCGCGCGCCGCAACTATTCCCTGGCGTAGCGCCTGCTCTTCCGGCTGCACCGCCTCGATGACGCTCGCGGGCAGATCATCGAACGACAGCCGCTGGCGGATCGCCGCGATTCGGGTCTCCTGCACCGCGAGGCCGCGAATCTGCACACAGAGTCCGAAACGATCGACAAATTGCGGCCGCAGCTCCCCTTCCTCGGGATTCATGGTACCCACCAGGACGAACCGCGCCGCCTCGCCGGCGGAAACACCGTCACGCTCGACCGTAACCCAGCCGCTGGCGGCCGCGTCCAACAAAAGATCGACGATGTGATCCGGCAGCAGATTGACTTCATCCACATACAAGACGCCGCCGTCGGCGCGAGCGAGCAGACCCGATCGCAACTCGGTGCTGCCATCCTGCAGTACCCGCGAGATATCCAACGATCCGACGACTCGATCCTCGGTCGCACCGAGCGGCAACTCGACGAACGGCGCGGCCTTCCCTTCAGAAGTCTTGGGCAGGAGCGCGCCGAGGCCACGCGCCGCGGTACTCTTGGCCGTGCCTCTTTCGCCGGTGATCAATACACCACCGATGGTTGGGTCGACGGCGACCAGCATGAGCGCGAGCTTCAAATCATCCTGTCCCACGACGGCGGAAAACGGAAAATCAGCTCTCATGGAGCACTCTCGGCAACTTCTTCGATGGTCGCCTCGCTCGCCAGGAGTGCCGCGCGCAACCTCTTTAGCGTCTCCGGCTTAGGGTTCCACAGCTGCCGCTGTTCTGCTTCCAGCAGGCGCTCCACGATCGCGTTCAACGCCCACGGATTATCGCGCTGCAAGAAGCGCTGTGCTTCGCCGTCGGCAAAGTTTTCCGCGACACCCTCGAACATCCAGTCAGTGACGATTCCCGCGGTGGCCGAAAAGCCGAACAGCGCGTCCACGGTTGACGCCATTTCGAGGCCGCCGCGGTAGCCGTGACGCTGAATGGCGCTCAGCCACTTCGGGTTCACGATCCGTGAGCGATAAACCCGCAACGCCTCTCCTTGCAGGGTTCGAATACCGGGCCGGGAGGGATCCGACGAATCGCCGAAGTAGGACCGTGGCGCCTCGTTCGAAATCGACGTCACCGCCGCCACCAAGCCGCCGTGAAATTCAAAATAATCGCTGGAGTCGAACAGATCCTGTTCGAGGTTGTCCTGGTTGTGCAGCACCAGCTCGACGCCGGCAAGCTTGCGGCGGAATGACTCCACGGCCTCTACGCCATCACTGCATTGCGTCGAGTAGGCCCATCCACCCCACAGCAAGACTGCCTCCGCGAGATCGCTGGTATCGCGCCAGGCGCCGCTGTCCATGAGTTGCATCAGCCCCGTTCCGTACGAACAGGTGCATCAAGGCGGGAAACGCATCTCGGAAAAACCCGCTGACGCGCAGCGTCACATCGACGCGCGGACGGCCGAGCTCGGAGAGCGGAATGACATCGAGGCCGCAGGTGCGGCGGGTCTCGGGCTCCCACACCGGACGCACGCCCAGCAGTGCCAGGGCCTGCGCTATATCGTCCCCGCCCGTACGCATGGTCGGCGTTCCCCAGACGGAGAGCGCGATACTCTCGGGCCACCGGCCTTTTTCTGCGAAATGACGGGCGAGCGCCTCGCGCGCAAGCGCTCCCCCGGTCGACCAGGCGGCCGGCGTAGGCAGACCGCGTGGATCGACCGTGTAGAAATTACGGCCGGTGGGCAACACGTGCGCCATGCCCCGGCTCGGCGATCCGGAAGGACCGGCGGGCACGTAGGCGCCATTGAGCGCCGCCAATAGATGGCGTGTTTCGTCGGTGGTTCGCGCCAAATTGGGCGCCAATGTCTCGCACGCGAAGCACAAGGTCCGCGACAGATCGATCAATGCTGCGGCATTGATCGCGGCGGCATTGGGTTCGGCGCCGTTGAGTCCGGCGGCGCCCTCCTCGTCCGACGGCGCAAACCGCTGCCGAATCACACCGTCGACGCATGTCATGGAAAATGCGCATCCTGCGAGATCCCGGAGCAGCGCTCGCGCCAGCTCATCGACGGCGGTTCGAACCTGTCCCGAGGTGGCGCCCGCACTCGTCCACTCCGAAAGAACGGGCGCTAGTGGGTCCGGCCAAACACCGTGAGCATCGCGCAGCACAGCGGGATCGATGCCACCGGCGCGCGTCACCGCATCGACCAAGGACGGGATGCCGCCGTTCGGACTGCGCAAGATTGCAAACAGCAGGTCCACCAGCGCGGACCCCTGGGGCGGCGCACCGAACACATGCAGCCCGCCCCGAATTTGGGCTCGGCCCAAGTCGCATAGATAGGCATCGAGATCTTCCAATAGATGCGCAAAGCCCCGTCCCGACAGCCGTTCCAGCGCGCGCGGGATCCCCTGCTCGTTGATGCGCTCGTCCCACGCGTGGCTGTGATCGCCGTGCCGCTGGAGCCGGATCTGCTTGAGGTCATCCTCGAGCCGCGCCGTGCGTACGAGATCCCACACCTGACGACGCAGCACCGGGAGTTTGTTCGTATCGAGCACTTCAGCGCGATAGTATTCCTCGACCAGACGCGCCAATGTCGCGAGCGGCCCGTACGTATCCGCATGGGTCAGCGGCGGCACGAGATGATCCACGATGACGGCGTGGGTGCGGCGCTTGGCTTGTGCGCCCTCGCCGGGATTATTCACCACGAACGGATAGATGAGAGGCAGATCGGCGAGGAGCACGTCCGGCGCGCAATCGGCCGACATTGCAAGGCTCTTGCCGGGCAGCCACTCCAGGGTTCCGTGCGTGCCGAAATGTATGATCGCGTCGGTCCGCCAATCACAGCTAAGCCACCGATAGAACGCGGCATAATGATGGCATGGCGGTAGATCCGGGGCGTGATACACCGCTTCCGGATCGACTCCGAACCCGCGCGGCGGCTGGATTGCGATCAGGACATTGCCGAACTTCAATCCGCTGAACAAGTAATCGCTGTCATCGGAAAACGGCTCGTGGAGCGCGAGCAAGGGCGAGCGACGTGCGGATTGCTTGTTGCCGCGCCAGAACGGCGGAGCTACCGTCGGTCCTGCCGCGGCCGGCTTGCCCCACATGTCGCTTAACGACGTTTGAAATCCTTTGGATTGCGCGGCGAACCATTGCGCATAGCGCTCGCGGGACATGCGCCAGGCAGTGCGCGGATCGAGAGGGTGCCTTTCATCGTAACAGCCCTGCGCGAGCAGCTGCGCCATCAGTGCGTCCGCAGAGCGCGGCAGCGCACCCACCTCATAGCCTGCCGCGCTCATGTCCATGAGCCATCGCAGAAGCGATGCGGGCGTATCCAGACCGACCGCACCGCCGATTCGCTGAGCCTTCCCGCCGGCATTGCTGAGCACGATGGCTATCCGTTTCTCGGCATTCGATTTACTGCGCAACACCGCGATCCGCTGGGCGAAATCCGCCACGCGCCGCATTCGCTCCGCGTCGGGCACGTAGCGATGATTGTCCTTGAACGAGATGGGCACCGAGATCACGCGTCCGTCGCATTCGGGCAGAGCGACGTGCATCGCCGCCTCCGATGGACTCAAGCCCCGCGCGGATTCATTCCATATCGGGCGCGGCGTCCCGCAGCAAATCGCTTGAATCAGCGGCGCGCCGATCAGCTCAAATGGCGTGCCGTACCCCTGCGGCGGGACACTTTCCGGCGCGTTCAAGTTGAAGACCGGAAAACTTACCGTGTTGACGATGATCTCCGGAGAATCAGGCAATAGACGCAGCGCGAGCGGTACTCCCATCGCATCGCAATCACGCAATGAACTCGTAAAAACACCGATCGCAGAAAAGCCGCGGCTCTCCAAGGTGCGTAGCGCGGCATCGACAAATTGCAGATTTCCGCTCAGCACGTGAGCGCGATAAAAAAGGACGATCGCAGTGGGTCTATCGAGGGCGCGATGACCGGTCCACTCAACGGCATTCGTGACCAGCAGATCCGGGTGATACAGGCCGTGAGCGGGCATCGGCCGGGGTGGCGCAAACGCCCCGGTCATTCCGAGATACTCCACCGCGGCATAGCGCAGGGCTTCCGCCACGTTGGTCACGCCGCCGGCCATGAAATAGGACGTGAGATTCGATGCGAGTTCGGCCTTTACGCGGGAGGTGCGGGGAAGCAACTCAGCGCTGCCGCCGACGCCGCTGATCACAACGAGTCCCCAGCCCTCCTGGTGCGCGAGGCCAATGAGATCGGCAAGCCCCGGCACGGAGGAAACGGAGCCGTGAATGCGCACGATCGCGAGCAGTCGCGGCGAACGCCGCGCACCGACCAGTGCAAACAGCGCATCCGGCGTGGACAGGCCAAGAAGGGAGTGGCCCACGACGGCCGGAAAATCCGCCGGTAGTTCGGAACGAGCTCGTTCGAGCGCCAGCAGGTCCGTTTCTGCATGCGAGAGCAGCACGAGACCCTCTGTGAGATCGGCAGCGCTCGATGCAGTCTCTTCGCACGCGGGCCCCGCCGCTCGGCATGTCAGCGCGGGGAGCGCGCATGCGGCTGCGGGGAAACCATCGGTATCGAGCACGGTGCCGGCGTACTCGATCGTCAGACGGCGTTTATCGGCGTCGTCTATCGGCCCAAACCAGCGCAGCGTCTCGCCATAACCCAAGCCGACTGCACACAGGCCGCGCGCATCATCGCTGCGAGAAACCCGCTGCAATGCGATCCGTGATGCGTGGGCACTCGCCTGCCGCGCGGCCTGCCAATCGTCCCAGGACTCGTCATCGACCCCGTGCGTCGCGACCAATATGCGAATGCGCGATGGCCTCGAACTCTCCGGGCTGGCCGTGGACATCGTCAGATCCTTCTCAAAACTCGATGCCGGCTTGCGCGCGAATGCGTTGCAGCTTCAAGGGATGTTTGATGAGAGTCATTTCAGTCACCAAGTCCGCGCGCTCGATCAGCTCCTGCGGCGCATTTCGTCCGGTGAGCACCACATGGGTTTTCGGGGGTCGTTGGTTGACGCCGGCCAATACTTGATCGACGGACAAGTAATCCTTCTTCAGGGCAATATTGACCTCATCCAGCAAGACCAGGTGGTACTCCGCGTCGGCCAAGTAGCGCAGGGCAACCTCCCATCCCGCCTGCGCCACGAGCTTGTCTCGGACTTTATCCTGCGTTTCCCAGGTGAAGCCTTCGCCCGTGGCGTGAAATTGGAGTTGGCTGCCCCATGGCTCGAATGCCCGCTTCTCAGCCGGTTCCCACGCACCTTTGATGAACTGCACGATCGCGACGCGATAGCCATGACCCAGGCTGCGCAACACCATCCCGAGGGCAGCCGTGGTTTTCCCCTTCCCCGCTCCCGTGTGAACGATCACGAGTCCTCGATCCGTGACGGTCTCGGCCATGCGCCGATCCTGAATTGCTTTGCGCCGCTGTATGCGCTGCGAATACGCATCGCCGGTCTCGGTACCTTCGGGCTCCTCAGGAGGCAGGCTGGGTTCCGCCATAATCGCTCACTTTCCGCACGAATCGGCTTTGGACCGCGGACAACTGGGTGCCGACAGGGCACCGGCATCGAGGTAAGTGATTGAGTGTGCCATCCGCTTGGGACGGGCCCGATGGCACAGGAACGGTGCCGCCGGTGCATAAGCACATAGCTCAATTCGCCCACCGCGAAGTTATCCGCTACTCGATGTCAGGCCGGTCTCCGGACTCGCGAAAGCCTTTGGCCAACGAACGTCTTCCCACGCCACCGGCGCAGTGACTAAAAGATTCGTCTGGATTCGCTTACCGTTGCGGGGGCAGTCCCGGAATTAAACGCCAACTCGAGCGCTTGCACCGGATTCCCGTTTCACTCGCCAACCCCATGCAGTTGGTACCGAGCACCTGACAACGTCTTCAGGGTAATGCATACGGCCGGCAACGACAATAGTGCGGCCGGAGGAGCGGCGGCCATCGGGTTGCCATTGACAATGTGAGGGCGCGACGTTGTACTAGCGTCCTTGATGGCCTCTCTCGAACGAGAGAGCGATGAGGGAATGTGGTACGCATCGAGCGCCGCAGGGTGCTTCGATACCAACCCACGGCTGCCCCCGCAACTGTAAGCGGTGAGCGCTTGCCCAATGCCACTGATTTCTGTCCCCAAGCGACAGGTCGGGAAGGCGGCAAGCTGCACTGACCCGCGAGCCAGGAGACCTGCCATCCCTTTGGTCGCGTGCCGGGCGGGGTGCCTCGGCGACGGTCGAGTCCGTCTCGACTGTGCGGGAATCGGCAGCAGCTGATTTCGCGCCGGTTCCGCACCCCGAGCTTAAGCGTCAGGAGAGGCGGATGAGCGACATCGGGTCAGCCGGCCGGGCCACGGTCATGGTGTGCATCACCTGCCGCGCTGCTACGGACCCGGCCGATGCGCCGGACGCCGACGCACCGCGAGCCGGCCTTGCCTTGGCCGAGGCTACCGCCGCCGCCGCCGCGAGCGCCCCGGACATTTCGGTGCAACGCATCCGCTGCCTTGGCAATTGCAGGCGCGGATTGAGCGCGGCAATCCGGTGCGGCGACGCGTGGACCTATGTTTTCGGAGGCCTGGAACCGACGCGAGATGGCCCCTCCCTCATCATCGGCGCCCGCTTGCTCGCGCAGGCGGCGGACGGCATCATGCCATGGCGCGGCCGACCGGAATCTTTGAAACGAGGCCTTATCGCCCGCGTGCCTCCCAGCAACTTTCGTGAAGAATTACCGTGACGCCGCTAACTCGCGGTGCGTGTCCCGGCATCTCGCAACCCATGCCGACCGGCGATGGACTTCTGGCGCGGCTGATGGTGTCGGCGCCCATTCCCCTCGACGCCTTGGTTGCTCTTTGCGACGCCAGCCAAACGCACGGAAACGGCATTGTGGAGGTGACGCAACGCGGCAGCCTGCAAATTCGGGGGCTTTCGCCTGCTTCAGCACCCGTTTTTGCTCGAACCGTTTTCGCACTCGGACTCGGGGCGCAAGGCGGCCCGCCCATCCTCACGTCACCCTTGATGGGTTTGGACGCTCAAGAGCGCGTTGATCTGCGCGCACTGGTTGCCGCTCTGCGCACGGATTTGACGAACCGCGGCGCGTTTGCATCGCTCGGTCCCAAGGTCTCCGTGCTGATCGACGGCGGCGGCGTCCTGCACTTGGACAACGTGCCGGGCGACCTGCGATTGCAGGCAAACACGGATTCTCGTCTGCACGTCAGCATTGCCGGGACCGCCGCGGCCGCGACCAGTCTTGGTTGGGTCGAACTGCATCAGGTGCTCGAGGTCATCGTCCATGTCTTGGGCAGCATCGCGAACCGCGGGACGGATGCCAGAGCGCGGGATTTCGCGAACAGCGGAGATGCGCACGCTCTTCGCGCGTCGCTTGCCGGCTTACTCAGCGACGAACCGCCGCCTACGCTAAGGCCGCCCGCGGAGCCGATCGGCAGCCACCGGCTCAACGACGGACGAGTGGCATTCGGGGTTGCACTCGCCTTCGGATACACTGAGGCTGCCGTGCTCAGACGATTTGCGCACGCCGCCGCGCGCTGCGGCGCCACTTCGATACAGCCGGCGCCCGGTCGCGCGCTGCTGACCATCGGGTTGGCCGCAGCCGCAACGAACGAATTCACTGATTCCGCGGCGGCGGCGGGATTCGTCGTGCGGCCCGACGATGCGCGCCGATATGTGGTCGCCTGCGCCGGCGCACCCGCCTGTCGGTCCGCCATGCTCTCCACGCGCCAACTGGCTCCGGTGATAGCGCAGGCTGCAAGGCCGTTTCTCGACGGCTCGTTGACCATACACGTGTCGGGCTGCGCCAAAGGATGTGCACATCCCGGCGCCGCTGCGTTGACTTTCATTGGACCCGATCGCCTGGTAGTTCAGGGCCGCGCCGGCGACACGCCGCACGGCACTGCATCAGCCGCTGATTTCATCGCCGGCTTGCCGCGCCTCCACGCTGAACGACAGCGCTCGCACGCAGGTCGGGAGTGCAGCGCGGCAATGGTGTCGCGGCTCGGCGCGATCCGTGTACTCGCTGTCATGGGTGGGGAGACGCTCCATGATTGACTACCTGCGCGACGGCGCCGCGATTTATCAGCAATCGTTCGCCATCATTCGTGCGGAAGCCGACCTATCACGATTTTCCGACGCGGAAGCGGATGTCGCCGTTCGGATGCTCCATGCCTGCGGCGTTGTTGAGACCGCTAAGAACATCGTGTTCTCGAGCGGGGTAGTAACGGCAGCTCGCGAAGCACTGCACGCTGGAGCGGCGATCCTGTGCGATTCTGAAATGGTGAGCCACGGCGTTACACGTGCCCGCCTTCCCGCGGGCAACGCAGTGATCTGTACGCTGCGCGATCCGACCGTGCCGGCGCTCGCCGAGAAGCGGGGAACCACGCGCTCGGCCGCTGCAATGGAGCTCTGGCTCGATCGGCTCGAGGGCGCAGTCGTCGCGATCGGCAATGCGCCCACCTCATTGTTCCGGCTGCTGGAAATGCTCGACGAGGGCGCACCGCGTCCGGCGGCGATTTTGGGGATTCCCGTCGGCTTCGTCGGCGCCGCCGAATCCAAGGAGGCGCTCATCGCCAACCCGCGCGGCGTACCCTTCATCGCCGTGCGCGGACGAGTCGGCGGAAGCGCAATGACCGCGGCTGCCGTGAACGGCTTGGCGCGGGCGGGGCTATGAACGGCTTGGGAAGACTGATCGGCGTCGGTGTCGGACCGGGGGATCCAGACCTCATGACGCTAAAAGCAGTGCGCGCGATGCAAAGCGCTGACGTCGTCGCCCATTTCGCGAAAGCCGGAAATGCAAGCAATGCGCGGGCTACCGTCAGGCAGTTTTTGCGTCCGGGCGTGACGGAGCTGCCGCTTCTGTATCCGATCACCACTGAACGACCGGCGGGCGATCCTGAGTATCGCTCGGCGATTCGGGGTTTTTTCGATGAAGCGGCGACTGCGGTTGCGGCACATCTCGACGCCGGACGAACCGTCGCCGTTCTGTCGGAGGGCGACCCGTTGTTCTTCGGATCCTACATGCACCTTCACGTACGCCTGATGAAGCTCTATCCCACCGACGTGATTCCCGGCGTGACCGGCATGTCGGGGTGTTGGTCCGCAGCGGGGCTGCCGATCGTTCAAGGAGACGATGTGCTGACCGTGCTGCCGGGCACATTGGATGAGGCGGAACTCATCCGCCGGTTTCGTGAGAACGATCCAACCGTCGTCATGAAAGTTGGGCGGAATCTATCGAAGGTGCGGCGTGCGCTGGTCGCTGCGGACCGCCTGAACAATGCGATCTACGTCGAGCGCGGCACGATGGACGATGAACGGCTGATGCCGCTAGTCGAAAAACCGGATGACTCGGCACCTTACTTTGCCATTTTGCTGGTCGCCGGCCGCGCGTGGCATCCATGAGCGGGAAACTGACGGTGATCGGATTGGGGCCCGGAAACGCCGGTCAACTGACGCCCGAAGCATCCGAGGCGCTGCACGCCGCCGATGTCTTGTTCGGATATGGCCCGTATCTTGATCGGGTTCCCGCTCGAGCGGGTCAGCGCCGTCAGACCTCCGACAACCGGGGGGAAATCGATCGTGCGAGAGGCGCCTTGACGGAAGCGGCGGAGGGAGCAAGCGTCGCGGTGGTATCGGGCGGTGATCCGGGGGTTTTTGCAATGGCCGCAGCGATTTGCGAGGCGCTTGAACGCGGACCCGATGCATGGCGTGACCTGGATGTTGCGATCGTTCCCGGCATCACCAGCATGCTCGCCGTTGCCGCCCGCGTGGGTGCACCACTGGGTCATGACTTCTGTGCACTGTCATTATCCGACAACCTAAAACCATGGCCCGTGATTGAGCGACGTTTACATGCCGCGGCGAGCGCCGGTTTCTCCATCGCACTGTACAACCCAATTTCGCGCTCGAGGCCCTGGCAACTCGACCGCGCGTTCGAGATATTGCGCACTCACCTTCCCGCCAACACGCCGGTGGTGTTTGGGCGCGCCGTGGGCCGCGTCGATGAACGCGTACAAGTCACAACCTTGGCGGCAGCTTATGGATCGGACGCGGACATGGCGACCTGCATCATCGTTGGGTCGTCTGAAACGCGCCTGGTGGAACGGCCGAATAGAACCGCGCTCGTCTATACCCCGCGATCGGCCGGGGCCTTCAGCACATGATCAAGCCATGCAATCGCCTCGCCGACACCACGACGTCAATCGCATATGCGCGGAGCAACGCCCGCTCCTGTTCCTCCTCGAAGGGACCTCTGTCGAGAACATAACGCGCATACGGAACCCCCAGCGGCGGTTCCACCGGATCGACGCTTCGAATCAGATAGTGGTGTTGGGGCGCCGAAGCAAAGTGCGTGATCTCCTGCCGGCCCAACGCGAGGAACACATTCTGGGGCTTGATGCCCAGCGTGCGCACAGCCTCGTGGGCATCGAGAACTTCGGTCCACCGATCACCGGCGGCGGCGCGCCATGGCGGCCGGCACAGCGCGATCATCGGGGTCTTCGTCTGAGAGGCGGCGCGGAGTGCGTGAGCCGAGATCGTCGGCGCATACGGATGAGTTGCATCGATCAATGCGTCGATCGCGTTGTCGCCGAGATACTGCGTGAGTCCGTCGACCCCCCCGAAACCGCCGCGCCGCACGGGTACTGCTTGAGCCAAAGGCGCGGCGGTGCGGCCCGCCAGCGACAAGGTCACCGCGACATCGGTGCGGGCCGCGAGGTGCTGCCCCAATTCTCGCGCCTCCGTCGTGCCTCCAAGAATGAGGATATGTTTTCTCATGTCGCTCGCTGAACTCGCCAGTCCCCAGCCTGCCGCATTACACCGATGGCTGTCCATCGTCGGGATCGGCGAGGATGGCATCGAGGGGTTGAGTCTGGCCGGGCGGGAATTGATTCGATCGGCGGCCTTCGTCTTCGGCGGCGCGCGCCATCTCGCGCTGGCGGCGCCCTTGATTCGGGGCGTTCCTAGATCTTGGCCGGTACCTTTCGACCCGACGGTCGCTGAGGTGCTTGCCCACCGTGGCCGTGCGGTATGCGTACTTGCTTCGGGGGACCCTTTCCTTCACGGCATCGGGAGCCTCCTGTCACGCCACGTCTCGTGCGAGGAAACAGTGGCGGTCCCCGCCCCGTCCGCCTTCAGTTTGGCGGCATCGCGCTTGCTGTGGCCGCTCTCGCAAACCGTCTTGCTCTCGCTATGCGGCCGCTCGCTCGACTTCATCCGCCCCCATCTGCATCCCGGCGTGCGAATTCTGATTCTCACCTCCGATCGCGATGCTCCCGCGACGCTGGCCCGGTTGTTGTGCCGAATCGGCTTTGGACCTTCGCGAGTCACGGTGCTCGAATCGCTGGCGGGGCCGCGCGAGCGGATCCGCTCGTCGCCGGCGAACTGCTTCGACCTTGAAACGATTGATCCGCTCAACACGGTCGCGATCGATGTCGCCGCGGAGGACGGCGCGCGCATTCTTCCCAGAGCGGCCGGCATGGCCGACGAGTTGTTCGAGCACGATGGACAGATCACCAAGCGCGAAATTCGTGCCCTGACGTTGTCGGCGTTGGCGCCGCGACGCGGCGAACTCCTCTGGGACGTAGGCGCAGGCTCCGGATCCGTGGCGATCGAATGGCTGCTCGCAGATGTCTCCTTGAGCGCGATCGTCGTCGAGCGGCGCAGCGATCGGGTCGCACGCATTGCGCGCAACGCCGCTGCGTTCGGTGTACCGCACTTGACGCTGATCGAAGGTTCGGCTCCTGCCGCCCTCGAGGGAATGGCATCGCCGGACGCGGTGTTCATCGGCGGCGGCGCTACGACACCCGGGGTGATAGATGCCGTACGAGCTGCGTTGCGTCCGGCGGGCCGCTTGGTCGTCAACGCCGTGGCATTGGAAACGGAAAGCGTCCTGCTGAAATGCCAATCGCAGTGGGGAGGAACACTCACTCGAATTGCGATCTCGCGCGCGGGTCCCATCGGCGGTGAAAACGCGCGCATGACGGGCTGGCGCACCGCCATGCCGGTCATGCAATGGGCTTGGGTGAAGCCGTGATCGTCGCGGGAGTCGGCTGCCGCAAGGCAATCTCGGCGGCACAAGTTGAGTCGGCCATCGAGGCGGCGTTGCTGCACAATCGGCTCGCCGGCAACCAGCTCGAGCGGATTGCCGTACCGGCCGTGAAAGGCACCGAAGCGGGCATCGTGGCGGCCGCGGCGGCGCGAGGAGTTCCACTGGTGTTGATTGCGCAGAACGCACTGGAAGCGGCAGACGCGCGCACGTTGACTCGTTCGGCGCGATCGATGGACACCCTGAACGTGCATTCGGTTGCCGAAGCCGCGGCATTGGCCGCGACATCCTCGCGCGTTGTCCGGTGTGCCTATACGCCGGTTCATTGGTGCCTTCCGATTTGCTCGCGCACTGTCCGGCCGGGGCGCGGCTTATCGATAGCGCGGCAATGACCCTCGATCAGATCGAGAGCCAGTACCTCGATGCCCATGCCGCGGGCCTCGATGTCGCACGGCTTCATTCGGGGGACTTGTCGATCTACAGTGCGCTCGCCGAACAGCTTCGCCGCCTGCGGCGTCATGGAATTCCGTACACGCTCACGCCGGGCGTACCGGCTTTTGCCGCCTCGGCCGCCGTTCTGGGCCGCGAGTTGACGGTGCCCGGCATCGCGCAAAGCGTCGTTTTGACGCGCATGTCGGGGCGCGCATCGCAAATGCCCGAAAGCGAGCGTCTAGCGACGTTCGCGTCCAGCGGCGCGACGCTCGCCATTCATCTGGCCATCCACGCGATGGACGCAATCGTGGAAGAATTGATTCCGTACTACGGATCCGGCTGCCCGGTAGCAGTAGTGATGCGGGCGAGTTGGCCGGACGAACGCGTTCTGCGCGGAAGCCTTGCGGACATTCGCGCCAAATTGGCGCGTGAGCCCATGGAGCGCACGGCTCTGGTGTTCGTCGGCCGAGCGCTCGAAGCCGTGAATTTTGAGGAGAGTGCCTTGTATTCACCCGAATATCAGCGGCGCTTCCGAAACTCCAATGCAAACTGATTGCAGTCAATCTACGGGCGCCGGAACGCCGGGGGCATCAGGCAGGCAGGCACTGGCCGCGTTGCGGGGGTCTTATCCCGTGTTCGCGCCAGGCGAAGTATGGTTGGTGGGCGCAGGACCCGGAGATCCCGGATTGCTGACCCTCGATGCACTGGCCGGCCTGCTGCAGGCCGACGTGGTCGTTCATGACGCGTTGATCGATGCGCGCGTTCTGGCTCTTGCACGAAGCGGGGCGCGGATGCAGTTCGCGGGCAAACGAGGCGGCAAACCCTCGATTGCTCAAGAAGAGATCAGCGCACAACTCATCGCCTTGGCGCACCGCGGCCTTCGGGTATTGAGACTCAAGGGTGGTGACCCCTTCGTCTTTGGCCGCGGCGGCGAAGAGATCTTGGCATTGGCGGCGGCCGGCGTGGCCTTTCGCGTCATCCCGGGCGTGACGGCCGGCCTCAGCGGATTGGCGAGCGCATGCATTCCGGCGACGATGCGCGGCGTCAATCAGGCAATAATCCTGGCCACTGGTCACGGTCCCGACGAGGAAGGCAGTCTCGATTGGTCTGCGCTGGCACGCACGGGCCAGCCCATCGTTCTATACATGGGACTGCGCAATCTAGAGAATATTGCGGCTGCGTTGATGCGCGGAGGGCTGCCCGGAAGCACACCGGCGGCCGTGATCGCCTCGGCGACCTTGGCCGAGCAGCAGGTGCTGGTATCGAGCCTCGAGTGCATCGCCTCGGATGCACGCGCGGCAAATTTCGCCGCCCCGGCCATTGTCGTCATCGGCGATATCGTGCACATCCGCCGTCAACTGCTGGACACCTCCGCGCAAAGCGCGGCTCCGGCATCCACCGGCGGCGCCGCATTGCCGCGCGAGAGTTCCGCATGCGAAGGATAAAGCTCATCGGCATTGGAGCCGGTAATCCCGACTACATCACCATGCAGGCCATCAACGCGCTCAGAGAGGTGGACGTGGTCTTCGTAACCGACAAGGGTGAAGACACAACGGATTTGCTGCGCGCCCGAAAAGAAGTCTGCGAGCGCCACATGCAGGCAAAGCCCTACCGAATCATCGAGATTCAGGACCCGGAGCGGGATCGCAACCCCGCCGCGTACCGGTCCGCGGTGACGGCGTGGCATGAAAAACGCGCCGCTTTGTATAGCCAAGTGATTCGAGAGCAGCTGTCCGACGACGAATGCGGCGCGTTTCTCGTGTGGGGAGACCCGTCCCTTTACGACAGTACGCTTCGGATCATCGATCAGGTGGCCGCGCTGCGAACGGTCGAATTCGAGTGGGAGATCATTCCCGGGATCACCAGCATTCAGGCTCTCGCCGCCCGCCACAGAATCTCTCTGAATGAGATCGGCGAACCTATCCATGTCACCACGGGGCGCCGATTGAACGACGAGCAGCCGGCCGACGGCACCAGTGTGCTCGTATTGCTCGACGGCAACTGTGCATTCAAGTCGTTCACGCACGACGACATCGACATCTACTGGGGTGCGTATCTGGGCACTGCGGACGAGATCTTGCTTTCCGGCAGACTCGGTGAGCTGAGCGGCCGGATTGAGCAGGTACGTGCGCAAGCTCGCAATCAAAAAGGATGGATCATGGACACTTATCTTTTGCGCAAGCGCGGGGCGTCTTCGTGCTAGCTGCGCATCGCTCGCATCTCATGCGTTTCGGCGCGATTCCGCCGGTCGATGAGGCGATTCGAGCCGCGGCATACCGGCGCCTGGATGTGCTGACCAAGCCGCGCGGCGCACTGGGGCAGCTCGAGCCGCTGGCCGCGCAAGTGTGTGCCATTCAAGGAACGCTGGACATCCGGATGGTTCAACCGATGGGTATCGTGTTCGCCGCGGACCATGGCGTCGCGGATCGTGGTGTCAGCGCGTATCCGCGCGAAGTGACCGCGCAGATGGTAGCCAATTTCTTGCACGGCGGAGCGGCGATCAGCGTGCTCGCAAAGCTGCAAGGAGTCGACCTTTGGATCGTGGATGCGGGCGTTGACAGCGACTGCAGGGCGCATCCGCGCCTCATCGAGGCGAAAATCCGGCGAGGAACGCGCAACTTCATCGACGAGCCGGCAATGACGCCGGAGGAATGCGCCGAAGCGCTGCAAAGGGGCCGCGACGTGGTTGAACGCGTGATGCCCCCCGGCAGCAACGCTCTCGTTCTCGGCGAGATGGGAATCGGCAATACAGCGGCCGCGGCGATGCTGATGCATGGACTCACCGGACGAGAATTGATCGATTGTGTCGGGCGCGGCACCGGGCTCGACGACAGCGGGATGGAGCGAAAAAGGCAGCTCTTGGCGCAGGCGCTCGAACGCCGCGCCGCGCCGCAGGACCCGTTGGAGCTGCTGGCGGAATTCGGCGGTTATGAGATCGCGATGCTCACCGGCGCGGTGTTGGCCGGCGCCGCGCTCCGGGCACTGATACTGGTGGACGGATTCACGGTTACTGTCGCGGCGGCGCTCGCCGCACAATTGGATCCGGGTGTGCTGGATTATTGCGTATTCGGACATTGTTCCGAAGAGCATGCACATCGTGCGCTGCTCGAGCATCTTGAGGTTCAACCGCTGCTCGATCTCGGGATGCGCCTGGGCGAAGGCAGCGGCGCAGCCTTGGCGCTCTCCGTCGTGCGTGCGGCCGTGGCGCTGTTCACGGAGATGGCGACGTTCGAAGGCGCAGGGGTGAGTGATAAGGACGCCTGAGAGACTCGATGAAACGGCAACTTTTGCTTTTTCTGGCCGCGATCCAGTTTTTGACCCGACTGCCGGTGCCGCGTCTCGACGGTTTTCAGGCGAGCTGGTTGTCTCAATCGGCACGGTTTTTTCCCTTGGTCGGCGCGCTGGTCGGATGGATCGGGGTCGGTGTATGGTGGCTGGGTTCGATGTATTTTCCGCCGGCCGTGGCGGTCGGCTTGATGATGAGCGCCTCTTTGCTGCTCACGGGGGCGTTTCACGAGGACGGTTTCGCGGACGTCTGCGACGGGTTTGGCGGCGGAACAACGCGCGACGCGGTGCTGTCGATCATGAAGGATTCTCGAGTCGGCGCCTACGGCGCCATCGGCATCGCCATGATGCTGGGCCTGAAATGGTCGATCTTGGTGTCCCATCCACAGGCGACATTTCCCGTCATCGTCATTGGAGCGCATATGGTGAGCCGCTGGTGCGCGATCGGTCTCATCTGGCGATTGCGGTACGTGCGCACGGATGCAGACGGAAAGTCAAATGCCCTTGCCGACAATGTGGGCACCGCGGACTGGTGGCTGAGCGGTGCACTGGGAGCGCTCGTCCTGCTGCCTGTGTTCTTGCTGGTCGATCCTGCGGCGGAGCCTCGATTGGCTCTAGCCCTCCTCGCTGCACTGGCGTTGAGCGTGGCCAGTACTCTTCTGGCGGGCACTCATTTTAGAACCCGGATCGGCGGCTATACGGGAGACTGCTTGGGCGCCGCGCAGCAACTCGCGGAACTCAGTTTTTTGTTGGCGGCTCTCGGGGTCCTGGCCGTGACTCAACGGACCTGAAGGTAGCGCCCGATGCATATCTATCTCGTCCGCCATCCGCCGCCGATCGACGTCGACGGCCTTTGCTACGGTCGTCTGGATGTTGCCGTGGACGAGCAAGACATCGCCCGAACCGCTGAATCAGTATTCGCCCAGATTCCAGGCCAAACACTCGCGAGCGCACGCATATACTGCAGCCCGTCCTCGCGATGCATGAGACTCGCCCGACACATCGCGTCGCCGCGCGAGCCGACAGCGGCAGAGGACTTGATCGAGATGAGTCTCGGGCACTGGCAAGGCATTCGCTGGGATGCGATAGAGCAACTTGAGATCGATGCCTGGGCGAAGGACGTTTGGGGATACCGGCCCGGCGGCGGAGAGTCGGCGGAGATGGTCGCGACGCGCTGGGAGCGCTGGTTGCGTCGCGTGCGCGGCAGCGATGGCGGCGACGTCGTGGCCGTGACCCATGCGGGCGTGATTCGCGTCGCGCTGGCCCGCGGAGGCCAGGACAATGGCTCGTCCGCGCTCGAAGCACACATTCCGTTTGGCTCCGTTCACCGTCTTGATCTCGGATAACACTCAATGAGATGCGAAACAAACATGGGTGATTTTACGGCACAGGAAATCGCGGCCGTATACCGCGTAATGGCCATGCGGCGCGACATGCGGCACTTTCTGCCCGAGCCGCTCGACGAGGCGTTGGTTGGGCGCCTATTGGGCGCAGCGCATATGGCGCCGAGCGTCGGCCTGATGCAGCCCTGGCGCTTCATCCGGATACGTGATCCGGGACTTCGAGCGAGCATTCACGCTCTTGTGGAAGCGGAACGCGTCAAGACGGCCCAGGCGCTGGCTGAGCGCGAGGACGAGTTCATGCGCATCAAGGTAGAGGGCATTCTCGATTGCGGCGAGCTGCTGGTTGCCGCGCTTGCCGACGGTCGAGAAAGCCACGTCTTCGGTCGACGGACCATGCCGGAGATGGACCTGGCTTCGGTGGCATGTGCCATACAAAATCTCTGGCTGGCCGCGCGCGCTGAGAACGTCGGAATGGGCTGGGTGTCCCTATTCGATCCCGAAACCCTGCGGCAGTTGATTCACATGCCTGAAGGCAGCCGCCCCGTCGCCGTTCTTTGTTTAGGGTACGTGCCCGCCTTCTACCCGCGTCCGATGCTCGAGGAGGTCGAGTGGGCGCATCGCTTCGACCTGAAAAACATGGTGCATATCGACTACTGGACCGACGGCGACGACGCGCCGGTCGGTTGACCCGCGGATCCAACGGTCGAAAAGGATCGTCGTCACCAGGAGAGCAGCGTCTTGAATTATCGACTCCGCCG
>WNFI01071460.1_pt2 | contig 23709 bp, 24 predicted proteins | sample 5400471 | NCBI WGS metagenome assembly WNFI01 (sample SAMN13153348, study PRJNA577476) | soil metagenome | isolation source: 100 cm saprolite on Douglas fir-dominated hillslope | place: USA:California | collected 2013-09-17
CCCGCGGCGGTCTCGTCACCGAATTCCTGCTGGGAAGCGATTCGCCGGTGCGCTTCCTTTCCAACCTCTCGGAGCGCTCGCGCGACTACAACGGCTTCAATTTGATCTTGGGCGACGGCGCCACGCTCTTCTATTTCGGCAGCCGCGAGGGGGTGCCGCGCCCGATCGAGCCGGGCGTGCATGGCCTGTCCAACCACACGCTCGACGAGCCTTGGCCCAAGGTGCTGCGCGGAAACCTTTCCATGAACGCCGCGCTCGAGGCGAAGGATCCGGCGCCGGCGCTTTTCGAGATGCTCTCCGCGACCGAGGGCGCCTCCGATGAGGCGCTTCCCAACACCGGCGTGGGAATCGCGTGGGAGCGCCGTCTCGCATCCGCGCTCATCACCGGCGCCGACTACGGCACACGCGCTTCCACCGTGCTCACGGTCGCTGCTTCCGGGGAGGCGAAATTCGAAGAGCGCACGCGCGCCGCCGACGGTTCGGTGAGCGGGATCGTGAGCTTTGCGTGCGCTTTGCTCCTGCTGGGTGCCGCTTCGGTCGCGCAGGCGCAGGGCACCGCCGTTTCCGATCACGTCTGCGTGCGCAATCTCGAGAAATGGGTCTCGTTCCCGGATCCGGACAGCGTCAAGGTGGTGAGCGTATCGGAAGGCAGGGCCGAAGTCATCGACTACGCCGACAGCCGCCTCGTCGCCGTAAAGTTCACGGTCATGATCAACTCGAAGAACAGCCAGGGCGGCTACATGGGCCCCAAGCCGTACGAGTGCCACACGAGCGAAGACCGCCAGCGGGTGCTCAACTACTCCCCACGCAGCGATTAGCCGCAATCGTTTTTTTGCGTCAGGTCTCGTCGCCCAGCGCTCCCGCGCCCGCCGCGGCGCGCGTGAGCCGGTCGTTCACTGCTTCCCACTCCACCGTCCGCGGAGGCGCCTCGACGACGATGCGCTTGGCGCCGCTCGCATCGAGCTTGCGCAGGTTCGCGTAGAGGTCGTGACCGTAGCGCGCCGGGTCGGCGCCCGCGGCGATCCATGACGTGACATTGGCCGACGGCGCCGCCTCGCGCAGCGCCAGCACCGCGATGTTCGCGCGGCTCGCGAGCTCGGCGTCGAGCGAGGCCGAGTCGGCGATGACCAGCGCGGTGCGCGGAGCATAGTGCGCGGCAAGGGTGCCCGAAGCGCGCGGGGCGTCGGCGTCGCGATCGCGCGGCACCTCGCCCAACGCCGTCGCGAGATCGTCGCGCGTTACCGCCCCCGGGCGCAGCAGGACCGGCGTGCCGCGGGACAGGTCGACGATCGTCGATTCGAGCCCGACTTCGCACGCGCCGCCGTCCAGAATGAAGAGCGCGGATCCGAACTCCTCGCGCACGTGCGCGGCCGTGGTCGGGCTCACGTGGCCGAACTTGTTGGCGGAAGGCGCGGCGACCGCCCCGCTGCCGATCCGCGCGAACTCGCGCAGGAGCTGCTGCGCCATCGGATGCGAGGGGCAGCGCAGTCCCACCGTCGATTGCCCGCCTGTGACGCTCGCCGGCACGCGCGATGACTTCGCGAGGATGATCGTCAACGGACCGGGCCAGAAGCGACTCGCGAGCGCTCGCGCGGCGGGCGGGATTTCCGCGGCCCAATCGACCATCGCGGCACCGTCGGCGATGTGGACGATGAGCGGATGATCGGCGGGACGCTCCTTCACCGCGAAAATCTTCTCGACCGCGGCTGCGTTGGTCGCGTCCGCCGCGAGGCCGTAGACCGTTTCGGTTGGGAACGCGATGACCTCGCCTTCCGCGAGGCGCCGCGCCGCATCTGCCACGCGATGGAGGTTCACCGGGTTCTGGCCTCGGCGTGCTTGCGAAGCCAGGGCTCGATTGTGGCGAGGTTGAAGGCGCGCGCCTCCAGGTGACCTGTCATCCACTTGAGGGCCATCGACGGCTTGGCCTTGAGGCGGTAGCCGTTGATCCTCAAGAAGACATCCGCGCCAGCAAAGGCGACCCGCTTGCTTCCGTCGACGAAGGGGTGGTTCATCGCGAGGCTCTCGAAGAGCGCCGCGGCTTCCGAGATCAGATCGTCGTAGTAACCGGTTTGGGGACGAAAGAGAGCGGCCTCGAGAGCGCCGGCGTCGCGAAGCCCGTGCATGCCGCCATAGCGCTCGATGAGCACCCGCTGCATCACCAGGACCTCGACCGGCGTGAGGTACAACGTCACTTCGCGAGCTCTCGATAGAGCGCGTCGAATTCAGCGATGCTCTCGCCGAAAGCGGTCAAGACCTCGGGCCGCGGCTTGCCACGTTTTCGCTTCTCAATGAAATCACGCAGCGCCTCGTCGATCACATTCTGAAGCTGCTTCCCCTCTTTGGCGGCGATTGCGCGAACTTCGGCGAGAACCTTGGGATCGGCTTGCGTGGCGAACTTCGCGAGGGGCGCGGTCATGGCGGTCAGTCCGTATCTTGATAAATCATGATACTACATGATAACGCTGGGAAGGTCGCGAGCGCGGCGAGTCAGTGCGCTTTCTCCCAGTTGCCACCCACGCCCGCGTCGACCACCAGCGGGACGTCGAGCTTCGCCACGCCGATCATGAGCCTCTCCACCCCGGGCTTCACGCGCTCGAGCTCGCCTTCGGGCACCTCGAGCACGAGCTCGTCGTGCACCTGCATGATGAGCTTCGTGGCGAGCTTCTCCTGGTCGATCCACTCCTGCACCGCGATCATCGCCAGCTTGATGAGGTCGGCGGCCGTCCCCTGCATCGGCGCGTTGATCGCCTGGCGCTCGGCGCCCTGCCGGCGCGCCTGGTTGCTCGAGCGGATGTCGGGCAGCCACAGCCTGCGTCCGAATACCGTCTCGACGTAGCCGCGTTCACGCGCCTCGTTGCGCGTGCGCTCCATGTACTGCGCCACGCCGGGATAGCGGGTGAAGTACTTGTCCATGTAGCTCGCCGCGGCGGAGCGCTCGATGGCGAGGTTCTGCGCGAGCCCGAAAGCGCTCATGCCGTAGATGAGCCCGAAGTTGATCACCTTGGCGTAGCGGCGCTGCTCGCTCGTGACCTGGGCCGACGGCGTGTCGAAGACTTCCGAGGCCGTGTGCCGGTGCACATCCTCGCCCCGCGAGAACGCGTCGAGCAAGCCCTTGTCGCCCGAGAGGTGCGCCATGATGCGCAGCTCGATCTGCGAGTAGTCGCTCGATCTGCGAGTAGTCGGCCGAGACGATCTTCGCGCCCGGGGACGCCACGAAAGCCTCGCGGATGCGTCGGCCCTCGGTGGTGCGCACCGGGATGTTCTGCAGGTTCGGATCGGTCGAGGAGAGGCGCCCGGTCACCGCTACGGCCTGCGCGTAGTTGGTGTGAACCCGCCCGGTCTTCGCGTTCACCATGCGCGGCAGCTTGTCGGTGTAGGTGCTCTTCAGCTTGGAGAGCCCGCGATGCTCGAGGAGCGCTTTGCAGATCGGATGGTCCTCCGCGAGCTTCTCGAGCACTTCCTCGTCGGTCGAGGGCGAGCCCGAGGGCGTCTTCTTCACCACTTTCAGCTTGAGGCGATCGAAGAGGATTTCGCACAGCTGCTTTGGCGAACCGAGATTGAACGGCCCGCCCGCCAGCTCGTGCGCGGTCTTCTCGAGCTCGAGCATCTTCTGTCCCAGCTCCTGGCCCTGGCGCGCGAGGAGCGGGCCGTCGATGAGCACGCCGTTCCTCTCCATCGTGAGCAGCACGCCGGCCACCGGAATCTCGATGCCGGAGTAGATGTAGTTCAGCTTCGCGTCCTTCTCGACGCGCGGCAGCAGCGCGCCGTGCAGCTGGAGCGTCACGTCGGCATCCTCGGCCGAGTAAGCCGTGGCGCGATGGATGTCGACCTGGTCGAAAGGAATCGACGAAGCGCCCTTGCCCGCGACGTCGACGTATTGCAGCAGCCCGGTCGCGCCGAGGTAGCGCGTGGCGAGCGCGTCCATGTCGTGTCGCTGGTGGCTTTCGAGCACGTACGACTCGAGCAGCGTGTCGTGGGCCACGCCGCGCACCGTGGTGCCGTGGTTCGCGAAGACATGCCGGTCGTATTTCGCGTTCTGCCCGACCTTGCGGTGCCGGTCGCTCTCGAGCCACGGCTTCAGGCGCGCCAGGACCACATCGGTTGAAAGCTGCGCCGGAACGCCCGCGTAGCGATGCGTGAGCGGGATGTACGCCGCTTCGCCGGGCGTGACGCTCAGCGCGATTCCCACCAGCTGCGCGGTCATCGGGTCGAGGCTCGTCGTCTCGGTATCGACGCAGGCGAGCGCGGCGCTTTCGAGCTTCGCGACCCAGCGTTCCAACACGGCTTCGTCGAGTACCGTTTCGTATTGGCGCGTAGCGACAAAGGGCGTCACGTTCTCCACCGGCTGCTCGACGGCGGTGAGGAGGGCGAAGTTGCGGCCGCCCTTCGGCGCGGCCGGCGGCGGCGACGAATCGCCCTTTTCCGGCGCGTCCTCCTTGTTCACCAGCGCATCGCGCAGCGTGCGAAAGCCGAAGCGCGTGTAGAGCTCGGTGAGCTTCGCGCTGTCGGGTCCCTTGTCGACGAGCGATTCCATCTCGAAAGGCAGCGCGACATCGGTCTTCACGGTGAGAAGGCGCCGCCCCGTTGGAAGCCAGTCCTTCACCTTGCGCAGGTTCTCGCCGACGACGCCCTTCACTTCATCGGCGTGAGCGATCACGCCTTCGAGCGAGCCGTATTCCTCGATCAGCTTGCACGCGGTCTTCGGACCGACCTTGTCGACGCCGGGAACGTTGTCGACGGCGTCGCCCATGAGCGCGAGGTAGTCGATGATGAGCTCCGGGGGCACGCCGAACTTCGCCCGCACGCCTTCGCGATCGAGCTTCTCGATGGGCACCGCCATCGTGTTCACCCAGGTGACGCTCTCGTTCACGAGCTGCGTCAGGTCCTTGTCGCCCGTGGAGATCACCGAATTCCATCCGTGCTTCTCGGCGTGGCGCACCAGCGTTCCGATCACGTCGTCGGCCTCCACGCCGTCGACGCACACGATGGGCCAGCCGAGCGCGCGAACGGTCTCGAGGAGTGGATCGATCTGGCGCGCGAGGTCCTCGGGCATCGCCTGGCGCGTCGCCTTGTATTGCGGATAGATGTCGTCGCGGAAGGTTTTGCCCCTGGGGTCGAGGACGCAGGCGATATAATCCGAAGGGAAATCCTGCTTGAGCTTGCGCAGCATGTTGACCACGCCGTAGATGGCGTTGGTCGGCTCTCCCGCCGGGCTTCTTAGCTCGCGAATCGCGTGGAACGCGCGGTAGAAGTAGCTGGGCGCGTCGACGAGCAGGAGGCGCTTTTTATTCGTGTCGTTCATTTCTTCCCCGGGGGTCCCCATCTTGATGGGGCTTCCAAAGGACGCGACTATGACAATCACATCCCCCAAGGTCCCCAATCCCTCGGATCCGCAGCTCGTGAAGCGCTCGCAGTCGTCGGCGCGCGAGGCGTGGCGGATGTTCGAGATTATCGCAGAGTTCGTCACCGCGACGGAGCGCCTGCAGGCGATCCAGCCCGCGGTGTCATGGAAGCGGTGAACAAGGGGGCGTTCGAAGGGGTGAGCCCCAGCGTGGGGCTGAACATCCAGCTGCCGCACGAGCAAGGGGCGAATCCCTACCAGGATGTCTCGCACACGTTCCAGCATTTCTTCGCGCGCAAGGTGATGTTCGTGAAGCTCTCGTGCGCTTTCGTGATGATGCCCGGCGGCTTCGGCACGCTCGACGAGCTGATGGAGGTGCTCACGCTGGTGCAGACCGGGAAAATCCGCAAGGTTCCCGTCATCCTGGTGAATTCGGCCTACTGGAAGGGCCTGCTCGACTGGATCCGCGGGCAGCTGGTCTCCGACGGAATGATCGGTGCCGAGGATCCGGACCTGCTGCAGGTGATCGACGATCCGCAGGCCGTCGTCGACGCCATTTTCGATCACTACCATTCGCGTGGATTCGAGCCGTCGCCGGCGGAACGAGAGGCGGAACTCGCGCTCTAACCTGATACACTCCGCGTCCCGAAAGAAGCCGCCATGCGAATCCTGCTTGCCGCAATCGCCCTCGCCGCCGTTTTGCCGGCCGCCGCGCAATCGGGCGCCCGCCCGCGTCCTCCGGGCACGGTGCCGCTCGACGAGCCGCCGCCCCCACCCGCCATGGTCCAGACGGATCCCGCGCTCGAGCAACAGGTGAGCGTGCGAACCGAGGGCGACCAGACGATCCAGGAGTATCGCGTCAAGGGCAAGCTCTTCATGCAGCGCGTGCAGCCGAAGAACGGGCCGGCGTACATCCTCATGGACCACCACGGCGACGGGACTTTCACGAAGCTCGACCACACGATCGACAGCCAGGTCCGCGTGCCGCAGTGGGTGTTGATGGAGTTCTGATCCCGCGGGGCGGCATCCAAAACTAGAAGGAAAAACAGGGAGAGCATGTCGGTTTTCACGCCGGTTTCGGCCGCGGAGGCACGCGCGCTCCTCGGCCATTACTCGCTCGGCGAGCTCGAGCGGCTCGAGGGCATCGCCCAGGGCGTGGAGAACACCAACTATTTCCTCACGACCACCACGGGCGAATATGTCCTCACGCTCTTCGAGCACATTCCGCGCTCCGACCTGCCGTTCTACGTGGGCCTGATGGACCACCTCGCGCATCGCGAGGTGACATGCCCCGCGCCGATGCGCATGGATGACGGCGGGATGATCGCGGAAGTGAACGGCAAGCCCGCGTGCATCGTGACGTGCCTGCCCGGGACGCCCAAGGCGCATCCCGACGCGGGCGTGTGCCGCGAAGCGGGGCACATCCTCGCGGGAATCCATGTCGCGGGCGTCGATTACGACGCCGCTCTCGACAACTGGCGCGGCCGGGCGTGGCGGGAGAGCTTCGCGCAGGCCTTGGCGCCGAAGCTCTCGCGCGAGGAGAACGCGCTCATCGACGCCGAGAACCGCTACCAGGCGATCCACGACGATTCGATCCTGCCCCAGGGCATCATCCACGGCGACTTCTTCCACGACAACGTGCTCTGGGACGATGCCGGCAACGGCGGGGTGATCGATTTCTATTTCGCATGCGACGACGCGCTGCTCTACGACGTGGCGATCGGCGTGAACGACTGGTGCGTGAACCCGGACGCCACCCTCGACACCGAGCGTGCCCGCGCCTTCATCTCGGGATACGAGACGCTGCGCCCGCTGGAGGATTTCGAGCGCGGCCTGTGGCCGGTGATGCTGCGCCGGGCCGCGCTTCGCACCTGGCTGGGCCGCCTGGGATACAACCATTTCCCGCGCGACTCCGAGATGACGATTCCCAAGGACCACGGGTTTTCGCGCCGCCTCCTCGAAAACCACGTGTCCCGGGCGCGCGCGCTCGAGGACACGCTTGCCTGAGGGCCGATGGACACGAACATGAAGGTCGCAGAGCTCAAGGCCTCGCGTGGCGCGGCGTGGCTCCGCGAGGCTTTCACGTTCTTTCGCGGCGCCCCCATCGCGTGGATCAGCATGTGCACGGGCTGGCTCGGGATCACCTTCGGCCTCTTCTACCTCCCGCAGATCGGGCTGGTGATCGCCAATTTCATCCAGCCGGTGTTCTTCGCGAGCTTCGCCCTCGCCGGGTACAAGCAGGCGGCGGGTGAAAGGCTCTCGATGGCGGACCTTTTTTCGGCGTTCAGGCGCAACCTGCGGGCGCTGGTGACGCTGGGCGCGGTGCTGCTGCTGGCGCAGATCGCGATCTACTTCCTCATGTGGCTCATGGGGCTGCCGACCGCGGGAGCGGGCGATCGCGTGATCACGCTGGAGGAGTACTTCGAGCTCCTGCAGGGCAAGGAATGGATCCTCCTCGGCGGGTTCGCGCTCACGATGATGGTGAAAGGCGCGCTGTGGTTCGCCCCGCCGTTGATCGCCTTCCACGGCATGGATACGGTGCAGGCGATGCGCTGGAGCCTGTACGCGGCAATTTCCAATCTCGGCGCGATGCTCGTGTACGGGGCGGCGCTGATGGGGCTGCTCTTCCTCATCTGGATCCCGATGACGCTCGGCGCGTACGTGGCGATGCTCGGCTTCTTCATCGTGATCCCGATGATGGCGATCAGCACCTACATCGGCTACCGCGAAGTCTTCGAGGCGCAGGCCGTCAGAGCGCAGTGAGCTTCGCGTACTGGAGCGCCAGCCATTTGGTGCCTTCGGAGGAGAAGCGAACCTGCACCCGCGCATCGAGGCCGCGGCCCTCGAAATCGATCACCACGCCGTCGCCGAATTTCGCGTGGCGCACGTTCTGCCCGATGGAGAATGGCTGCGCGTCGGGGCGCTGCCTCTCGAAGCCCGCGCGCGTCACGTTGCGATAGCGGTCGGGATCGGCCGCCGGCGCGCGCCCCCCGCCGGATGCCCAACCCGCCGGCCCCGTGGACAGCGCCCGTTTTCCGGCGCCCCAGTCAGACCGGGCATCGCCTCCGAAAAACCGGTTCTGTCCCCGGGTCTCCGGCAGGACGATCCACTTGCACAGGGCGGGCGGAACCTCTTCGACGAAACGCGACACGATGCCGTAGCGCGGCTGGCCGTGGAGCATTCGACTGCCGGCATAGGAGAGGTACAGGCGCTTGCGCGCGCGCGTGATGGCGACGTACATGAGCCGGCGCTCCTCCTCGATGCCGCCATCCTCGAGCATGCTGTTCTCGTGCGGGAAGAGCCCTTCTTCGAGGCCGGAGAGAAAGACGGCGGAGAACTCGAGACCCTTCGCCGAATGCACCGTCATCAACTGCAGCGCATCCTGTCCCGCCGCGGCCTCCCTCTCGCCGGCCTCGAGGCTCGCGTGGGCGAGGAACGCCGCGAGGATCTGCTGCTCGGGCGTGCCGGCGCCGGCCACGTCCTCCTGCGATTCGCCGGCGGGCTCGAGGCCGTGCTCGAAATCGTCGGCGAAAAGCGCGGCGGCGTTGATGAGCTCGTTCAGGTTCTCGAGCCGGTCCTGCCCGTCCTTCTCCGCGGCGTAGTGGTCCTTCAGGCGGCTCTTGTCGAGCGTTTCCTCGATGAGCTCGGGCAGGGTGAGCGTCTCGGCCGACTCTCGCAGCGAATCGATAAGCGCGATGAACTGCGCGATCGCCGTGCCGCTGCGTCCGCCGACGATTCCCGCGCGGGCCGCATGCATGAGGCTTCCCATGCCGCGCTCGCCCGCCTCCTGCAGCTGCTCGATCGAGCGCGTGCCGATGCCGCGCGGCGGAAAGTTCACGACGCGCGAGAACGCGGTGTCGTCGTCGGGATTGGCGGCAAGCCGCAGGTAGGCAAGCGCGTGCTTCACCTCCTGGCGCTCGAAGAAGCGCAGCCCCCCGTAGACGCGGTAGGCGATGCCGGCGCGAAAGAGCGAGTGCTCGAGGATGCGCGACTGGGCGTTGGAGCGATACAGAAGCGCCATGTCGGAGAGCGCGATGCCCTCGCGGTTCAGCGCCTTCACCTCTTCCACGATGAAGCGCGCCTCCTCGTCGTCGTTGGCCGCGGCGTACACGCGCAGCGGCTCGCCCTTGCCCTCGCTCGTCCAGAGGTTCTTGCCGAGGCGCGCCTTGTTCTGCGCGATGATCGCGTTGGCCGCGTCGAGGATATTGCCTTGCGAGCGATAGTTCTGCTCCAGCTTCACGACTTCGTGCACGCCGAAGTCGCGCACGAACTCGTTCATGTTGCCCACTTCCGCTCCGCGGAAGCGGTAGATCGAGTTGTGAGTCACAAGCCCTGCTGCGATGTAGTTGTGCGTCGGGAACACATCCAGGTCGTACACCTTTCGCCGCTCGCCATGAATCCTCGTCACCGTTTCGACGATGTCGAGCCGGCCATCTCCCTGGATCATCGCCATGCCGGGCTTGACGGAACCCGCTCGAATGAAAGGAAGCGATTTGCCGTGCAGGTTAGCGCGCAAGACGATACGGCCATCGAGAGCGTCGCGCGCCTTCTGGGCGAGCGCGATCGCCTCGCCATAGTCCTTCCGCATGGTTTCCACGCGCCAGCTGCCTGATCCCTTCTTCGCTGGACGCACGGCAAAACCTGCCGCGGTCAAGGCCTCGCGGCCCGCGACATCGTTGCCCATCGTGCAAACCCTGTGCATCGGCGTGGCGCCGCGGTGGTCTCCGCAGAGGGTGACAACGACATTGCGCCGCTTCGAGTCTCGCGACATCGGCACGTGGTGCGGCTCGCCTTCGAGAAGTCCGTGATCATCGAGCAGCCGTCTGGCCCCGGAAACGGTATCGATTTCTCGATAGAGGCGAGCTATGTACGCGGCGTCGTGAACCAGGCCCTTCACGGATCCTCCGACGCGCGGCACGAAAGGAAGGGTCGGCAAGCCGTACCGCAATGAAAGCGATATCTCGTCAAACCGCGCGTCGTTCTCGGAGCCATGGGTCCCGACCACCCACGTCGCGTCCGCGTGTTCCTGAATCGAGCGCTGCCGGAATCCCACCATGGGCTTCACCTGACCCTTGGTGTAGACACATGAGGTGCCAAGACGGAACCCGACGCCTCTCTTGTGCATCAAGTAGGTGAAGTAGACCTGTGGGGTCTCGCCGAGCAGGTAGCCGGCGAAGTGAGTGTGCTCCGGCGTGCTGACGAGTCGGTTTCCGCTTGTTGTGCAGATCTCGATCAAATCGCCGCGTGCGGCGCTGCTGTGCACTTTTCCCACGCGTGCGGATCGGAAATCGCCGGAGCCATAACAGGAGCGAACGCTGTCGCCTGGGCGAATGGCCTCCACGGGTTTGAGCGATCCGTCGGCCATCGTGACTTGCGTGCCGGCGGGAAGGCACTGATCGTCGTCGCCCACGGCGAACACGCATCCGTTGGTGCCGGCGAGCAGCTTGATCCATTTGTACTGCAGCTTGTTGGTGTCCTGGAACTCGTCGACCAGGATGTAGCGGAAGCGGCTCTGGTAGTGCTGCAGCAGGTTCAGGTGCTGCGTGAGCAGCTCGTAGGTGCGCAGCAGCAGCTCGGCGAAATCGACCACGCCTTCGCGGTTGCACTGCGCGTCGTAATCGGCGTAGAACGCGACCATGCGCCGCGTGAATTCGTCCCCGGCCTCGACCGCGTTGGCGCGCAGCCCCGCCTCCTTCGCGTTGTTGATGAATTGCTGCAGCTGGCGCGGCGGAAACTTCTCCTCGTCCAGGCCCTGCGCCTTCGCCAGCCGCTTCACGAGCGAGAGCTGGTCGGCGGAATCGAGGATCTGGAAAAGCTGCGGCAGGCCCGCGTCGCGATGGTGGGCGCGCAGCAGCCGGTTGCAGAGCCCGTGGAACGTTCCCACCCACATCCCGCGCGTGTTGATCGGCAGCATCGCCGAGAGCCGCGTGAGCATCTCCCGCGCCGCCTTGTTGGTGAAAGTCACCGCGAGGATTCCGGCGGGGCTCACTTCGCCCGACTGGATCAGGTAGGCGATGCGCGTGGTAAGCACGCGCGTCTTGCCGCTCCCCGCGCCGGCGAGGATGAGCGCGCACTGGCGCGGCAGGGTCACCGCCTTCAGCTGCTCGGGATTGAGGTTGGCGAGGATATCGGCCATGGCGCGATTTTCTCATGCGCGCCATGGAGGATGCGGGAGAAACCCCCGCCGTCTTTCAGGGCCCTTCGCTGATGGTGGGAATGCCCACCCCTTTCACGTTGCGCAGGTTTGCCATGAGAGCTCGCGCCTCGGTTTCGCCGGCGAGGCCGCGAATGAACACGGTGAACTCCGCCCCGCGTGCGCCCACTTCCGACGGATATCCGCTCGCACGCAGCGTGCGGTTCAAGGCCAGGGCCGCATCACGCGAAGGGAGAATCTCCGCCGTCACGCGCCACTTGCCGCCGAGGCGCGCGGCCGGCCCATCCTTCGAGATTTCGGTTTCCTGCGACCAGATCTCGATCTGCTTCTGGTCGACCTTGGCCACCGCCGGCGCGCCGCCGCGCGGCTTCTGGTAGAAATCGAGCGGCTGGTCGAGGGTCACCGTCGGATTCCCCTCGGAGCCCACCGAGATCTTGCCTTCGAGGAGGCAGACGAGGTCGCGCTCGTCGGTCGACTTTCCCCACAGGTCGGTGCCGCGGATTCCGGCCGTCACGTTCTTCACGTTGATCGAGATCTCGCGCTTCTGCGACCTGCGCAGCGCATCGGTGGTGAAGCGAAAGGCACCGCTCAATACCCAGAGTGTCGCGCGAAAGATGCCGCGGCTCTCGCTCTTGTCGATCGAGAACTGCGCGTTCTCGCCGAGCTTCACCGCGCTTCCCTCGCCCATCTTGAGCTGCACGCGCGCGTTGGCCCCGGTGCGAAGCCGGTCCGCGGGCTGCAGCGTGGTTCCCGGAGCGAGCGGCACGGCGGCGCCGCCGCGCTCGAGCCACGCGGGGTACTGCACCGCCTCGACCACCGCCGTTTGCGCGAATGCGGCTCCGGCGCCGAGCGCCAGGACCGCGAGCCAGTAAGGCGCAGCTTTTTTCATGTCGCTCCTCCAATGTCCACCCGAAAGCTTTACGTTGATCGCGCAGTTCCGGATGCACGCTCGCAAAATGCCCGAGTCTGCACGTCAAATCAAGGGTTTGTCGAAGGCCGCCTGCTATAATTTCCGCTCGAAGAAACGCGCGCGCGCCGCGATCCCTCCATGGACCCGCAATACCATCCCCGGGCCCTCGAGCCCCAGATCCAGAAGGAGTGGGCCGAGAACCGCACTTTCGTCGCCCCCGAGGCCTCCGAGAAGCCCAAGTATTACTGCGTCTCGATGCTGCCGTATCCGTCCGGCAAGCTGCACATGGGACACGTGCGCAACTACACCATCAACGACGCGCTCTACCACTTCATGCGCATGAAGGGCTGGAACGTGCTCATGCCGATGGGCTGGGATGCGTTCGGGCTGCCCGCGGAAAACGCCGCCATGGCCAACGCCGTGCCGCCGGCGAAATGGACGTGGGAAAACATCGCGTACATGAAGAAACAGTGCCAGGCGATGGGATGGGCGATCGACTGGACGCGGGAGATCGCGACCTGCTCGCCGTCGTACTACCGCTGGAACCAGTGGTTCTTCCTGCGCATGTGGGAGAAGGGAATCGTCTACAAGAAGACCGGCGTGGTGAACTGGGACCCGGCCGACATGACGGTGCTCGCCAACGAGCAGGTGATCGATGGCAGGGGCTGGCGCACCGGCGCGCTGGTGGAAAAACGCGAGATCCCGATGTGGTACATGCGGATCACGCAGTACGCGGACGAGCTCCTCGATTCCCTCGACGGCCTCGGCTGGCCCGAGCAGGTGAAGCAGATGCAGCGCAACTGGATCGGCCGCAGCGAGGGCGTGGAGTTCATCCTGCCGTACGACGCCGAGACCGCGCGGCGCATGGGCGACGGGAAAAGGGGCTTGAAGGTCTTCACCACACGCGCAGACACGATCATGGGCATCACCTTCGCCGCGGTCGCCGCCGAGCATCCCCTCGCCGCCGAGGCCGCGAAGGGAAACCCGAAGCTCACCGCTTTCATCGAGGAGTGCAAGAAGGGCGCGGTCGCCGAGGCCGAGATCGCGACGTTGGAAAAGAAGGGCATGGCGACCGGGCTCCACGTCCAGCACCCCGTGACCGGCGAGAACGTCGAGATTTGGGTCGGCAACTACGTGCTCATGGGCTACGGCGAGGGCGCGGTGATGGCGGTGCCCGGACACGACGAGCGCGACTTCGCCTTCGCGAAGAAGTACGGCCTGCCGATCAAGCAGGTCATCGACGTCGATGGCAAGGCCTATTCCACCGACGAGTGGCAGCCGTGGTACGCGGAGCATGGACGCAACATCCACTCGGGCGCCCGCTTCGCCGCGCTCGATGGCAAGGACTATGCGGCCGCCATCGGCCTGGTGGTCGAGTTCCTGAATTCCCTCGGCGTTCCCGCCGCCAAGCGCGTCACGTACCGCCTGCGCGACTGGGGCATCTCGCGCCAGCGCTATTGGGGAACGCCGATTCCGATGGTCCAGTGCGCGAAGTGCGGCGACGTCCCGGTTCCCGACAAAGAGCTTCCCGTCGTGCTGCCCGAGGACCTGGTGCCCGACGGCAGCGGCAGCCCGCTCGCGAAGACGCCGTCGTTCTACGAGACCCGGTGTCCCAAGTGCGGCGGGCCGGCGCGGCGCGAGACCGACACGATGGACACGTTCGTCGATTCGTCGTGGTACTTCATGCGCTACACGTGCCCCGACGCGTCCACCATGGTCGACGGGCGCGCGCAATACTGGATGCCCGTCGACATGTACATCGGCGGCATCGAGCACGCGATCCTGCACCTTCTCTATGCGCGCTTCTGGACCAAGGCGATGCGCGACCTGGGCCTCGTCAAGATCGACGAGCCGTTCGCCAACCTCCTCACCCAGGGAATGGTGCTCAACCACATCTTCATGCGCCGCACGGGCAAGGGCGGCGAGGAGTTCTTCGCGCCCGAGGAGCTGGACATCGCGTTCGACGCCGAGGGGAAAGTAGCGGGGGCCACCCTCAAGGCCGACGGCAAGCCGGTCGTCTACGACGGCATCGGCACCATGTCGAAATCGAAGCGCAACGGCGTGGATCCGCAGGACATGGTCGAACGGTACGGCGCGGATACCGCCCGCTTCTACGTGATGCAGGCGAGCCCGCCCACCGACACGGTGCTGTGGTCCGACGAAAGCGTCGAAGGCTCGTTCAAGTTCCTGCGCCGCTTCTGGACGATGATCCACGACCACGTGAGCGCCGGAATCGTGTCGCCTTACCCTCTCCCAGGGGAGAGGGAGAACGGCCTGTCGAAGGAACTGAAGGACCTTCGCTTCAAGCTGCACAAGACGATCGAGAAGGTAGGCGACGACTACGGGCGGCGCCTGCAGTTCAACACGGCGATCGCGGCGGTGCGGGAGCTCCTGAACCTCTATGCCGGCGTGGAGGACCGCAGCCCGGTCGGTCGCGCGGTTGCGCAGGAAGTGCTCGAGGTCGCGGTGCTGCTGCTCTCGCCCATCGTTCCGCACATCGCCACCGCGCTGTGGAAGGAATTGCGTCCGGGCACGCGCCTCATCGACCAGCCCTGGCCCTGCGTCGACAAGACCGCGCTGGTGCAGGACTCGATCGAGCTCGTGATCCAGGTGAACGGCAAGCTGCGCGGCCACCTGCACGTTCCCGCTACCGCGAGCCGCGAGGAGATCACCGCGGCGGCGATGTCGCACGAGGCGGTGCAGAAATTCGTCGGCGGCCAGAAGGCGAAGAAGGTGGTCGTGGTGCCGGGCCGATTGGTGAACGTTGTTGTCTAGGAATTGGATCCCGGCCCGTCGCTGCCTTGCAGCGGCCGGGATGACTTTGCTCCTGGCAAGCTGCGGGTTCCAGCTGCGCGGCGAGCCCGAGGTGGGAATCAAGAAGCTCTACACCTCGCAAGACAAGCCGTCGGCGGTGCACGCCGACGTGCGCCGCACGCTCGCGACCGGGGCCACGCGGCTGGTGGCCACGCCCGCCGAGGCCGAAGCGCACCTGAAGTTCCTGAGCGAGGGCCGCACCAAAACCGTGTTCACGCTCACCGGCACGGGGGCGGTTTTCGAGTTCCAGCTGCGCCTCGTCGTGCGCTACGAGCTGCTCGTGCCGGGCCGCGAGGAGCCCGTCATTCCGCCGACCGAGATCGAAACGCGGCGCCTCATTACCTACAACGCGGCGGCCCCCACCGCGAAGGAAGCCGAGGAGCAGCTTCTCTACAAGGACATGCAGCTCGACCTCGCGCGCCAGATCCTGCGCCACGTCGCCGCAGTGAAGCGCGAGCTGTAGCGATGAAGATCGGAACGCGCCAGCTCGAGTCGCACCTGAAGAAAGGGCTCGACACGCTCTACGTCGTGCATGGCGCCGAGGCTTTGCTGGCGCTCGAGGCGGCCGACCGCATCCGCGAGGCCGCGCGCATGGCGGGCTGCACCGAGCGCGAGGTGTTCTTCGCCGAACCGGGCGTAGATTGGAACCGCCTCCTCGCCGGCAGCGCCAACCTCTCGCTGTTCGCCTCGAAGCGCCTCGTGGAGCTTCGCATTCCCACGGGAAAGCCCGGCGCCGAGGGCGCGCGCGCGATCGAGGCTTGGTGCGCGAGCCTTGGTCGTGGTCGCGAAGCGCCGTCACGGAATGAACAATCCACCGTGGGGCTCGTCATGCTTCCCGAGCTCGAATGGCAGCAATTGAAGACGCAATGGTTCGCCGCGCTCGAGCGCGGCGGCACGGTGGTCGAGGCGAAAGCGGTCACGCGCGACGAGCTTCCCGACTGGCTGGCGGAGCGCCTCTCGCGCCAGGAGCAAAGCGCCTCGGTCGAGACGCTCGAATGGCTCGCCGATCGCGTCGAGGGCAACCTCCTCGCCGCCAGGCAGGAGGTCGAGAAGCTGGCCCTCCTGCTGCCGCGCGGCGCGATCACCCTCGCGGCGATTCGCGAGGCGGTGACCGATGTCTCGCGTTTCGAGCGCGACGCGCTCATCGAGGCCATCCACTCCGACGATCCCGCGCGCATCGTGCGCGTGGTGGCCTCGCTCAAGGCGGAGGGCGAGCCGCTTCCCCTGCTCCTGTGGACGCTCTGCGAGGAACTGCGCCTGCTGATGGCGCTCGCCGCGGGGCAGCGCCCACGGCGATTCCTGCCGCCCGATCGCCTCGAGGCCCTGAACCGCACCGCCCGGCGGCATGGCGCCGCGTCCTTCGACCGTGAACTCTTGCGGGCCCACAGGATCGACCTCATGATTAAAGGTGTCGAGGCCGCCGACCCGTGGGACAGCATCGTGGAGCTGGCGCTGGGAATCGCGGGGCGGGCGGTCTTCGAAGATGCCACTGTATGAATGGGATCCCGGCCCACTTGGGGGACAGAGCACATCCGACATCGAGTTGTGGTCTGTCCCCAGGGCGGCCGGGATGACGAGACGATGGCCAACGACTTGAACGCTTCGACCGACCTGCGCGCCATGGTGCATGCCATGGGCGAGTCGGCGCGCGCGGCGAGCCGGGCGCTCGCGCGCGCCACGACGTCGGCGAAGAATCGCGCCCTCGAGGCCGCGGCCGATTCGCTCGCCGATCGCGAGAAGGCGATCCTCGCGGCGAACGCGCAGGACGTGAAGGCGGCGCGCTCGGAAGGCCGCGACGATGCGTTCATCGACCGGCTGGCGCTCACCGCGAAGGCGATCGAGGCGATGGCCGCGGGGCTGCGCGAAGTGGCCAAGCTCCCCGACCCGGTCGGCGAGGTGAGCTCGCTCGCCTACCGCCCCTCGGGCATCCAGGTGGGGCGCATGCGCGTTCCGCTCGGCGTGATCGCGATCATTTATGAATCCCGTCCGAACGTCACCGCGGATGCCGGCGGGCTGTGCCTGAAGTCGGGCAACGCGTGCATCCTCCGCGGCGGGAGCGAGGCGCTGAAATCGAATCGCGCCATCGCGGCGTGCCTCGCCGCCGGCCTCAAGGCAGCGGAGCTGCCGGCAGAAGCGATCCAGCTCGTCGAGACCACCGAGCGCGCCGTGGTGGGCGAGCTCGTCACCCTCGAGAGATTCATCGACGCGGTGGTGCCGCGGGGCGGCAAGGGCCTGATCGAGGCCGTGACCGCGCAGGCGCGCGTGCCGGTGATCAAGCACCTGGACGGCGTGTGCCACGTCTACATCGACGATCGTGCCGACGCGGCGAAGGCCATCGCCATCGCCGATAATTCCAAGACGCAGCGCTACGGCACCTGCAACACGATGGAAACGCTGCTCGTCGCGCAGGCCATCGCCCCGGCGGTGCTGCCGCAGATCGGCCGCATCTACGCCGCCAAGGGCGTGGAGATGCGCTGCTGCCCCGAGTCGCGCGAGATCCTGAAGAAGGCCGGCGTGAAAGGCGTGAAAGCGGCCACCGAGGAGGATTTCTACTCGGAATATCTCGCGCCGATCGTATCGATCACCACGCTGCCGGGTCTGGACGAGGCCATCGCGCACATCGCGAAATACGGCTCGCAGCACACCGACGCGATCGTGACCGAGGACTGGACGCGCGCGCAGCGCTTCCTGAGGGAAGTCGACTCGAGCTCGGTGATGGTCAACGCCTCCACGCGCTTCGCCGACGGCTACGAGTACGGCCTGGGCGCCGAGATCGGCATTTCGACCAACAAGCTTCATGCACGCGGTCCCGTGGGCCTCGAGGGGCTCACGTCCCAGAAGTGGATCGTGCTGGGCGACGGGCATATCCGTAGCTGATTTGGCAGCGATCGGCCTCTTCGGCGGCACCTTCGACCCGGTTCACTTCGGGCACCTGAGGCTCGCCACGGAGCTCGCCGAGGCGTTCCACCTCGACCAGGTCCTGTTCCTCCCGGCGGGGCTCCCGTACCACCGCGGCCGCTCGGCGCACGCCACCAGCGAGCAGCGCCTCACGATGCTGAAGCTCGCCACCGCGCGCGACGCGCGCTTCGGCATCGACGACCGGGAGCTGCGGCGCGAGGGCAATACCTACACGTTCGACACGCTCACCGAAATGCGCCGCGAACGCGGCCCCGACACTTCGCTCGTCTTCCTCGCCGGTTCCGATACGTTCGCGAAGGTCGACGAATGGCACCGCTGGACCGAGCTCTTCGACCTCGCGCATTTCGCCGTCGCCATTCGCGCCGACGACGCGCAATGGTCCTCCAAGGGACCGGGCGCCTTTCCCCGGGAGGCCTGGCCGCGGATCACGCTCAACCTGCGCGAGCTCCTCGGCGCTCCCGCGGGCAAGGTCATGACCTTCGCGATGACCCCGCTCGCGATCTCCTCGACCGCGATCCGCGCCCTCGCGGGCGAAGGGGCGTCGATTCGCTACCTCACCCCCGATCCGGTGGTGGAATTCATCCGCTCTCACGGCCTTTACGCGCACGCGAAGGACCGCCAGGAAGCGAAGGCATCCGACACGACGCGATGAAGAACCTCACCACCCTCGCCAAGAAGAAGATCGTCATCGCCGCCCTCGAGGACATCAAGGCGCACGACATCGTCGCCATCGACGTTCGCAGGATCACCTCCCTCTTCGACTGGATCGTGGTCGCGAGCGCGAACTCGGCGCGCCAGACGAAGGCGCTCTCGCGGCACGTGCGCGACAAGCTCAGGGAATCCGGCGCGCACATCATCGGCGTAGAGGGCGAGGAATCCGGGGATTGGGTCCTGGTGGACGCAGGGGACATCGTGACCCATGTGATGCAGCCGGCGGTGCGCCAGTACTACAACCTCGAGGAGCTTTGGGGCGACGGCAAGTTCGACAGGGCGGTGAATTCCACGCGTCCAGACGCGAGACGTGAGACGCGGGATGCAGTGAAAGTCGCGAGACGCGAGACGCGAGATACGAGAAAAGCAACTGTAAAACGAACCAGGGCGCGTTAAAGGCGATGATCCGGGTCGTCTCGCGTCTCGCGTCCTGCGTCCTGTATCTCGCATGCGCGTAACCATCCTTTCCATCGGCCATCGGATGCCCTCGTGGATCCAGGAAGGCTTCAACGAGTACGCGCGCCGCATGCCGCCCGAGATCCGCGTCGAGCTGGTCGAGCTCAAGCCCGAGGAGCGCGGCGCTGGAAAGAACGCCGAAAAAGCGAAGGCGATCGAGGGAGAACGGCTGCTCGCCGCGCTGCCCGAAGGCGGCACGCTCATCGCCCTGGACGAGCACGGCAGGAGCGTGGCCACGCGAGGGCTCTCGGTGATGCTTTCCGGGTGGATGCGGGATGCGAGCCGACCCGTCTTCGCGATCGGCGGCGCGGACGGCTTGTCGGAGGCGGTGAAGGAGCGCGCCGACAAGCTCGTCTCGCTCTCCGCGCTCACCCTCCCGCACGGCCTCGTGCGCGTCGTGCTGGCCGAGCAGCTCTATCGCGCGTGGTCGATCCTCGCGCGCCACCCTTATCATCGCGAATGAGCGCTTCCCCAGCGGCGAGCGAGATCGTCTTCCTGCCCGGTTTCGACGGCGTGGCCGAGCTGCGCGCCGAGTTCGTCGCGGCGCTGGGCGAGCACTACCCGGCGCGCGCGATCGGCTATCCGAATCGCAGGCTCGACACCCTCAACGGCTACGCGCGATTCGCGTCGAGCCAGGTCGGCGCCGAATCGCGACCCCTCATCGTCGCCGAATCGTTCTCGGGACTCGTCGCGGCACGCTGGGCTTCGCGCGACGTGCACGTCGCCGGGGTCGTGCTTTGCGGCGCCTTCGCGCGCAGCCCGAGGCCGGGCGTTTCCCTGGCCGCCTCGGTTCCCTCGCTCGCTCAGTTCTTCATCCTGAATCCCGCGGGATTCGTCTCCCGCGACGCGGCGCGCCGGCGCTGGTCCGAAGCGCTCGACAGGGCGATTCGCGCCCTCGATCGCGACGTCATCGCCGAGCGCCTGCGCCTGATCGCGATCGAGGACGTGAGCGCGGAGCTGCGCGCGCTTCGCATCCCGATCGTCCTGATGCAGTTCGAGGGCGACCTCGTGATCGGCAGGCAGGCTCGGGATGAGCTCGAGGCGACCTGCGGCAACGCGCGCATCGTGCGCTACCAGGGCCCGCATTTCGCGATCGAGACGCGGCCGCGGGAGATCGCGGCGGCGCTGCGCGAACCCCTCGCCGCGTTTTTCCCGCCCCGCGCCGCGCGCGCAAGCCGGCCGTGATCTATCTCGCCTCACGAAGCCCGCGGCGTCGCGAGCTGCTCCTGCAGATGGGCGTGCGCTTCGAGCCGCTGCTGTTCCGCGAAGGCCAGCGCCGGGACGACGACACCGACGAGAGCGTGCGTCCCGGCGAGCAGCCCGACGACTATGTGCGCCGCGTGACGCGCCTGAAGGCCGAAGCGGCGTGGAAGCGCGTGGTGATGCGACGCGGGCTGCAGCGCAAGCCCGTGCTCGCGGCCGATACCACCGTGGCGCGCGCGGGCGAGATCCTCGGCAAGCCCGCCGATCGCGCCGACGCCGACCGCATCCTGCGAACGCTGTCGGGCACGCAGCATCGCGTGCTCACGGCGGTCGCCATCGCCTTCGAGGGGCGCCTCGAGATCACGGTGAGCGAATCACTCGTGACCTTCGCGTTCCTCGACGACGCGCGCATCGCCTCGTACGTGCAGTCGGGCGAGCCGTTCGACAAGGCGGGCGCCTACGCCATCCAGGGACGCGCGGGCGCCTTCGTCTCGCGGCTCGAGGGCAGCTATACCGGCGTCATGGGGCTGCCGCTGTACGAGACCGCCGAGTTGCTCCGCGAATTCGGAATTGTCGTACCCTAGGGGTAACTACGGCTTTGGATCCGCAGATAAACGCAGATGAACGCAGATAAAACTTGGGGAATATTTTCGTGAGTGATTGAGCCACCCTTGCCGGCATTGGGCACGAAGACCCAGATGGCTTAGGTTTTATCTGCGTTCATCTGCGTTTATCTGCGGATCACGTCTTTTCTCAACCGTGAGCCGCGATGAACGAACAGATCCTCATCAACGTCACGCCGCAGGAAACGCGGGTGGCGGTCACCGAGCAGGGCGCCGTGCAGGAGCTGCACATCGAGCGCGCACGGCGAGCCGTCGCGCCCGATCGAGAAGATCCTCTCCGAGGGGCAGACGCTGCTGGTGCAAGTGGTGAAGGATCCCATCGGCAGCAAGGGCGCGCGGCTCTCGACCCAGGTCTCGATGGCGGGGCGGCTGCTGGTCTACCTGCCGCAGGACCCGCACATCGGGATCTCGCAGCGCATCGAGGACGAGGTCGAGCGCGAGAACCTGCGGGAGAAGGTCCACGCGCTCATCCCGCCCGGCGAGACCGGCGGCTTCATCGTGCGCACCGTCGCCGAGGCCGCGAACGAGGCCGAGCTCACGGCCGACATCGAATACCTGGTCACGCTGTGGAAGCAGATCCAGCTCGCCGCGCAGAGCGCCGCGCCGCAGGCGCTTCTCTACCAGGATCTTTCGCTCGCCACGCGCGTGCTGCGCGACCTCGTCACCGACTCGACCGAGCGCATCATCGTCGACTCGCGCGAGACGTTCGCGAAGGTGCAGGATTTCGCTTCGCGCTACACGCAACAGGCGCTGCCGATCCTCGAGCAATACAGCGGCGAGCGGCCCCTCTTCGACCTCTTCGGCGTGGAAGACGAGATCGAGAAGGCGCTCGCGCGCCGCGTCGATTTGAAGAGCGGCGGCTACGTGATCATCGACCAGACCGAGGCCCTCACCACGATCGATGTGAACACCGGAGGCTTCGTCTCGGGACGTTCCTTCGACGACACGATCTTCAAGACCAACCTCGAGGCCTCGCAGTCGATCGCGCGCCAGCTGCGCCTGCGGAACCTGGGCGGGATCATCATCGTCGACTTCATCGACATGGACACCCAGGAGCATCGCGACGCGGTGCTGAACGAATTCCGCAAGGCGCTCTCGCGCGACCGCACGCGCGTGGCGGTGAACGGATTCTCGCAGCTGGGGCTGGTGGAGATGACACGCAAGCGCACGCGCGAGTCGCTGGCGCACGTGCTCTGCGAGCCCTGCCCGGTCTGCGTGGGCCGCGGCGAGCTCAAGACCGCGCAGACGATCTGCTACGAGATCCTGCGCGAGATCCTGCGCACCGAGCGCCAGTTCGGCGCCAAGGAATACCGCATCCTCGCCTCGCAGAAAGTGATCGATCTCTTTCTCGACGAGGAATCGGCCAGCCTCACCCAGCTCACCGACTTCATCGGCAAGCCGATCTCCATGCAAGTGGAGACGGCGTACATGCAAGAGCAATACGACGTCATTCTGGTTTAGGTCGCGAGGACAGGCGGCCTCTAATCATGAAAACGATAAGTGCCACGGGAATTACGGCGAGACAAATCGCCGGAATGAGGACCCAAGAGCCGGATGTCGGGTACACGAGAAAAAAGAAGCCTGAAGGGAGCCCGAACCCCAGGATGATCACGAGCTTGGTGAAAACGGACCATTCACGGACACGTCCGGAATCTTTCGAATTCGGCCTCGGTGGGCACGCGCGCCTCCGCCCAATCCAACTCGGCGGGCGCTCGAACGTTACGATCATCGCTGCTTTTCATCGTCGATCTTCCACCACACCATCACCCCCAACATCGTAAGCAAATTCGCAAGCACGTTCCATCCCGGCGCGGTGCTCGGGGCGGAGGGGACAAGGGCGATCACGTCATACAGGCAGTGCAGGAATACGACGACCCAGAGATTTCGGGTTCGTTGGTAGATCGCCCCCAGCGCAACGCCGCCCGCGGCAAGCGACATCACCGACATCAGGGTCATCGGCTGCGCGCCGATGTGAGAGACGACGAACACGAACGTGGCAACCAGGATGGCCACCGGCGCGGCGAAAATTCGCTCCAACGCCGACTGCACGATTACGCGATAGATCAGCTCTTCCCGAAGCGCGACCACGGGTGTGGTCAGGACGAACACCATTCGGCAGCCAGCGTCGAGCCCGAGGTTGCCTCCTGCGAACGGCAACGACACCAGGTCAAAGGCCAGCACCCCGAGAAGAAGCGGGTGCCACGGCATCGAGCGGCGCACGCCGGCCGCGCGCGCTTCCGTGAAGAAGAGCCACAGGTAAAGCGCAGCGAACGGCAATCGCCACGCGGTCCAGATGAGCTCCTGCGCAGCGCAACCGGAGGCGTATTCCCGGAGCCAATAGTTGCGCACGGACCAATACACCAGCTCCGCCGAGATGGCGATCAGAACACGTGCGGGGTACGAGGCGGGGGAGAAAACGGCCTTCTGGACTTCTCGGGCGCTACTTCTCGCGCACGCCCGAGAGGATGCGCTGCGCTTCCTGCAGGCGCCAGATCGAGTCGTCGACGCGCTGCGTGGTCTCCGCGTCGCTCGAGGGTGCCAGGGGCTGCGTGGGCGGCGAGGGATCGATGCGCTGCGT
>WNFI01563422.1_pt1 | contig 23694 bp, 15 predicted proteins | sample 5400471 | NCBI WGS metagenome assembly WNFI01 (sample SAMN13153348, study PRJNA577476) | soil metagenome | isolation source: 100 cm saprolite on Douglas fir-dominated hillslope | place: USA:California | collected 2013-09-17
ATGCAAGGGCCGCGTAGGCGGTACGGATGGCGCTGCAATCCGATTGGGTATCAGCCGAACTACATTCATATACCGAATGAGAAGGCTTGGAATCTACGCAAAGCTGTATTCTTGAAAAGTATAATAGGAGACAACAATCCGTTGGCAGTCGCTGGCCAGAAACGGGGTTCTGGGAAATGATGACCGGATATATTGTCGGCCACACGGCAATGATCTGACGCTCGCTTACCGCGATTAGTAATGGGAAGTCGGCTTGTAGGAAGTGATCCCGCGCTTGGCATCGATCCTGGAGGGATTACGCGGAGTCCGCGTTAAGTACGCTCGGTACTTATTCACATGTACCTAGAGCTGGCTACGCCCCGGCGTTGCCGAGAAGCTCGCATGAAGAATTTCTTATGATCTGGAAGTCCCGGCCCGCACCCTTTGAGTTCGATGGAAAGAGTTGGCTGAAGCCGTGCAAAATGTCCGTAAGTCGTTTAAAAATAGCGGACGGGCCATGTAAGCCGGATTGTCCGGGCACCTCCGTATTTTCAATAACTTGCCTGAAATCAACAAGCGCAATCTGTCAAAGAAGTCAGTTTTGGCACCCTAAACAGGTTTAGCGTCACAGTTATGGCACAGTTTCTGTGAGCGTCGCAGCGGGTGATCTTGCTCCGAGATTCCCGCGATGAGCAAGGACAGGTGGCTGAATCCAGCCTGCCACTGAGACTTTGTCTAAGGGACCTGAAACTCACGAATCATTTCACTGCTATTCGCCCGAAGGAACCAGCCAATCTCGGGCACCATCGTCATCTCTCATTGCGGTCAGGAATACACCTCCTATAGCCGGGTCGATCCTATCGGCTTCCGACAACGCCCATTGGCTCCACCGTTCTAACTCCTCAGCTGAGCAAGCCTCACTGCTTGACAGCGCCAATCGGATTCGCACGCAAGAATTTGTAGGCAATGAGCTGTGACACGAAAGTCTTGCCCGTCCCCTGCGGCAGAGTGAGCACAAGACTTCCCCGGGCGAGGCCACTCAGTGCATCTCGGGCGGCGTGCGCTTGATACATGCGGAATTCGAGGTCCGCCACTTTCGACAAATCCCGAATTTCTCGAACAAAGTGCTTGGATGGGTGAGCCACCGAGGATTCAGGTCACTTCGCCACAATCACTTCGAACTCGGCGCTGTAGCGTCTGACGTCAGAGTCGATACCGTGGAGCAGCGTGTAGAGTAGGCGTGTCTGCCGGCCGGAGGAACTGTCGATTGATGGATCTGCCGGCAAGGCGGATTTTCGCACGTGCGGTTGAACGATGATGACACGATGCTTCAGGTCGCTGTATTTGATCTTTTTTATGGCAGACCAAAGTTCAGTCGAGCCCAGTGCCAGCGGTTTGCCGTTCAACCAGCCACGTTGGATCTTTGACTCCGTACGCATCAACTTTTGCCTCAACGGAGCCTCCAATGCCTGGCGCTCCGTGTATCGCAGGTTTTTCAACGCCTGCGAGCACACGACCTCGTAAGCGGAAACAGAGATACCTCTTTGGGCTGAATCGGAATTGGCAGCTTTGACGTGGATGAGTGATAAGACTGACTTAGCGGGGTCTAGATGAATGAAATCGGCGATTTCACCACTGCCGTCGTCACACCACAGCCATCCTTTTTTGTAGTGCCGCCAAACCCATGTGAACAGACTTCTCTCGTTCTGTTCCCCAATTCGCGATAGATCGACTCCTTCGTTGGCACCTGCTGGTCGAGGCTTCTCCAACGAGACATCAGATCCCGAAAAGTCTTCATCTTTAAGCTCGAACAGCAGAGGTCTCGTCTTCACCTCAAAGATCTGGCCGTCAGAGTAGGTGTGGACCGAATCGTAGAAAATCTTGAGAAGGTCAGGCCTTTCGCACCATTGCGCAATTTTCTTTACATCTTCAGGAGGACCCGCCTCGACTGGCGTTACGGAATGCCGGATTTCCCCCTTTTCGGCCTTTAGTTCGATCTTGAGTTCGTGAGGACCATCAGGCAACTTCAGTTTGAGGACACAATTTGGTCCTTTTTCGGCTTTTACGGTCCAAGTGGCTTTCTGTATGAATTCCTCAAGTTCTGCCTCGAGTTCTGGGTCCTCTTCATGTAGGTATTCCGGCGCGGCAAAGCTCACATCGAAAGCATCTTTTACATCTGCTAGAGAGCCATCTGCTCGGGCCAAAATTGGATACGGCTGGTCTTTCTTTTTACCTGGTGACTCAATAAGGCGCAAAAGCTCCTGGCTGTTCGCCAGAAATACTTCCCAATCGGTGCTGGGACCAAGCCAAACCTTGGCCATCCGCGGTGTCACACCCACGTAGGAAGCTGGCAGCGCCGCCGGCCCCTCGCATCGCGTCGAAGTGTACTGATATGTTTGGTCCCCAAGTGCATCAAGACTGGCCTCGATGTCTCGGCCAATCAGTACTTTGCTATCCGGCTTGATAGCTACGGAGCGATGAATTCCACTGAGCCAAAGGGTGCGCGTTTTGCCTGACACCAGCGCCTTTTCCAACTGAACAGATTCGAGACGCTTCAGCTTGGACCATTCCTTCGCTGAACTGGATCGGGCGAGTCGATTTGCTAGAGACTTGTCACTCGTCACGACGGACAATAGCCTCGACCGGTTGACCATCACGATCAGATGGTTCTCCAAATCCTTCGGCGCTCCCGGCCCCGTTGCCCATGTAACCGGAACTTCCTTACTGTAGGACAACCACGCGAGTTGTTCGTTCTTTATCCGTCGAGCAAAACTTTGCTCGATTACTTCGCACGGCTCATCGTCTTCGGAAAGAGCATCATTAACGATCGACTCCAGTTCCCCGAGCAGACTATTCAATCTCTTCGACGTAATAGCGGTGTCACTCTCAAAAAGAAAATGCGTTTGGTATGGCCGTAGATCAAGTTCCTCTAGTTTTTTCGGCTTCGCCATGCGGTCACACCCCGCCACACTTCGAAAATCCGGTCAGACCCAGCCTTTTTCCTAGCCGCGATTCTAATCTACTCATGGTTATACTCCCTCGCGTCCCAGCTCACCGTGTATCTCTCGGATGTCGTAACGTATGTGCTAATAACAGAGCATCGCTCACAATGCCCTTGACGCCCCAGTTCCCTGAAAGGACCTGTTGCAACTATTTGCGACATCGTTTATATTCGACGCACTTAGAATTCTTGCTATAAACGCAACGGCTATCTCAAATAACGACATCGTATATCTGCATTGGCCCTTCCCGGGGAAAATCGTTGACTGCCTGGGCTTCAGCATCATTCGGCACGAGGCAGGAAAAAGCAGGGGCGTACCCTTGCCCGCGATGGTTGGCTTCCCTTCTGATACTCCCGCCGGCAGCAAATTCAAAGACACCAACGTTTGGCCGGTGCAGAAATTCGCTTGGAAAGACCTCTTCGCAAAGCGCGGCGGCACCTATTGGTACGAGATCGTGCCAATGCTCGGAAACCCAAAAAATCTCAAAGCCGACCAGACACACGCGATGCGTACGAATAGTGTCACTCTAGACAGCAAACGGGGCAGCTGCTCAGTATTCTTCAACCGCGGCATTATTTCGACTCAAGCGATTGCCAAGAGTCTCCCCAAAGGCAAAAGTGGCTTGCCGAACTCAAGTGCACTCCAAACAGCGATTCGGGATCCCAACAACTCGATACGCAAACGCCTTGTCGGCGATCTTGAAAATGGAGTGCTGACGCTCCTCGACAGGGCCGAGACCGAGGGTGGGCAATGCTACTGCGCTCTCTATGAACTATCCGATAAGGACTTGATCAAACACCTCAAGGGCTTGGGTTCCAAAGTGCACATCGTGCTTTCGAATGCCGGCGAAGACACCGATGAAGGCAGTGGCGACGGTGACAGCACTAACCACGACGCACGGAACGAATTACATGATTTGAAGCTAGACGTGACGGACCGCATGCTCAACAAAGGACACATCGGCCACAACAAGTTCGTTGTGTATGTCAAAGGTGGCGCCAAAGCAGTCCTCTGCGGTAGCACGAATTGGACCGCTACGGGTCTATGTGCGCAGAGCAACAATTCCGTCATCATCGAATCTCCCGAACTTGCCGATGATTTCTTCAAATATTGGAAGCGTCTTAAAAAGGACACCGAAGATGCGGACGGCGAACCGACCGATCTTCAGGGAAAGACCCTCAGAGATTCAGACAAGAAACAAAATAGTCTTCGCGAGCTCGCGGGCAACTCAGGAAAGCCTAGCGGTAGTGTTCACGTTTGGTTTTCGCCAAATACGACCCAAAAGTCCGTTCCCAGATCGAAAAAGAAAGCTGGAGGATCTCCAAAGGCACCGCCTTCACCGCCAGATCTCGCCGAAGTATTCGATCTAATTCAAGCCGCGAAACAAGGCGTGCTCTTTCTCGCGTTTATTCCGGGAAATCCCAGTATTGTCACCAAGTTGAAAGATGTATACGACGCGAAGCGAGCGAAAAACGAACTCTTCTATCTTCGAGGTGCGGCCACGTCGCCCGATCCCGCGGGCATATTTCGCGTTGATCTCTATCACCGGTCCGGCACTTCGGATGGGTCGGTGCGTGGCGTATCGAATCCACCGGACGCTGCGAAAGCAAATGCAAAAGTTGCCTCCGTTGCGGGGATCTTCGCAACCTTCGCCCAGTGGGAAGCCGAAATCTACAAGATTGGCCACGCCGTTATACACGACAAGATTCTGGTCGTCGACCCCTTCACCGATGACAGTGTCGTTGTGACGGGCAGCCACAACTTAGGTTTCAAAGCCTCCTACAGCAACGACGAAAACATGGTGATTATTCGTAAAGACCGTGCCGTAGCGGAAGCCTATGCAGCGCATGTGCTGGACGTGTATGAGCATTATCGTTGGAGATGGAAACTTCAGGCGCCCATTCGAGACGCCTTCCAAAAACTTAAGAAAGCACACCCAAAATCTAACGCTGCGGACCTCTGGAAGCAGGCGGTGGATGAGGTCGGACCATTGGTAATAAAAAAGGCCTGGCACAACCTGACACCCAACGACACCTGGCAGGATTTCTACGTCAAGAACAACGACTTCCTCGCGGCTGAGGACAATTTCTGGTCGTCCTTCGGCGGAACGGGCCTTTCCAACATCACGCCAAGACGTCGGTGACATACGTGCGCTTGGTACAATCCCCGCGCGACCTAGGTTGTCTCGTGATTCGGTAAACCTGTCGTTAATCCAAACGACGCCCTGACACTTGTTCTTGCCAACGTGGATTTTGCCCGGCAGAAAGCGCGGAACTTCGTAAGGACAAACACCCAACTTGCTCGCGTCAGCGATATATAGAAACATTTTGCGTCCTCAGACTCACTGCGAGCACACGCTCGCGGCTCTATGCGGGCAGGCCTCCTGTGTGCCGGATGTCACTCCCCAACTTGTACCGCAGCTCGGTAATTATAAGAAGTAGAAGTGCTGCGACCGTAATTAACTATGCTATGCTCTCGGGCATTCTCCGTGAACCGAGGTATCCATGCTCTCTCGCCCCGTATCTAAAATGCGTAAGCGCTCCTTTGTTGCGGTTCTAATTCTGCTAATCATCGCCCAACCGCTCTACGCGTGGTTCGACGGCGGACATATGCTTGTCGCCTATATTGCCTACAAGAACCTGACACCGAAAACGCGCGCTCGCGTAGACACGTTGTTAAAGCTCAACCCGATGTACGTGCAGTGGACCCAAGAGGTGAGCGAGGATCAAAAGGGTTTTGTGGCATTTCTTCACGGCGCAACTTGGCCCGACTGTATCAAACAAACTGCGTGCAGCGCCGGCTATAAATCTGACGGGGGAGATACTCCCCCCGGCAAGCCCACGGATGCACAAAATACCGGTTACGCAGACAAATTCATGCACAAGTATTGGCATTTCGTCGACATTCCGTACGCGGCTGGCGCTCTTGGTGAACCGCCGAAGGTTCCTAACGCTCTGACGGAGATTCTGCTTTTGTCTCAAGCAATTGGCACCGACGAGTCGGAGGACGTTAAGTCCTATGATGTTGTTTGGCTGGAGCATCTCGTGGGCGACGTACATCAGCCGCTTCACTGCACTTCCAGGTTTACCAAGAACCATCCGAACGGAGATGCTGGCGGCAACTTTGTGGCTTTTTGTCAAAAGCCCTGCAGAGATGAGCTTCATGCCTACTGGGACGGCTTGCTCGGGGACAAGCAGAGTATTGATGAGGTTAGCCAAGCCGGCCAAGCCCTCCTCGCCATTGCAAGACCCATCGAAGCCGATAATGCCGATCCGCACGCCTGGGTGAACGACAGTTTCGGACTGGCCAAAGCACTCGTTTATGTTTCACCAATCAGCGCTGACAATGACCCGTCAGTTCCAATCTCATCGCGACCTGATGTCTCGTATTCAGCGCAGGCCTCAGAGGTGGCACGCTCCCAAGCAACTCTCGCAGGCTACCGTTTGGCTGATTTGCTGAATGCTAATCTGAAGTGACATCGCAAGTGTCTTGGTGCTGCGCCGTCCATGTCAGAAAGATGAACCAGTACCCGACGGTCGTCGGAATGCGCAGAACGTTGCCTCAAGGAGATCCATCTGCGGAAGCTGTCAGGTCGAAATTATCGATGCACAAAGGGAACGGTTCACCGCCGCGGCGTCGACCCACTAAGGTGCTTCACAATCCCGAGTGAATTGCCATCGTACATCGGCGTATTAGCCGAGGGCGGCATTGGCCTTGTGAATTACTTAGCGATGCTATGGCAGTTATTTACTTGACATGGACGTTAAGATGTCTAAGCTGTAGCTCATTCGAGATTGCTTCTGCCGTGCACAAGCTAAATAACGCAGCCAACGTCTCTCTAGGGCGCTTATCGCTTGGAAATCTTCGTACCCGAAGGGAGGAGATTCTCCCATGACCAGAGTCGAATTTCTCGCCGTCAAAATTGCCGGTTTTCTCGGGATCGCGGTGCTCCTTTGCTGCGCAGCACCGACCAAGAGCAAAGTGGGAGGGATGGGCGGCGGTGATCAACAGCCGGCGGTCGGCTTCAATCCGTCCGTGCATTGTCCGGACGCTACGCTAGCCGATCTCGACAAGATTAACCCAAATGTGATCCCTGGGCTTACGCAGGGAATCGAGGGCTTGCCTTGCGATGCACAGGCGGAAAAAAACGGAACGGACCTTACCGCCAGGCTACAACACGGGTTTGATTACTACTCCTGGTTGACTTTCATTGCGCTCAATTCTCCCGCCGCTGGCACTCCGATCGGCAAAGATGCGCCGACGGTGTGGGAGAGCTATAAACAATTGCCTGAAGTCATGCTGCCGGCCGGAATGAAGCCCGCCGACTGGAGCGACCCCAATCCGCCAGTTGTGCCGCATGAATGTTTGGGCACATTCAAGAACGGCATGACGATCATTCACCTGGAAATGGAGGAAACCTACAACGAACCCTTCAAGAGCGGAGCTCTTTTCGACCAGAACGGCAATTATGCTCTCTTCGTTATATCGATGAACCGTCAGATGTTTCAGTACATAGTCGATCATTCTCTATACAGCCGGCGGGGCCAGGAGATGTTCCCCGAAGAAGTCGACTTTCCGAACGGAAGCGACGGAAGCCAAAAGGAGCACCCGGAAAAAACGCTTGGCGCCGTCATGGTAAAAGCATCATGGAGGGTGTTGCAACCGGGGATCGACTTTGATCCGAACAATCTGAAGCTGAGACCCAAGTTCCATATCATCGACGGGCTCCTCTACCAACCCGAAGCGCCCGAGCCGTGTCGGCAGGTCAAACTTGGTCTGGTCGGATTTCACGTCGGTCACAAGACTGTTACACGGCAGCAGTGGATCTGGACGACATTCGAGCATCACGACAACGTACCCACACAAGAGGAAGTTGACGGCGGCCTGACCAAGGGTAGGCAATATAGTTTCTATAATCCTGATTGCGCAGTCTCAGACTGTCCGATCAATCAAACGCCTCCATGGCCGTGGCAGCCGGAGAAACTAAAACCAGCTGCTTGGGATCCCATCAAGCACCACAGCAGTCCGTTCAGGAGCCAGATCGTCAGAATGGGCCCGAGTCCTTTGTTCGCCGATGACGATGTAGGCAAGCTGAACAAGGCTTTCCACAATCGGCTGCGCGGCACCGTTTGGGAAAATTACGACCTAATCACAACACAATGGCCCAGCGCCCCCTGTGCGAACAATCCGAATCCTGGCAGTCTCCCCGATGCGACATGTGCACCATTTCCCACCTACTTGGCGAATACAACCCTGGAAACATTCAGTCAGCAAGATAAAGACACGGCGGTACCGCTCGCGACTTCAAGCTGCATCTCGTGTCACAACAACGCCACGACGCAACACCGTCCGGCCACACGGTCGGATTTTACGTTCATCCTTGAGAAGGCGAAGTAGAGCGCTCAGAGAAAACGACGAATGCCACGCACGTTGACTTCAGAGAATTGAGGGGAGGGTGAACAAGATGACTGAAATGAGCCGCCGTACATTGCTTGCGAGTGTCGCGGCGACCGCCGCGACCGCCGCTATCGGCAGCATTACGATTCCGCTGCCTGCTTCCGCGGAACCCACGCCTGGACAAGACCTGGACTTATTTGTTCAACTGTCTGCAAAACTCACCGGAATCGACGCACGCAAATTGGCTCCTTCCATAGATCCAATCGGAGTCAAATCCGAATACTTCGCAGCAGCGAAAAAGGCAGGCGGAGCCACCTTCGACTCCATGCTTCGAGACTTTAAGGCCAGCCCTACCGATGAAACGATCGCCAATTTTCTAAAACCGGACTCGGACACCCTCTATCTCGCCCGCAGCATAATACTGGCGTGGTATTTGGGCGCCTGGTACGAGCCCAAGACGCTCAAAGCGGAAGTGCTTCGGGCTCCGAACGCGGAAGCCAATAAACCTTCGGCCGCGGAAGCAAGTAAACCCTCGGCGGAAGCAAGTAAACCCTCGGCCCGCAGGTACAACCTGGTCAGATGTCACATCATCTCTCCTGCGACTTATTCGCAAGGCTGGGTTTGGCGTGTGGCTCAGGCGCATCCGATGGGTTACGGCAATCTGGAATTTGGTTATTGGTCCAAGGAACCTCCGCCCCTCGACGCATTCATCAAATCCGAATCTTGAGGAGACTCTGCCATGTTGCCTGCCAAGCCGCAACAATCGCACTACGACGCAATCATTGTCGGATCAGGTGTGGCCGGAGCTCTAGTCGCAAATCAGCTCGGGTCGGCCGGGAAGAAAGTCCTTATTTTGGAAGCCGGACCCCCCGCGCCGACGAATCTCAACGAATATATGAAGCGATTTTACAGTGCGTGGACCAAGGTGCCGGAGAGCCCGTATCTACCGGATCTTTTCGCGGATCCAACCACGTTGAATGTGGGCCGGCCCACTGTCCTTACCCTGACAGCCAGAGCTTGGCGGGATCCGAAGCAGAGTTATCTCATTCAGAAAGGCAATCTTCCTTTCGGAAGCACCTACGAGCGCGTCGGAGGCGGTACGGCCCTCCACTGGCTCGGAACAAGTCTCCGGCTTTTGCCCAGCGATTTCCAGATGGGGCGGATATACCAGAAATTTGATAATTGGCCGATCACGTATGGTGATTTGGAGCCCTGGTATTGCCGGGCCGAATGTGAGCTGGGCGTCTCGGCTTTTAGCAAGGATCAAAGCTATCACGGACTTACATTCTCAAAGGAATACCCGATGCCCGGGATTCCAAGGTCTCTCGTTGATGTAGCCGTTGCAAAGGCAATCAACGGGATGACGGTCGATGGCGTCGCATTGGGTGACGCTAGTGTCGTAAGCACGCCGGCAGCGCGCAACTCTCAGCCGTACCAAAGCCGTCGCGTCTGCGCGGGCAATACGAACTGCATTCCGATATGCCCGATTCAGGCAAAGTACGATCCAACCATCACTCTCAACGCCGCCCTAAGTACGGGCAATGTCGAAATTTGCTATCAGACGGTCGCCAGCAGGCTCGAGACCGATGCAAACCAACAGGTCAGTAAAATCTATTTCCTGCAATACGACAAACCAACCAGTGCACCAGTGCCCGAGGATTTTCGCACTGCCACTAGGTACATCATAGCTGCGAATGCCATCGAGACACCTCGCCTGCTGTTGATGTCCAAAAGCGATCGCACGCCTCATGGAGTGGCGAACAGCAGCAAACAACTCGGCAAGAATCTCATGGACCACCCCTACTACGTACCCTGGGGTCTCCTCCCGGAATCCACGCGGGTGTACCCTTATCGGGGCCCTCTGTCGACGTCAGGTATCGAAGACTTGCGGGATGGTCTATTCCGCAAGAAACGCGCCGCCTACCGCGTCGAGATAGGCAACGAAGGGTGGAACTTCGCGATTGGTGGTGATCCCGCGATTACGACCGTAGATTTCGTCAACGGTCTCAATATCAGCCGTGCGAACAAGGATAGTGAAGCATTATTCGGTGCGAAGTTGGTAGGCCGTCTGAACAGCATTATTACCCGACAGATCCGGCTCGGCTTCCTCATAGAACAAGAACCCGAGCAGCGAAACTGCGTCGAGGTTTCGACGGATCCAAAAAACGTCGATCACTTGGGACTGCCCAGGCCGCAGATCACCTATGATCTCTCCGACTACACGAAAGCAGGTCTCTTAGCTGCCAAGAAAGTTGCGGATGAGATCTTCGACAGGCTGGGCGCCGAGCAGCTCACCCGAGAACCGGATCCGGACGAACCCGCCGCGTTGGATTTGTCGGACAACGGTAAGCCCGTCCGTCTTTCTTACTTAGGCGCCGGCCACATTATCGGGACGTATCGAATGGGTACCGACCGGACAAAGTCCGTGGTGGACAGTGATCAACGTTCGTGGGATCACGATAACTTATACCTCATCGGGAGCGGTGTGTTTCCCACTTCGGCGACTGGCAACCCGACCCTGACCATCGCAGCTTTAGCGCTGCGGACGGCGGACAAGATCGTTAACGCTAAATGAATTTCATTTGATCACGCACGAGACCTTGCGAAGGCGCTTTCGGCTTGCGGCGAAACAGGAGCAAGTCATGGAGCAAGCATGTTCATTCCATTGGCAAACTCAGAATATCGGTTCAGAGGATTTCCGATTTCGATTAGGTTGAGGGTTTCGCTCTTAACCGTACTCCTTCTCATTCTGACTGGATCTGTGCCAGCGCGAGGACTGGGCGCCGATTGCAAACGGCCGACTCCATTGCCGCCGTCCGAGGCCGGACAGCCACGCAATCTCAGCGGACTCAAAAGTCAGCTTGTCTATTACGAGTGTTCTGGAGCGTATTCCCGGGACATCAGCAGAGTGATCGACACAGCGATCGCCTACGTTACAAAGCGGGCAAAGACAGGCACGAAACTTGCTCTCGTGCTGGACATCGACGAGACATCGCTTTCCAATTGGGACGAGATGAAGGCCAATGACTTGGGCCTTATCAAAAACGGGACTGTAACGTCGCAGTGCCGGATACACCGTGTGGATTTGAAGCCTGGATACTCGAGGCTGATGCGAAGCCGCTAGACACTCTCAGGCTCTTTAAGGTTGCAAAGCAGAACCACGTAGCGGTCTTTTTCATAACCGCCCGTGTGGACGAAAACAAAAATCCCGAGGACAAAAACCAGCACAAAGTTCGCGACGCGACAATTAAAAATTTGAATAGGGCTGGATACTCGGATTGGGCGGAACTGATCCTAAAACCGGCCAACGACACTTCCACCATTCAGGAATTCAAGGCCGCGAAACGCAAGGAGATCACAGAGCGAGGTTACACGATTATAGCGAACGTGGGCGATCAGTATAGCGATCTCAAGGGTGGCTATGCGGAGCACGTCTACAAACTGCCCAACCCGTTCTATTTCGTTCCTTGATCCATCGCCTCAGGAGCACAAGTCGCTCTGAAAAACGGCTCGGTGCTTCACAGTTTGTGCGGTGAGCCGCGAAAGCCCTCCACGCTTGCATACTCGAAGAACCTGTGAGCCCCGTCGAGGCACTCTTGGTTTGACCAGACGCCGTCCTTCGCCGGAAGCTTTTCGAGGGCGTGCTTAAGCGCCATGTTTCCAAATTCATTAGCGCCAACGCGGAAAACATCGAGAGCGATATCGGTACACAGGAACGAGGTAATTGATGTCGTGAAAACCGCATCGGAATTCCTGCTCGGCAAGAAGTATGCGCGTGTCTTGTCGTTGTTCTTTTCGGCATCTGCCATCTGCAGACGGAACTCTTCATATTTCCGGTTGAGATCGTCAAGGTAAGGAAGCCCGATTTCGGACGCTCGAATAGGCAATGGCGCGAGTGCGGAACCGTCCCCTTTGGGCACCGGCGGGTCTTGTCCCGCCAGGTTGTACATGATATTTCCGATCCGATAAGCCCCTGGGTCGTTCTGAAGATAGACGACCTGCTTGACCCGGCCGAGCGACATCACTCCAGAACACTGCGCACAAGATTCGAGTGAGGTATAGATGGTCACATCCTTGAGGGCGAAGGCCCTTGACTTTCCTGGGATCGGCTGTCCGGTCTTCCAGCTATCTATGACGTCGTCGAGGCTGAAGAGCCTCCGTACCATGCGCGATTCCGCGTGTTCGGCAGAACTCCGGAAGAAGTTATTATGGTTGAAGTCAAAATCCATGACTTCCCCTTTGCCATCTACGGCAAGACAAGCGATGTTGTGGCCAAGATATCGGTCCCAACTTATGCGTTGCGCATCCTCCGCCTCAAACAGATCACCTTTGTACCGAAAGCTTTTCACGTTGGGATCCTGGCCCGGGACCTTTTGACCCTCGCGTTGTGGATAAATTCCGAGCGGGCCGTTGTTGTTGCCGTTCCAGAACCGAAAAATCAGCGCCATGAGGAGCAGCGAAAAGATTCGATGTCTCTCCTTGACCACATCGCTCGACAGCTCAGGAGGGAGCTTCACGTCGATTAGTTGACACACGGATTTCTGCCAGTATCGAGCAAGAGGGTCGCCTGGATGGATGCCTTCAGGCAAATGGGCGTCGCAACCCTCTGGTAAAACCGCCGCGGCACCAAGCGCGGTCACTCCTCCGACAGTGGCAGCCGTCGTCGATAAGAAATTGCGCCGATCGATCATGCCGTGAGAATCCATTTGCGTCTCCCGTCTAGTCAAAGTGAGCCCCTGCCTCCACTCCGCTTGATCTACTGGAAACCTGCATAAATGATGAGAGCCCTCTCATCCTGCTCCCTGTCAACTTGATAGCCGTGACGAGCCCGCACGAGCAGAATCAAAAAAACTGGATGCAAACTTCAGCGTACTCACGTGAGTCCTCCCAGGCTTCATTCCGCGGACCACGGAGCAGCACCCGTTTGTCCGAAGACAACGAATGCCAACGGAAAGGGCACCGAAACCCAGTCGTTCATGATCTGCCATGGTTTGGACCTCGGATGAACGACTTTCTCGATCGCGTAATAGTCGTACGTAAAAAGTCCCTGCAAGAACTTACCTGCCGCGGAATTATCCGGCGATCCTTTTGCCGCCCCAAGCCAAGTGTCCACCGCAGACGGTGAGAGACTGTAAATCTTAAGCGTTACGGTAGTTTGGCCATCTGGACTCACCCGTGCAATGGCGGAATGCCCCCCGGTGATAGAGCGGATCCACTGTGGGCTCAACGCTCTCATTTCGACGATAGCGAAATTGCCGCAGCGCCCCCCGCTCTCGCGGAACTCATATTGCTGGGATTCTTTGTCGTAGCGAACTTCTAGCTTGCGATCGCTTATGCACGACGCGGTCGTAGAAGGAGAGATCGCTCTCATTCCCGGAAACACGGTCACAAAATCAGCGAACGAGATCTTCTGGGCGCCACAACTGATAGACAACGCCGGGTGCACTTCAAACACATGATTGGGATTGGACGCGCCACCGCCTCCGCTCGCATGCTCGGTGAAAATGCGAGGGAATCCGGTAACGTCGCAGTTTTGTCCCGATAGATCGTCAAATACCGAAAGCCACGTCGAGGTATCATCGCCTTCGCCGCCCTGAGGGTCGAATTTGCACAAATTGGGAGGCTCGACCACGATCGGTCCGGGCCAACCAAGACTCGTACTTTGAGAAGTCCCCACGACATGCATCTCGCAATCGGAATCGAGAGGGTGGATTGAAGAGTGCTGCCCAAGCGTCAGGTGGAACGTGCTCTTGATCGACTTTTCATTTTCCAGGTTCTCTAGGAACGACTTGGCAATGGCAAAATCAAATGTCCCCTGTGGATCTGCAACCGTCTCCGCTGGCGCTTCTGTTACCGTTTCCGCAAGCACCGTCGAGGGAGCCGTTGTACCCACGCTCAACTCCAAGACAGGATGCAACTCCCAGATCGTTCCGACCATTTGCGTGCCGTGCCCGTGGCCTCGTTTGGGATTTGTCTTCGAGTAGTGGAATGCATCGAAGAACGCATACCCTCCCACTTCAATGCGGATGGGTTGCGAAAGATCGATGGATTTGGTGTGACGCAGGTCTCCTTCGCCAGCCATAACGAGCGCGTGAATTAGGCGATCGCGGAGGGCGATAAAATCCGGGCCTTGCGGAATTTCCACGATGACCCGGTCAGCATCAATACCCGATCCTGGCGGAGAAAGCTCCAAATGAACATCGCAATCATTGGCTTCGACCTTTACTCTCCAGAGATCGCCGCTGAGTTTATAGGTTTGATTCTCGCGGGGGTCAATGGCGGTGTTCGAATTCTTGGCGATCGTGGAGGGATTCGGCCACAAGAGCATCTCCTCAACCGAGCTCTGATTCAAGTGGGCATTTTGCACGCTCGCCGGACGATGCTTCATATCCGTTCGGCTCTGTCCAGCGATAGCAGTTGTCGCAACGCAGGTGACATCGGCTCTGGCGACCGCGGCCAAAGCCCACACGGATACGCCTGCGACTGCGAAGATGCGCAAACCGCTGCACATGGAAACTCGAAAAGCCGTGAAAAGAAACATAGGTTCTCTCCAAACAACTCGACTCAGGTTGAAATTCTCAAGGGCTTTTGGATAGATTTATGTCAGATTACTTACACGATACAATTATGTTTGTCAACAATAGACAGTAGATATGTCATCACGCGAGGTTCGAGGCATGCTTACGACGAGATCAGTGACGATGCTCGAAAACGAGTCTTTGCCCTTTGCAGAGTAGCAACGGAACTAGACCCGAACTTCGCCATTGCGTATGTGAGACTCGGGGCGATCTACAGCAATTCACATGAATCCAATTTATCTAAATGCTGGATGCTTCCACCATTTCCATCAATTCCATAATCGAAACCTGACCTGGCCAGACCAGTCAATACAAGCGCGTTTCTCAGGACTGATGACCCGCCAAAGCCCGCTTTTCTCAGCGGGAGCCAGTAGTCTCGAAGCCATTCACCGCTGGGCTCATTTCCGACACGGACGTGCCTGATGCGCAGAACATGCAGAACATAATGAGAGACGCAGCCACTCACCGTCCTACGGCGATATGGGGAAAGACTGGCGGCGGATGGGGAAGCACGATTACATGTCGGTGCTCAAGTCTGTTCGAAGGGATTTGGAGGCATACGAAGCTCGCATTCAAGAACAGTTCGCTGCTGCAAAAGCCGCGCTCCGCAAAAAATCTGCGGACGCCTGACCCATACATTGAGCCTTCATTCGTCAGTGCAACTTCCGTCCTTGTTTGCGGTCAATTCAGTTGCATACGTTGTGCGTTCGCCTGGCGCCAAATAACCGTCCGATCCAGCGCCAGATCGGTCGCACTGAGAAAAGAAATTGGAGTCCGAAGCAAACCCCGCCGAGCCCTAAGACAGCGCTAGACTTTGTGTTATTGAACGCCTGAAGCACAGCCGAGAAACTAGTAAATAAGCTCAATCCGAAGAGGCTAGGCATGATTAGGTTGTGAAGTCGTGGCCAGAGCGGTTGCTCATCGTGAGGGTCTTTTTGCAGGCGTGTCTTTTTCCAAGGGATTATCTGAAGAAGGGCGAGGTAATCGAATCACGTTTTTGTGCGTGTCAATGTGAAACAGGCTTGCCCATTCTGCTCCAAGGAACTTGCTACTTGCTTCCTGTAATTCAGCGTATGCCAACATCGCAGCGTTGAGTGTGCCCGCTATCGCTAGGGTGAGCACCATGGTTATAAATGGAGTGATTTTCCAGACAGCGAAATCTGTGGCAAGGAAAAGGGCTACCCGCGCTAAACAAACCGCAAAGAGTACGGCTGGAATCCTCTCTGTTCGATTGATTCCAGCGGGATCATCAGGCGCCTCAAACCAAGCTACACAGGAAAAACGGGTAATTGCATACTGCAAATAGAACAAGATTCTCACCAAACTGATATACTCCGCTCGATGAGATCCAAGCTTACCCGCACGGTTGCGATCTTTGTTTTGGCGATCTGCCTGGTGTGTCCGCTTCTTGAGATGTTCGATCACTGGGACCACACGATCCAAACGGGCAACGATTCCGAGTACGCTTTGGTTGTTCTCGCGTTGTGCGTAGGCGCGTCGTGTTCCTTCGCGCGCTTCCTCCGCAAATCCCCTGTAGCTTCCTGTCTCGCAAGGATTGCCTCCGTCTACATGTCGTTTATGTTCACGCCGCACAGTTTCTCCTCACTGCTCCTGGATGCAACCAGTCCACCTTCCTGCGCTCTGCGTATCTAGGAATTCCACTCAGCTGATCCACAAACGCGCTTGTTGGGACAGGTTTTCCTGTCCACCGCGCGCGAACGACCGTCACTGAAGTTCGACTAAAGACTTCTTGTTTCCTTCATTTCGACAGGAGTGGGTGATCTCGGATGATTCGTAAGCGCTGTTTGTCGTCTGCCCGTTCTATCGCGATCGCTCTATCATTTCTCTCTCTGCTTTACGTTGTCGGTGCAGGCGCGCAAACTTCGCGAATCGGAGCGAGCCTTCACGGTACTGTGACAGACGGCACCGGCGGTGTCATACCGAAAGTAAGGATTACCCTTCGCCATACGCTGACAAATCAAATTCGCACTGTGATCACCGATGACCAGGGTCTGTTTCGAGCGGAACAGCTTGCCGTCGGAATTTACGAAGCGAGCGTTGAGCAAACCCACTTCGCAATCTATCGACACGCGGGTATTCAAGTGAGCCTAGGACAGACCGTCTATCTCAACATCGTACTTGCACCGGCATCGGAATCCGCCAGCGTGGTGGTAAGCGCGCAGCCCTCCGTAATGGATACATCGGAGACCTCCGTCGTATCCTCCATCGACCAGGAACGAATCGAGGAACTGCCGGTGCGAAACCGCAACTACCTCGATTTCGTGCTCCTTTCCCCGGGCGTTTCAACCTCTCCTGCCGCATCATCCGCGGCTGGGGCCACGCCTCTCGCCGGCAGTGGTTTTACATTCGGTGGCCTGCGCACTCGCAGCAACAACATCTCCATCGATGGCCTGGATAACAATGACGAATACTCCGGATCAAGCCGTACCGAACTGTCGCCGGAAATCGTCCAGGAATTCCAAGTTGTAAACAACGGCCTTTCGGCGGAATCCGGCGGCGCTTCGGGCGGTTCGATTAACGTCATCACACGTTCCGGCACAAACATTATTCACGGCGATGGCTTTCTCTTCGCGCAGGATGGGACGTTGAATGCGCGCGAGCCTTTCGAGGCGGACCCAGCGAAGCCATCCTTTCGACGCTTTCGTGGTGGTGCAGCTTTGGGCGGTCCGATAGTGAAAGACCGCACGTTTTACTACGCGGCAGCAGAGCAGGAGCACAATCGCGGACAGGCTGGCTCAGATATCGACCCCGCCGTCGTATCGAGCATAAACACGTTTCTGGCTTCCGGGGCTTTTCCCGCTTTGACCACGCGCCGTCTCCCCGCAGGTTTCTTTCCGATTACGCGTGCAGAGACCGAAGCAGCCGGCAAGCTCGACCATCAACTCACGAAAAACACCGCGCTGATGCTTCGCTACGTATTCACGAACAATAAGGAATCCGGCGATGCGTTCAACAACAGTGGCTTGATCGATGCCAGCGCGCGCGGCAGCAGCTTCACGAGCGACAATGCTTTGTCCGCCTCCCTTACATCCGTCCTCGGGTCACAAGCGGTGAGCGATTTCCGATTTCAAGCCGCCACTCGCCATGCTGTGCTCCGCACGAATCAGCCCTTCGGACCTGGAATCGATATCGCAGGAGTGGCTACGTTCGGCCGTCCCTACGGCGGAAACAGCGCACGCCGCGAAAAGCATTACCAGGCGGGCTACACGTACACCCGCACCGTCGGAAAACATCTCTGGAAAGTCGGCGGCACAGTCAATCGCGTCCGGCTACAGGCCGACCTCCTCGACGGCTTCGGTGGAATTTATCTCTTCAACTCGGTCACGGATTTTCTTGCCGGAACACCCGATCAGTTCCGTCAGGCGTTCGGCAGCCCGAATGTGGATTTTCCTGTCACGAGTTTCGGCGGTTTCGTCCAGGATCACTGGTCATTCACACGGCGACTCACGATCGACCTCGGTATGCGCTACGACTTCGAGCATCTGCCCGCAGGTTTCCATCAAGACACGAACAACGTCAGCCCGCGAATTGGCGTGGCCTGGAGCCCGTCCGCCAAGTGGGTTGTCCGCGCGGGGTACGGAATATTTTTCGACCGATATGTACTAGCTAACTTGGCCCGTGCCATCGAGAAAAATGGCTCACAGGCGTTTGAGCAAGTGGCGGACGGTAGCGCCTCAGCAATTCTTTTTACGGCTGCCGCGGGCGGCCCGCTGTTCGCGCCGGCGCCGGCGATCGCGCCATCCATTTTTCGCCCGGACCCGCGCATGGCCACTCCCTATAGTCAGCAGGCCAGCGCAGGCGCTGAATACCTGCTCGCGAAAAATCTCACCCTCCGCGCCGACTACCTGTTTGTTCATGGACTCAAGTTGCCCAGGACCATCAACATAAATCTGTTGCCGCCCGTTGCGCTCACACCTGCAAACGCACCTAATCTAGCCATTCCCAATCCGACGCCCCAGCAAATCGGCAGGCAGGTGTTTACGCCGGCTCGCGCGGCGCCGCAGTTCGACGACATCTATCAGCTGCAGAATTCCGCTGCATCCACTTACAACGGCGGTTCCCTGACGCTCAGCCGCCGAATGAACGAAGAACTGGAATTCTCCGCGAGTTACACGCTCTCAAAAACATTTGACACGGCTTCCGACTTCGACGAGCAACCGGAGAATCCATTCAATTTGCGGGCAGAGAATGCCATCTCGCGCCAGCATCAACAGCAACGTTTCGTATTCAACGCTCTGTGGGACCTGCCCATCGGCGACGAAGAGGAGAAAGGCGGGAAGGCAGAAGAAAACGGCGGATGGTTAGCGCGAACGTTCAGTCACATCGAAGTGGCGCCCATTTTGACACTCGAAAGTGGCCGCCCCATGAACCCACTGACGGGCCTTGACTCCAACCAAAGCCACGCTTTTCCCCTTTCGGCGAGGCCCCTCGCTCTCGGCAGGAACTCTCTAAATACACCCGCACTGTTCACTTTGGATTTGCGCGTCCTCAAGTATTTTCCATTCGGCGGGGCGAAACGCCTCGACGTGGTAGCGGAATTCTTCAACCTGTTCAACCGTGCAAACGTCTCGGAGATAAACCCAGTCCTTGGCGCGGGTTTGACGCCCATAGCAGGATTCAGGCAACCGATTGCAGGAGCCGGCGCTCGCCAAATCCAGTTTTCTTTGGATTTCGAGTTTTGAGAAACACTCAGCGACAAGATTGAAGTTGAAAATTATTGCACTGGCTCAAATACCAGTATTGCCGCTTCTTGATCGCCGATCGCCTGAGAGGCGACATAAAACCGATTGAACTGCGGTACCAACAGCGAAGTGCCCGAACCCGGTCTGGTTTTTGTCTTGGAGATTACCTCGTAATGGTCGAGGTCCTTCTGCTGGTAGACGTAGACCCAGCCGGGCGATGCATCCGGAGTCCCGTACCAGCGTCCTCCTGTCATGTAAATACGTTTGAGGTTAGGGTCGTAATACACGCCATCCATTGTTTCTGGCGCCGGCAGGCTCCCGATTTCCTTGCCCGACAGGCTGTCATAGACGGTCATCTCCGGCGGAGTCCTCGTGCCGACAAATAAGCGGTGTCGGGTCCGGTCAAGCGCCATGTCCCCGGCACCGTCACCTCTGGCGGGCCAACTCTTGATGAGTTCGCGCTTCCGAGTGTCGAACTGATAGATTCGGTCCGCGCGGGAGTCACATACAAGAAGCATTCCGTTGTCGTCCATCGCGATCTCGGCGAGATGACCGGGGCGGGGCGTCGGGGCAATCATGTCGGCGACAAGCTGGTCGTATCCCGCTCCACGCTTTGGCTCCAGGATGCCCACGCGTTCATACGCATCGAATCCTGCGTTCTCGCCTCCGTAGCCAAAGTAGATGAGGTTGGTGGCGGGGTCATAGAAAAGACGGTTCGGGTCAGGCTCGACCTTGAAGTCCTGAACCAGCCAGAAACTCTCGCCTTGGAAAACCCTCACATGGCCATCGAGGCTTGATACGTACAGTTTGTTGAAGTCGCCGCCCAGGAACACAGCGTCCTGGGTATCCTTGAATCCGGCGAGACTCTTGATCACCTTCCCCGCAGTCAGGTCCACAACTTCCAACGTATTGTTTGCAACGGCGGCCACAAACAGCCGCTTCTGTTCCAGATCCACGCCCATGTGATCGAGGCGGCCTTTGACTCCAGGCAGCGGAATGGTTTGCACTGGCCTCAGTGCTTGCTTTTCCTGAGCAGACATCTCGACTGCGGAACCGCCAAACAAGGCAGCACAGAAAATTGCAAGAAGCTTGCTCATGATGCCCTTCTTGACATGGCGAACGTGCCACTGCGGCTTGGACGAAAGCGACCCTTTGCTGTCGATTGATAACATTGATCTATCCGCCTGGCTCCTTATCGTGTTTGGTCAGCTAGTCGCCCAGTGGGTATTGCATGCGTGCCACCACTCCCGTGCACTTCTGGCAGCTATCAGAATGAACGAGTTCGATCATTCATAAATCGAAGGGGAATCGCGCCGAGCACCTCAAGTGTCAACATGTCGACACAACTACCATCCTGCGGTTTCCCACCCCGGAACTCACGGCGCGAACGCATAAGTCCACTTCACTGCGAAGCGAGTTTCGCGGACTTGTGGAGGATTTGCCGGAGCAATGCTCGCGAATTGGGTTCCCACGTTGTAAATGATGTAAAGGTCGCTGTCGGGACGATAGTTGTATCTTAGCCGGAGATTGGCGCTGGCAGCCCAGGTGTTGGATGTATCCATCTGAATAAGGCTGGTGAACGTTACAAAACGAGTGAAGGAGTAGTTCGCTTGCAAGCTTGCCAGCACGACCGAAAACTTACCATTCGCTAGCGGCAATCGAAAGCGGTCCCATGTCTCAGAAGCAGAGATCGAAAATTTCGCGGTCGGCCGATAGTTACCTCGCACCTGGAATTCGTTCAGCGTCCCTCCATAGTAGCCGCCGAAGCGTTCGAAGAAGTTGTAGGTAAACCGCCGATCTTGCCCCGACCCGTAGGTGAGTTGATGGCGGGCGAAGTGATACACACCGTTCGGAATGAACACATCCTTGTAAATGTGAAGAGGTGTCGTGATCCGCTGCGTAAACACGTCCTCAATGTCATCGTCGGTGTACGCACCGTTGTTGAAGTCGGCCCGAAACGTGTTTTGCCATTCCTGGGTGGATACTCGGCCCTGAGTATCTGGGGCGTGAAGAAGGAATCCCTCAAACTGCAGTTCGCGCACTCCTCGTATCTGCGGTCGTACTTTGAACGTGAGGTCCCCATACGTTTCGTTGGAATCCACCCGCTGAATGAAACCCACTTCGGGGTTGAAATTCGAGCCGGTCTTTCTCCGCTCGAAGATTCCGTCCAGCCAGTTCGACCGATAGGACAAAGCCGCTCCGACATCGCTGGCTCCGCTCGGGTATCCAGGAGACCGAGTGCCGGCCATGTGCGCGTCAACGAACCAGTCCTTGAAGAAAACGAGACGCGTGTCGACGCCTCCCGTTTGATTAAAATCGTCCTGAGGATTACCCGATCGCTTATCAATTCCCATTACGCCGATGTACGAACCGGGCCACAGGGATTCCTTCAGACGCGCGACTGCATAATTTGCATACGGATTGGGGCCGCTGGATCGCGTGTCCACGTCCATGACGCCTAACTCGGTGCGACCGAACGTTCCTGTCAGCCGGGCGCCCCCGTTAATAGGCACTTGGTCGCCGGTTACCGGGTCGATCCCGATCTGGCGGCTGAAAAATAATTGGTCCTGATCGCCAAGGCCAAAGCTAAAAACGCCGGCATTCTCCAGAAAGAACTGACGCTTTTCCGGAATGAAGATTTTGAAGGGCGTGATGTTGAACGGCTGAAGATCGACTTCCGCATCGGCGAAATCCGTGTTCCCCGTCAAGTTCAAGACAAAGTTCGAGCTAAGCCCGTATTTGATATCTAGCCCGCCGGTCAGCGGGAATTTGGGGTCCTGCCCTGTCTGCTTGTCGTACCGGACCAGCCCATATGGTTTCACGATAAACAGCCTTCCGCTTCCGATGTCCTTGATGCCTGTGAGCTCTCCTGCCTCGGAGACCTTGGTGATACCAAAAGTTCGCCGGTAAGCGCTCCAGAGGTCTTCTTCGTTCTTTCTGCGGATAAAGCGTTTCAAATTCAAACCCCAAACAACGTCGCTGGAATGAGTGAAATTGAGGGTTGTGAATGGAATCTCGATCGTTGCGGTCCATCCGTCAAGCGTTATGCGAGCCTGTGACGTCCACACTCCGTCCCATCCCCGGTCGAAGTCGCCTCCATTTGAGTCTCCTTGCTCCTCCACGATCAGGCCGTCGTTTTGCGTACCGAGAGGATTGATCTCGAATACGTAGCCTCCACGCCGATCCTGGTTTGAATCGATCAGGATTTCGAAGTGGTCGTCTAAGTCTTGTATCACGTCGCGACGCAGTTCCGTTGCGATGATCCGAGACGGCTCGGAGTCATAGCAATGAATCCCGAAATACACGGCATGCCGAGTGTAGAGAATGCGTACATCCGTCTTCTCGGTTGGCGGCTCGCCTTCGCGGGGCTCTCGTTGCCGAAACTCGGTAATCGGTTTGGCGGATTGCCAGAGCGGATCGTTCAAGGTTCCGTCGAGCGTTGGGGCGTGATCGCTACGGGTTGCCTCTGCGCTAATTCGAACAGATTCGTCCTTCGCGGGTCGCCCCGCGGCAGGAGCTTCGCCGTTCGCACACGGTTGAAATAACAAGAGACATAGACTGAGAATCCAGAAACCCAAACCGGGCTCGCTACAGAAGGAATTGCTCATGGAACGTGGATTTATGGTCCATCCATCCTACGTCTCATAACTGCTCGATTCGGCCCAGCTGTTCTATTCCGGCACTCCATAGTTCCATATTTGCGCGGGCTCCACGCCCGAGGCCGGCACGCCGACGTACAAACTTGTTCCATAGAAAACGCCCGTGCGCACGCCTACTGCCGAGGGAATATTCGCGGACAGCGTATAGTGGTCCGGATCATTCTGTTGGACCACGCTGATAAATCCTTCGCCGGCCAGCGCATAAATGCGCTTGCGCTCCGCGTCGTAATACACATCGTCACACGATCCCCCCACGGGAACTCTCGCCACTTCCTTGCCGCTATCGGTATCCAGGACCATTACAAAAGGAGGCCTCCGCGTAACAACGAAAAGCCGGTGATTATCTTCATCGAGCGCCATGGGATAGTTTGCTTTG